>Ga0315280_10012652_pt1 | contig 10159 bp, 7 predicted proteins | sample YL17G06_40_MG_FD_203697 | JGI IMG/M metagenome (GOLD analysis project Ga0315280, IMG submission 203697) | Sediment microbial communities from Yellowstone Lake, YNP, Wyoming, USA - YL17G06_40 | ecosystem: Environmental > Aquatic > Freshwater > Lake > Sediment | place: USA: Wyoming | collected...
CGCGCAGGAGGATCAACGTCTCGCCGATGACGTCCTTGATCGCGGGCTGCACCCGGCGGTTCGAGCGCAACTCCTCGAGCAAAATCCGGTCGCTGACACGGATGAAGCCGCTGGCCGCGCCCATGTCCAGTTCGCCGTGCTTGTCGCTGCACTCCTGGATCAGATGGCGCACGGTTTCGGGCACCTGTTGGAGCGAATGCTCGCCGATGAATTGGAGAATGTCTTCGCCCCGCACGCCCTTGTCCATGCCCTCGCGGAGCGAATCGCGGGTGATCTCCATGGTGGACATCACGTCCACGGCTTTGATGTTGCAGAATTCGTTCAGGCGATAGAAGGTGTGAAGGTCAAGGTCGGGCGGCGTGATGATCTCCAGGTTAGGCTGAACGATGAAATGGCGCGCCTCGCACTGGAGCGGAAGCATGCTGTCGTCGCGGCCCTGGAAGATCTTCGCGGGATCGGTGTACGGGCCGTCGAGGATGAACCGCCCCAGCGGGGTGAGTTGAAACAGGAACGGCCGCCAGGGTCGCGGCTGCCGCCGCCCGCGCCGCCATCGCCCGTCGCCCAGGACGGGCGGTTGATGGCCAACCACGTTGATGTCTTTCAGATCATAGACGCCCAGCGAGACGATGCCCATCCAGTAGAGCGTTTCGCCGACGGCCGACTCGAGAATGGCGCGATTGGTGCGATTGAAGCGGTCATAGCCGCTCGCTCCCTCGCGTCGGGGGATGGACATTTCCACCTGGGGGCTGATGTTTTCGGCAAAGGCCTCGAACTGAATCCACCCGCTGATGGGGATGGTGGCCATGTTGTCGAGGACCAGCTTGCGGAGCTCCGGCGCATTGACCAGGCCGGTCGGCGGGGTGTCGCTGTGCTTGGTGTCGCCGTCGAGGTACTCCTCGTTCCAGAGATTGGTCTCCAACCAGAACTGCAACAGGTCCTGGTAGCACTGGCGCGAGTCGCCGAGCCAGCGCAAAAAGGTCTGATTGACGCGCCACACGTTGCCGACCGGGACGAGGAATTTCTTGTGGATCAGAAACAGGGCCAGAAACGCGGCGTACTTGGGCGTCTTGTGGGCGCTCAGGATCGGCACGATCTTCTTGAGGTCGTTCTTGCCGATGCCGCCGGTGCTGAGTTTCCGGACGGTGTTGCGGTTGATGTACGCGGCGAAGATGACCACGTCGCGCAGCAGGTTGTTGCTGTTGTCCAGGATATGGGTGGGCTGCTGGGCGCGGCCGATGTAGCTGATGGTATCCAGCTCGCGAAGCGAGCGGTGATCGGGCGTGTAGGCGTGGTCAACGATATAGAAGAGGTCCCGCGGGATCATCAGGAGGTTGTTGTACTTGTTGTCGCCGATGGCGGCCGTAAACAGCAGCCCGCTGTGCGAGAGGAGCGAATTGACGTACTCGGCCTTGCCGTGATCATACCGCTTCTGAAAGCCGGTGTCCAGCAGGTCGCGATAGACGCACACGCCGCGGCGGTCGAGCAGATTGCGCAGCGTCTCGCGCTCGGGGGTCGAAAGGTGCCCCACGCGATGGCGCAGTTTGACGGGGTCGAGCAGTTCGTTGCGAATGCGATAAATCAGATAGTTCTTGCGGGCCGAATCAATTTTCAGCCCCAGGCCCGTCTGGGCGATCTGCTTGAGTTGCGCGGCCGGCAGCCCCTGGAGAAAGTAGCCCAGGTAGCCCTGCCAGTGGGCCGGCAGCGGAATATAGCGCAGGTAGGATTCGGGCAGGCCCACCAGCGCCTCTTCGAGTCCCTCCTCGGAGAGATCGTCGAGGAAGACGAAGGCGATGCGCGAGAGTCGCTCGACGAGGGCGTTCATGCGGGCTTCGTCGCCGCCAAACTGCCGCTCGAGCACTTCGGTCCGCGACATCTCCCCGCCATGAATGGTCAGAAAATAGACCAGGTCCTTTTCCCCGTCGTTGAGCTTCTCGAAGGCCGCCATGAAACACTGCTGCATCTGAAGCCGCGGATAGAGATGCTCCGCCACGCGCTCGCGCTGTTCCGATTCCGCCTGGCCGGGATCGAGGTCGGGACGGCCGATTCCCCAGAACTCCAGGATCGCCTGGAGATGATCCAGGGACAACGATCGCAAGATGCTCTTGAGTTTCATGGCACCGTCACCTCCCGTTCGATCCGGTTGCCGCGTGGGTCATCTCGCTCTGCCTGCGCGCCTGATCGTTGCGCACGTCAATGACGTAGCGATAGCCTTGCTCGGTGAGAAACAGCTGGCGGTTGGCCGCGAACTCCTGGTCCTTGGTGTCCTTGGTGACCAGCGAGTAGAAGTGGGCCATCTTGCCCTCGGCCTTGGGGCGCAGAATCCGTCCCAGCCGCTGCGCTTCCTCCTGGCGCGAGCCAAACGTCCCCGACACCTGGATGGCCACGTTGGCGTCGGGCAGATCAATGGCGAAATTGGCCACCTTGGAGACGATCATGCACTTCAGCCGCCCTTCCTTGAAGTCGCCGTAGATGCGCTCGCGTTCCTTGGTCGGTGTCTTGCCCGTGATGATGGGGATGTCGGCGCGACGCTCCTTCTGGAGAAGGTCGGCGATCACGTGCAACTGGTCGAGATACTGGCCGATGATCAGGATGTTGTCGCCGCTGTGGTGCTCGACCAGTTCCTTGATGACCTCCATCTTGAGCGGGTTTTCCGAGGCGATCCGGAACTTCGACTTGGTGTCGGCCACGGCATATTCCATGCGCTTGTCTTCGGGCAAGGGGATGCGGATCTCGACGCACTCGGCCTTGGCGATCCAGCCTTGTTTCTCGAGCACCTTCCAGGGCACGTCGAATTTCTTGGGGCCGATCAGACTGAACACGTCGTCCTCTTTGCCGTCTTCGCGGACCAGCGTCGCCGTCAGGCCCAGTCGGCGCTTGCCCTGGATCTCGGCCACGGCGCGGAACACCGGCGCGGGCAGCAGGTGGACCTCGTCATAGATGATCAGCCCCCAGCGGCCATTGTTGAACAGGTCAAGGTGCTCAAAGTCGTCGTCGCGGCTCTTGCGATAGGTCAGGATCTGATAGGTGGTCAGGACGATGGGCCGCTCGCGCTCCTTGACCTCGCCGCTGTATTCGCCGATTTCATCGAGCGTCAGATTGGTCTTGTCGAGCAGCTCATCGCGCCATTGCCTCAGGGCGGTGATATTGGTCGAGAGGATCAAGGTGTGCTGCGAAATGCGCGACATGACGCCGATGCCGATGATGGTCTTGCCCGCTCCGCAGGGGAGGACCAGCACGCCCGACCCCCCGCGTACGCCGCCGCCGGCCCAGAACACGTCGGACGCATCGCGCTGATACTGCCGCAGCCGGAACGGCCGGCCCGACAAGGTTTGATCGCGCATCAGGATATCAATCGGCGCGCCCTCGACGTAGCCGGCCAGGTCCTCGACCGGCCAGCCGATCTTGATCAGGGCTTGCTTGACGCGGCCGCGCATGCCGCGCTTGACCTCGATCCGCTCCTTGTCCAGGACCCGCTCGAAGTAGCGCTCGAGGCTGCGATTGGCCGCCAGCTCTTTGGCCAGGGCAACATCCTTGGCGATCAGGATCAGCGAATCGCCCTCCTGGAGCAGCTTGAGCTGGCCATACCGCGCGACGTACTCTTTGACATCCTGAATGATGTTCTGCGGGATGTCGTACTTGGTGTACGTTTCGAGCGAATGAATAATCTCGTCCGCGGTCAATCCGGCGGAGGCCGCGTTCCAGAGCGACAGCGGCGTGATCCGGTAGGTGTGAATGTGCTCGGGGCTTTTGATCAGTTCCGCAAATTGAGCGAGTGCGTCGCGGGCCGCTTCATAGTTTGCGCGCTCCGTTTCGAGGAAGACGCTACGGTCCGACTGAACGACCACGGGATTCTCGGGGTTATGAATCATCTCCGAATCGAACTCCTACGCTTTCCACGCAAGCAATGTTAATCTTTTATTCTCAGCGATCTATGGTTCACTGGCGAATTCTGGAGCCCAGTGGTGGAACCATCCTATTCACGCCGATTCACGTCATTCTCGGATGTGTCGCTTAGAGCTGTCAACACAAAAAGACACACTTCCGACGCCTTTTGCTCGGCAAATGGCATGTCACAGTCGCGGTCTTTTCCAAATTTCATTCTGACAAAATCGCGCGACCCGGGAAAACAAAAATCGCCATTCCGCTATGAGAAAATCGCAACTCCCTCCGGAAAACATGAATCGTCCCATCAACGCTTTTCAGACGGTGGGCGAGCCCAAGACCACGGCGGGATTGACAGGCGGCACCTCGCTTTGATAGCACTGGGAGAATCGAAGCGGGGGGATAAGCCGATTTGATCAACATTTCGAAACTGTACTGTGGCGACGCGAGCACCTCGGATTGGTTACGCTATGGCGAAGGCCCCACACCCCACGGGCGCGGCGGCAAAGAGGCCGTTCCCAGGTCGGCGGCCGAGCGGCACCCCGTGGTCGTCTGGAATTCCACGCACGCCTGCAATCTTCGTTGCCTCCATTGCTATACGGACTCCGATCAGCGGACTCACCGCGACGAGCTGACCACGGACGAGGCGCGGGTGATGCTTCGCGACCTGGCTGAGTTCGGGGTGCCGGCGCTTCTGATGTCGGGCGGCGAGCCGTTGCTCAGGCACGATCTTTTCGAGTTGGCTGATTTTGCACGCGGCATCGGCCTGCACTGCACGCTTTCGACCAATGGCACGCTCATCACCGAGGAGCTGGCGCGGCGCATCCGCGAAACGGGTTTCACCTATGTGGGGATCAGCCTCGACGGCATCAACGAGGTGAACGACCATTTCCGGGGGATCAAGGGAGCCTTCGAGCGGGCCATGCGCGGCTTTCGCAATGGCGTCGCGGTCGGCCAGCGCGTGGGGCTTCGCATGACTCTGACGCGGCACAATTTCAACGACCTCGACCGGATTTTCGACTTCATCGAAGCCGAGAAAATTGACCGCGCCTGCTTCTATCACCTCGCTTATTCGGGACGCGGAAGCAAGCTGAAGCCTGACGATCTCGCGCCCGCAGAGACGCGTCATGCCCTCGATCGGATTCTGGCGCGAACCGAGGACTTCCACCTTCGCGGACTGCGCAAGGAAATCCTGACCGTGGATAATCACGTGGACGGCGTGTATCTCTATTTGAAGCTGCGTGAGAAGGACCCCGAGCGGGCCGAGGAAGTTCGGGCGCGCATTCGCTGGAACGGCGGCGGCCTCTATAGCTCGGGCGTGGGGATTGGGGCCGTGGATTGGGCCGGCAATGTCCATCCCGACCAGTTCTGGATTCACTATTCGTTCGGCAACGTGCGCCGGCGGCCGTTCAGCGAGATCTGGATGGACACGAGCGATCCGCTGATGAAGGGGCTGAAGGATCGCCGGTCGCACATTCGCGGCCAGTGCCGGGCCTGCCGGTATTTCGATGCTTGCGGCGGGGCGCTGCGGGTGAGGGCCGATGCCATTTACGGCGATCCGTGGGCATGGGATCCGGCCTGCTACCTCACGGACGAGGAGATCGGCCTGACGCCGGAAGACGTCGCCCGGATGAAGGCGGCGAACAACTACTTCCAGCGGCCAAAGCGACAGTAAGAAAAGATCAACCGACAACGGACAACGGACAATGGACAATGAAAAACGGACGACCGACAACCGACAATGCAAAACGGATGGGGGAGGATGTCACGCTGGATAGGGCAAGAGCTCCCCCGTCATGGGAGTTTTGCTTGCGGTTGGCTTTTCATTGTCGGTTGTCCGGCGTTTCTTCTGCATTATCTGTTGTCCGTTTTGCATTGTCAGTTGTCGGTTCTCCGTTGTCCGTTTCTTTTATTCTCCGCCAGCTCGAGAAAACCTAATGATGTACAACAACCTTGACTCTGCAAATCGCAAGATTCTCGACCTCATCCAGCACAACTTTCCATTGGTGGCGCGGCCGTTTGAATGGGTGGCGCAACAGACTTCAACCACCGAACAGGACGTGATCGAGCGTCTTGCACGGCTCAAGCAGGCGGGCATGGTGCGCGAGATTTGCGCCGTGTTCGACTCCGAGCGCCTGGGCTATCGTTCGACGCTGGCGGCCATGGCGATCGAGCCGGCACGGCTCGAAGAGGTCGCGGCGGTCGTGAGCGCCCACCCGGGCGTCAGCCACAACTACGCGCGCGCACACGAGTTCAATTTGTGGTTCACGCTGAGCGTGGGCGGCGACCGTTCCGTGGCGGATGAGGTTGCGCGTTTGGCGCGCGAGGCGAAGGTCAGCGATTTTCTGGTGTTGCCGGCGTTGCGGCGTTTCAAGATCGGCGTGGATTTCGATCTAGGGACGCGCGAGGAACAAAGTGGCGTGGGCCGTCAGCCCGCGAAAAGCAGTGCAAACAGTGAGGCTGCGGAAAGTGGCGCAGGCTGTCAGCCTGCGAAGGGTGGCGTGGGCTGTCAGCCCGCGAAAGAGATTGAACCCCCCCCGCCCGTCCCCCTCACCGCCCGCGAGAAAGACGCCATCCGCGTCTTGCAATGCGATCTGCCCCTCAACGAGCGGCCCTTCGAGCGCGTGGCCGCCGGCATTGCGATGAGCGAAAGCGAACTCCTCGCGGTTGCCGAACGACTCAAAGCCACCGGCGTCCTGCGCCGCTTCGGCGCCATTCTTCACCACCAGCACGTCGGCTATTCGGCCAACGGAATGGTGGGCTGGGTGATTCCGCCCGACCGGCTCGAAGCGGCGGGGCAACGAGCGGCAGCCGAGCGCGCCGTTTCGCATTGCTACGAACGCCCGACCTTTCCGCCCCGCTGGCCCTACAACCTCATGACGATGATCCACGGCCGGAGCGAAAACGAGGTGCTGGCCGTCGTCGAACGCCTCCGCCTCGACCTACAACCCACCGACCACGCCGTCCTTTTCTCCCGCCGCGAGTTCAAGAAACAGCGCGTGCACTACTTCGAGGAGTAGCGCTTTCTCCCCTAACAAGGAACGCCGGCGGCCTCGCCGGTGCTCTGGAACTGAGGGGGATTGGCGATTGCAGGCGATGGCGAGAAAAACCATCTCCCATCCAACGCTTTGGAGCACCGGCGGGGCCGCCGGCGTTCCATAATGGTATTCCGCTTGCGCATCGCGCGAGAATCTTGCCACAATAGGTTTGCCAACCAGCAAGGGGGGGAGGCTGTATGTCCGCGCAGTCAAAACTCTTCGCCGTGGGCGCGATCTTGTGCTTCGTGATCGGTTTTCTCTTGCGCGGAGTGGAAACCTTCTTTGTGGTCGCCCTGAGCTTCCTCGGCGTGGTTCTGATCTTCATCAGCTTCGCCTATCGCGAGTAGGACAGGTTGGCAACCTGTCCCGATTTTGGATTTTCGATTTTGGATTTTGGATTGAAGAGAAGCGGCCGGAAGGAAGGTCTTTGGGGTTATTCCTCGGGAATAGGAATCACGCCACCATATTGAGTGAGGACGCGCTCGAGAGCGTCGCGAATCGCGCGAAAGGCCTGGCCGCGGTGGCTGATCCGGTTTTTCTCTTCGCGCGTGAGCTGAGCCATCGTCACGCCGCGGTCGGGAAGGAGAAAGACGGGATCGTAGCCGAATCCGCCTTCGCCCGACGGCGCAAAGGCGATTCGGCCCTCGCAAACGCCGGTGCGCGCGACGGCGTGACCCTGTCGGTCGGCCAGCGCGGCCACGCACACAAACCGCGCGGTGCGGCGTTCGGCCTCGACGCCCTGAAGCTCGGCGAGCAGCTTCTCGTTACGCTCGCGCGAAGTCGGGGCATAGCGGCTCGAGGAAACACCGGGCCGCCCGCCGAGCGTGTCCACCTCGAGGCCCGAATCGTCGCCCAGCGCCAACTCGCCGGTCGCGAGCGCAACGGTGGTGGCTTTCTTGACGGCGTTTTCGGCGAACGTTCGGCCGTCTTCGACGATCTCGCCGATGTCGGGATAATCGGCCAGAGAGCGCAGCTGCAAATCCAGGCTGGCAATCAAGAGGTGGGAAGCGGGAGGCGGGAGGTGGAAAGAAGAAAGAAGAGCGGCAATTTCGGCGATCTTGCCGGGGTTCCGTGTGGCGAGAACTAGAAACATAAGGCTGAACTCTGAACGCTGAACTCAAAACCAGTAAAAAGAAACGATCCGTCGGCCAAAACGTCTCCTCGCCTCAGCTAAAGTTAGAAACTGCTTTTTCGTTCAGCGTTCAGCGTTCAGCGTTGCTTTTCAGAGCGTTCCGGCCGTGGCATAGACCGTGTCGCGAGCGATGATCATTTCCTCGTCGGTGGGAACGATATACACGCCGACGCGCTCTTCGTCGCGCGAGATTTTCGCTTCGGTCCCATTGAGTTTCTCGTTGCGTTCGGGATCAACCGTGATGCCCAGGCACTCCAGTCCCTTGCACGAAAGCGCGCGGACGAGCGGCGAGTTTTCGCCGATGCCGCCGGTGAACGCGACCGCGTCGGCCCCACCCAGCGCCCCGAAGTAGGCGGAGATATACTTCTTGAGGCGATAGCAGAAAAGGTCAATGGCCAGCTGCGCGGGTTTGTTGCCGCGCCGCGACTCCTTGACCAACTCGCGCATGTCGTTCGAAACGCCCGACACACCAATCAGCCCGCTGTGCTTGTTCAGCAGCGTGTTGGCTTCGTGCAGCGTCAGCTCCTCTTTGGCCATGATGTGCAGGATGACCGCCGGATCGAGGTCGCCCGAGCGGGTGCCCATGACCAACCCCTCGAGCGGGGTGAAGCCCATCGAGGTGTCAATCGAGGCGCCGCGCTGGACCGCGGCGACGCTGCACCCGTTGCCCAGGTGGCAGGTGATCAGGTTGAACTCCGAGGCGGGTCGGGCCAGCAGTTTCTGCATGCGCCACGTCAGGTAGCGGTGCGACGTGCCGTGAAAACCGTAGCGGCGGATACCGTAGCGGCGATAGACCACCATCGGCAGACCATAGATATAGGCGTACTCGGGCATGGTCTGGTGGAACGCCGTATCGAACACCGCCACGTGGGGAACGTCGGGCAACAGTTCGCGGGCGATCTCATAGCCGCGCACGTTGTGAGGGTTGTGCAAGGGGGCCAGTTCGCAGCACTCCACGATCTCGCGATAGACTTCCTCGGAAATCAGCTGGGACTTCGAGAACTTCTCGCCGCCGTGGACGACGCGATGGCCGACCGCCTCGATTTCGCTCCGGTCCTTGATGACCCCCATCGTAGGGTCGGTCAGCAGCGTGAGCACGCGCTCGATGGCCACGCGGTGTTCGAGGATAAGAGGCGACTCTTTGACCGGAGGGCGCCCTTCGGCCTGGAACGTGACCTTGGCCGTGGTCATGCCGATCTTTTCAATATTCCCGCGCGCCAGCTTCTTCTCGGTTCCCGCTTCGATCTCTTCCGGGCTGGTGCGGATGAGCTGAAACTTCACCGAAGAACTGCCGACGTTGAGCACCAGGACAAGCATCTCTTAAACCCCTCATGATGAATTATGAATGATGGATGATGAATGGAAAAACAGAATCGGACAAGGGCCTCCAATTCCAGTACCTCATTTTGGGAATAGCTCTCTCTCCACGCACCTTCTCGAATTCATCATTCATAATTCATCGTTCATCACTTATCTTTTACTCTGCGGCCGCGTTCGTCATACGGGAAAAAGCCTCGGCCCGTCTTGACCCCCAGCTGCCCCGCCCGCACCATCTTGCGCAACAACGGGCAGGGCCGGTACTTCAGATCGCCCAGCTCATGGAACAGGTGCTCCATCCAGAGCAGCACTTCGTCCAGACCAATGCGGTCGGCGATCTCCAGCGGCCCGTTGGGGAAATTGTAGCCCAACGTCATCGCCGTGTCCACGTCGTTGGCGCTGGCCACGCCCTCCATGACCACGTGCATGGCTTCGTTGAGCAGCGGCAGGATCAGCCGCGTCGTGACGAACCCCGGATATTCGAACACCTCGATGGCGGTCTTGCCGATTTCCGAGGCGAATTGCCTGGCGCGCTCGACGGTGGCGTCGGAGGTATGCAGGCCGCGAACCACCTCGACCAGCGGGCGTTTCGGAACCGGCGACAGAAAGTGCATCCCCACGACCCGGTCCGCGCGGTTGGTCGTCGCCGCCAGCTGGGTGATCGAAAGCGAAGAGGTGTTGGTGATCAGGATCGTTTCGGGGGGAAGAATGCCGTCGAGGCTTTGCAGAACCGTGCTTTTCAGCGCGAGGTTTTCGCGCACCGCCTCGATGACCAGCTCGGCGCTCTTTA
>Ga0315280_10012654_pt1 | contig 10158 bp, 6 predicted proteins | sample YL17G06_40_MG_FD_203697 | JGI IMG/M metagenome (GOLD analysis project Ga0315280, IMG submission 203697) | Sediment microbial communities from Yellowstone Lake, YNP, Wyoming, USA - YL17G06_40 | ecosystem: Environmental > Aquatic > Freshwater > Lake > Sediment | place: USA: Wyoming | collected...
CGGGGGTCTTTGTTTGTGCGGTGATGGAAAAGCAGCCGCAGTCGATCGCTATCCCGCGCGCCAGATCTGTGGCCAGGGCGGTGATGAAAACGATCAGCATCATCCCAGCCAGCAGCGCGGCACCCTTGCGAAGCAATCCCGAGATGAGCGCGAGGCCGACAAAAAGCTCCAGCCAGGGAAGCACCACGGCGGGAGCATTCACCAGAAAGGCCGGCAAAATCCGATAGTTCCATATCATCTGCGCGAAGGCGGGAGGATCGGCGATTTTCGGCCAGGCCGAGTAAACGAAGATCAGCCCCAAGAAAACCCGCACCAGGAGCGACAGCCAACGTGTCTCCAGGAGCCTGCTCATGGCTGTTTCCCTCGCGTGACCGGCCACCCTCTGCTCTGCCAGGCGGAGAACCCGTCTTTGTAAAGATAGATATTATAAAAGCCGGCCTGTGCCAGCTTCAGCGCGAGCATGGCCGAGTCTTCACAGGCGCCGCCAGAGCAGTACACTACGATCACAGCGTCGGGCTTGACTCCCTTTGCCTGGAATGCGGAGATCCGGCTGTCGGCATCATGCTCCCAGACCGGGATGTTGACCGCGTCCTCGACATGGACCTGCTCGTATGCGCTGCTCCGGCGGGCGTCGATGAAAATCGCTCCTGCGCTATGGAGGCGCAACGCGACCTCGCTGGAAATATCGAGATATAGGAGGCCCGGATCCTTAGGGGGGGGCCAGCTCGGCCGGATTCTTGAGTGCCCGCAGGCCGGATTCTCCACCCGGGTTGGAGGATCCGGGCGTTCGAGATCCCGATTCCGGCGCGCGGTAGTCGGCCACCCATGCGAGCTTCCTGGCTTCCGGGCGAATGTAGTTCGCCCCTGCTCCAACCAGAACCGCAGCAATGATCAGAACAGTAGCTTCGGCCGTTATCCTTTTCCAATTCATCGCTAATAAAATATCACCGCAGGCGGCGGACGGGACGCATAAAAACGACAACGCAGCGCCGAGCGAGGCGACGTTCCTGGCGTCGATGATTTCACCGCGTGTTTCCTGCGTCACCTTGCCGACCGAGCCCGATCCCGTGAGTATAGACGGCAACTGCAGCGATAGGGGAGGCGCCTCGCCGAACGTCTTGATGCTGTAAACGACTGAAGGAGAACAAATCCACCTTGTCATCCGGCTTGAGCTGCTGGAGTGAGCGCTCTGCGATCCTGCGCAGTTCGAAGAATAGGGAGTAAAACGCTGAAATCCGCGAGCATCTGAGCGCCACCTTCCCAGCCGGCTCAACCGGCGATATTGAGACGTTCGCCCGCTCCTGTTTCCGAGGAAAATCTTGGCTGCGGAAGCAAGCAGCCGGTTAGATCTTATGTGCAAGACGGTGCGCAAGCAGTTTACCGGCCCCGCGATCCCCAGGCCACCGACCTGTTCGCCCTGGTCGAGGACAACTTCGACGAGCTCGAGCGCGTCTGGGACGAGCGCTACGAAAAGCAGCACGGATTCTGGCGCCCCATCATCCGGCACGTCGTGCAACAGTATATGGACTGCGGCGACCTCCGCTGCGGCTTCGCCCGTATCTGGTGTCCAAAATGCCGCATAGATCTTTTATTGCCGTACAGTTGCCGCCGCCGATGTTTCTGTCCGTCATGCTGCCAAAAGCGCGCGCTGCTGTTTGCCGAGCACGTGGATCAGGAGGTGCTGGGGGAAGTTCCCATCCGGCAGTATGTGGTCACGATCCCGAAGATGCTGCGTCTCTACTTCAAGTACGACCGCAAGCTCCTGGGGGAGTTGAGCCGCTGCTTGTATGAATCGATCAAGGAGATATTCCTTGCCGCGGATCCGTCGGGGGAACGTCGCCCCTCCGACAGCCGCGCGCTTCCCGGCATGGTCTCCTCGGTGCAAACCTACGGCGAGGATCCGAGTCGCTTCCACCCGCACGTCCACAGTCTGGTTGCCGATGGGCTGCTGTTGCCCGACGGCGGCTTTATTCCCATTCCCCGGCCCGATCCGGTCCAGATCATGCTCCTGTTCCGGCACAAGCTGCTGAAGTCGCTGTTGGCAGAGCAAAAGATCAGCCACAGGCTCATTGATATTCTTCTGTCGTGGCGGCACCCGGGATTTTCTGTGTTCCAAGGCGAGCCGGTGGCTCCGCAGGACCGTGACACCAGGCAGCGTCTGGCAAGATATTGTGCATGCGCCGATAGCGCTCGATCGCCTGCATTACGACCGGCGCAGCCGGCAAGTCGTCTACGATGGCAAAAACCATAAGGGCAGCCCGCGATCGGATGCCGCTGGATCGGAAGTCTGTCCCGCCCTCGATTTCCTGGCGGCGCTGTGCACGCACATCCCGAACGCCGGACAGCAGTTGATACGATACTATGGCGCCTGGTCGCACGTGCGCCGCGCCCGGGCGCGCGCAGTCTGCTCGCAGGCGCCGCAAGCCGATGTGTCCCCGGAAGAGCAGGAGAACGATCCCGTTTGCGGCGAGCAAGAGGCGCTCCGGCTGAGGAGCACATGGGCGCGGCTGGTCAAGAAGGTGTACGAAGCCGACCCTCTGATCTGTCGCCGTTGCGGGAGTCGGCTCAAAATCATCGCCCTGATCGACAGCGCTTCGATCATCGAGAGAATGCTGCGGCACCTGAATCTGTGGGCTCGGCGGCAACGCCCGCCGCCTGATCCACCGGAAAGATCTCTGGCCTACGACCTCGAATTTGTCCCCTCCGACGACGTCGACCAGCGCTTGGCAACCGGCGAATAGATCTCCAAGGGCCCGCCCCGCGCACCGGCGCACAATCACGCAGGCGCCCCGTCAGGAGAAGTGCGCTCGAGCCGACGCACGGACGGGGAAGGAGACGCGCCCGGAGAGCTCGCCGGGCGCCTCCTTCCCGTTTCACTCCCCTTTCCCCCGTTTTCCTGCCCAAATTCGCCATCCTGCCAACCCCCGGGGAGAATTTAGTGGATTTTCAGCAGCAAAGCTTCGTATGATTCCTGAAGCAGCGCAAAGCATTTACCTATTGATTTTAGTGGATTTTCAGTAGCAAACCTTCGTATGATCCCTGAAGCAGCGCAAAGCATTTACCTATTGATCGCGTGGCCGGAGCGGGCTCCGAATGCCGGGCGAGGCCCGGATTGTTGCGGCGTTGCGCGCTATTGGATGAGCATGATCGGGACTTGCCAGAATGCGACTTTCTGGCCGCTCTGGCTGACCACCGTCACCTGGCAGTTGTATTCGCCGGGAGGTAGTTTGCTGAGAGATAAAATGAACCGCAAATCTATCGCTTTCGAGGTCGGGTCGGGCGTGTCGGTCACCTCGAGCGGCGCCGTTTCAAACGCCTTGGTCTGCCCTCTATAGAAAGTGACATATGCCACCAGAGGTTGGAGGCTCGTCGTGGCCCGGTCGTAGGCCTGCAGATACACATACATGTCCCGGGATTCGCTGAACACGCGCGTCACGCTGGGAATCAGCTTCATCCCATCACGCACGAGAGGATTCACGGCATTGATCTTTTCCCGATCTTTGTCCTTCCCTGCGCTATAAAGCGCATCCCGGAGATCAACGCGCTGGCTGCTCAAAACCACCGAGCTGATCGGTATCCGTATCTCCTCCTTGTTCAGATTCGGGATCGTGAAGTTGGTCTGATAAGTCCCGATTCTCCCGGTTTCGGCGTCGCGCGCCAGAAACTTGATTTTGTATTTTCCCGGAAGAAGCGTAAACCCGGTGTCGTATTGGATCGGATGTTTCGCCAGTTCCGCGGCAGTCGCATCACTCAGCTTGATGTCCACCTTGTCGCGCACATTCTGGATGGTCGTGCCGTAGTTGTCCTTCACCTCGCCGATAAAATCGATGAGCGTGTGCTCGGCGCCGCTGCGCCGGGCCAGTGCCAATTCCCGCCCCGGGATCTTCACCACCAGCGGCACGTAGTATTCCGCGCGGTTCAGCTGGAAGTAGTCGATCTCCATGGCGATCGTGAGTTCCGTGATCGGATCGCCCAACATCAGCGCTTCCTCCAGCTGTCTCTCTTTGTCCGCAGCGGTGAATTTCCCGAACACTTTGCCGGCGTAGTAGCCCTGGCGATAGTCCAGAGAGGCTGACTGCCCGTTGTTGAGCGAGATCCTGATCCGGCGGAACTTGCCGTCCAGAGCCGCGTTGCTGGCGTAATAACCGATGATGTAATAGCTGGAGGTGGCTTTCTGCGCCTCGACGATTCCCCGCGCCAGGTCGTTGCTGTCGAGCAAAGACTTACCGCCGGTATCCGCTGCCAAGGCCCACAGAGTATCTTGTGATCTCTGAAAGTTCGCCATCATCGCCATAGCGGCGCCGCCGGTGTACATCGACACGCCGCCCGGCGATCCTCGGGTGGCGTCTCCCATGGGCGCCTGCGCCATCAGGCCGCGCGCGTCGATCGGCCAGAAAGAGACGCCCGCGCGGATCGCGGCGTTGATGGTAGCCTGCAATTGCGCCTGATTATCGACGCCGCTCGGCCTCAAGCCGCTGACGAAATAAATGAGCGATTTTTTCTCGCTCAGAGTCGACAGGGAGCTCACGGCTGTCTGGAGCGCGGCCAGCTGGCGATCGGTGTTGAAGATATTGAACTCGCTGTCGTCCTGGCCGAAGGCCGCGCCGGTATCCGCGTCGTCGGGGGTAGCGTCGGCGTTCTCATTTTCGCCGACGATCATGGTTTCGATGATGCTCAGCAGCCGATCCCGATCGGCGGTAAAGTCCGACAGCACGCGGACGGCGCCGCCGGAGAACATGAAGATCGCCATCAGGTCCGCAGGCGTCATCTGCGTGTGAACAAACTTGATGGCCGCGTTGAGCGCGCGCAGCTGGTCGGGAGCCTGCATCGCGGTCATGTCGAAGTACAGCGCCAGCAGGCGACGATCGCTGTATTTGATCTTTCCCGACACTTCGGGCGAGATCTGGGTGCGGGGCAGCTTATCAAGAAGTATGGGCCGGACCTCTCCCAGCGTCGGCGTCGTGTCCGGAGCTTCAGGCAGCTTCTGGTATTCAAAAACAGTGATCTCCTGCGGCACGCCGTCTTCCATGACCGTGAAATCCTTGGCCGTCAAGCCTTCGATCGAGTTGCCGTTTTTATCCGTGACGGCGACGTTCTCGATCACAAGTTGGGTGCTCGTCTTGAACGTGGTCTGCGGGGTCGCAGTCATGGGCGCGTTCTGGCCAACCTGCTGCCCTTCCGCCGCAATAGTCCACAGAAACAGAGTCGCTGTCGCAATCAGCCTCATATTCAGAACCTCGCCCGCAGAGTGGTTTGTATGCTGCGCATCGGACTGACGCCGTTGGGCAGGCCGAATTGCGGCCCGCCCACGGTCGTGTTCCAGCTGGTGAAGGTGACGTGATTGAGAGCATTGGTGGCGTCTATGCGGAGATCGAGACTGATGCGATCCCGCACCCGAAACGTGCGGCCCATCGACGCGATCAGTGAGAACTGGGCAGGACCGGTAATCGAGTTCCTGCCGGCATTCCCCCAATGACCCGTAGAGGGAGCCGCAAAAGCGAGCGGATTCAGAAAAAGCCCCCGGGGAGCGGCATAAAGCGAAGCTCCGGTGTGGTCCGGCCGCAGCGGCCCGGTGACTCCGGTCCCGCCGACGGCTCCGGGATAAACGGGCGTCAGCGGAAAACCGCTGCCGGCCGCGATCTGCGAGGCGAAAGTCCATTCCTTCAGGAGCCGTCCCCTCCAGCCGCCCAAGAGCGCCCCCCCGGCAACACCCATGCCGCTGGTGTACTGCAGCTGCAGGTTCATCAGATGCCGCTGATCGAAGTTCGACAGGGCGCGTTCGGCGCTGAGATCAAGCCAGTTTTGCGCCAGCACCGCGCTTCCCTGCCCACGCCCGCCCAGAGCCGCATCGTCGATCGATTTCGAGTAAGTGTACGCGAGGGTCGCGGTAAAGCCGTTGTGCAGCCGCCGCCGCAGTTGAATCTGTCCGGCGTGCCGGTTCGAGTTGCCGTTCGAGGTCAGATAAATGAATCCCGCCGGACACAAAGGACAGGGATTTGTCACGCCGGCAGGATACGTGTTGGGCACAAACCGCTGCGCTCCGCGCGTGCCTTTGTTTCCCAGGTACGTGGCGCTCATCTGCAAGGCAAACGGCAGGTCGCGCTGAATGGAAAGCTGCCAGGTCTGTACGTAGCCGACCCGGAAGTTCGGATCGATGGCGAAGGTCTGGGGCGTGGTTGCCGGCGAGCCGTAGAATCCGTTTGCCAGGGTAAGCGGATGATCCGGGCTGTTCTGCACGCTGAGACTCTTCGACAGCGGCGACTGCTGGGCCATCTGCATGGCAATGGTGTTATAGACTGAAGTGTCGAAGTAAATGCCGTAGCCGGCGCGAATGACCAGGGACGACGCCGGGAACGGACGCCAGGCGATGCCGAGGCGCGGCTGGAAGGCGTGTTTGTCCGGATGAACGAGGGAGTCAGGATATGTTCGCCCTGTGATGCCGCCGACCGGATCGTACGCAATCACAGGGACAGCAGCCGTGAAGCCGGGGGCAATATCGAGGTTTACCAGGCGGCCGTACAGCTCGGTGATCGGCGAGCCGTACTCCCACCGCAGTCCGATGTTCAAGGTAAATCCCGAATTGACCCTGAAATCGTCCGTGAAGTAGGCGTCGTACATGGATGCGCGAAAGTACTTGTCGGCATTGCCGAAGGCGATCGAACTGGTGTCGGGTATTCCCAGGATGAAATCGGCCAGATCATAGCCCGTGCCCGGCACCGCAACGCCATTCACTTTGGCTTGCGTGGCCGCACCCGTAAACATGAACGAGCCGCGCGCATCCTGCTGCGCCAGGTAGTTGAACTGCCGCCTCCGGAAATCCGCCCCGAAGGTCATGCCGTGGCGGCCCCGACTCCAGAAGGTGCTGAAGGTGAACGAATTTGTCTGGTTGCGGTTGAAGGATGCCTGCGCATCGGATAATCCCGTCGCGCCGCCCGAGAACGACAGACTCGGCGGCCCCCAGTTTATCGGATCCTGGTTGTTGCCGGTGATCCCAGCTTCGCCGGAAACGTTGCTGCGGCCTGAGAAGAACGGCGTGTTTAGGGAAACCATGCGGCTGTACTGGTAGCCGAAATTCATCACGAACCGCATCGTGAAGCTGCGCCGCCAGTTGACGTTCCCATTGACGCCGGTAGAATTCGCCTTGTCCAGAAATCCAAAAAGGTTCGGGCTGCTCGAACGCGTCGACTGGTAGCCGAAGCCGCCGGAGAGATAATTGTTGCGGCCGATTGTGCGGCTGAGGCGTGACTGGATTCCGTCCTGATGCGAGGTCCCGACGATAGGGATCTGATAGTTGTAGCGGTCGCTGCCGGCGACCATCGCGGGCGGATAAAGGTCCAACAGAGCCTTGGCCTGAGGACTGATCCGATCTTTCGGCACGACGTTGCCGGGAAACTGCACCCCGGTGGCGGGATCAAAGATCTGGACCGGCTGCCCAAGAGAATTCAGTGTCTGTGAGAAATCTCCGTTGCGCTCCGCCTGGGTCGGCATCCGACCCGGCTGGGTTGTGGCATTGCGATTTCGCGCAAACTGGTAGGTAACGACAAACATGGGCCCATTCGTTATCAGGTGCGGAATCCTCAGCGGGCCGCCGAACGAAGCCGAGCCCAACAGGGGATTGTAGGAGGGCTTGGCCGTGTTCTGTCCGGTGAAGGAATATGAGCGGGCGTCCAACGCGGAGTTGTCCAGGACCAGACCAAAGTTACCGTTGTAAAGCGATCGCATGCCTTTGCGCATATTGCCGAACGCGGGCCTCTGGGCAAAAGGAGAACTGGCTGAGTTATTGGCGCTGCCGTTGATGAGAAAGCCGTCGGAGGCGCGCTGGACGAGTTCGTCGGCGCTCTGGCCGCTGAACGCCCTCGAATCGCGATCCGTTGCCGCGGCGCCGACCGAAGCATCGGCTGCAGCAGCGTTCAACTCAGCGCGCTGAAAGCTCCCCTGCGCATTAGCTCCCGGCGGCTGCGCTTGTTCGGCCTTGCGAGGCTCTACTTGCAGGCCTCTGAGTTTATTCGCATCCTTTGCACCGGCAGAAACACCGGATTGCGGCTTTGATGCGGCCTCGGATACCGCAGGCATTCCAGTTTCCGCCTTGATTTCCTTCAGCGGGAGCAGCTTCAGCTCCCATTCCGCAGCGTTCCCCTCCGCCGCGATGGTCACGTCCCGTCTCTCGGCCGAAAAACAGAGCATTTCGACCTGAATCGTCCAGACTCCATCGGAAAGATCGGGAAACGAATAGTTCCCCATGGCGTCTGTAATGGTTACAAGTTTCTTCTCGCCTTGGACCGCAGTAACCGTAGCGCCGGGCACAGGCACGCCTGCGAACTTCACCTGTCCGTGATGTTCCGCGGCCGCCAGGCTCGCAGCGCCAAGGGAAAGGAGATACAGGCATGCGGCGGCCGCAAGAGCAATTTGTCGAACGTAACTCATGCTACTCGATTCATTCATAATGGGTCGTCTTTCGAGTGACTGTCACTTGACTTCGTAGCAGCATCCGCGTGCTGCGCTCTCGAACTAGGATGGCACGACGATCTGGTATGATCGCAGACCGTAAGCCCTGATCAAGAGGTCCTTGAGAGCAATGCCAGCGTAGATGACCAGACTCGGATCACCCTGGGACGAAGCAGGTGGAGCGCCTGTCGACCGCGGGCCGGCCGCGGAGCCCGCATGGCGTGGAATAGCAGGCTTGACTGAGGCGGCCTCGAATACGGGTTTTTGGGAGGGCAATTGTCCGAACGCCGTACACCAGGTGAAGGCGGTCAATAGAATCAGAATGTTGGGACGTCTCATTTTCGCCTCCGGCGCGCAAATTCCTTAACGTCCGCTGTCGCCGTCACTTCCGGGCCCAAATGGACCGGCCCATGCGCCTTCCCACTGGTCAGGTCTATGATGAGTCAGCGGGATTCGACCCGCCTTGGCCTTGGCGGGTTGCCGATCGCTGATGCAGCATTCGGCGTCGGCCGCTCGACGTGGTCGATCACCAGAACACGCTGCGGCCCCTTTGCCGCTCGCAGCTCCAATCCGAGCTGGTTCTTGAGCCCGGCGATAAAGTCGTCTTGGTTTTCGTAGACGAGACGGAAGGCGAACAGTCCCGTAAGCCCGGTCTTGTTGACAATTGGCCGGTCGGGGTCGGGTCCCTTGATGAGCCCTGCGGCCATGTCATCGAGCGTCGCCGCTTCGACGGTTAACACCCAGTATTTGCCGCTGTCGTCTCTCAATGTCGAGTTCTCGCACCGGCGCTGGCCGGGCTCGAGGGGCGGCGGTGGATACGAGTTCCAATCGAGCGGGACGCAGGCGCCCGGCTTGAACGGTGTCAACTTCGAGCCGCCTTTGGCGACGACGAGCTCGTAGACGGGCACCTCGCGGGTTTCGTAATGGACCTTCAGCTTGAATCGATCCTCGAGAACCGCTTGCAGCATCGGACCCCGCATGACCGCGGCCGGCGGCGTGCCATCGGCCTTCGCTTCAATCGTGAATCGTTCGAACTTCAGCCGTTCAGACTCCTTGGACCACTCGATGCTCGGGTATGTCCCTGGCGGATTGAAGCGGCCGTTCGCGTTGACGAAATACGCCAAGCGAATCAAAGCTTCCAGGTTCTGACAATCCAGCCGCAGTCTTCCCGGCGACACCGCTCCCGCCCAGCCGCCGCGGCCGCCAGGCGACACCGCGTTGGGATCGCAGCCCCTGACCGAGACGACCTCGAATACCGGTTCTTGCCGGAGCGACGCGCGAGCGGGCGCCGTCAGCATCCCGACGATGAGCGGCAGCACGATAGCAAGGATCGCAGCGAGCGCCAGCGCCGCCTTTCGCGCGAGGTTCAATCGCGTGCCGATGCGATTGAGCATTATGGCCGCGACGCGCTTCTTCAAGTCCGATCCGCTGACGCCGGAAACGCACGGCAGCGGCGACTCGACATAGAGCTTGCAGACGTTGAGGATGCTCTCCGCGTAGTTCTCCGGCTCCCCGAATGCGCGGAGCACGTACTCGTCGCAGGCGCGCTCGCGTTCGGCGACCATCCGGGCTCCGATCCACCAGACCAGCGGGTGAAACCAGAACACCGCTTCGACGACCATGTGAATCGCCGCTGTGAGGTTGTCGCGGCGATGGACGTGACACAGCTCGTGCGCGAACACGGCGTCGAACTGCGACGGGGTGAGACGTTGT
>Ga0315280_10012655_pt1 | contig 10158 bp, 11 predicted proteins | sample YL17G06_40_MG_FD_203697 | JGI IMG/M metagenome (GOLD analysis project Ga0315280, IMG submission 203697) | Sediment microbial communities from Yellowstone Lake, YNP, Wyoming, USA - YL17G06_40 | ecosystem: Environmental > Aquatic > Freshwater > Lake > Sediment | place: USA: Wyoming | collected...
AGGAATACTTTGAAAATAGCCGGAATGAAACTAAATCGGAGGAACAAGGCATCATCAATCAAAGGAAAGCTCTTGAAGCTAAAAGAAACAAATTGGAAGACCTTTTGGTCGAAGGAGCAATAGACAGGGATATTTTCAAACGCCAACACGCTCAACTACAGGGTGAAATAAAACGGCTTGAAAATATAAGGTTGGAACTGGACTCCAAGCGTGAGGTCGACGTACAGTTGATTGACGAGGTGTTGGCTTTGACAAGGAATATCTACAAAACGTATTGCGAGGCACCGGATTATTTGAAGCGGCATTATCTCCGTTTCTTTTTCGAAGGTTTCTACATTAAGGACAAGAAAGTGGCAAAAGTCGTTGAAACTCCTATATTTTCCACGCTTAGAAAGGAGCATCAACTTCTAATAAGACAATCCTGGCTCCGCGGGCTGGACTCGAACCAGCAACCTATCGCTTAACAGGCGAGCGCTCTACCGATTGAGCTACCGCGGAATGTCTTTTGGATTATAGCAAAAAATTATTCCATTTCCAAATAATCACGAAGGAGTTTGGCTCGTGAGGGATGACGGAGCTTGCGAAGTGCCTTGGCTTCAATTTGTCTAATCCTTTCACGGGTTACATTAAATTCTCTTCCCACTTCTTCCAAAGTTCTTTGTCTTCCGTCTTTTAAACCAAACCTAAGCTCAATCACTTTTGCTTCACGGGGAGTCAGGGATGACAAAACTCCTTCAATATCTTTTTTCAGAAGCTCTTCTGATGCCCTTTCTTCTGGAGCTGGCTCAGTTGTCGGAATAAAATCACCAAGATGAGAATCTTCTTCCTCACCAACTGGAGTCTCAAGCGAAGTCGGCACTTGAGAAACTTTGATGATCTCCCGCACTTTATCAACATCAATCCCCATTTCCTGTGCTACTTCTTCCGGCGCTGGTTCCCGACCTAACTCCTGCATCAACCGGCGAGAAATGCGAGAAAATTTGTTGATCGTCTCAACCATGTGGACAGGAATACGAATCGTTCTTGCTTGATCAGCAATTGCCCGGGTTATAGCCTGTCTTATCCACCAAGTCGCATAAGTTGAAAATTTATAACCCCTTCGCCAATCATATTTTTCCACTGCCCGGGTCAGGCCAATGTTACCTTCCTGAATAAGATCTAAAAGGGTAAGACCTCGGTTGACATATTTTTTGGCAATTGAAACAACCAGCCTAAGGTTGGCAGTAATTAATTTATTTTTTGCCGCTTTTTCCCCTTTTTCAACCCTTTTTGCCAAATCCACCTCATCTTCATAAGTTAAAAGGTTGACTCGACCAATTTCCCTTAAGTACATCCTGACCGGGTCTGAAATTGCTCCCTGGTCGATTTTGGCCAGGGCTTCAAGTTCCTTTTCCAGATCTACCGCTCCCTTCTCCGCCTCAGTCACCTCGGCGGCGGTTGTGTCAAAAACGTCAACTTGCTCCTCAAGAAGTTTCAAGAAAAGCTCATCAACCGTTTCAATTTCTTCTTCTGCTTTGGGAAAAATCGTCAAGATCTCATCAACTGTCACGAACCCTCCGGCTTTTCCTTTTTTTACAAGTTTTTTGATTTGCTCTTTTTGGTCAGTTGGTTTTTTACTTTTTTTCATTTTTCAACTGCGGGCCAGATGCCCTAGTTCCTCAGAAAGTCTACCAAATTCTTTCTGCAAACCTGAAAACTTAATCTTGTCTCCTGCTTTTTCTGCTTCTCTTATCTCCAAAGAAAGCCTTGCTAATTCTTTTTTTAGACCTTGCTCTTTTATTTCTCTTGCTCTTTTCTCCAACTCAACCTGAAATTTACTCTTGTCCTCTAAAACATCTCCCAAATCAGTTAAAATAAGCCGGTCAACAAGTGGGATTACATCTTCTGGTAAGATTTTTAAGAATTGCCCAAGCTCAAATTCTTCTTTTTCTTTTGGTCCTTTGGCCAGTGGCGATATTATAATATTCTCGAATATCTTTTTCAAAGGACCTGAAGGGAAGAAGGCAGGTTGTGGCCAAAAATCTCTTCGGTCACAAAATTCCCAACCTTGGAGCAAGAGAGACAAAAAATGCTCACAGAGCAAATTTAGCTTGTCCCTTGTCTCGCCGCTAACCTTTTCCCTCACGACCGGAGTGTCTGTAAAAACAATTTTTTTCGTTGAAGTCTTGGTCAAAGCCCTCCAAAGAACTTCCTCGGCCACACTCAGGCTGGCAGCCAGTTTTTGTAGATAGTGGGCTTTAACCAGCTCATCAGAAATTCGCCCAAAAATAGGCAAAAGCTCCTGGCCGATCTTTTTTTTACCCTCAGCTGTTGTCTTATCAAAACGACGCAAAGCCGAATCAATCAACCAGTCATAAACTGGTACTGCTTTCCCCACGCTATCTTGCCATTTTTGGGCAGAATCCTTGATCATTTCGTCAGGATCTTTAAAACCATCAGTCTGGATAACTTTAATATTCATTCCGGCTTGTTCAGCCAATTCTATCCCTCTTCTTGCTGCTGCATCGCCGGCAATGTCAGTATCAAAACAAATGGCCATATTTTCGGAGAAACGCGAGACAAGACCGACCTGCTCACGTGTCAGGGAGGTTCCTTTAACTCCTACCACATTCTTAACTTGCGCCTGATGAGAAGAGATAACGTCAAACTCGCCCTCAACCAAAACGGCCAAATTTTTATCTCTTATTGCGTCTTTGGCCAAATCGAGTCCATAAAGGAGGAAGCCTTTTTGAAAAATTAAAGTCTCAGGAGAATTAAAATATTTGGGCTCACTTTCTGGAAATTTTTCTCCGCCAAGTTCAATCAATCTCCCGGAGAAACCAACAACTTGTCCTTTGACATCTTTAATCGGAAAAATAATCCGGTCGCGGAAACGATCAAAATAGCCGCCTGAGGCTCTTGAGACTAAAAGGCCACTTGAAGCGATACTGGCTTGTTGGAAACCTTTAGACTCTAAAAATTTTGACAAAAGCTCGCCCGATTTGGGCGCATAACCCAAGCCAAAATCAGCTATTGAATCTTTTTTTATGCCTCTTTTTTCAAGATAAGCTCTTGCCCGTCTGCCAAGGTCGTGTTTTGTTAAAAGATGATAAAAGAGTTTTGTCGCCCAGCTGGTAATTGTAAGAAGTTTCTCTCGCTCGCTTTTTTTCCTTGGTTCAAATCTTTCTAAGGTAACACCTGCCTTTTTGGCCAAAACCTCCAAAGCTTCAGGGAAAGAAAGACCTTCTTTTTTCTCCAAGAACGCAAAAATATCACCGGCAACATCACAGCCAAAACAGCGGAAAATCTGGCGATCTGGGGAAATCATAAATGAAGGTTTAGTTTCGGTGTGAAATGGACATTTGGCGGCAAAATTTCTACCCATTTTTTTTAAAGGGAGATATTCGGAGATAAATTCAACAATATCAATTTTTCTTTTTATTTCTTCGACTGGATCCATATATATTTAATGGCTAGGCATCAGAAACTAGGGATTAGTAAGCGGAGGGGGAGGGATTCGAACCCTCGATACCCTTTCGGATATACGGCATTTCCAGTGCCGCCCGTTCGGCCTCTCCGGCACCCCTCCTTGATTAGTTATTAGCTACCAACTATTAGCAATTTAGCTTTTTTGACTATTTCTTTCTCGTCTTTAAAAGTTAATCTTTCTACGGCTTCGTCAATCTCAATCCATTCGGCAGTTTCTGCCTCCCAAGTATGATCCTCCGGTCTTCCCTTAACATACTCCATCAAATAAAAGGTGACCGTCTTAAAAATTTTTTCGTCCTGCCAATTAAAAAAATATTTAATCGTATCAATTTTTTGAATAATTTTCCCTTCTACCCCACCCTCTTCTTTAACTTCCCGAATTGCTGCTTCTTGACTTGATTCCCCTTTATCAATCCAGCCTTTTGGTAATTGCCAAGCGTTTCTTCCTTCTGGTTTGTAAATTACAATAAAAATCTTGCTGTCTTCTTTTTTAAAACAAACCCCGCCTGCTGAGAATTCTCTTTTTAATGGCAATTTTTTCTTTTGCATCTTTTGTGCGCCTGGCAGGATTCGAACCTGCAACCCCAAGCTCCGGAAGCTTGTATTCTATCCAATTGAACTACAGGCGCTCAAGACGAGCAAATTATATAGCTTAAGATAACCTCTTGAAAAGGGCCTCGCTCCGAAACTGTTTTTATTTGTGTTAAAATTTAAAAAATGTGTCTTTCCAAACCTGTCCAGGTTTTAAAATTAAATGGGAAGAAAGCCAAGGTCGAGTTTGCTAAAGCAAAAAGAGAAGTCGATATCAGTCTCTTGAGAAATATCAAAGTAGGCGATTGGCTTCTGGTTACTCAAAATCTGGCAATCAACAAAATTTCCCAAAAAGAAGCAAAAAATATTCTAAATTTAGTCCAAAACTGGCATGGAAAGTAAGCAGAGCTTTTCTTCGAATAAAGGCCTTGTACTTGTCTTATCAACTGCTTTTATTTCCGGTTTTTCTATTTTTGTCAACTCATTTGGAGTTAAAGAATTTAATCCTTACATTTTCACCTTTCTTAAAAATCTACTCGTTTCTTTTCTCTTAATTGGCTTAATTTTGGGATTAAAGGAGTTTAAAAATCTTGTGAGACTGGGCGGAAGGGACTGGCTGATTCTCTCAATTATTGGCTTAGTTGGTGGCAGTATTCCATTTCTCCTCTTTTATAAAGGCCTTCCACAAACTTCGGCTGCCAACGGTGCCTTTATCCATAAAACAATGTTTTTATACGTTGCCTTTTTAGCTTTCGTATTTTTGAAGGAAAGAATCTCCCCAAAGATTTTGTTTGGTGCCCTGCTTTTACTTTTGGGGAACGCCATTTTCTTGAAAATTTTGCCCTATGGCTCAAGAAGCGGTGATCTTTTAATTCTCGGAGCAACACTCTTTTGGGCAATTGAAAACGTTATTTCCAAAAATGCCTTAAAGACCTTATCACCAAGGATTGTCGCCTTTGGCAGGATGGGAATTGGCTCTGTATTTATTCTTTTGTTTTTGATTGTAAGTGGTAATATTCAAACCGTCTCTAGACTTACCCCCCTACATTTTCAATGGATTTTGATTTCTTCAGTTATTCTTTTTGGCTATGTGACAACTTGGTATACTGGCCTAAAGTACATCTCCGTTTCTGTCGCCACATCCATTTTACTGTTGGGTTCACCAATCACCAGTCTCTTAGCCTTTTTCTTCGCCGGCGGAAAGATTACTCCAAATCAAATCTGGGGTACAGCTTTAATTCTTATTGGGATAGTCGCTGTTATTGGAGTTCAAAAAGTGGCTTCCGTCCTCAAACCAGTTTTCAAACTTTTTTATGTCAGGTCTTAAAAAAGCAGCCTGCTATTCTCTATCGTCTTTTTCTCTTGGGTTTTGCGGACCGCAGGATAAAGCGAGCCGCAAAACTCTTTTCGATTTTGCCCAAGGGAAAAAAGTCAGTGAAGGTAAAGTGAGGAATATACTTTCAAAATTTGAAGCTGCTTATTCTTACTACAAATTGATTGCTGCCCAAAACAAAATCAAAGACCCTTTTGATAAAAAAGTTGTTGAAGCTTATTGGGTTGGTAATGAACTTTTGAAAAAAGTTACTGATTCTGATTTGAAAAAATTAATTTTGACTGATTTTTGTCGGCCCGGACTTTTATCCAAAGGAGAAGCTAAAAAACGGGCAAGTAAGGTTCCAAAAGGGACAACCGCCCATCACAGCTTTCATGTTTTGGTTTTGGGAGCAGTTGCAGGACGGGTGAAACTTGAAGGAGAACTTTTGGACTTGTGCCGAATTGGTTGGGGAAAAGTAACAAAAATTCAAAATTCAAAATTCAAAATTCAAAATTTAACGGTTAGATATAAACCGTTGGCTTTAGGCAAAAAAATAAAGCTCGGTAGGGAAGTTGAAAAAGAAATTGGCTGGGATGAGAAAATTGTGCCAAATGTTAAAGTTGGCGATTGGGTTTCTTTTCATTGGGCTCAAGCGTGTGAGATCTTAGCCTCCAAAGAAGCCAAAAACCTTGAATTCTGGACACAGAGAACTATTAGATTGTGCAACAGAAATTAATAAGAGCTTGACTTCTCAAATAACTTTCATTAACATTCATTCCAAACTGCCCTTGGGCAGTTTTTTGAAGGGGGGTGAAACTCAATGCCAGGAGCAGAACAAAGACCAGAAGGGCAAAGAACTCCAACCGGATTGATAATAGACGCAATTAACACCCACTTGGCCCCTGTGGTAACATGTACGCTATCTCAAAAAGAGGTCAAAATACGTGAACGGGCATTTATTGAGGTAATCAGTTCAGATGGCAGAATCACAAGAGGAGACCTTATTGATTTTCTCAGGCAAGCAATTTTAAGAGGTAAGCCTATTGTCAATCCAAGTCAACGCGTTGGTATGTGCGATCCTCCCCAAGTAGGCCATTGGCCATAAACAACTTTTACAAAGATATTTAAAATCAATCTTGTTAATGCACAGAACAGGTAATGCAGGGGTCGTAAGCGCGGACGAGCATTTCTTAGTCTGACAGGCTCTCAAAATCTCTGCTGCTGAATAGACAATTCAACCGCTTGATACCACACTTATTCTGCACTTGACATAAAAATCACAAGGCATTATAATGAATATATATTCAATATACGAGGCTGAGAGGAGGTGAAAAAGTATGCCAGGATTTGATCGAACAGGTCCCCAAGGATTGGGATCAATGACCGGTAGAGGTTTTGGTCCATGTGGTTTAGGTTTGGGTTGGCGTCGTCGATTTGGAGCCGGCCGAGGTTTAGGTAGGTATTTTGGTTGGAGCGGACCGGCTGATCCCAAAGAAGCGCGACAAGCCTTAGCCGACTATAAACAAGCCTTGAAGGAAGAACTTGAAGATGTCGAGAAAGAGGAAAAAGAACTTGAAGGAGAAGAAAAATAGAGGTTTGGAGAGTCATAAAAATTTATGCCAAGACCGAGAAAACCTAGATTCTTGCGATTTAAACCAAATGTCTATTATTTTAAACCGCGCGGTATCCCTTTAAGATTTCTTGAAGAAGTAGAGCTTTTGCCTGATGAACTCGAAGCCTTAAAATTAGCTGAAGTCGAAGGGTTGAAACAGAAAGAGGGGGCGGTGAGGATGAAGATCTCCCAACCCACCTTTGCCCGAATTTTAGCTTCTGCCCATAAAAAGAGCGCTACGGCTTTGATTGAGGGAAAAGCAATCAGGATAGAAAGAATCTAATCGAGGGTGTAGAATACTAACTGGTTTTATGTCCAAACCCCAACTAATAAAAAGCCTACTCGTCCTCCTTTTTATTTTAGCCTTCTTTTTTCCAGCAAAAGCGGTCGCTGAGGTCAAAAAAGACGCAATCTACCTTTTTTGGGGCCAAGGCTGTCCTCATTGTGCGCAAGTAAACCAGTTTTTTGAAGAAAAAGGTTTTTACGACAAATACCCGATTGATAAAAGAGAAGTTTACTCTAATCGTGAAAACGCTACTCTGTTAAATGAATATTATGAGGAGTACAGAGTCCCGCTGGATCATAGGGGAGTTCCAGCAGTTTTTATTGGCGATAATTATTTGATTGGCGGGCTAGATATTCCAAATCAATTTGAGCAATTGGCAAATGAATTTATCAAAAACACCTCTTCCGAAATCAAACCTCAAGCTACACCATCACTTATAGCAACTACAAACCCCACAGATATAAATCTATTATTCCCTGCAGTAATTGCCGGAGCATTAGCTGATAGTGTCAATCCTTGCGAATTTGCGGTTTTGATTTTACTTTTAACGGCCATTTTAGCTTCAGGCTCACCAAAAAGAGCATTAAAAGCCGGACTATTGTTTTCGCTGGCTATTTTCATTTCTTATCTTCTTATGGGTCTGGGTCTTTATAAAGCTTTAACTTGGGGAAATTTACCGAGATTTTTCCTGACTCTTATTGGAGTTTTAGCCATTATCTTAGGTTTATTTAACATAAAGGATTATTTTTGGTATGGGAAGGGAGGTTTTTTGATGGAAGTGCCGATGTCTTGGCGGCCACGATTAAAAGCTTTAATTTCAAGGGTGACTAATCCGGTCGGCGCCTTTTTTATTGGCTTTCTGGTCAGTTTGTTTTTACTTCCCTGCACCAGCGGTCCTTATATTGTGATTTTGGGAATGCTTTCCCAGCGGACTTATTTCGCCCAAGCCGTTGGCTACCTTATTTTTTATAACATCATCTTCATCCTGCCGATGATTTTGATAACATTGGCAGTTTATAAAGGCTTTAGTCTAGCGCAAGCTGAAGAATTTCGGCAAAAAAGACTCCGCTTACTTCATTTGATCATCGGCTTGCTTTTAATTGGCATGGGTGGAGTAGTTTTGGCTGGTTGGGTCTAAAGAAAAGCAAAAGTATTATTCTAGTGAACCGAACAAGTAATACAAGGGTCGTAAGCGCGAACTAGCATCTCTAAAAGTTCTTTTCTTCTCTCTTGTTCCAAATTTTCTGTCTGATTTAAAACTACTTGGGCTGACTCTTCAATTGAACTTAAATTCTGAACAGTCGGTGTGATAATATTTGCCTCAGTTACCAATCCGTTGGTATCAACTTCAATTTCATAATAAAGTCCACCACGCGGTGCCTCAATCGCACCAATCCCTTTTGATTTTTTCTTGGGTTTAAAATTTGTCGGCAGATTGATCACGGCAGGATCAATATCTTTTTCTAGAATCTTATCAATCAATCCCTTTGCCTCCTGAACAAAATATAAAATCTCAATTGCCTGAGCTAGATTATTATGATAAGGATTTCCAAAATCAGGTTTGTGACGATGATAAAAATCTTTTGCTTCACCGGTCAAGAAGTTTGCTTGAGTTGCAAGCCTGGCCAAAGCTCCAACCATCATCCCTTTCCCTTTATAGTAGCCGAACTTGGCAGTTGAATAGGCTTTTACTTTTTCCTCAATTGTTTTTCTGTAACTTTCAATTTTTACTTTTAATCCTTTACTTGAGGAAATGAACTGTCCATCATAAGTTGTGTAATTTTTACCATCAGTTTGGGAGAAGAATAAAAGATTATGTTTAATATCTGGATAATTTAAAGACGAAAAAAGATTGACAGTTCCACAAGCTGCTTCCTCCATTTTTTGCGCTTCTTTTTTCAGTTTTTTAAATTGCTCCATGGATGGAACTTTATGAAATCCTCCAGCAGTTGTTGTAGTTGGATGGATTCCCCGACCACCGATAGTCTCGGCAATCAAATCAGAAACTCTCTTTAACTCCAAGGCATCGGCAAAATATTTTGGATGAGTTTTGACAAGTTGGGTACCAGAATCCAACCCCAAATAATCAGGTAAGGCTAAGAAGTAAAGATGCAAAGCGTGGCTTTGGATTATTTGAGCACAAAGAAGCAGGCGGCGCAAAAGGACAGTTGATGGAGAAACTTTGATGTCTAAAGCATTCTCAACCGCCTTCAAACTCGCCAAATTATGGGCGATTGGACAAACTCCGCAAATCCGAGGCGTTATCCAATAAAGATCAGTGGCTGGCCTGCCAACAACCATTCCCTCAAAGAGTCTCTCTCCCTCTTCAATTTCTAGTTGAACTTTGTTTTGTGCCCAGTTAACACGGAGTCTACCGTGGCCTTCAATTTTGGTTATGAAATCAGCCTGAATCATTTTTTCTTCTTTGGGGAGTCTGACTCCCTTTTGCCAAAAAGTTTTTGATACTCTGGTGTTCTTTTTAAAAACATAGAAAAATAATTCTCAACTTGGGCAGAATCTGAAAATTTATACAAAATTCGCAAGAGATTATCAATTTGAGGATCGGCTCTCAGGCCAAAACAGCCGTAGCAAGGCGAACCACCGGAAACACAAACCGCTCCACAACCACCTTGAGTAATTGGCCCAAGACAAATTCTTTTCTCCAAAAGTCGGCAAGAGTTACCAGCCAATTTACATTCAAAGCAAACCGAATAGCCTCTCCCTTTGGGAATTTTACCGGCCAAAAGTTCTTCCATCACTCTTACTACTTCGTCTTTATCAACCGGACAACCATGAATTAAATAATCAACTTTGATGTAAGCGGTTAAAGGCTGGGCATCTATTCCTCTCGGCTTATATTTTGGTCCGTAAATTTTCTTGTACCAAGAACTTCTGGCTTGCCTATCAATAATCCCTGGAATCCCAGCCAATGTTGCGCATGAACCA
>Ga0315280_10012656_pt1 | contig 10158 bp, 7 predicted proteins | sample YL17G06_40_MG_FD_203697 | JGI IMG/M metagenome (GOLD analysis project Ga0315280, IMG submission 203697) | Sediment microbial communities from Yellowstone Lake, YNP, Wyoming, USA - YL17G06_40 | ecosystem: Environmental > Aquatic > Freshwater > Lake > Sediment | place: USA: Wyoming | collected...
GGTGCAAGCAGATGATATCGAATCCCTACGAGAGATGACCGATTGGGTAAGGGATCGCCTCGGTTCTGTCGTCCTAGTTCTGGGGGCCGTTCTAGATGGCAAGCCCGGTTTTGTGGCTGCCGTGACCCCGGACTTGGTGGAGAGGGGTTTGAGAGCCGACTGGTTGGTGAAGGAGGTAGCCAACTTAGTGGGTGGTGGAGGAGGGGGACGTGCTACCCTGGCTCAGGCCGGCGGGCGAGATGCTAGCAAACTCCAAGAAGCGCTGGCTGCGGTAGAAGGGTTCCTAGCCGAGAGGCTGAAAGAATAAGGAGAAGTAGGGCCTGGGAAGCGTAGCTTATGGAACAGGGGAGCGACGTCGTGGGATAGCGACGTCCTTTTGAGAGATGGGTTTATCTACACCTCGCATCGATGCCAAGGCGCAGCAAATAATCTATCTAGAAGCCGATGACGACTTTGCCACCATACGCCATCGTCTATCTGCTGCTCAGGCACAGAAGGTCATCCTTGTAATACCTCCTAACTGCCGGGGGCTCAAAAACAGGATGCATCTCAGGCTTGTGGAGCGGCTGATGGATGAGTTCCCCATAAGAGTGGCTTTGGTTACCCGAGATAAAACTCTAGGAAGATCGGCTCGAGAACTGGATTTTCCCATTTTCCCCTCGGTAGAGAAGGCCCAAAGGAGCCGTTGGCTCCCTCGCCGCCCTCCCCTGAAGAGTTTCCTTCCCGCGAAGGGTCGCCGTCCCCCAGCGCGACCGACAAAAGTAGCCATGCAGAGAGGAGAGGCCGTTCTCTTCTTCGGCCTCCTGGGGGGTATCTTCCTCATCCTTTTGGCCGGCTTCTGGCTTCTAGTCCCTAGCGCAACCGTTACCCTCAAGCCCTTAACTTACCCTTTAGAAGAGACGCTGACGGTGCGTGCAGATCCGAATCTAGAGGAGATAGATTTTATGAACTTGGTTTTGCCCGCGACCATAAAGGAGGTGGAGATGACAGGCTGGGAGCAGATCGCTTGCACCGCTAAGAAGGATGTCCCCGATGGCTACGCCCAGGGGGAAGTGATCTTCATAAATAAGACAAGCGAAGCCACCACCGTTATCTCCGGCACCGTCGTCACCACTAGCGCGGGTACCAGTGTAAGGTTCCGTACTTCAGGGGATGTCTCCCTGCCTCCTGTGAGAGGGGGACAGGCGCGGGTGATGATTGAGGCTTTGGAGCCCGGGCCTAACGGCAACGTCCCTGCTTGGACCATCAACCGGGTAGAGGGGACGATAGCCTTGCAAGTGAACGTGATCAACGACTCCCCCACCCAGGGTGGTACCATGAAGCAGGTCTCCTATGTGACTAACGAGGACAAAGAACAGGTGAAGGATATGTTGATGCGGCGCCTCAGGCAGGAGGGTTACAATAGTTTAGTCTCCCGACTGGAGGGAGCCTACTTGCCGCCTGAGTCAGTAGAATTGATCGTCCTCACAGAGACCTATGATAAGTTCGTAGAGGAGGTGGCGGATTCTCTTACTTTGGATATGCGGGTCTTGGCCAGAGGGATAGCCATCGCCGAGGAAGACGCGCGCCGTCTGGCTCTTGCAGCGCTGGAATCTTCGCTGAGCGAGGGGTTCCAACTGCTCTCGCAGGAGATAGGGTTTCTTCCTGGAGGGGTGACTGAGGCTAGCGGCGAGCAGGTTGTCTTTCAGATTACCGTTAGAGGGCAGATGATGATGAGGATCGATGAGGGGGAGATAAAAGAGCATCTGACCGGAAAATCGGTAGCCGATGCTGTGGCCTATCTAGGCCGTAGATTAGAACTGGCGGAGGAGCCTTCGGTGGAGGTCTTACCTGGTTGGTGGCCCCGGTTGCCCTTGATCCCCTTCCGCATCTCTTTGGTCGTCATACCCCAGGAGAGATAGATGCGGCTGATGGGTCTCGATCTAGGGGAACGGAGGATCGGGGTTGCGGTTAGCGACCCCGGTCGAGTGCTGGCTAGAGGTATTGCGGTTATCGAACGCCGCTCCGTGGAGAAGGACCTGGAGGCTATCGCCGGCCTGGCTGAGGAGTACGAGGTAGAGGCTATCGTAGTCGGTTTCCCTCGACGTCTAAATGGTACGGCGGGCAAGGAGGCCAAGAAAGCGGAGGCCTTCGCGGCCCAGATAGAGGCTCATCTCGGACTGGAGGTGATTCTTTGGGACGAGAGGTTGAGCACCGTGCGAGCGGCTAGGGCTTTGACCGAGGGCGGCAAGAGGAAAAGGCGCCTGGGCATCGACGCTGTGGCCGCCGTGGTGATACTCCAAGATTATTTGGACTCCCTCAAATTGTAAGGGGTGGAGTTGAAAAGACCGTTAATTCTCTATCCAGTGGCGTTTCTTGTAATCCTCATCCTTTCGGGAGGAGCCATCTTTCTAGGATGGCGCTACCTTCTAAGTGCAGAAAAGGCGAGTGAGAGCAATACTATCTCGGTGGACTTGAGTTCGCTTGAGAGATCTCTCTTGGGTTTTTACCTCGGCTTTCGGCAGAGCGAGATAGGGACCCCGGCTAGCGACGATTCGACGCCCATCCTTTTCACCATTACCCCTGGGGAGACGGCAGCCACCATCGCCACCCGTCTAGAGAGAGCAGGGCTTATCAGGGATGCGGTGCTCTTTCGACTTCTAGTGCGATATCGGGGGGTGGATAACCAGTTGGAGGTCGGCGACTATCAGTTGCGTCCTAACATGAGCCTGGAGGAGATCGTGAGCGCTCTTCAGTCTGGCCGCCCTTCTGAGACAACGATCACCATCCCCGAGGGGTGGCGGGTCGAACAGATAGCCGAGATGCTCGAAGAGAGAGAACTAGTCGAGGCTGAAGAGTTTCTGAGAGCGGTGCGAGAGGGCGGCTATGAATACGATTTCTTGAGCGACCGGCCGGAGGGAGTCTCTCTGGAGGGGTATCTCTTCCCTGACACCTATGGTATCCCTCCCGATTTCGAGAGTGCCCAGATCATCGACATGATGCTTGCCAATTTCGGACGCCGCTTCACGCCGGAGATGCGCCAAGAGGCGGCCAGACGAGGGATGAGCATCCATGAGGTGCTCACCATAGCCTCCTTGGTGGAAAGGGAGGCTAGAATCCCGGAGGAGCGACCTATCATCGCCAGCATCTACCTCAACCGCCTGGAGGCTGGCTGGCTCTTGGAGTCCGACGCCACTGCCCAGTACGCCCTCGGCTATCAGGAGGAGACGGGACAATGGTGGAAGAGCCCCATCTCTCTAGAGGAGATGACCCAGATCGATTCGCCCTATAACACCTATCTTTACCCCGGGCTGCCGCCGGGCCCCATCTGTAACCCCGGTTTGGCCTCTATCCAAGCGGTCATCAACCCGGCCGAGACCAACTATATGTTCCTCTACCATAAGGGCGATGGCTCCCACGCCTTCGCCGAAACCTATGAGGAACACCTGGAGAACCAGAGGCGGTATGGGGAGTAGATGGCCCTTAGGCCTTCTCCTTTCCGTTTTGGCCTTGGTGGGTTGCACCGTCACCAAGCCTATCATCAAGATCGGGCTGGTGGCCCCTTTCGAGGGGTTATATAGAGATGTGGGTTACGATGTCCTCTACGCTGTCAATCTGGCTTTGCGGGAGTGGAACGAGGCGGGAGGGGTGGAAGGGTATATGGTGGAGTTGGTGGCCCTCGATGATAGTGGAGAGCCGGATCAGGCACCAGGACAGGCTTCTGAACTGATCCTGGACCCCTTGGTCATAGGTGCCATCGGCCATTTCGATGAAGAGACCACTCTCGCTGCCTCGCCGGTCTATCAAGAGGGGGGAATGGCCCTCATCGCCCCAGCCGTTATAGCGGGAGGCCTGGAAGATTATCCATCGGTCTTCCGACTGGGAGCCAGTGAGGAGGCTTTGGGTAGGGCGGCTGCTCTTTTCTCCTGGGAAGAGTTGGGGGCTCGTCGTCTAGCCGTCCTTTCCTTACAGGATCCCGTCCCATCCCACAGGGATCCCAAGGGACAGGGATCCCGAGGGATGGGAGATGGGAAGAGCGGTCTGACCCAGGCTTTCGTCATCGCCGCTCAAGATCTAGGGGCTACCGTTCTCTCTTACCAGGATATTGATCATCTAGAAAAGGCCGAGGGAGTCGACCTCGTCTTCTTTGGGGGCCGCTCTTGGGAGGGAGCCACGCTTCTTCTCAGGCTGCGAAAGGTGGGGATAGAGGCTCCCTTAATGGGTGGCTTTAATACGCCCCACTTTGCGAGATGGGCCGGGGAGGCAGCGGAAGGCACTTTATATGCCACCTCTGCCATCTTCGTAGATGATCCCAAATTCTTGGCCGACTATCGAGGGTTGACGGGTACCGATCCGGGACCCCAGGCGGCCTTGGCCTACGATGCGACAAATCTGCTTTTGGCCGCCTTAGAGAAGGCTATCGAGAGCGATGGTCGGCCCACGCGGGAGGGGGTTCTCGCCGCCTTGAGAGGCCAAGCCTACCAAGGGTTGACCGGCTCCATCGTTTTCAACGAAAAGGGCGAGCAGATCGACCCTCCGATAGGGGTCTATATGATCGATGAAAGTGGTTACCCTGGGAAGAGGCTAAGGTAGGGGGAGTGGGATGAACATCGAACAAAGGTTGGCCAAGTGGGCTAGAGTGGAGATGACCTACGATGCTAGGGGGTTGTCGGAGAGAGACAAGCGTTTCTTACAAAAATTGATTGAAGCCTCCCGATATATGGACGAGGCTTTCTGGCGTCAATCTTGGAGCAGTGCGGTGGAGGTGCGGGATCGGCTGCGAGCATTGGAGAGCGAGAGAAGCCTATTACGATTAGTTAACATCATGGCTGGGCCCTATGATCGTCTGGAGGAGTTCGAGCCTTTCCTTGATCTGCCTCCCAAGCCACTAGGTGCTGGCTTCTACCCGGACGATCTGACCAAAGAGGAATTTGAACGATACCTGGCTTGCCATCCTGAGCAGAGGGAAAGCCTTTTGAGCCCTTACACTGTGGTGAAGCGAGAGGGAGATAACCTAATCGCTGTGCCCTATCACGAGGAGTATAGGGAGTTTGTGGAGCCGGCCTCGCGTCTCTTAAAGGAGGCGGTGGAGCTGACCGATAACCGCTCTCTGGAGAGGTACCTGACTAGCCGTGCCGAAGCCCTCCTCATCGATGACTATTACCAGAGCGATATAGATTGGATAAACCTTAAAGATAACGACTACGATATCGTCATCGGCCCCCATGAGTTCTATGAGGATAGGCTTGTGGGGGTGAAAGCAGCATACGAGGCCACCGTGGAGATCGTAGATCGGGAGGAGAGCCATAACTTAGAAGTTTATATCCAGTACCTTGATGATCTGGAAAGGAATCTACCCTATCCCGAGAAATATAAACGCTCTATTGAAGGGCTCAAATCCCCCTTTGTGGTGGTGCAGGACATCTACCGTGGAGGCCATATCCGAGCTGGCGTACAAGCCACTGCGGCCAATCTGCCCAACGACCCCACGGTTCATACCCAGTATGGGACAAAGAAGACCTTCTGGAAGAATATGATAGAGGCGTACACAAAACGTATATCGTTTGCTGTGGCTAGGGAACTGATCGTCCCTGAGCAACTTGAACTGCTACCACGCCAGCCAGACATCGCCCTAACCCTTTTCCACGAAATCGCGCACGCTCTAGGCCCTCGCTGGGTCATACAGGTGGACGGCTCTAAGACCCCCATAAGGGAGGCATTGAAAGATCATCTCTCGGCTTTGGAGGAGGCGAAGGCTGATGTCGTGGGCATCTACTGCTTGGGGTATCTCATGAGGGAGAGAATAATTCCCCGGGAGCGTGAAAGGGAGTACTACGTTAGAGATCTGGCTGCCAATTTGAGGGGCCTCCGCTACGGCCTTGCAGAAGCCCATGCCTTGGGAAGGATGTGTCAACTTAACTACTATCTTGAAAGTGGGGCAATTTTCTGCGATGAGGCCTCAGCCCGCTTTGGGGTCGATTTCGAGAGGATAACCTCCTCGGTTGCCGACCTAGCGGAGATCATCTTAACCTTGGAGGCCATCGGCGATTATGAGGGTACAGGGAAGTTCTTTCAAAAGTATGGCCGGATGCCAGAGATAGTAAGGAAAGCGCTAGGCCGTACAGAGCATCTCCCGGTAAGCCTGGACCCGATCTATAAGGTATTGTGGGAGTGAGGGCGAAAGAGAGGGGGAAATGGAGATCAGGGAACTAAAACCGGATGAACTGAGATGCGTCTGCGACCCCGGCGAGTTCGACTTTCAATCCACCGCGGAACTGCCAGAGTTGACCGAGATCATCGGGCAGGTGCGGGCCACGCGGGCCATCGACTTCGGGGTGGATATCCCTTGCTACGGTTACAACATCTTCATCATAGGCCTCACGGGCTCCGGCAAGACCACTACTATTCACTCTTTTCTAGAGGAGCGGGCTCTGGCTAAACCGGTTCCCGACGATTGGTGCTATGTGAACAACTTCCAAGACCCCTACAGGCCTCATGCCCTTCGCTTGCCGTCCGGTGGAGCGTGTAGTCTGCGTGAGGATATAGAGGAGTTGATCAAGAATCTGCAGGAGGAGATCCCTCGGGCCTTTGAAAGCGAGGAGTATGAACAGCACAAGGCACAAATCGGTCGAGAGTTAGAAGAAAAACGGACTGCCCAACTGAGAGGGTTAGAGGGGTATGTCAAGGAACAAGGTTTCGCTCTCTTACGAACACCGGTGGGCTTTATCATCGCCCCCGTTATCGAAGGCCAGGTCCTAACGGGGGAGCAGTATGAGAAACTCGATGAGGGGACGAAGAGGGCTCTAGAGGAGCGAAGGCCGGAGTTACAGAAGGAACTGGAAAAAGCCCTGCGCGAGGTGAGGGATCTGGAGAAGAAGGCCAGGGCCAAATTGCGCAACCTGGACAAGGAGATCGCCGAATTCGCCATCGGTCACTTTTTCGAGCCCCTTAAGGAGAAATATAGAGACCATCCGAAAGTTGTCGCCTTCTTGGATGGCATACGTAGGGATGTGATTCAGCAGGTGGATGCTATCAAGGCCGCTGCTCAAGCACCGGAGGAAGCAGAAGGGCCCCAGATCACACCCTTGGCTGCTCCTCGCTCCCCCTTCCATAACTACCGGGTTAACGTCTTGGTTGACAACTCCCCTCTTAAAGGGGCACCAGTCATCTTGGAGACCAACCCTACCTACAGCAACTTGGTAGGTCGGATCGAGCACCAGGCTCAATTTGGCGCTCTGGTGACCGATTTCAACATGATAAGAGGTGGGGCCTTGCATCGAGCCAACGGCGGTTATCTTATCGCCGATGCCAGGGCCATCCTGCGGCAGCCTTTGGCCTGGGAGGCTTTAAAGAGGGCCCTCAGGAATGAAGAGATCAAGATAGAGGAACTGGCTCAGCAAATAAGCCTCATATCTACGGTGGGCTTGGAGCCGGAACCGATCCCCCTCGAGGTAAAGGTAGTGCTCATCGGAGATCCCCTCACCTACTACCTCCTCTATGCCTATGATGAGCAGGTGCAGAAACTGTTCAAGGTGAGGGCCGACTTCGCTCCAGATATGGACCGGACGCGGGAGAATATGAGGAAATACGCTCTTTTTATTGGCGCTCGGTGCCAAGAGGAAAGGCTATGCCATTTCGACCTAAGCGGCGTGGCCAAGGTGGTAGAATACGGCTCCCGTTTGGCGGAGCATAAAGAGAAGTTAACCACTCGCTTTGCCCACATCGCTGACATCGTTCGGGAGGCCAGTTATTGGGCTGGCAGGGAGGGGAGCGACCTGGTGACCGCCGCCCACGTACAGAGGGCGATCGAGGAGAAGGTCTATCGCTCCAACCAGGTGGAAGAGAGGGTTCGAGAGTTGATCGAGGAGGGGACCCTCCTGGTAGACACGCAGGGCGAGGTGATTGGCCAAGTGAACGGCCTCTCCATCGTCTCCCTAGGAGACTACGATTTCGGCAAGCCCTCCCGCATCACGGCTAAGACCTATCTGGGGAAGGCAGGGGTGATCGATATTGAGCGAGAGGCAGAGTTAAGTGGCCGGATCCACGATAAGGGGGTGATGATCCTCTCTGGCTACCTGGGTGGCAAGTATGCCCAGGATAAGCCCCTCAGCCTCTCGGCTAGCCTCTGTTTCGAGCAATCCTACGAAGGGGTGGAGGGCGATAGCGCCTCCTCCACGGAACTGTACGCCCTCCTCTCCTCTCTCTCTGGTTTTCCCTTGAAACAGAATATCGCTGTCACTGGCTCGGTCAACCAGCAAGGGGAGATCCAGCCAGTGGGAGGGGTGACTAAGAAGATCGAGGGTTTCTTCGATATCTGTCGGGTCAAAGGGCTCACTGGCGACCAAGGGGTGATCATCCCCGAGCAGAACGTGAGGAACCTCATGCTGCGGGAGGATGTCGTGGAGGCGGTGGAAAAGGGCCGATTTCATATCTATCCCGTGAGGAGTATCGACGAGGGGATCTCTAACCTCACCGGACAGGAGGCTGGAGAACGCCGGCCAGATGGCACTTACCCCCCAGGGAGCGTCAACTATGAGGTAGATAAGCGGCTGCGGGAACTGGCGGAAAGGCTGAAAGAGTTTGGCGAGGAAGTAGAGAAGGCCTGAGCAATTCGAGAGAAGGTTGAGATGCGGGTTCTGATGCTCTCTTGGGAGTACCCTCCTCACATAGTAGGAGGGTTAGGTACGCATGTGGCGGATCTTCTCCCCAGTCTCGCTGCCCAGGGGGTGGAGGTGCACCTTCTCACCCCTCGCTGGGCTGGAGGGGAAATGGAGGAGAAGAGGGGAAAAGCGACTATCCATCGTATCGAGCCTCCAATTGTGGAATCAGGTAGCCTCTTCGCCACCGCTTGGCAGACGAACCTGGCTTTGGAGGAGCATGCCGCTCGTCTGCAGGAGAGAAAGCCTTTTGACATAATCCACGCTCATGATTGGCTGGTGGGCTTCGCAGCCTGCTCGCTCAAACGCCATTACAAGCTACCCCTTCTGGCCACTATCCACGCCACGGAAAGGGGTCGGGGGCATGGTTTACATAACGACCTACAGCGAGCGATAAACGATGTGGAGTGGTGGCTGACCTACGAGGCTTGGAGGGTGATCTGTGCCAGCGAGTTCATGGCCCAGGAGGTGAAGGGTTTTTTTAACGTGCCAGCGGATAAGGTAGATGTCGTTCCTAACGGGGTACATTGGGGGCGTTTTTGTAGGCTAGCGAGGGGAGATCTAACGGCTTTTCGTGCTCAGTTCGCCACTCCCCAGGAGAAGATGATCCTCTACGTGGGGCGGATAGTCCACGAGAAGGGTCTCCACCTCCTGGTCCAGGCGGCTCCTAAGGTATTGGCTCAACATAAAGCGAAATTTGTGGTCGTGGGCACTGGGGAGCTCCTTGAAGGTTTGCAAAAGCAGGCTCAGGAGTTAGGCGTGGGAGGCAACTTTCATTTCGCCGGTTTCCTCCCCGACGAGGATCGAGACCGCCTCTACAAGGTGGCCGATTGCGCCGTTTTTCCTAGCCTCTACGAGCCCTTCGGCATCGTGGCCTTAGAGGCGATGGCCGCTCGAGTTCCGGTGGTAGTCTCCGAGGTAGGAGGGCTGAAAGAGGTGGTGAAACATGGTGAGACGGGGATCACCGTCTATCTCAACAATCCAGATTCCTTGGCTTGGGGCATCCTCCATACTCTAGAGCATCCCGAATGGGCCAAGATGAGGGTGGAGAACGCTTACCGGATGGTAAGGGATGAATACAGTTGGGATCGGATTGCGCGGCGGACCATCGAGATCTACAAGAGAGTAGTCGGGGAGCAAGAGTTTATTGACTGGTAAGGAGCGACCCTTGCGCCAGCATCTTTTCATCGCTATAGAGGGGGCTATCGGGGTAGGGAAGACCACCTTGGCTCGCCTTATCCAGGATGAATTTGAGGCCGAACTCCTCTTGGAAGTCTTCGAGGAGAACCCCTTTCTGAAGCATTTCTACAAGGATAGGGAGAGGTACGCCTTCCAGACCCAGATCTTCTTCCTCTTAAGCCGGTACCGGCAGCAGCACGAGGTCGTCGGGGAGACTTTAAAGCGTTCTTCCCTCATCAGCGACTACACCTTCGCTAAGGATAGCCTCTTCGCTCATCTGAACTTGAAGGGCAATGAACTGCTCATGTACGAAAGTGTGCACGCCGCCTTGGCGGAGAAGATC
>Ga0315280_10012657_pt1 | contig 10158 bp, 7 predicted proteins | sample YL17G06_40_MG_FD_203697 | JGI IMG/M metagenome (GOLD analysis project Ga0315280, IMG submission 203697) | Sediment microbial communities from Yellowstone Lake, YNP, Wyoming, USA - YL17G06_40 | ecosystem: Environmental > Aquatic > Freshwater > Lake > Sediment | place: USA: Wyoming | collected...
TTTTCAATATTTTTAACGCCATTAAAGTCGGCATTAGCTTGATAACCACAATTTTTACAAATAAATAATCCTTGATTTTTTCTGTTTGCTTTATTTTCATATCCACATTTAGAGCAAGTCTTAGAAGTTCCGTCTTCATTAATTTTAATTACTCGAAACCCTAACCAATTTGCTTTATATGTTATATATTGAGTTAATTTCAAATAAGGCATATTAGAAACTATTCTATTAAATCTTCTTCCTTTTGCTAATCTTCTGATCCCTTTCAAGTCCCCAAGTAGAATTAGAGAGTTATGCTTGTGAGCAAGACTCACTATCTGCTTGGAGATTTCATGGAGTTTTAAATCAACTATTCTTTTTTCTTTGTCTGAAATTCTTCTAATCACTTTCAATAATTTTCTTTCACCTAATCTTTTTCTCAACCAAGCGTAATGCCTTCTTATTCCTCTTATTTCTCTACCATAAAATATTGGTCTTCCATTTAGCAACACGGTTGCTAATACTTTCTCACCAATATCTATGGCAATGGTAGAGGAGTATGATTTTTTGATTTCTACTTCTTTCTTAATAACAATGTGAATTTCAAAATTACCATTCTTCTTTAACAACTTGCTTTCTCTAAGTTCAAAATTTTCAGGAAACTCAGTATGTGGTTTTATTGGAAGCCAGATTCCACCTCTTTTAGCTTTAATAGGAATTCTAACCCAATACTTTGCTAATTTATGTTTCGTTTCTTTAATTTTAAGTATTTGATTTGAAACAGATATGGGAAAGTTCTGCTTCTTGAATTTACTCCAGTACCACCTTGCCTGAGCTTTATAAGAAACATAAACAGAAACTTTATCGGCCAACCAATCACAATCATTCTCTTCTAATTCTATAAAGTCCTGATATTTATCCCATTCATTATTTAATAATTCTAACTTCTTCTTGGTTGGCCCAAAAATTCTACATTTTATTGTCTTACTCACAAGCATATTATTTATTGTTTTTACTAATATTTAAATACTTTGAAAAATATTAATATTTTTAGGTGTGAGTATGGTTGAAAAAAAGCTTATTGGTAAGATATCACATTTTTATCCTAAGATATCTGTGGCTGTTGTTGATTTGGAGGATACTTTGAGAAAAGGAGACAAGATATTGATAGAAAGGGCAAGTGGATCATTTGAACAAGTTGTAGACAGTATGGAGATTGAACACAAACAAGTTGTAGAAGCAACAAAGGGACAGTCAATAGGATTAAGGGTTATTGAAAAAATAAGGGAAGGGGCAAAAGTTTTCAAAATCATAGAGTAAAAATATATACTAAGATAGCTATAATAGTTCGCATGTCTTTAGAAGAATTCTTTAACCCAAAATCAGTAGCTGTTATTGGAGCGAGCAGAACACCTGAAAAGCTTGGTTATACTATTTTAGAGAACCTTAAAATTTCTTTTAAGGGAAAAATATACCCTATAAATCCTAATACAGCTGAATTATTAGGTTTAAGTGCTTATCCTTCTGTATTAGACGTTAAGGAACCTATTGATTTAGCCATAATAGCGGTACCTGCAGAAATAGTTAAAAAAGTGCTAGAAGAGTGTGTTAAGAAAAAAATAAAGGCTATAATAATTATATCTTCTGGTTTTTCAGAGATTGGAGAAAAAGAAAGAGAATTAGAGCTTAAAAAGGTTAAAAAAGATGTTAGAATTCTAGGACCGAATGGGATTGGAATCTATAAAAAGGATTTGGATATGATATTTTTTCCTAGAAATAGGCTAAAAAGGCCTCCAGAAGGTTCAATATCTTTTATAACCCAATCAGGAGCATTCGGGTCAATTTTGTTGGATATAATGGCTAATGAAGGTGTAGGAGTTTCTAAATTCATATCAGTAGGAAATAAAATAGATGTGGATGAGATTGAGCTTCTAAAATATTTGGAGAATGATTTAACAACTAGATGTATTGCAATCTATTTGGAATCAATAACAGATGGTGAAGAATTCATAAAAGTCGCCAAAAAAGTCACAAAAAAGAAACCTATAGTCTGTTTTAAGGCTGGCAAAACAGAAAAAGGTAGCGAAGCTGTTCTTTCGCATACAGGAGCATTAGCTGGATCTGCAGAAATATATTCTGCTGCCTTTAAACAAGCAGGAATAATAGAGGCAAAAACCTCTGAAGAGATATTTGATTTTGCAAAGGTCTTGGCAAACCAATCTGTTTTAAAAAGTAATAAAATAGCTGTTGTAACAGATGGCGGGGGTTTCGGCATAGTGGCTACTGATGCTGCTATACAGTATGGTTTAGAATTACCTTCTTTAACTGAAGAATCTGTAAAGGCTTTGAAAGAGTTTCTACCAAAGTATGCTATCACAAAAAACCCAATTGATATTACTGGAGACGCAACAGTTGAAAGATATAAAAAAACCTTAGAAATTGTTTTAAAAGATAAGAATATTTCAGGTGTTGTGTGCATTGCATTGATGCAGATACCTACATTGACAGATGAAATAGTTGATGTCATAAGAGATTGCAAAGTTTTTGGAAAACCGATAACAGTCTGCTCTGCTGGTGGACAATATATTTTAGAAAGAAATAGAAAACTAGAAGCTTTTGGAATTCCTGTTTATTCAACTCCTGAAAGAGCTGTTAAGGCTTTAGCTGTTTTACACGAATATGGAAATATTTTGAAAAGAGAAGGTGAGAAGAAAAAGTAAAGTTTTCCTAGGTTATTTTCATATAACATGATGAAATCTATTTACTACCCTTGGTGGTAAGAGAATTATTTGCCATTCCCTTTCTTAAGAATCCTCATGAACAAAAAAATATTATTACTGGCAGGATTATTAGCTCTAGGAATTGGTGGTGCGGCAGTGATTTCAAGCTATGGCTCAATAACAGGCTATGCCACAGTTGAGCAAGCGATAACACTTGATATAATGGGATCTTCAAACGATGATAATTACACTCTAACAAGCGTTCATCAGGGAGAAGCAAAATATTCACCTGAAATAAAAATTGTAAATCATGCAGATGTTCCGATAAAAGTAAACATGACAGTAAGTATTTTGCCGGGAAGTGCTGGAAATGAGAGCGATGTTAGCTTATCAATAGAAAATGAATTTAAGAATGAAAGCTTAACAAATCCAATAACAGTTCCAACAACTGACTTTAGGTTTTATTTAAAGCATGGATTTAGCCAAGTAGCCTCTCTTGGTAATTATTCATTTAAGTTTGAAGCAATTCCAGTATAATCAAATCTTAAACCTTTTAGTTTTGTAAGCCTTGCAAAAATCTGAAAACTGACAATTTTCAGCATCTTTAATACATAAAGGACTAATAGGCTTACATATTTCTTTCCCAAAATTAACTAAACCCAAATTTATTATATACCACTTATCTACAGGAAATATTTTTTCTAACTTCACTTCTATTTCTTGAAGTTTAGCTTTCTGAGGAACCAAGCCAAGTCTTTTAGAAATTTGTTCTACATGAACGTCAACAGCTATGGCTGGAATTCCAAATCCGTACATAAGTACTATTGCACTAGTTTTCGGACCGACACCAGGAAGTTTCATCAATTCTTCTCTATCATCAGGAACTTTTTCTTTGTATTTTTCTAAAATAATTTTCGATATTTGTTTTATCCTTTTAGCCTTTTGCCTATACGGTCCAGAAATCTTTATCAAATTTTGTAATTTTTTAATTGGCAATTTCAATATTTGTTTTGGTGTTCTAGCAACAGCAAATAACTGTCTAGCGGCTTTTTCTGAGTTTTCGTCCTTAGTTCTTTGAGATAGAACTGTCTCTATTAATAATTCAAAAATCTCTTGATTTTTCATAGGAGAAGTATCAATATCTTTTCCATACTTGTCTTCTAAATAATCTAGAATTGCTTTTATATTTTCATCCATAAATAAAGTTTTTAAAGTCTAGAGATATATTGATAACAGATACGGAAATGCAGAATGTATTCAACATATTAGATAATAGGATAAAAGAGCTAGCCGTATCCAGATTTACCACTTCTAGTAGTAAGTTAGATTTATTCTACACTTCTGCTAATATATTTGGGGAATTTAATTTGAACATAAAACTTCGTGGAATAGTAGTTTATAGAACTGTCTTCAGATTGATTTTTTGTTCAAAAGAAATTGCTAAAAAAATAAAATGTAAATATGTAGAAATCAAAAGAATTAAAAATGCTTGGATATTGAAGCCTAATGGTCCACACAAATTATGGATACATAAAGATGGTAAAATTGAAATATCTGTAACAAAACTTCTTACAGACGAAGAAAAGCAAGAAATTAAATCGAAAACAAAATATACTCAAGTAATTCTCAGTGGAAAATTTTCTTTGGGTAAGTTTGTTCAAAATGCTAGAGCATATTTAGATCCAATTTATGAAAATAAAGATATGCCAGAGGATGTACTTTGGATAAATTTTCAGCTAAATAGAACTAGACGAAAAGGAGATAGATTAATTTTTACAAGAAAAGCATTATACAGTTTAGCTAAGAAAAGTGAAATAAGAGTTCTTTATCAAAAAACTGAAAGTGGAATAATTCTTAGATTTACTAAAGATAGGCTAAGAGGAAGAAAAATATGTTCAACAAGAATTAGAAGAAATCAGTATCATGTTGAAGTGGCTTTTCTGCCCATCTTACAAAAATTTTTGAAAGATAAAATTGGTATTCCTTTAAGTGAATTTGGGCTAAAAGAATCTGATTTTACAGAAAATAAAACTGAAAAAGAACTTTTAGAGGCATTAAAAAGAAAAAACATAGCTGTTTATCCTGGAACAACACAAACTTTAGGAGACATCTTCTTTAAAGAAAATAATGGATTTATTGAGATAACTACATGGAAACCTATAAAAAGTCAATTAAAATCACGACATTCTATCACTCCAATGCAAATTCGCATAAGAATATTTGAAGCTGAACATCTATCAATTCACAGACAAATAAATCCAAATTTTATTATCATAAATGAAGAATGGAAAAATAATAGATATATACGAGAAGAAGCAAAAGAAGCTGAGAAATATAAAGTTTTCATAATTTTTACAAATTTCAAAAATAATTGGGCAAATAAGGTAGTTGAGGAAATATGCAAGAATCTAAACAAGTGACAACTGTCTTTGATTTACTTGATCCAAAAATAAAGGAGTTAGTTTCAAAAAGATTTGAAAAGCCAACGTTAATACAAGAATTAGCAATACTTAAAATTCTGGAAGGAAAAAACGTTCTTTTAATTGCTCCTACAGGCGTAGGAAAAAGTGAAGCAACACTTTTACCTCTTTTTAACAAATTAATAAAGGAGAAACCTAAACCTATATCTATTCTTTACATCACCCCCCTCCGTTCATTGAACCGCAATCTTCTAGAAAGAATTTTATGGTGGTCCAATAATCTAGATTTTGGTGTTTCTGTAAGACATGGGGATACAACAGCTTATGAAAGAAAAATGCAAACAGAAAATCCTGACGATCTATTTATAGTCACTCCAGAACAAATCAATGCGATGTTGGTCGGTAAAAGACTAAAAGAACATCTAAAAAATGTAAAATGGATAGTCATAGACGAAGTCCACGAAATTATCCAGAGTAAAAGAGGTGTTCAGCTAACATTGGCATTGGAGAGATTGAAAAGACTTTGTGGAAATCCACAACTAATTTGTTTGAGTGCAACAGTCGGCTCTCCAGATTTGGCTGCTAAATTCATTTTTTCAGATAATAAATATGAAATTATTAATGCGATTTCTCCAAAAGATATTCAAATAAAAATTGAAAGTCCTTATCCTAATAAAGAAGATAAAATAATTGCAGAAAAAATATTCATTGGAGATTCTGTTGTTGCGAGGCTAAGAAGAATTAGAGATTTGATATTAGAGCATCGTTCTACTTTAGCATTTACAAATACAAGAGAAGCTGCAGAGATTTTATCATCTAGACTAAGGTTGTTTGATAAGAGTTTGCAACATGAAATTCATCACTCCTCATTAAGCAAAGAGGTAAGGATAAAAGCTGAAAAAGATTTTAAAGAGGAAAAATTGAAGTCACTTATAGCAACCTCATCCTTGCAATTAGGTATAGATATAGGTAGCATTGATTTAGTTTTACAGTATCAATCACCAAGAACAGTTACGCAGGCAACTCAACGCATCGGAAGATCAGGGCATGGAATCGGGAGAATCTCAAAGGGAATTGTAATTGCAAGTGACGGAGATGATATTTTTGAATCTGCTGTTATAGCAAGAAAAGCATTAAGAGGAGAATTAGAGCCTTTAAAGATTCATAAAAATTCTCTGGATGTTTTAACCCAACAATTAATTGGCTTATCAATAGAAGATTATAATCTAGATCCTAAAAATGCTTTTGAAATCATTAAAAAAGCTTACCCTTTCAAGGATTTAACAGAAGGAGAGTTTAATACATTAATAAATTTTTTGGATACTCAACTTAGATTAATCTTTTCTGATAATGGAATCAAAAGAAGGAGAAAGGCTTTTGAATATTATTTTGAGAATCTTTCTGTAATTCCTGATCAGAAAAGCTATAAAGTTATTGACACAGCATCTAACAGCTTTGTTGGAACCTTAGATGAGGAGTTTATTGCTAGCCATGGAGATGTTGGATCTAGTTTTATAGTCAAAGGAAGACCTTGGAAGATTATTTCTGTTGACAGTGAAAAGATTTTTGTTGAGTCTGTTGAGGACATTGAGTCTGCTATACCTGCATGGGAAGGGGAATTAATACCAGTTCCATTTGAGGTTTCACAGGAGGTTGGAATTCTTAGGAAAGAAATTGAAAAAATGTTAAAGGAAAATCTGAAAAACAATAAAATTATTGATAATTTAAAGGAGAAGTATCCTGTTTCATCCCAATCCGCTGCTAGGATGATTCACCTCATCAAAAAGCAAATCAAAAATTATCCTGTTCCTGATGATAAAAGCATTTCAATTGAAAAATTCCAAAATTATGTTGTTTTGCACACTCTGTTTGGGAGCTTAGTCAATGAAACATTATCAAGATTCATAGCAGCCATACTCTCTGCTGAGCATGGAGAAATAATAACAAGCAAATCAGACCCTTACAGAATAATATTCAAAGGATGTGGTATAGAAGATATTAAAAAAGTTCTTTTTGGCTATAAACCTGAAGACATAGAAATTATTTTAGAAAAAACTTTGCCAAGATCTTCTCTATTCAAATATAGATTTATTCATGTTGCAAAAAGATTTGGAGCAATAAGCAAGAAAGCTAGTTTTGATATGATTAATATTGATAGGATAATAGATGTCTACTGGAATTCTCCTATTCATAAGGAAACTTTACAAGAATTGTTTACTGAAAAGCTTGATCTAGATAGAGCTAAAGAGATTCTTAGAAAGATTCAGTCTAATGAAGTAAAGATTAATGATATAGAAGGTTTGTCTCCAATAGCTGAACTAGGATTTAGATACGAGTTGCAAGATGTTGCAAGACCTGAGAGACCTGAAAAAGAAATTTTCAATATATTCAAGAATAGGCTTGTGAACTCTAGGATTAGATTACTTTGCATTAATTGTGGAAAGTATTCTATAGCAAATTATGTTAAAAACATTGAGAAAGAGCCAAGATGCAGAAAATGTCAATCGAAATTAATAGCTGTCTTAAAGCCCCATAGGACAGAGGCTCAGGAGATTGTTAAGAAATGGTTGAACGGAAAGGAATTGACAGAAGAAGAGAAAGAAAAATTAGCATTTATTAAAAAATCCGCTGATCTTTGCATTGTATATGGTAAAAAAGCTGTAATTACTTTAGCAGGAAGAGGAATAGGACCACAAACAGCTTCCAGAATTCTTTCTAAAATGCATAGAAATGAGGATGAGTTTTATAAAGATATTTTAAATGCAGAAAAAGAATTCATTAAAAATAAGAAATACTGGGCTTAACCTATTTTTAATTTTGCTTTTATTTTTCCTAAATCTCCTTCTATTTTAAATGCATGGAGTACAAGACCGACTACTAATGCAGTCAATAATTGTTCTTCTGTTGGACTTCCTACTATTCCAGCTAACTTTAGAAGTAGGTATATAAGAACTAAGATTACTATACCTAAACCAGTATACCCAAGAATGTCTAAAATTTTTGTCATATTTTTTATTTAATCATACCTATACTTAAATTTAATTTACTACTGTTGGTAGTGAGATATTAGAAACAGAAAGAACTTTTTATTCGCACTAAAAAGTACTGGGCTTAATTTTTGTTATCTAGACTTGATTCTTTCAACTGGATATACATGACGCATTTCCTTTCTGGTTCTTCCTTTTAAAATTATCAACATTAGAATAATAGCTATAATTGCAATTATCCACCAATATCTTAATAATGGCTCATAAATCATCACAGGAGAGTAAACGTTTATAGGAATTTCTCTAACTATTTTCCTACCATCATACTCTATTTTCATAAATGCTGTAAAACTTCCAAAGACATTTGATACAAATTTGAATTCAAATATTTCCTCTGCCAAGGGCTCTATTATTTTTTGAACAGTTACATTCGGAGGAGCAAATCCCTCTGGCAAAATGAGTGTTGCAGTAACATTCAATGAATTATTAGCAGTATTTTCAATAACTGCCTTAATACTTGTTTCTTGCTCTGTTAAAATTAATGGAACGTCTGTCTTCTTTATGTTAATTAAAGGTACTGGAAGCTTTGAGACAACGATAAAGGTTGCCTCAGCTGTGGCTGTAGCATTGTCATACTGAGCTAATGTTCCAAATGTATATGTTCCCAAAGTTGAGTCAGTTGGTACATACAAAAAGTAAACATCCCTTCTACTAGTTTCAACCCCAACAACAGTTTTCTTCGAGCCGATAACACTTCCAATAGGATCTTTAATCCAATATGTTAAATTCACATCTACAACACCTGAAGGACCTGATATTTTCTGAAGCGTTATTGTAGCATAAACTTTATCGCCTGGAACAACTTGTTCAGTTTCTAGATGGACACTAACGTCTAAGGCTACTGCTGGTATTGCCGGCGGTGTTGGAGGAGATACCCAACCACCTCCTCCACCAGGTGGTGAGGGTGTTGGTGTGGGTGTTGGACATGTTGCTGATTGACAAACATTGGTACAATAATAACAGCCGTAACTTGCACAGGCAGATTCTGTTGTGAGACGTTCACAGGGACGGAGTCCTATTGTGGTATACAAACCAAAGCTTTGGAAGAATATTCTTATTAAAGATAATAATCTGCCTGTTATAGCATTTAAACTAAGCGATTGAGAAACTACTCTTGTAAAGACAAATGCTCTTCTAACAGCATCTGTTATAGTAAAGCCTAAACTTGCTATTCTTTCATGAAGTATACCAACTAAATTAGCAGTAACATTTTGTGCTATAGAAAGTCCTTGTGTAATAGTTTTAGTTAAAATCTGCACTCTTAATATCATCCCACTTATAGGTATGCTTTGGATTGATATTCTTGAAAAGCTTATTATCCTGGTAATAACATCATTTATTCCAAAGCTTGTTGTAGCTGTTTTTAAAACAATAGAAATTCTAGTACTTATTTCTGTTAGAGAAAAGCTTTGAGATAACGATTTTAACAAAAATTGAATTCTCTGTGTTGATATGTTAAATACAAAGCTTCCAGTTATGCTTCTTGAAATTGTTGTTATTCTACTTACAAATTCATTCAAAGATAAAGATTGAATTATTTGTCTTTGCATGAGAAATGCTCTGCTTATTACAGCATTTAAGCCAAAAGATTGAGAAACTTTTTGAGAAATTAACGCAACTCTTGAAATCATTTCGCTTATGTTAAACGATTGTGAAGCTGATTTATAGAAGTATGCTATTCTACTTGTTATTCCACTTATGCTAAAGTACCCTGTTATTAGTTTAGAAATTGAAATCATTCTTGATGTAATTGTATTAATTGATAACGAATTTGATACAACTTTTAGGAAAATGGAAACTCTTGTCGAAATACTTCCTATTGTGAAACTATTTACTAGAGATCTTATCAAAGTTTGAGCTCTTTGTATTGCTATGTTTGTTACAAAGTAATTTGAAACTTGCTTAAAGAACATTCCAGTTCTTGTTGTTATAATATTTGTAGCGAAAGCTTGGGATATTGGTTTTAGTAACAAAGCTATTCTAGTTGATATT
>Ga0315280_10012658_pt1 | contig 10158 bp, 9 predicted proteins | sample YL17G06_40_MG_FD_203697 | JGI IMG/M metagenome (GOLD analysis project Ga0315280, IMG submission 203697) | Sediment microbial communities from Yellowstone Lake, YNP, Wyoming, USA - YL17G06_40 | ecosystem: Environmental > Aquatic > Freshwater > Lake > Sediment | place: USA: Wyoming | collected...
CGTAGGTCGGCCGCCGGCGATCGGAGCCGGCGATGGGCACCTCGCGATCGAGGAAGGCGAAGTCGCCGGTGTGGTCGAGGTAGGCGCTCACGGCCTGGATGAGCCAGAGGGCGTCGTCGGACCACTCGCCGGGCTCTTTGCCGACCCAGTAGAAGTTGTGGTTGGCGAAGCCGAACTCGTGGACCTGACCGGCCCACTCCGCGAGCAGGTCTTTGACGAGCGCCTGGTGCCCCATCGCGATGAAGAAGGGCATCGAGGCGAGAAGGTCCTGGACCTCCCGGAAGCCGATCTCTCGGTAGCCCTTCTGGGTCAGGCAGAAGGAGCGCGAGACGAAGGTCTGGTAAAGCACCTGGAAGGGCAGATTCGTGTTCACGTAGCTGTCGAAGGCCGCGTCCCCGGTGTGGACTCGAAGGTGCCGGGAGTAGCTGTCGAGGAAGGTCTGAACGTCGGCCAGCGCCCGATCGACCTCGCCCGGCGCCGAGTAGCGGGCGAGCAGCGCCCCGACCTGCTCCTCCAGGTTCGCCTCGCCCGGCCCGGAGCCGTCCTTGCCCGAGACCAGCCCGGTGAAGCTGTCGATCCGGGCCAGCTCGCCGGCTGGCAGGTCGAGCTCCGCGGCGAGGGCGAAGAAGCCCGGACCCTTGCGGCCGAGCCGGTTCGAGAGGAGCGCGAGGCCGGCCGGGCGCTCGAGGGTGCCGGCGCCGACGAACTCGCCGTAGTCCGTGCAGAACTCGGTCGGGTAGCTGGTACGGCCGCCCTGGTGGACGACGGTCGCGTGAAAGCGGACGTCTTCCTGCGCCCAGGCGGCGTGGTAGTGTGGCGCGACCGCGGCGATCGAGCCGTCCTCGTGCCGGAGGACCCGGGCCTCCATGCTGACCGTGGTGTAGACGACGTCCTCCTGGAGGCCGCCGGGCGAGGCCGGGCCGAGCGCCCCGGTGACGACGAGCTTGAGGCGCCGCCGGCGGGAGCCGCGGTTGGCCACCGTGATGGACTGGACCTCGGTCGCCAGGGGCAGGCCGCTCTCGTAGGGCAGGAGGAAGATGGTCCGGGTGATCTCGAGCCCGCAGCGCGTCCGGTACGTGATTGTGGTCTGGTTCGGACTGTGGATGGCGTGACCGTCGGCGACGTTGGGGTCGGTCGGGTCGGCCGAGTAGAAGATCTGGCGGCCGTCCTCGACCAGGTAGAACTGCCGATTGGCCGGGAAGCCATTCTCCTCGGGACGCAGGTCCCAGCGGGTCGCCAGCACCTGGGTCGCGGCGTGCGACCGGAAGCTGCCGCGACCCAGGCGGTCGACGACGCTCTTGGGGGTCGTCTGGAGCGGCCTTGGGAAGCCGATCCGGTTGCCGAGGAGGACGTTGACGTGGAAGTGGGGGCCGGGCGCCGGAGACTTCAGGCCGACGACGTGCCGGCCGAGGTGGTCGAGGCGGCCAGGCCACTCGGGCACCTCCCGGAGGGTGGCGGCGAGCCTCTCGGCGACGTCGGCGGGCATGTCTGGCGGGCGCACGCCGGCGCTCCCGGCGACGTAGACGTCCGGTGCCTGCTCGCCGGGTCGGGCGAGGACGAGCGCCGAGCTACCGCTGGCGGCGAGGCCGCGCAGGTACGAGCCCACGAGCGGATCTGAGAGGAGCCGCCCCACGACCGGGGCGCGGAAGGGCGTGCCCGCGACCCCGATGGCCGAGCTCCGGCGCGAATCCGCGAACTGGGCGTGCACGGGCGCGTCGGCTGGGAGGACCGCGGCGAAGAGCCGGCGGATCGTCTCTTCGGGCTGCGGCTGGGGGTCCCTGGCGCGGAGCCCGCGGATTCGGAGGTGCTGAAGCGCGCTGCTGGAGTCGGGCATGCTACGTCTCCCCACTGGCGAAGTCTGGCGGAACACTCGACATAATATACCACGCATACTGCAAACGGAGGGAGGGCACGGGCAAACAGAGCGGGTCGTGGGGATGGGCTGAGATCCGTTGCAGGCGGGAGGCCTCCGGGCTGTCGCTTCGACAGACGGCCCAGATAGTCGGCGTTGACCCCGCTTACCTGTCCCGTGTGGAGCGCGGCCTGGTCGCACCCTCAGACGCACTGTTGCGTGGCCTGGCGGAAGCTCTTGGCGCTGACCCGGCCGCATTGCTCTTGCTCGCCGGGCGGCTGCCGGACGAGTGGCAGCGGGCAGTGCCACTCGCACCCGAGCGAGCAACCCAAGCCCTTCGGCTTGCTGTGTCGAGTTGCGTGGGCGAAGCCAGGCCCGAGTACAGACCCAGCGTCGTCGCCCTCGCCGGAACGCGAGCCATCGAAGATTCGGCGTTCCCATTCGAGCACCTCAGCGAGATAGCCGAGCTGGAGAGTTGGCGCAAGGAGGTGAACCGCCCAATCTACCACGTCCACAATTGGAGAAGATCAGCATAGGTCGCGTTCTGTCCACCCCGTCCCCGTATGTTCCCAGGCTGATCTTCTTCCTCCTCTCACCCACGATCGACATGTAGTAGTTGAAGTCGGCGTTGAGGAGGTTGCCATCGCAGAGCGCCAGCGCCGAGAGCCGGCAGACGCCACTTGAGGCCTCGGCGCGCTCCTGGCAGACGAACAGGTAAAACCCCCGGACGTCCAGAGGCTGGCCAGCTCGGTCATACACCCGGACCGTTCCGCACGGCGGCGTCGTGTTGTAGTCCAGACCCGAGGTTCTGGCGACACTGCCCGCCCCCGTCCTCTCAAGCTTCTTGACCTCGAGAGCCACGACCCGCGTGAGATCCGAGGCGAGGACGTCACGCGGCACTCCGTCGCACTGGTCTGGGCGCAGGATAACCATGTCCGGTGTGATCAGGGGGCCGGGGGCCTTGAGGCAGGTGGCCTGTTCCGAGAGGCCGCGAGCCAGGAGGCCGGAGATGTGCTCGTCGAGGGGGTCGTCTTGGGTGTTACGCTTGTCCCGCAACGGGAAGGGCGGAGGAGACATATCGGGTCAGAGGAAGGCCCGGCGCAGTAACAGGAACCCCTCGACCGCAAGATCGGATGGCTGGTCTTGTCTGGTCACGATGTCCCCACCCCCTGATGAACCGAGCAATCCACCCTCAGACTGGGACCGGCCCGCACAAGGCTTCGGCAGGCCATCCACTGGGATGCTGACGCACATTCCTGCACAGGCTCGGGCGCCGGTCAAGGAAGGTGATCGGCACGGGTGCGACACAGGCTTGTGGTAGCTGCCCCCCCTGTGGTCCCCCCGCACGCGGGGGGAGGCCGTCGCTCCCTCCCCGCGTGCGGGGAGGGCTCGGGAGGGGGCGGCCTCACCACAGATGTGTGGCTACGTCCGGACGCCCGGCCGGCCTCTTGACAACCAAGCCTGCCAGCCGGCCATAATGAGAACGTGAGCGCTTCGCCGTGGCCCATTCGAGCAGAGTCGAACGTCTGGGAGGTCAACCGGGCAGCGCTGGCCTTCTACGAGGCCCGCGGGCACACGACGGCAAGCGGACAGATGTGGCGGGCGCTCTCCGGAGACGCCCGCCGAGAGCCTGGAGGAAACGGAGGCGCAACATGCAGTACCACGAACTGGGTCGGACGGGGCAGCGGCTGTCGGTGATCGGCTTCGGAGGCATGCTCGTCGTCGGCGAGACGCAGCCCGAGGCCGACCGGCTCGTCGCCTCGGCGGTCGAGCGAGGCGTCAGCTACTTCGACGTCGCGCCGACCTACGGCGCGGGCGAGGCCGAGGAGAGGCTCGGTCCAGCCCTCGAGCCCTTCCGCGACCGGGTCTTCCTCGCCTGCAAGACGACCCGGCGCGACGCGGCTGGGGCCCAGGAGGAGTTGGAGCGGTCGCTCCGGCGGCTGCGCACCGACCACTTCGACCTCTACCAGCTCCACGGGGTGAAGGAGTTGGCTGAAGTCGAGCAGGTCTTCGCACCCGGTGGGGCGATGGAGACACTCCTCAAGGCTCGCGAGCAGGGGAAGACACGCTTCGTCGGCTTCAGCGCCCACTCGGCCGAGGCTGCGGTCGAGCTGCTCCGGCGGTTCCCGTTCGACTCGGTGCTCTGCCCGTTGAACTTCGCCACTTACCTCCACGGCGGCTTCGGTCCACAGATCGTCGCCGCCGCCCGGGAGTCCGGCGCCGGCCTGCTCGCCTTGAAAGCCATGTGCCGGCGACCGCTCCCGCCGGGCACCACGGTCGAGCAGCGGCCCTGGCGCAAGTGCTGGTACGAGCCGATAACCGACGAGGCGATGGCTAGCCTGGCGCTGCGCTTCACCCTCTCGCTGCCGGTGACGGCGGCCATCACGCCCGGCCACGAGGTACTCTGGGAGATGGCGCTGCGAGTTGCCCAGGACCCGACGCCGCTCACTCCAGAGGAGGAGCAGAGGGTCCGAGAGTTGGCGCCGAGCCGCTGTTCCGAACGGCAAGCTAGCGCCTCTTCCTGGACGAGGAGGGAGACCTTCGCGCAATGGAGCCCTCACCCCAGTCCTCTCCCAAAGGGAGAGGGAGCAGGCGAGCTGGTGGGCCATTCCCTCTCCCTTTGCAGACCCGCTCAGCGATGGGGGGATGGTCGCACGACTCCCCCTTCCCCCACGGGGAAGGGGGACAGGGGGTTAGGTCCGGCCCTGCCCTCCCGCCTGCTTCCGGCGGTACTCGTCGTAGGCGGCGCGGACGGCCTCGTCCTTGACCCCGACGATCTGCGCGGCGAGGTAGCCCGCGTTCCGAGCGCCGGGGCTGCCGATGGCCACCGTCGCCACCGGCACGCCGGCCGGCATCTGCACGATGGCGTAGAGGGAATCGACCCCCTTGAGATCGCTGGTCGGCAGCGGCACCCCGATGACGGGGAGAGTCGTCCAGGAGGCCAGCGCGCCCGGCAGCGCGGCCGCCGCGCCCGCGCCCGCGACGAGCACCTCCAGCCCCCGCTCCCGAGCCGTCAGGGCGTACTCGCGGACCTTCTCGGGCGTGCGGTGGGCCGAGAGCGTCACCAGCTCGGCCTCGACTCCAAGCTCCGCGAGCACCTCCATCGTGAGCTGCATGTACTGGGCATCCGACTTGCTGCCCACGACGACGCCTACCCTCGGCATCATCCCACCTCCCGGAGGGCAATGTCCCTCCGATAGTGCACCCCCGCGAAGCTGACTCGCTCGACGTTCCGGTAAACGCGCTCTCGGGCCTCGGCCATCGTCTGCCCGACGGCGGCAACCGTCAGCACGCGGCCGCCGGAGGTCACGACCCGGCCGTCGACCAGCCTGGTGCCCGCGTGGAAGGCTGGCACGTCGGGATCGAGGCGCTCCAGGCCACTGACCTCCTTCCCGACCTCGTAGTGACCCGGATAGCCGCCGGAGGCGAGGACGACCCCGCAGCAGGCGCCCGACCGAAAACGGACCATCTCCGGCGCCAGGCACTCCGCCGCAGCCGCCAGCGCCAGCTCGGCCAGGTCGCTGTCGAGGAGCGGGAGCACCACCTGCGTCTCCGGGTCGCCGAAGCGACAGTTGAACTCCAGCACCTTCGGGCCGTCGGCGGTCATCATCAGGCCGGCGTAGAGCACCCCCCGGTAGGCGATGCCGTCGGCGGCCAGCCCCGCGACGACGGGATCCAGGATCGTCGCCGAGATCCGACGGTAAAGCTCCGGCGAGACGAAGCCCGGCGGGGCGTAGCTGCCCATGCCCCCGGTGTTCGGACCCTGGTCGCCGTCGAAGACGCGCTTGTAGTCACAGGCGGGGATGAGCGGCACCGCGCGCTCGCCGTCCACGAGCGCCAGGACCGACACTTCCGTCCCGGTCAGGCACTCCTCGATCAGGACGCGCCGCCCGGCCGCGCCGAATGCTCGCCGTTCCATGCAGTCGGCCACCGCGTCGAGCGCCTCCTCGCGCGTCCGGGCGATCGTGACGCCCTTGCCGGCCGCGACGCCGTCCGCCTTGACGACGATGGGCGGCTGCTGCCGGAGGACGTACGCCCGGGCGGCGTCGGGCGAGTCGAAGGGGACGCTCCGGGCCGTGGGGACGCCGCACCGGGCCATCAGCTCTTTGGCCCAGGACTTGCTCCCCTCGATCCGCGCCGCGCTGGCGATCGGGCCAAAGGCGACCAGCCCCCGCGCCTGGAAGGCGTCGACGATGCCGGCGATGAGGGAGTCTTCGGGGCCGACGACGGTCAGGTCGATCCGATGCTCCTCGGCCCAGCCGGCCAGCGCGTGGACGTCCGTGGCCGGGATGGGAACGTTCTCGGCGATTTGGGCCGTGCCGGCGTTGCCGGGCGCGCAGTACAGCCGGCTGACCCGTGGGCTCTGCGCCAGCTTCCACGCCAGGGCGTGCTCCCGGGCGCCGCCGCCGACGACCAGCACGTTCATGACCTGACCTTCACCTCGCACGCGTACTCGGGCGCAACGCCCGGGCTGGTGCCCGCCAGGGCGGGACTCTGGCGGGGCTCTGGGGGTGCCCCCAGGGCCCCACCGCCCAATGGATGCCCTGATCGTCCACCAGGCGTCATTCTACCACGTCTGCGCGAGGAGCGTCACGCGACGAGCCGCATGGCGCCGATCACCAGCGTCCCGAGGGCGACCATGAGGAGGCTGGGCGCGAGTGGCCACTGGCGCTCGCGGAAGCTGAGGTAGGCCAGATAAAGGAACCCGCCGGCCCCCAGGGCGAGCGCGGCGCCGAGCACCTCGGCGGACAGGTTCGGCAGGAAGAGGTAGACTGTCAGGAAGCCGACGACGATCAGGGCCCACGTTATGCCGTTCCGGATGATCGCCTGGCGAAGCGACAGCCCGGCGGCGGTCAGGAGGGCAATCACCGCGCCCACCTCGGGGATCAGGTGCAGGATCAGGCCCACCGAGACCAGCAGGCCCACCAGCAGGCTGACTCCGTAGCTGGTGGCGGTCACCGCGCCTTCGAGGAAGGAGTGCAGCCAGATGCCGAGTGTGGCCACCCAGGGAAGGCCGCGCTGGCCGACGTAGTCCAGGCCAGCGCGCACCGCGACGAAGAGGGCCAGCCCGAACAGCGCCCACGACCACGCCCGTGGGCCGGCCAGGTCGAGGGCATCCGGCATCACCTCGACGGCCGCGGCGCCGAGGAATATGCCAGCGGCCAGCGGCAGGAGCCACGGCCAGCGACGCGCCAGCTCCTCCTCGCGGGCCTCCGCGCGTTCGTCGGCGTGCGTCCCCGTCCCGCGCTGCGCCATCGCGTGCAACCCCCAGTGGCTGTCACGCCCGAGCCGGCGCCCCCGGCCTGCGGCCGAGGTGGTCCGCAGCCTGGGTCCTTGGCTCGCGCCTCCGGCCTGGCGCCGAGGCGACGCGACGGTCTCCGCGCGACCGGTGCGGCTCGCATCCCGCACGGCGGTGCGACCGCCGCCTGGCCGCGGCTCTCCGATTGATCCGATCGAGATGGAGATCCAGTGCTGGGCGGCCCGGAGCAGACTTCGCTCCCGGCCGCCCTGGCTCCCCGGCTCAGCGGCCGGACTCGCGCTCTGCTTCCCGCTCGGCCTCGCCCACGCCGAAGAGCCCCACTTCCTTCTCCCGACCCCGAGCCTTCACCATGCTGTTGAGCTCGTCAATCAGCTCCTTCTTGGTGTAGTCCCGGTCCGGCAGGTGGGTGAAGTAGTACATCACGTCCGGGACTATGGGCGCCTTGACGGCGGCCTCGTAGATCCTCTGCTTGGGGATCTTCTGGTTCGGGTTGCTGCCGTACAGCTCGTTGATCACCCGGTCGGCGTTGACCAGGGATGGCATCGGATGCCTGGTTGACTCCATGACCATACCTCCTCCCGTTCTCCCTTCGCGGATGTCGGGCGTCCGGCTGAGGAGCAAATCCCGTGCCTGAGCGGGAGGACGCGCCAGGCCCGTGCCGAGGATGGGCCGCCGCGGCTGGTGTGGCGCTCCGCCGGCCTACCGGAAGTAGCGGCGGTCGTATTCGAAGTAGGTCTGGAACAGCAGGTAGAGGAAGACGGCGCCGAAGAGGATCCCGAAGAGGTCGAGGCGCAGCAGCGACACGACTAGGTCGATGGCGATGCTGGCGGCGAAGAGGCCCCAGCCCCAGCGCCGCCGCGTCCGGAGCCCGGGGATCGAGCCGAGGGCCAGGAGGGGCGATATCAGAGACACGAGGAGCAGGGGCGACGGGACGATCCCGGCGGCCAGCAGCGGCGGGAGCCGGAGCAGCAGCAGTCCCCGGCCGCCCAGCAGCAGCCCCAGCGCGGCAGACAGCAGCGCCAGCCACGGGGCGACCTCGACGAAGCTCTGCCGGGTCGGGTAAGGCGCCTCCGGCAATTGCCGGTTGATGCGCGCGATGAGGTCGTCGAACATGGCTCCTCCCAGATCACACTGCCTCGCGCGCCGCGTCGCGCTCGGGTTCGGCCCGGCCCTGGCCGGCCGGCACGGCCACGCGGAGGATCCGGGGCAGGAGCGTGAACTCGGCGGGCGCCCCACCGGGTAGCTCGCCGTCGACCTCCAGGCGCAGCGGCTCCGGCGAGGACACGACGAGCCTGGTGGCCTTGCGATAGAGCACCCGGGGGTGATCCAGGTGTGCGCCGCGGTAGACCCGGGGGAAGAGGTCGAGCAGGAGCTCCGGCTTCGAGACCTCCCGAAGCAGCACGACATCCAGCAACCCGTCGTCCAGCTCGGCCCGCGGGGCGATGAGCATCCCGCCGGCCGCGTACCGGCCGTTGGCGACGAAGATCAGCCCGGTCCTGTCAGTCACGGGCGGCTCGTCGTCGATGACGTACTCGACCGGCTGGAACCTGGCCTGGACGATGGAGACGGCGCCGCCGACGAAAAACGACAGGAACCCGCCCAGGCGCTTCGACCCCTGGTTCACCCGGCGCGCAACCTCGGCGCCAAGGCCCAGGTCGCCGCCGTTGACGAAGTGGCGCCGGCCGGGGGTGCCGTCCGGGGCCCGGTACGTCACCTGCCCGACGTCGATCGGCCGACTCTCGCCGCTGGCCAGCGTGGTTACCCCGGCTAAGCCCCGGGGGATGCCCAGCGTGCGGATGAGGTCGCAACCGGTGCCGCAGGACACGATGCCGAGCCGGACGTCGGACGACCGCGGCGCGCCGCTCGCCAGGAGTCCGTTCACAACCTCGTTGAGGGTGCCGTCGCCGCCCACAGCAGCTACCATTCCGTAGGCAGCTCGCGCGGCCTCGGCCGCCAGCACGCACGCGTCGCCCGGCCCGCTCGTGAAGCTCGCGTCGAAGGCCAGGCCGGCCTCCCGCATGGCCCGGGCCACCGCCGGCCAGAGCCGGCGCGTCCGGCCGTGTCCGGCGACCGGGTTGACGACCACCGCGATCTCGGCTCCCAATCTCCATCCTCCTCCGCGCCCGCAACGACCCTCATCTCGACCCTCTCCCAAGGCGGGAGAGAGCTAGGCCGGACGAGGGCCATTCCGTGCCAAGGCTAACACATCCGCGCCCGGCCCGCCACGGTCACCATGGTGAAGAACACCGATTGGTCGGCCGAGCGACGCTGGCGGGACGATGTCGGGGCCGGCGCCGTCGGCGAAGCGGCGGGACAGGGGGCGTTAACGCTCCATACACCTTCGTTCACTCCGGCGTTCACGCTCCGAACTTAGGATATGCCGGGCGTATGCCGCGGGTGAGGTGCGCCCGGGCGAGGAGGCATTCGGATATGGCTGCGGCGTCGACGGCACCGTCCCGGAGCGTTGCCCCGGTTCGCCGCGCGGCCACTCTTGCCATCATCTGGGTGGCGCGCAGGCTGATGCCACTCCTCGTTCTGTTGGCGGGCGACCGCTGCTGGCACTGCGGCCGGAAGATCACCCCCACGGTCAGGCTCTCCACGCACCACATCGTCGAGGCGCGCATCTGGTCGTGGAACGAGGTCATCTGCGACGAGTGCATCCGGAAGGGGCTGGGGTCGCTGCAACACTAGTGGTTAGCCGTTAGCCATCGACTGTTGGCGGTCAGAGATGGCGTCGGCGTCACCGGCGGTTGCGCTGTCTCACTGCTGGTGGCTGATGGCCCATCGCCAGGGGGCTAACCGCAAACGGCTAACCGCTAATAGCTCATACAGGAGGGAACAGCGCGGTGGCGGTAGATACCCGGGTCCAGAGCGCGCAGATCTGCGCTCCCTGCACGTTCACGTGCCCGATTCACACCGACGCCCAGGGCTACGTCAGCCTGGTCGGCCAGGGGCGGTTCGGCGAGGCCCTCGACCTCATCCGCGAGACCAACCCGCTGGCCTGGTCTCTGGGCATGATCTGCCCGCACCCGTGTGAGACGGAGTG
>Ga0315280_10012660_pt1 | contig 10157 bp, 6 predicted proteins | sample YL17G06_40_MG_FD_203697 | JGI IMG/M metagenome (GOLD analysis project Ga0315280, IMG submission 203697) | Sediment microbial communities from Yellowstone Lake, YNP, Wyoming, USA - YL17G06_40 | ecosystem: Environmental > Aquatic > Freshwater > Lake > Sediment | place: USA: Wyoming | collected...
CTTGGCGGGGTGCAGGGGACCCCGCCATTCAAACAGGGCGACGAAGCGGAGCGGGGCGTTGGGGCCCCCCGCGAGCGAGGAGCTTGGCGGGGTGCAGGGGACCCCGCCATTCAAACAATGACCGACACGACCACTTCCACCTCCGCCAGCGGCGCGCCCGCCTCGCGCGCCTGGTTCGAACGCGCTCAGCAGGTGCTGCCCGGCGGCGTCTCCTACGCGATCCGCGACCTCGCGCCGTACCCGTTCTACGTGACCCGCGCGGCCGGCTCGCGTCTCTACGACGTGGACGGCCGCGAGTACACCGATTACTGGTGCGGCCATGGCGCGCTGATCCTCGGGCATGCGCCCAGGCGCGTCACCGACGCGGTGTGCCGCCAGGTCGCGCTCGGCAGCCACTTCGGCTTCGCGCATCCTCTCGAGGTGGAGCTGGCCGAGATGGTGACGCGCATGGTGCCGAGCGCCGAGATGATGCGCTACACGAATTCCGGCACCGAGGCGAACATGTACGCCGTCGGCCTGGCGCGCGCGTGCACGGGGCGGACGAAGATCGCGAAGATGGAAGGCGGCTGGCATGGCGGCGTGGAATGCCTGCAGAAGGCCGTGAAGGTACCCTTCGACGTTCCGGATTCGGCGGGGCTGAACCCGCACGCGATGGCCGACACCATGGCGCTGCCGTTCAACGATCTCGAGGCGGCGGGCCGCGCGCTGGCGGGCGGGGACCTGGCGTGCCTGATCGTCGAGCCGATGATGGGGGCGGCCGGCTGCATCCCCGCCGATCGCGATTACCTGGTCGGCCTGCGTGAACTGACGGCGCGCCACGGCACGCTGCTCGTGTTCGACGAAGTGATCACCGGCTTCCGGTTGTCGGTTGGCGGCGCGCAGCAGCACTTCGGCGTGATCCCCGACATCACGATCCTCGGCAAGATCCTCGGCGGCGGCTTTCCGATCGGCGCGCTGTGCGGCCGCCGGCACCTGTTCGAGCGCCTCGATCACCGCCGCTTCGCGGGCAAGCACGAACGCGTGTTCCAGGGCGGCACCTTCAGCGCGAACCCGGTCAGCCTCGTCGCGGGCATCGAGACGCTGAAGGCGCTCGAGGACGGCGCGACCCACCGCGAACTCGATCGCCTGGGATCACGGCTCCGCGCGGGCCTCGCGGACACGTTCCGCGCGCACGGCATCCCCGCCGCGACGACCGGCGCCGGCTCGGCCATCGGCGTCCACTTCCGCCAGGGCGCGCCGCGCAACGCGCGCGAGGCGGCCGAGGACGACAGCACCCTGGCGCGCGCCTACTTCGACCACATGCGCGCGCGCGGCATCGCCTACCTGAGCCCCGGGTTGCCCCACATGTTCCTGTCCTCCGCGCACACCGATCGGGACATCGACGCGTTCATCGCGGCGACCACGGAGTTTGCCGCGGCTGCCCGCCACCCACAATCCTGACCGGCACCCCTCGAAAAACGTGTCGTGACGCCGTATCTGCAGACGCAGGCGGCCATCGGCACGGCCACGCTGCTCGTCGAAGAGCAGCAAAACTGAGGAAGCGAGTAGATCAGGCACGTCGGTCCGCTCGGGCACGTCACGGACGGATCCGCCGATTACACCGATGTACACCGATTTGCGACGTCGCGTGCTTCGAGGGCGGGCGGCCGGAGGCTGTCCCGCCGTCGCGACAGGCGAGGCAGTCGTTCACGAAAGCCTCTTGCTCATCGGGCTCTCGTGAACGACTGCCTCGCCTATCGCGTCAGCCGCCGTTGGCGGCTCTCGAAGCGCGCGACGTACGTCTGTTGCGGCCTTCGCCTGTTGCGCAGCCAAGCGGGAAGAATCGGCGCAATCGGTGTAATCGGCGGATGAATCTCGCGCGGGAATCTGCGTGAATTCGCGTGAATCTGCGGATCGGTAACATCTGCGAAAACCCGCCTCCGCTGCGCGCTTGACGGTTCTGCGCAGCTACGGCGAGGCCTCGCCGCAGCTCGCGGCGAGCGCAGGCGAGCGAAGGCGGGTCTGTGGCCCGGGCCCGTCTGGAATCTGCGGGAGGGCCGGCCCGGCATCCGCGGAATACCACCAGCGGTAGTCGTTTTTCCCTTGTCACCCACTAGCTGTTTGGTTACACTGCGACAAGAGGTGATTCCTGCGGATGCGGTCCGCGCAGAAGCAGGGAATCAGAAAGGTTTCATGGAACCCCCTGGTCGTCCGGGTTCGACTGTCAGACACGGCCCTCCGGAAATGACCTCCCGCCGCCTGTAAGCTCGAGGCACATCTCCGCCGGGCCCGGGGCCCACAAAGGAGATGTGCGGTGATCCTCCAGAGAAACAGCCTCTGCGCACGCACACACCACGCCCGTCTCGTCCAACGCGCGAGCACCCTTCTCTCGAAGGCAGGTGCCCGATGACCCCCGCCTCCGCCCCGCAGACATCGGGTCGCGGGGCTACGGCGAGGCCTCGCCATAGCTCGCCAGAGGCGAGCGAAGGCGGGGACGGGGGTGCGTGGTGTACTGGATCAGCAAGAGCTTCCACTACCTGACGCGACTGCGGCGCCAGCTGCTGATTTTTCTCGCCGTCCTCGGCCCCGGCATCATCGTGATGGTGGCCGACAACGACGCGGGCGGCATCTCCACCTACGCGGTCACCGGCTCGAAGTACGGCTTCTCGCTGCTGTGGATCTTCGTGCTGCTCGTGCCGATGGCGTACTACGTCCAGGAGATGACCGTGCGCCTGGGCGCGGTCACCAAGCGCGGGCACGCCGAGGCGATTTTCGACGGGTTCGGCGCGTTCTGGGGCTGGTTCTCGCTCATCGACCTCGGCATCGTCAACTGGCTGACGCTCGTCACCGAGTACATCGGCATGACGGCGGCGATGAGCATGTTCGGAGTGCCGCCCCTCGTGACGGTGATCGGCGTCACCACGATTCTCTTCGGCGTCGTGCTCAGCGGGAAGTACTGGACGTTCGAGAAGATGACGCTCTTCTTCTGCGCGTTCAACTTCGTCTACATCCCCGCGGCGATCTGGGCCATGCACATGCCCGCCGCGCCGGCCTGGAGCAAGGTGTTCGAGGGCTTCTGGCGCCCCCACGGCGTCGGCTTCTCGAGCGACCTGGTCTTCATCCTGCTCGCGAACGTCGGGACGACGATCGCGCCCTGGATGATCTTCTTCCAGCAGAGCGCCGTCGTCGACAAGGGGCTCGACATCAACGACGTGAAGTTCGGCCGCATCGAGACGCTGGTCGGCGCCGTCGTCACCTGCCTCGTCGCCGCCTTCATCATCATCGCGACAGGGGCTGCGTTCTACTATCACCAGCCGCCGATCGCCATCGAAGATGCCAAGCAGACGGCCGAGGCCCTCGTGCCGCTGCTGCCCGCGGGCGAAGGCGAGCTGGCGCGGAAGTTGTTTGCAGTCGGCCTGTTCGACGCGGGGTTCCTCGGAGCGCTCTGCATCTCGCTGTCCTCGTCGTGGGCGTTCGGCGAGGTGTTCGGCTGGGCGCACTCGCTCAACAACCGGATCAAGGACGCGCCCTGGTTCTACCTGCTGTACCTCGTGATGCTGCTCACGGCCGGAGGCGTGGTTCTCATCCCCGGCGCGCCGCTCGTCACCATCACGATGTTCGTGCAGGTGGTCGCGGTCACGCTGTTGCCATCCGCACTCGTGTTCCTGCTGCTGCTGCTCAACGACGAGGGGCACATGGGCGAGTACGTCAACACGCGCAGGCAGAACATCGCCAACTGGAGCATTGTCATCGTCGTCGCGATCATGTCGACGGTGTTCGCGATCACCACGCTGTTCCCCAATCTGTTCGCGACGGGCACATAGGAGGCGGAGCGATGGCTGCGATGACGCCGCCGGCACGCAACGGCGAAACGGCAACGGCGAACGGCCACTACCGGCTGCTGTATTTCACCGACCTGATGAAGCGGCCGGTGTGCACCGGCACCGTGCAGCAGCGCATCGGCCGGCTCTCCGACATCGTCTTTCAGCTCGCCGAGCCGTACCCCGAGGCAATCGGCCTCTACCTCGAGCACGGGTGGGGCAAGCCGACCGAGATGATCCCGTGGGACCGCGTCGTCAAGATCGACGATGACGCGATCTTCGTCGCGCCGCCGCCCAACGGCGCGTACCCGCCGTTCGTGGACCAGCCAGGGTGGATCCTGATCGACAAGCACCTGATGGGCCGCACGATCCTCGACACCGACGGCCGGCGCACCGAGGTGGTCAACGACGTGCGCCTCCTCGAGGCGCGAGGCCGCCTCGCGCTGGTGGATGTCGACGTCTCGTTCAACGGCTTCCTGCGCCGCTGGGGCCTCGGGCGGCGCAACTGGGCGCAAGAGCGGCTGATCTCGTGGAAGTACGTGCAGCCGCTCTCGCTCGAGGATGCGGTGCCGACCGATCGCGTGCGCCTCTCGGTCACCCGCCAGCAACTGGCCGAGCTGCCCGAGGAAGACCTGGCCGATGCGCTCGAGGAGCTGTCCGGCAAGGAGCAGGAAGCGCTGTTCCTCGCGCTCGAACCCGAGAAGGCGGCCGAGACGCTGGTCGAAGCGGAACCGCGCGCGCAGCGCCAGATCGTGTCGAACCTGCCGCCCGAGCAGGCGCGCGCCGTCCTCGAGGAGATGAGCGTGCCGGAGATTGCCAACCTGTTCTCCTCGCTCTCGCACCAGCAGCTGGTCGAGCTGATGCCGCTGCTGTCGGGCGATCGCGCCGACACGGTGGAGAAGATCCTGGCGGAACAGGAAGCGCCGGCGCGCGAACTGATCTCGACCGACTACCTGGCGTGGCCGAAGGAAGCGCCCACCGGCGAGGTGTTGACGGCCATCCGGCGCTCGTCGCTGGATCCGAAGAACATCTCGTATGTCTACGTGGTCGATCCCGGCGATCGCGTCCTGCACGGCGTCGTCGATTTGCGCGAGCTGGTGCTCGCGCGCGACGAGGTGCCGCTCGCCGATCTCATGAGCTCGCCGGTCGTGACTGCCGACGAACACGACATACGCGATGAGCTGGCCGAGATGTTCGAGAAGTACCACTACCGGATGATTCCCGTCGTCGATGCCGAGGACCACATTCTCGGCGTGGTGCGGGCGAAGGACATCATGATGAGCCCCGACATCCGGGTTCGGGAACACAGCGACGTATAGAACGGGTGCTGGGTGCTCAGTGCTTGGTGCCGGGTGCGGTGCTTGGTGCGAGGTGCGGTACTTGGTGCGAGGGCGCCATCACAGAGCACCCAGCACAGCACGTGGCACTCAGCACCGCACGGAGCACTCAGCACTGAGCACCCAGCACCCGTTCAGTCGGAGAGACCGTTATGGCTCGGGTGAAGATGACGCCGTTGACCAGAGTCGCGCTCTACGCGCTGCGCGTCTACCTGATCGTGCTGCTGGCGCTGATCCTCGTGCGGTTCCTCAGGGTGTTCTAGAAGCGTGTCCGAGTAATCGACAACACGCTCCTGGTGCTGGCGCGATTCGTGAATCCCCGTACGCCATGCCTGACAACCTGAACCTCGTGCCCGCGCGAGGGCCGAACGTGTGGGACAAGCCGCGGGGATCGCCTGGCGGGCGCCCTCAGACCGGCACCGCCGTCGGCGGCGTGATGATGCTGGTGGCGGGCGCTGCGGCGGTGTTCTTCGGCGGCAGGACGTTGTACCGCGCGGTGAAGAATGCGCGCGAGACCATGCAGGGCGCGGGCGAGGAATCGACCTCGCGGCGCGAGCGAAACGACCTCGTCGACGAGGAGTCGGCGCAATCGTTTCCCGCCAGCGATGCGCCGTCGTGGATGGCGTCGCACGGCGCGACGCTGGACCTCCGCCGGCAGCGACGAGCGGCACCGGGTAGTTCCGCAAGGAAGCCGTAGATCCCGGTTCAGTCGGCCGCCGTGCGGCCGACCGGCTTCCGGCGGAACCACCCGGCGCCGCCCTACCGTGTTTCGAGCCCAGGCGCCAGGTCGACGTGCAGCTTCTGTGTCTGCTTGACGGCGCCATAGCTCAGCGTCAGCTCGTAGTCGCCCGCCGGCACGAACTTCTGCCCCTGGCCGCCGTACTCCGTCAGCACGTCCTTGGTCGGCTTCAGATCCCACGTCACGCGGTTGAATCCCGGCGTCCCCGGCATCGTCAGGTTCGCCACCGGGGTGCCGGCCGCGTTCGCGATTGAGATCTTCACCGGGTCGCCCGTGAACTCCTTCACGTAGGCGGTAATGATCGCGCCGGCGGCTGGGTTCGTCCCGCGGAACACCGCGCTGCCTTCGGACTCCACGTAGCCCGGCAGTGGCTCGAAGCCGAAGGCCGGACGCGGCGCGAAGAGGAATGCCGGTTTGGACTGCACGTCCGCCGTCAACTGTTCGAGCGGTGTGATGTCGTCCACGATGTACAGGCTGCGGCCATGCGTGGCGATGACCATGTCCACGTCGCGCGGGTGGATTGCCAGGTCGTCGACCATCACCGTCGGCAGGTCGGGAGACTTCACCCAGGAGCCGCCGCGGTCGAAGCTGAGGTAGAGGCCGAATTCAGTGCCCGCATACAGCAGGTTCGCGTTCTTTGGATCCTCGTACACGAAGCGCACCGGGTTGTCGGCCGGCAGGTTGCCTGCGACGGTCTGCCACGTTCTGCCTGAATCCGCCGTCCGGTACACGAGCGGGCCGTAGTTGCCCGCCCGGTATCCACTCACCGCAAGGTAGGCGACCTTCGGATCGAAACGACTCGCAGCCAGCCGGCTCATCCACAGGCCCCTGACCGCGGCAGGCAGGCTGGCCGTCAGGTCGGTCCACGAGCCGCCGTCGTTCTCCGTGATCCACACCTTGCCATCGTCGGTGCCAGCCCAGATCAGGCCGGCCTGGATGGGTGATTCCGCGATCGTGAACACCACGCCATAGGTTTCCGCGCCGCTCCCCGTGGTCATGATCTTGTTCGGTTCCTGCGCGGAGAGGTCGGGGCTGATCGCCTTCCAGTCTTCACCTCGATTGGTCAGCGCGAAGATGCGGTTGCCGCCCAGGTAGATCGTTCCCTTGTGGTGCTGGCTCGCAGCGAGCGGCGAGTCCCAGTTGAAGCGGAACCCCGTCTGGCCTTCCGCCGGCGCGGGACGCAACATCTTCACCTGCCCGCTGTTCAAATCGAGGCGATAGACGTCGGCCGATTGCGACTCGGCGTAGATGACGTTCGAGTCGGCCGAATCGAAGGCGCACCCGAAGCCGTCGCCACCGTAGATGTTGATCCAGTCGGAGTTCAGAATCCCTTCCTTGGTGCGTGTCGCGCTGGGCCCGAGCCAGCTGGCATTGTCCTGCAGGCCGCCGCAGATGCGGTACGGCGTGCTCGTGTCGAGCGAGATCCGGTAGTACTCGCCGGCCGCCATGCGATTCAGATCGTCCCAGCTGGCGGCGGCGTCGAAGCTCTGGTACACGCCGCCGTCGGTGCCGAGGAGCAGGCGCTTCGGGCTGCGCGGGTCGATTGCGAGCGCGTGACAATCCGAGTGCACGTTCTTGAAGCGATCCTCGCGCCAGGTGCGCCCGCCGTCCTCGGACACGTGGAGCATGAACCCGAGCACGTAAATGCGCTGATCGTTCTCGGGATCGACGCGAATCTGGCTGAAATAGAACGGCCGCGGATCGAGCGCGCTCATCCGCTTCCAGCTGTCGCCGCCATCTTCCGACCGGAAGACGCCGCCCGTCTTGCTGATCGGGCTGTCGATGTCCGTCGTGCCGCCCTCGTAGCTCTGCACGACGGCATACACGATTGTCGGGTTCTTCGCGTACACGGCCAGGCCGATGCGGCCCGTCGCGCCGGGCAGGCCATTGGCCAGCTTCGTCCACGTCTTGCCGGCATCGCGGCTCCTGAAGATGCCGCCGAGATCCTTTCCTTCCACGGCGTCGGGACCCGAGATGAACGACCATGGTGTGCGCCGCCGTGCGTACATCGCCGCATAGATCGTGTCCGGGTTGGCCGGATCGATGACGACGTCGCCGCACCCGACGCGGTTGTCGTACGGCGCCGGCGCCTGCAGGATGCGCGTCCACGTCCGGCCGCCGTCGGTCGTCTTGTAGAGACCGCGCTCCGGGTTCGGGCTCCACAAGTCGCCCATCGCCGCGACGAGTGCCGCCTGCGGATCCTTCGGGGGCACGACGATGCGCGCGATCGTCTTGCTGTTGGGCAGGCCGGCACGGGTCCACGTTCCGCCACCATCGGTCGATCGGTAGACGCCATTTCCCCAGCCGGAGCTGTTGCGGTCGTTCGCCTCGCCGGTGCCGACCCAGATCGTCTTCGGGTCCGAAGCGGCGACGGCCACGGCGCCGATCGAAGCGGTCGCCTCGCGTTCGAAGATTCCCTCGAACGTGCCGCCGTTGTCGCTGGTCTTCATCACGCCGCCGGTGCCAAGCGCCACGTAGAAGACGTACGGGTTGTCGGGATCGAGCGCGATGTCCGACACCCGTCCCCCCATGACCGCGGGCCCGATGCTGCGCGGCTTGAGCGCATGCAGCAGCACGGGATCGACTTTCGGCCCGGCGACGGCCGGTGCGGGTGCCGTCTGTTCGCCGGTGGTTGTGGCCGGCTTCGGTTTCTGACGGCTTGTCTGTGCCTGGACGGGAAAGGTGAGGACGAGAAGGGCAACCGCGATCCTGGTGACTGTCGACATCGTCGAAACCTCGCTGGTTCGAATCTACCATGCCGGACGGGTTTTTCCAGCCGACCGGCCGGCGCGGGCATTCAGCACGACACCGGGCACCCAGCACCGCACCTGGCACCCGGCACAACGCGCTGAGCCCCCGTGTCAGCGAGCGAGCCTGCGCCTTCGTGGGTTCAGGTTTGCGACGGGCTGTCGGGCACCCAGATGGAAAACACGGTGCCTTCGTCGCGGGTGGACACGAAGGAGACGCGGCCCATCAAGTAGTGCTCGACGATCAGCTTGACGCTGTAGGTGCCGATGCCGCGGCCGCGCGCGGCCTTGGTGCTGAAGGAGCGCTGGAAGATCTGCAGTTGCAGGCTCAGCGGGATGACGCCCGGGTTGGCCACCTGGAACAGCACGCCCTCGGCCATCGTCTGCGCCGACAACGTGACCTTCTGCCCGTCCTGAACGGCTTCGAGCGCGTTGCGCACGAGGTTGGCCAGCGAGCGGATGAGCTGCGTCCGATCGACACGGAACGTCTTGTCGGGCGCCAGCCGCGCGGCAAGCAGCTCCCGGCCCTCGGCCAGCGGCGACCACCGGTACTGCCGGCACACCGCGTCGAGAATCTCGTTGACCGCCACCTCGTCGACGCGCGTCGCCAGCTCATCCCGTTCGGCGAGCATCAGGTCGCGCTGCGCCTGGATCTCCTCGAGCAACTGGTCGGCGGCGCGCAGCAGCGATTCGGCGGCGTCCTTCGCCCGCTCGGGATCGCCCGCCGCGACCAGCCGCGCCAGGCCCTGGACGGCGTTGGCCGCGCCCAGCACGTCATGGAAGAAGATGCGCTCGAGCATCTCGCGCCGCTTCTCGTCGCCCACGTCCTCGATCGCCAGGAGCACGAGGGCGTGTTCCCCGACCTGCAGCGGCGTGGCGAAGGCGCGGAAGTCGAACGAGCGTTCGCGACCGTCGCTGTTCACGATGATGCGGCAGTCGCGCACCGCCGGCACGCCCGCCCGGGCCTCGCGTATCGCGTGCGCCGCCCCGCACTCCGCGCAGTTGAGCGACGTGCCGCAGCCCGCGTCCATCTTGTGCGAGCAGGTGCAGACGAGCGCCTCGCCCACCCGGCAGCCGTGCACGTCGAACGGCGACATCACGTCGAACGCGGCGAGCGCGCGGCCGTTGACGGCGACGATCTGCCGGTTCTCGTCGAGCAGCAGGGCCGCCGTGGGAAACGCCTCGAGCATCTCGGTGACCAGCGGCAGGTGCGCGATTTCAGAGGCCGTCCGAACGATGACCGGCTCGGCCGTCCGGTCGGGCGAGTCGAAGTAGGTGGCCCGGTCTTTCGGTTCGCTGCTCATCATCCGCCCTGGTGCCCTGCTTGCGGTGCCCGGCGCGCGTCGCCCCGCGCGCCCGGGCACGCCGGGGAAAGGAACCGCGCAAGCCGCGCGGCGTCTTTCGGTGCGTGGCCGCCAGCGTCGTTGTTGAAGCAGGCGTGGACGTGCCGGCAAAGGGCCACGCCGTGCAGCTGGAGCATGTTGAAGACGAAATCAGCGTACCAGCTCGGGTCGCGGAATTCCACTGCCTACGT
>Ga0315280_10012662_pt1 | contig 10156 bp, 9 predicted proteins | sample YL17G06_40_MG_FD_203697 | JGI IMG/M metagenome (GOLD analysis project Ga0315280, IMG submission 203697) | Sediment microbial communities from Yellowstone Lake, YNP, Wyoming, USA - YL17G06_40 | ecosystem: Environmental > Aquatic > Freshwater > Lake > Sediment | place: USA: Wyoming | collected...
CAGGCGCGCCAGCAGCTCGCGGAGCTCAAGGCGAAGCGCGCGGCCCAGCAGTCTGCCCAGGGTCAGAAGACGATGTGAGGGTGGTGTATGAAACTGACGCCTTTTGCCAAGCTGTTCGTCACGATCATCATCCTCGGCGTCATCGGCTACGGGTTCTGGCACTACAAGGGCGCCGACGTCCGCAGGTGGGCGGTCGGCGAGAAGGGTGAGACGGCGCGGGTCGGCGGCGGCACCATCGGCGCCGGCGATTTCGACCCGCTCAAGAACGCTCCGCCGGATCCCGAACGCGGCCGTGGCTCCGCCGGTGTGGTTTCCACCTCCATGACCTCGGCCGGGCGGCTCTCGCGGCCGCTGGTGGTCGCCATCAACACCTGGGCCGGACACGCGCCGGGCATCGTCTTCAACGCCGGGCTCGATCCGAACCCGGCCTCCGGCTACAAGCGCAAGTTCGGGCTCGACGTGAAGTTCGTGCTGCTCGAGGACCCGGCCGCCAAGCTCGCCGCCTTCCGCAAGGGTGACGTGGACATCATGTGGAACACGGTCGACAACTGGGCGCGCGAGGCGTCAATCCTCTCGGAGCAGAACCAGCGGGCCAAGTCGATCATCATGCAGGACTGGTCGCGCGGCGGCGACGGCATCGTCTCGCTGGCGAGCATCCAGTCGATCGAGGACCTGAGGGGCCGCAAGATCGCCTGCACGCAGTTCACGCCGTCGCACTTCCTGCTGCTCTACCTGCTGGCGGAATCCGGCCTGAGCCCGGAGGACCGCGCGGGCGTCGAGAAGAACGTCGTCTTCACGCAGGACGCGCCGGCGGCCGCCGCGATGTTCAAGGCGCGGCAGGTCGACGCGGCCGTCACGTGGGAGCCGGACCTGTCGGCCGCCGTCACCGCGCGCGGCAACGAGGCGCACGTGCTGGTGTCCACGACCGCCGCCACCAACATCATCGCCGATACGCTGGTCGCGCGGCAGGAGCTCATCGATCAGGCGCCCGGCACCGTCCGCGACTTCGTGCAGGGCTGGCTGGAAGGCATCGAGGTGATCAAGAACGATCCCGCCGCGTCGTACGCGGTCGTGGGGAAAGCGCTCAAGCTCGACACCGACACCGTATCGGGGATGCTGTCCGGGCTGAAGCTGACGCCGTTTGCCGACAACGCGCAGTTCTACGGCCTGACGGGCGGCAAGGCGCATTACGAGACGCTGTTCGACACGGCGTTCATCATCTGGCGCAAGAAGGGGCTAGTCACGCGTCCGGTCGAGGGGAAGGACTGGGCCGACACGCGGTTCCTCTCGTCGCTCGCCGCGCTCTATCCCGGCCAGAAGGTCGAAGAGCCGAAGATCGCGTCGAAGGCGGCGTCCGAGCGCGATCGGGCGATCATCAACAAGCAGATCCAGATCCACTTCACGCCCGGCTCCGACGAGATCATGGCGGGCTCCTACTTCGTGCTCGACGCGCTGGGCGAGACGATGACCTCGTTCGGGAACACGTACCTGCGGGTAGAGGGGAACACCGACTCGACCGGGTCGCCGACCGCGAACATGACGCTCTCCGAGCGGCGCGCGCTGGCGGTCAAGACCTACATCCTGAAGAGCTTCCCCAACATCCAGGTGACGCGGTTCCAGACGATCGGCCGGGGCTCGGCGAACCCAATCGCGCCGAACACCACCGAGACGGGCCGGCAGCTCAATCGCAGGACCGACATCAAGGTGATCCTGGCGGCGCAATAGGAGCAAACGGGAGCTGAAGAGGTCACCGAGATCACCGGCCCATGGCAGTGCGCCCATCTTCGCTGTTTGCGCTGCGTGCCCCGCTCCCGCGGGCCATCTCCGTCACCCTCGGGTTGGTGGCGCCGGCCGTGGTGCTCGGTGCCTGGTGCCTCGTGTCGTACGGCGGCTTCGCGCCGCCCGACTTCCTGCCCTCGCCGACAGAAGTCGTGCGCGGGACGCTGCAGCTGTTCCTCCAGTACGACCTCGGTGATGCCGTCTACATCTCGACGCGGCGCATCGCGACCGCGTTCGTGCTCGCCTCGGCGCTCGCGCTGCCGCTCGGCGTGCTGATGGGCGCCTTCGAACCGATCAACCGGGTGTTCGACCCGGTCATGGCGCCGCTGCGGTACATGCCGATCTCGGCGTTCATCCCGCTGCTGATCCTCTGGTTCGGCATCTACGAGACGCAAAAGGTCGCCTTCCTCTTCCTCGGCGTCTTCGTGTACCTGCTGCCGGTGGTCGTCTCGGCCGTCCGGGCCGTGCCCGACGAGCTCGTGCAGACCTCGCTGACGCTCGGCGCCTCGAGGTGGCAGGTGGTGCGGACCGTGCTGCTGCCCGCCGCGCTGCCCGAGATCTTCGATTCGTTCCGCGTGATGAACGCCATCTCCTGGACGTACGTGATCCTCGCTGAGGCAGTCAATCCCGAGCACGGCCTTGGGTACATGGTGGAGCTGGCCCGCACGCACCAGAGGGCGTCCTGGTCGTTCGCGGGGCTGCTGGTCATCGGCGGCATCGGGCTCTTCACCGACTTCCTGATCCGCACCTGCTCGGCGGTCCTGTTCCGGTGGAGGGAGAAGGCGGCGTGACCAATCGACCCCCGACAGCCGGCGGCGCCCAGGCAGGGGAACCCGGCACCGTGGCGGTGACCGTCGCGGGCCGGGAGGGCCGTCCCGCCAGCTACCGGCCGGACCAGGTCGGCACGCCGCCCAAGCTGCGCATGCAGGACGTGTCGATCACGTACGTCGATCAGACGGGCCGTCAGACCGAAGCGGTCCGCGACATCTCGCTCGACGTGGTCGACAAGCCCGGCGTCGGCGAGATCGTGGTCTTTCTCGGTCCATCGGGCTGCGGCAAGTCGACGATCCTCAAGGCCGTCGCCGGCCTGCTGCCCCCGACCCAGGGCGAGATCCTCGTCGACGGTCAGAGGGTGCGCGGCGTCGGTCCCGATCGCGGGATGGTCTTCCAGGCGTACACCTCCTTCGGCTGGCTCACGGTCCGCGACAACGTCGAATACGGGCTGCGGCTGCGCGGCGTGCCGAAGGCCGAACGTCGGCAGCGATCCGACAAGTACCTGAAAGCGGTCGGCCTGGACGACTTCGCCGATCGCTACCCGAAAGACCTGTCGGGCGGCATGAAGCAGCGGGTGGCCATCGCGCGGACCCTGATCAACAGGCCGCGCATCGTGCTGATGGACGAGCCGTTCGGCGCGCTCGACCCGCAGACCCGTTGGGGCATGCAGGGGCTGCTGCTCGACGTCTCGCGTACCGAAGACAACACGATTCTCTTCGTCACGCACGACGTGTCGGAGGCCGTGTATCTGGCCGACACCGTCTACGTCCTGTCGGCGCGGCCGGCGCGCATCCTGCACAGCGTGGACGTGCCGTTCTTCGCCGTCCGCGACATGGCGCTCAAGTCCGCGCCCGAGTTCCGCGCGGTCGAGCAGCAGCTGCTCGAGATGCTCTACGCACCCGGGGCCTGACGCGCGAGCGATGCCGGATGAAGCCAGCAAGAGGTGAGATGGCCGCGCCCGACAGGTCGAGACCGGCAGAAACCTCCCCGGGCGGCGCCAGCCGGCCGGCCACCACCAGCCCGCAGCAGGCTGTCTCGTCGGCCGTCGTGGCTGCCGCCAAGGAGGGGGTGAAAGCGGCCATCCTCGAGAAGCGGCCGTACCTCAAGTTCGCGTTCGCCAATCCGTACAACGTGTCGTTGTTTCTCGGAACCCTCGCCGCGGCCGGCATCACCCTCAACCCGTTTCTCGCGCTCCTCGCCATCGGCCTGGAGGGACTGTGGCTGCTCCACGCGCCCGACTCCAAGCGGCTTCGGCACATCCTCTGGGATCCGAAGTTCGAGAAGCTGCGCGAGGCGCTCGTCGAGCAGGAGCGCGCCGAGCGCGTGAAGGTGCTCTCGGACGCGGAGCGCAGCCGGGTCGAGAGCCTGATCGCGCGGCAGAAGGAGATCCGCCGGCTCGCAGCGAGGAATCCATCGTTCACCGGCGAGCTGCTGCGAGGCGAGCTGGTGAAAACGGATCGGCTGGTGGAGGCGTTCCTGGACATGGCGGTCACGTCCGCCCGCTATCAGGAGTACCTCGACTCGATCGACCTCGACGCCCTCGACCGCGATCGCGCGCGGTGGGACCGCGACATCCGCACGGGCAAGGAGGGCGATCCCCAGGTGGACCTGGCGAAGAAGAACCTGGCGATTATCCTGAGGCGGCTCGAGAAGGTGAAGGAGATTCGCCGCTACCTGACGCTGGCCCGGGGCCAGTTGGATCTGATCGAAAACTCGTTTCAGCTCATCGGCGATCAGATCGTCACGATGGAGTCGCCGCAGGAGCTGTCGGGCCAGCTCAACGAGCTGCTCGACGGTGTCGAGTCGATCCGGCAGACGGTCGTCGAGACCGAGTCGATGCTCGCACCGCTCGCAGCAGAGGACGTCACGCGATGAGCCAACCGCGGCTGCTTCCGACCTGGGCCGAGGATCTGCGACGCCGCTACCTCCGCGGCGAGGCGTCGATGTTCGTGCTGCACGGCAACGTCTTCGACGGGGTGGTCCACCGCGAGAGGATGTGGGCGCTCACCGATTTTCTGGCCGACGGCCTGCTTCGGGAATCGAAAGAAACCATCGCCGTCTACAACGTGGCGACCGGGGTCCGGTTCGCCAAGCGTCCCTCCTCGGTCGAGGGCCTCGACGACCTGCTGCTCGCGACGCAGAAGGACAAGGTGCTGGCGGCGCTCGAGCGGTTGCTCGTCGGATCCTCGAAGACGGCCGTCATCCTCGAGTACGCCGAGACGCTGGCGCCCGCCGGGGACCCGACCTTCCAAGGCGACTCGGATCGCGCCGCCGTCGTCACGCTCCACCGGTGGTCGTTCCTGCCCGCGATCGAACGGGGCGACAACGTCGTCCTGCTCCTCGCCGAGAACCTGACGGAGCTGTCGCCGAAGATCCTCTCGAACCCGAAAGTGGGAGTAGTCGAAGTGCCGATGCCGGACCGCGACGCGCGGCGGGCGGCGGCGCGCCTGGCCGATCCGCGGTTGGCCGACAAGGAGGCGGACCGCTACGCGGAAATCACCGCGGGGCTGAAAGCGATCCAGATCGCGGCGATCCTCTCGCCATCGCCTGCGGCCGAGGAGGACGCTGCCGAGCGCGAGCTGTTCATCGCGGGCATCCTCGGGGGCGGCGGAGACGCGGCCGCGCGCGCACACAAGCTGGCGGCGCTGACCGTGGGCCTCAGCCGCGACGAGATTCGGCGCCTGCTCGCGCCGGGGGCGCCGGACGTGACGGGCGCAATCGACGCGGGCGAACGGGCGCGTGGAGAAGCCGAACGCCTGATCGCCCGCCGGAAGCGGGAGATCCTCGAGCGCGAGTGCTTCGGCCTGGTCGAGTTCGTCGAGCCCGAGCACGGGTTCGAGGTGGTCGGCGGCATGGACGAGGTCAAGAAGGACCTGCTCGTCATCGCCGACAACATCCGCAACGGCCGGACGAGCCGCGTGCCGATGGGCATCCTCTTCACCGGCCCGATGGGCACCGGCAAGACGTTCGTCGCCGAGGCGTTCGCGAAGGAGTGCGGCCTGACGACGATCAAGCTGAAGAATTTCCGCTCCAAGTGGGTTGGCGCGACCGAGGGCAACCTCGAGAAGATCCTCGGCGTCGTCCGGGCCATCGGGCAGGTCGTGGTGATCATCGACGAGGGGGACCGGGCGTTCGGCACCGGGGAGGGCGAGAGCGACGGTGGCACCTCGTCGCGCGTCATCGCGCGGATCAAGGAGTTCATGTCGGACACGTCGAACCGCGGGCGCATTCTCTTCCTGGTCATGACAAACCGTCCCGACAAGCTCGACGTGGACCTCAAGCGCGCCGGACGCCTCGATCGAAAGATTCCCTTCCTCTACTCGCAGACCCCCGACGAGGTCGAGAACGTCGCCCGCGCGCTCGTGCGCAAGAACCGCATCCAGACCACGGTGGACTTCGCCAGCATCCGCCAGGACTTCTCCGAGAAGCTGGTCGGCTACAGCAACGCGGACGTCGAGGCCGTCCTCCTGATGGCCAACGACGACGCGGCACGAGAGACGGGCGGGGATGCGCCGGTCACTTCCCAGCACCTGACGCACGCGGCGGCCGACTACTTCCCCAGCCGCGACACGGAGCTCCTGGAGTACATGGAGCTGCTGGCGGTGTTCGAAGCCTCCAGCCGACGCCTGCTCCCGGCGAAGTACGCCTCGCTGACGCCTGACGACCTCGACGCGCGGCTCCGGCACTTGCGCGCCGCAGTCGGGAACCGGCGATAGACCCCGCTGCCGGCCTGCCCGCTACCGAGGCTCCTCATGGCCGGGGAAGCCGCCCGCCTCATCTTGGGGAGCCGGACGGCGACCCCACCCGCTCCAGCTCTGCGGCCGCGACGTCGATGGTCGCCGCTTCGCGCTCGATGGCGCGCGCGGCGCGCAGCACCTCGGCGTGCACGTCCTTGTACTGCTTCTGCTCGATCGCCTCGCGCACGCCCGGCAGCGTCTTCACGCCGCACCCGGTATAGAAGCCCGGCGCATAGAGCAGGTGGCGGTACCACGCGCGGTGCACGAGGCCGGAGGGGTCGAGAAGCTGGCGCTCGCTCTGGATCACCCGCGCGTTGACGGCCTGGACGACCAACGGGTTTGCCGAGACGCGCGGCGCGGCGGCGGCCAGCGCCTTCTTGTAGCGCTCGGCGCCGGCGGTCAGCGCGGACGCTGCGTTCTCGAGCGGCGCGAAGTTGAGGGCCGGCGGCACCGCCTCGACCTTCGGCGCGAAGGTCGGACGGCGCGGGTCGGCCACGGCCGCAAAGACGCCGTCCTCGATCTCCCGGTTGCGCTCCCGCGTCTCTTCCTGCTGCCGTCTCAGCAGCGCCTGCACCTGGTTCACGTAGCGGGTGACCGTATCGGCGAGGTCGGTGAACTCGAAGGGCAGCAGGTCGGCGTCCGCCAGCCGGATGACTGCGGTGCCGACGGTCTGGGCCAGCGTCCGGCCGTAGGCGAAGTCGGTGTCCTCGAAGTGGGTATAGACGCGGCAGCCCTTGATCTTCGCGATCTGGCAGACGACCGAGCCCACCGCGCCCGCGGCGCCCGACACGACCACCGTCTCCCCTGACGCCGGCTGACAGATGTCCAGCAGCCCGAAGTACGCGGTGAGGCCGGGCATCCCGAGCACGCCCAGGGCCGTGGGATGGGAGCGAGCGTCGGATCGATCCTCCGCAAGTCTTGCCCGTCGGAGACGGCATACTCCTGCCAGCCGAGCATGCCTGAGAGGGCTTGGGCATGCCGATGGGACGGGCGGCCATCACGATCCGCCTGTTCACTTTCTCCATCTCTCACCGTCCCTGTCAGGAGGCGCTTTCGAGAATTGGTGATTTGGTCACGTGTCGAACCGGCCCGGGTCGTGCCGATCGAAGTCAGCATCGACTCCGGCCGTCAGGGGAGCAGGGAAAGGCCTTCGGTCCTTGCGGCCTCGCGAAGCCGATCGTCGAACACGACGAATCGCACGGCAACCTGCAGTTCGCGCTGCAGGAGCAGGCAGCTCGCGAGCTGGATGGCATCGCTCGCCCGAAGCACGCGGCGGAGCAGCAGTGCACGAGCTATCGCGGTGACTTCCGGAACGAGCTCGACGACGGGGAGAGCGTCGAAGTCGGCCGCGAGCATCGTCAACGCCCGGTCGCGTTCGCGGGTCGAGAAGGCCAGTTCCCGGGCGCGCCGGACGAGCGCCGACGCCACCTCGACCTCCGACAGCCGGCTGGTCGCCACCGGGCCGGCCGTGACGAGCCGGCGGACAAGCAGGCTTCCGTTCTCGCGGACGTACCGCTTCACCAGCGCGCTGGCGTCCAGGTAGTCCATCAGAAACGTTCGTCGCGATCCTCGGCGACCGCGTCCGAGGCCGGCTTGCCGCTGCTGCGTACAGGAGTGAACGGGGGAAGCGGGCCGTTCTGGCGCCTGGAGACGACCCCCAGCGCCAGGAGGCGCTCGAGCCGCGCCTCGGCCGGCGTCGAGGCCGCCGCAAGGGGTCGCAACTCCGCCGCCGGCTCGCCGCGCTCGGTGACAATCAAGGTTCTCCCCTGCCGAACGCGCCGGAGGTAGCGGCCGAGCCGCGTCTTCAGCTCACGGGCACCCACCGTTTCCAAGCGCGCCATGTAGTCATTATGGTCACATGCAGGTGGCGGGTCAACCTCACGATGCCCGTGGCCGCCGTCCTCCGTCACTCGTATCGCCGCCCGCGGCTCGCGTGAATCCGGGTGGCGCGCCGAGCCGGGATGCATCCGCCTACGACGTCCGGGCCTGAACCAGCCGGGCCACCACCGCGGCCAGCTCGGCCGGCTCGACCGGTTTAGGGACGTGGCTCTGGAAGCCGGCTGCCAACGCGCGCAGCCGGTCTTCCGCGGTCGCATGCGCCGTCAGCGCGATCGCGGGAAGGGCCGGATAGCGGGTCCGGACCCGGGCCATCAGCACGTACCCGTCGATGCCCGGCATGGCGACGTCGGAGATCAACACGTGCGGCTTCCTTCGTTCGAGGAGCGTGAGCGCTTCCTCAGCCGACCCGGCGAGCGTCACCTCTGCGCCGTAGTCGGCCAGCACCGCGGCGAGCACCGTCCGCGCCTCCGGCTCGTCGTCCACCGCCAGGATCCGCACGCCCTCGAGGCGCCACGGGCCAACCGCCTCCTCCACCCTCACACGCGGCACACCGGCGCTCTCGGCCGGGCGATGCGGACGCGCCGCCGGGACGGGCAGCCTGACGACGAAGGTGGCGCCCCGGTTGCGCCCCGCGCTCTGCGCTTCGACGCTGCCGCCGTGCAGCTCGACGACCTGACGCACGATCGCCAGGCCCAGCCCCAGCCCGGTGTGCGACCGCGTGCTGCTGGTATCCGCCTGCCGGAAGCGATCGAAGACGTGCGGCAGGAGGTCAGCCGAAATGCCCTCTCCGGTGTCGCTGACGGCAATCTCGATCATCGAGCCGCCCCGCAGCAGGCGAACCTCCACGACGCCGTCCTTCTGCGTGAACTTCACCGCGTTCGACAGCAGGTTCCAGAAGACCTGCTGGAGGCGGGCCGGGTCGCCCCAGATCGCGGGCGTCCCCGCCTCGACGATCGTCTCGACCCGCACGCCCTTCGCGTCCGCGGCGGGACGGACCGCGTCGACGGCCGCCTCGATGACCACCGGAAGATCGACGTCCTGCACGTTCAACCGCAGCTTGCCCGCGACCATCCTCGACACGTCGAGCAGGTCGTCGATGAGCTGCCGCTGCGCCAGCGCGTTTCGTTCGATCGCCGCCAGCGCCCGCTCGGACGTCTCCGCGTCTACGGTCTTCGATCGCAGCAGCACCGCCCACCCGAGAATCGCATTCAGGGGCGTGCGCAGCTCGTGGGACACCACGGCGAGGAACTCGTCCTTGGCGCGGTTGGCCGCCTCGGCTTCGGCCCGCGCGGCCTGCTCCCGGAGCAGCTCCTTCCTCTGTTCCTCGGCCTTCCGGCGCTCGGTGATGTCGCGCAGGACCGAGGTCACCATCAGCCCGTTGTCAGTCGGCAGCGGGCTCAGGCTGATCTCGGTCGGAAATTCGCTGCCGTCCTTGCGGCGCGCCATCAGGTCGAGGCCGACACCCATCGGCCGCACGCGGGGATGCACCTGGTAGTCCTGCCGGTGCGCGACGTGCGCCGTCCTGAACCGCTCGGGCAGCAACACTTCGATCGGTTGTCCCACCAGCTCCGCGGGGCTGTAGCCGAACAGGACCTCGGCCTGCGAGTTGATCAACTGGATGCGGCCGTCCCCGCTGGTGGCGATGATCGCATCCGGCGCCGTCTGCAGCACCGCCCGGAGCCTGGCCTCCCCGGCCGCCGCGGCTTTGAGGGCCGCCTCCAGCCCCCGCCGGCGCCGCCCCGACCAGCGGACCGATTCGAGCAGGCGCACGACGCGCGCGAGGAACGGCGCGGAATCGGACATGGAAGCTCCGCCGATCTGTCGCCCAGCCGATGCGCGTCAGCCAGTGGCGGGGAAACGCAACCGGAGTGGCACCGGGAACTGCTGGGATGGGTCCACTATACCGGTTCGCCAGCGGTGGAGCAATCGAGGCCTGGGAGCGCAGGTGGCTGTGGTAGATTATTGGGTTTAGAGCCCCGTCGCTTGGCGTGGCACGAATCGGGTGACTGGGCTGCCGGGATCCCGGC
>Ga0315280_10012663_pt1 | contig 10156 bp, 7 predicted proteins | sample YL17G06_40_MG_FD_203697 | JGI IMG/M metagenome (GOLD analysis project Ga0315280, IMG submission 203697) | Sediment microbial communities from Yellowstone Lake, YNP, Wyoming, USA - YL17G06_40 | ecosystem: Environmental > Aquatic > Freshwater > Lake > Sediment | place: USA: Wyoming | collected...
GGACGCACCTCTGCGCTCCCCTTGCAATCCGGCCTGGTTTCGAGAGAAAATCGACGCTTATGGCCAGTGTTGGCCCATAACTGAAGGTTGTTGTTCAGAATCCGCCGGTAATGGTGCTACAGTCTCCATTTATTGGGTCTTTTTAACGCCTGCCAAGGAAGAGTACCCCCCCGTGACGGGGATAAAAACTAGGTGACTGTCCCTAGTTTTTGCGGGCTGGCGCGCGGGGGACGAGAGACAGGGAATCTCACACGAGCAGGTGCGCGACCTCGGTGGCTTGGAGGGCCTTGCGGCCGGCGAGCGATTTCGGCGGCGCGGAATCGAGGTAGACGCCCCAGCCGGGGGCGGCGCCGTCCTTGGCGTCGGCGGGGCCCAGCACCAGGCCGTGCGAGCCGCGGATATTCTCGGCCGTCAGCGGAATCGCCCGGCGCGGCATGTCGATCAGGAGTTCCGCCGGGTCGAAGCCGGGCTTGGCGTGGATGTCCACCGTGCGGGCCAGCGGCGGGGCCTTCGCGTCGTCCAGCCACCAGTAGTACACGAAGTGGGCGTCGGGCGCCGCGAGGGCCACCAGTTCGCCGCTCCGCACGTGGTCCAGGTTGGCCGCAGCCTTGCCATCGTCGGCGAGCACGGCGGCCACGCCGTCGGCCTTCTCGAGCAGCGTTTTGACTTTGCGGACGTCGGCCGCCAGGTCGGGCGACTGCGGAAAGTAGATGTGCGCGATCTGGTTATCGACCATGGCAAACGCCCGCGAGTCGCCGGGGTAGAGGTACTCGCCGCCCGCGACCTCGCGGACGCAGAGCATCCCGGCCTCGCGCAGCACGCGGTTCAGGGCCACCTGCCGCCGCACGGGCAGGAAGGAGTATTCCGAAAGCACGATGACGCGCCCGCCGCCCTCCTCGGCCGCCGCGATGAGAGCCGCCAGCAGCGGCTCCAACTCGCGCGCGGCCGCGCGGTGGGTGTCGCTGCCCGGCCCGGCGCGGTGGCCGCTGTAGTCCAGGTGCGGAAGGTACGTGAGCATCAGGTCGGGCCGCTCGTCGCGCCAGACGGCGATGGAGGCGTCGGCGATCCAGCGGCTGGAGCCGATCCCCGCCATCGGGCCCCAGTAGTGCATGAGGTTGAACGGCCCGCGCGGCTGCCCCGGCGTAAGCGTCGAGTCGCCTGCCGCAAGGCGCGCGTAAAGGTCGCCGGGCTTGGAGTAACAGTCCTGGATGAGTTGGTCGCCGGGACCGTGGATGGGTTTGGGCGAGAGGACGACGTCGGCCGTGCCGTACAGGCTCTGCTGCCAGAAGAGCATGGCGACCTTCTTCAAGTGCGGAGTGCGGAGTGCCCGCCCAGGCGGGTAAACTCCGTGCGGAGTAGACGGCGCAGCGGTTTTGCGTTTTTCACTCCGCATTCCGCACTCCGCATTCCGCACTGGCAGGTTCCACACCCGCGGCGCATTTACCAGGTGGGCCGACTGTTCCCAGAACCGCACCTCGCACGTATCGTGGAAGTAGAGGCCGTTGCCGATGATGCCGTGACGCGACGGCCGCTCGCCGGTCGTCAGCGTCGCCTGCATGGTGCAGGTGACGGCAGGCAGCACGGGCTCCAGGCCCAGGCGCACGCCTTTAGCGCCGAGCGCGGCAAGCGAGGGAATCTCGTTGATGAGGGTATTGCTGAGCCCGGCGACGTTGATGACCATCGTGCGTGGCATGGCGAGTCCTTTCGTGTGAGGGCGTCGCCATGATAGCCACTCGGTCGAGGGCAGGCAACAGCGCGCCGTGAGCGCAGGGCACCCTGAGCCCGACGCGGAAGCGTCGGGTGATGCCCGATCCTCGCGCGATTCTGAATCGCCGGGTATGCCGAAGCCACCCGCCGCTCCCGCGTCGGGCTCAATGCTTCGAACCGTGCGCCTGTGCGAGTCCTTGCATCCCGCGGCCCGGCCGACTACGATGCTGCCTCAAGACGTGGCGCCCGGTGCGCAGCGTCCAGGAGGGTTCCGCTATGCAAACCGTCACCCGCAGTGGCCTTCTTCTTGCCGCAATGGTTCTTCTCTTGGCGGCATGCCGCGCCCCCGCCGAAGAAAAACCGCAGGCCAAGGCCGACGGCTACAACGGCATCTGGTTCACGCTGGGCCAGAAGTCCGAGCACGGCGACAAGTACTCCGGCGGCCTGGGCACCTACACGGCCGACCACATCCCGATTGCCATCTACGCGCCGCAGGTCAAGAAGACGTTCTTCGTCTACGGCGGCACGGTCCCCGGCCAGCGGCACCTGCTGAACATGGCGTCGTACTACGACCACGAAAAGGGCGTGGTGCCGCGGCCCACCATCGTCCATGACAAGCAAACGGTCAACGACCCGCACGACGACTCCGCCCTGGCCATCGACGACAAGGGCTACGTGTGGGTCTTCGTGAGCGGCCGCGCCAACGCCCGCCCGGGCTTCAAGTACCGCAGCACCGAGCCGTACAGCGTCGACCGCTTCGAGTTGGTGGAATCGCGGACCATGGCCTACCCGCAGCCGTGGTTCATCCCCGGCAAGGGGTTTTTATATTGCTTCACCCAGTATACGAAGGGGCGGGAGTTGTACTGGCAGACCTCGCCCGAGGGGCGGACGTGGTCCGAGCCGAAAAAACTCGCCGGCTTCGGCGGCCACTACCAGGTGACCAACGTGCGCGACGGGTCGCTCATCACGGCCTTCAACTGGCATCCCGGCGGCGACGTGGACAAGCGCACCAACCTGTACTTCCTCCGGTCCGACGACTTCGGCCAGACGTGGAAGACCGCCGCCGGCAAAACGGTCGAGACGCCGCTGGCCGCCATCGACAACGAGGCGATAGTGCGCGACTACGCCAAGGAGAAGCGGCTCGTCTACATCAACGATATCCAGTTCGACCGCGACGGCCGGCCCGTCATCTTCTACATCACGAGCGGCGGCTACAAGCCCGGGCCCGAGGCCGGCACGCGCGAGTGGACCGTCGCCCGCTGGACGGGCGCGGCATGGGAGTTCCATCCGGTCACCACGTCGGACCACAACTACGACATGGGCTCGCTCTACATCGAGGAGGACGCCTGGCGGATCATCGGCCCGAGCGGCCCCGGCCCGCAACCCTGGGGCACCGGCGGCGATATGGCCGCATGGCTCAGCCGCGACTCGGGCGCCACGTGGGCGAAACTGCGCGACCTGACGACCAAGAGCGAGTTCAACCACAGTTACGCCCGCCGGCCGCTCGGCGCCCAGAGCGACTTCTACGCCTTCTGGGCCGACGGCAACCCCAACGAGTTCTCTGCCTCGCGGCTGTACTTCACCAACAAGGCCGGCGACCACGTCTGGCGGCTGCCGACCGTCATGAAAGAGGATTTTGCCAAGCCCGAGGTGGCGTGGTAGATTGTTTGCCCGCGGCGGGTACGTGCTTAACGTAGCCCCAGCCGGGTGCCACGGGTTGCTTGCCAACCCGTGCTGCCCGAAATAATGTACGGCTTGACAAGCAAGCCGTGGCACCCTCGATCAAGAGGCCGTCATGAGCGTCAAAGCCAAAATCCATATCGTGCAGGGCGACCTGACCGAGCAGGACGTCGACGCCGTCGTCAACGCGGCCAACAACGATCTGCAACTGGGCGGCGGCGTGGCCGGGGCGATCCGGCGCAAGGGGGGGGCGGCGATTCAGGAGGAGTGCGATCGCATCGGCTCGATTCCGCTGGGCGAGGCGGCGATTACGACGGGCGGCCGTCTCAAGGCCCGTTACGTGATTCATGCCGCCAGCATGAGCCTTGGAGAGGCGACCACCGAGAAGAACCTGCGTCTTTCGACCCGCAACTCGCTCCTTCGGGCGAAGGAGAAGGGGCTGAAGTCCATCGCCTTTCCGGCCGTCGGCACGGGCATCGCGGGGTTCCCGATGCGGCGCTGCGCTGAAGTGATGCTCGAAGAGGCGGCGGCGCACCTGAAGGGCCCGACGAGCCTTGAGGACGTGCGGTTCGTCCTCTACGACCGGCCCGCCTACGAAACGTTCCTGAAGACCAGCGAGGACGCCCCCGAGTGAAATCCGAAATCAGCATCTCTGTTCTCTTCGAGCCTGCCGCGCGGGCCGCCCATGACCTCTCCGGCGCCAGCGCCGTGGTCATCGACGCCATCCGGGCGACGACGACCATCGTGGCCGCCATGGCCGCCGGCTGCCGCGAGGTTGCGCCGTATCGCACCGCCGAGGAAGTGCGGGCCGAGGCCGCCCGTCGCCCCGCGGGCACGGTCGTGACGGCCGGCGAGCGCCTGGGCGTGCGTATCGAGGGCCTCGATCATAATAACAGCCCGTCCGTCATGACGCCGGAGAACATCGGCGGCCGCACGCTCCTTCTGACGACGACTAACGGCACGCAGGCTATCCTCGACGCGATGGCCGCGGAGACGGTTCTCATCGCCGCGATGCCGAACCGCCGGGCGGTCGCCCGCCGCCTTGCGGCCCTCGGGCGGCGGGTGGTTTTCGTCGCCGCCGGCACCGTCGGGGCGGTCTCCTGCGAAGACACTCTCGTCGCCGGCGCCGTCATCGCCGCCCTGCTCAGCTTAAAAAGGGTCCAGGACCCTTTTCCATTTCACCCTGATAATCCGGCCCTTTCGTCGCTGTCCGATAAAAAAAGGGTCCTGGACCCTTTTTCTTGGCACCTGGAGGATTCGGCCTTGGTGGCCTTGGCGGCGTGGCAGGGGGCCGAGGGGCGACTGGACGAACTCTTCCACCAGACCTGGGGCGGGGCGTATATCGCCAATCTTGGCCTGGAGGCCGATCTGGCCGTCTGCACGCAGGTCGACACGATGGACGTTGTGCCCCAGGCGCGCGGCAACCCGCCGGTCATCACGGTCGGGTAGCGCGTACGTGTTAAGTGTTGAGTGCCGCGTGGCCGTGCCACCCTGTTTCGGGGGTCTACGCTAACACGACAGCGCTAGATTGCGATTTGCGCGGTGGGTCTTCTGACCCACCGCGCCGAAGTGCCGCAATTGTTCGCGTGCAACAGGCAATTTCGCGCGGCGGGTCAGGAGACCCGCCGCGCAATCCGCGAGAGTAGCGCTGTCGTACTAAACACGGTACAGTAACGCCGTGCCGTTGCAGGCGGGATTCCCGGTTTGCTCGGTCCACTTTGATTTGCTTCGGGTCGAATCCGGTGTATACTGTCCCGTCGTACATCTCAGTTGTGGTGCCCTGAGCCGATTCCCTTCCAAGAAGGGACACGTCCCGAGGGGTGCGAGCGAGCGGCCCCCTGCGTTTGGTTCGGGCATCGGAAGTACGGTTGCCTCTGGCTATGCCAACGGGCCACGAAAAACGTCGGACGGGGGAGTCCGATACTCTCGCTGCCCAGCGCGAGGGTGGGGGAGGCCGCACGTCCGCTCCGGGCGATTCGCCCTCCCCCTGCCGCCTGCGGGCGGGCTGGCGCACGTGGCTGCTGCGGATGGTTCTGCTGGTCGGTTCGCCCCTGCTGGCGCTGGCGGTCCTCGAAGGCGTCTTGTGGCTGGCAGGCTTCGGGTACCCGACGGAGTTTCTCATCACCTCCGACGGCGGGGCCACCTGGACCGAGAACCCGCGGTTCGTCTGGCGGTTCTCGCCGCCGAACGTTGCCGCCGAGCCCGAACCGCTCCGGTTGACCTGCGCCAAGCCGGCCGGCGCCCGTCGCATCGTCGTGCTCGGCGAATCGGCCGCCCTCGGCACGCCCGACCCCGCTTATAGTTTCGGCCGCATCCTCCAGGCGATGCTCCGCGAGCGTCACCCCGGCATGCCGGTCGAGATCGCCAACACGGCGATCATGGGCATCAGCAGCCACGCCATCGTGCCGATCGCCCGCGACTGCGTGCGCCTTTCGCCCGACGTGTTCATCGTCTACATGGGGAACAACGAGATCGTCGGGCCCTGGAGCCCGTTTACGGCGCCGGCCGGGCTGCCGTCGTACCGGCCGCTGATCCGGGCGGCGCTGTGGACGAAGACGACGCGGGTCGGCCAGTTCGTTGAGGGCGCCGTCCGCGGGAAGGGGCCGGCCGAGCGGCAGACAATCGAGACGTTCCTCGGCGCGGCCGTCGCGCCCGACGACCCGCGCCGGGAAGTCGTCAACGACCATTTCCGGGCGAACCTCCAGGAGATCCTGCACATTGCCCGCGGGGCGGGGGCCCGCGTGGTGGCGTCGACGGCGGCGACGAACCTGCGGGACTTCGCGCCGTTGGCTTCGCTCCACCGTTCGAGTGTCGGGAAATCGGAGCAGGCCGATTGGACCCGCCATTTCGCGGCCGCCGAGGCCGCCGAGCGCGACGGCCGGCTGGCGGATGCGGCCGACCACTACCGGCAGGCCCTCGCGGTGGACGACGGGTTCGCCGAAGCGCAGTACCGCCTCGCACACTGCCTGCTGGCGCTGGGCCGCGGCGACGAGGCCCGCCGGCACTTCGCCCTGGCGCGCGATTTCGACGCGCTGGCCTTCCGTGCCGTGGGGCACCTGAACGACATCGTGCGCGAACTGGCCGCAGGCCGCCAGTCCGAAGGGGTCTACCTGGTGGACGCCGAGGCCGCGCTCGGCGCCGCGGCCCAGTCGCGGGGCGGCGTCCCGGGAGCGGAATCGTTCTACGAGCACTGCCACCTGACGTTCGAGGGCAACTACCGCCTGGCGGCGGCCCTGCTGCCCGCGGTCGAAGCGGCGATCGGCGCCGGCGCGGCCGTGGCGGAGGTTCCCTCGGCCGAGCGCTGCGTAGAACTTCTCGCCTTTACGGATTGGGACGGCTATCGCATGGCCACCGACATGCTGAAACCGATCGCCAAGCCGCCGTTCACGGGCAAGTCGGATTACGCGGAGCGCCTCGACCAGATGCGCCGGCTGGCGGTGACCCTGCGCACGCGCGAAACGCCCGAGTTGCTGCGGCGCCAGATCCGCGTTTACGAAGAAGCCATCCGCCGCACGCCGGACGACTGGTATCTGCACCACAAGTTTGCGCTCCTGAAAACCGACGTGCATGATTCCGTCGCGGCCGCCGGCGAGTGGCGCGAAGTCCTCCGTCTCATGCCGCACCACCTGGAGGCTCGCGTCCGCCTGGGCGATGCGCTGGTCTGCCAGGGAAAGAAGGCCGATGCCGTGGCCCTCTGGAGCGAGTCGCTCGGCGCCAGGCCCGAGTGCCTCCAGGCGATCGATCGCATGGTCGGCGAACTGGCGGCCGAAGGAGAGTTGGACAAAGCCGCCGGCTGCGTCGAGCAGGCCATCAAAATCCGTCCCGATGCGGCCCAGTATCAGTGGCTGGGCGCCATCCTCGTGCGGCAGGGGAAGGTCGAGCAGGCCATCGCCCAGTATCGGCGCGGCCTGGACCGGCTTCCCGCCGACGTCGGCCTGCGGCAGTGCCTGGCCGAGGCGCTGGCGACCCGGGCGGAGTTTGCTGCGGCGGTCGTTGAGTACGAGGCTGTTCTCCAGGCCGATCCGGACCGCGTGACGGCCCGATGCGGGCTGGCCCGCGCCCTGATGGCGCTCGGACGAACCGACGAGGCGGCCAACCATCTGCGGACAGCCCTCGCTCTGAGCCCCACGTGCAAGGAGGCCCGCGAGGCACTGGCCAAACTGCCTCCCGGCGCGGGGGCCGACCCCATCCTTAACGCCGCGAAGATGGAACACATCGGCGACGGCGGGCGGTAGGGGCCGCACGTCTCCGGCGGCGTGCGTCACTTACGAGGGTGGCATGGTCACGCTGTTGCGTGACCATGTCGCAGTGACGGGCCAGGCGCCGGTCCAGGCACATGGTCACGCAACAGCGTGACCATGCCACCCGCCCCCAACGGACGTTGTAATATCCTCATCGCGGGTTTTGCTTGGCAGCGCCGCGCGGCCTGCGTATGATTTGGCGCATGGGCCAGATTCGCCAGGTTGAACCCGTCAAACTCTTCGTCGGCATGCTCTCGGCCTATCCCGTGGCGTTTACCGACGCCGAGGCCGCGCTGGTCGGGCGCCTCGGCCCGCTGGACCTCCGGAGCGACCTCTTCGCCCACGAGTTCACCGAGTATTACCGAGACGAGATGGGCCAGCCGCTGGTGCGGCTGTTCGTGTCGCTGGAACGCCTGATCGCCCCCGATCAGTTACCGGCCATCAAGCGCCTCACCAACGAGATCGAGAACCGCATGGCGGGCGAGAAGCGGTGGCCCGTCGTGCGGCCGGTGAACCTCGACCCCGGCTATATCGCCCCGTCGAAACTCATTCTGGCGAGCACGAAAGACTTCTCCCACCGCATCCACCTGCAGGAAGGCATCTACGCCGAGGTGACGCTCCGTTATGTGCGCGGCATCTGGAAAGAACTGGAGTGGACCTACCCGGACTACCGGACGCCGGCGTACCATAAGTTCTTTACGCAGGTGCGCGGGCGGCTGATGGAGCAGCGGCGCGAGACAAAAGTGTAACTCGAAATTCTGAGCCCGCGGCGGGAGCCGCGGGGTACTCCTGATTGTTCACAGGCGTTCTATGTCGCGCTGTGTAACGGTTTGCCGGAGTTCGCATGACGTATGTTATTGAGAGTTGTTGCGTCGTCACGAGCCCCATCAGGGCGCCTTTCTTAGCCCAGGGCGAAGCCCTTGCCATTGGCCACATTTCGGCATGCCTTGATAGCCCGCCTGGGCGGGCTTCCCCCGCCGCAGGCGGGCTTAGCCTCGGCGTTTACGCCGAGGGCTGCGGCGGGCGAAAAACGACTCTTCCTCTATCCTCTTCTCTCAGCCCGCTTGAGCGGGCTTCCCCTCGGTGCCTGAACACTGATGCCGCGCGCGGCCGAAGGTTCAGTCGCCCGCCCAGGCGGGCTCGAACAAAAGCAATGAACAAGGGGGGGCGTCCGCGCCACCACCTCGGCGTAAACGCCGAGGCTAAGCCCCGCTTCGCGGGGGGAAGGCCCGTGAACGGGCCTCAACGGCGCCTTCACTCAGTCCCGCGCAATCCCAGGCAAGGCGCCGCTCCGCGACCGGCTGGCAGCCGCCGAGGTGAAGCATGATTGAGATTGCCTTCTCCCTGGCGGCGTTCGTGTCGGCTTTTGTGCTGTCACTGTTGCTGACGCCGTTGGCCCGGCGCGTGGCGCTGGCGGCCAATCTGGTTGCTCCCGTGCGCCCGGACCGGCTCCACCGCGAGGCCCGGCCCTACGGCGGAGGCCTGGCGCTCATGGCGGTGCTGGTGCTCGTGGCGCTGCTCATTCGGCTGACAAACGGGATGGCGTTCGACTTCTTCCTCTACGAGCGATTCAAGGGTACGTGGGTCGAGGTGCTACTCGGCCCGTTGGCCTCTTTCGTTGTTGCTATGGGACACTGGGAGTTCTTTGCCCTCGGTCTCGGGGCGATCCTGTTCTTTGTCATCGGGTTGATAGATGACCGCTTTGCTCTCTCGGCGTGGCTGAAACTTGCTCTTCAGGCCCTCTCGGCGGCAATCATGGTGGTTGGGTGCGGCGCGAAGGCGACGGCGTGGTTGGCCTTCCCGGGCGCTCCGGAGTTGATGAGCATCCTATGGTTCCTCGCGGTGGTGAATGCTTATAACATGCTGGACCACGCCGACGGGCTGGCGGCAGCCACGGGCCTGATCGCCTTGTTATCATTAGCCGCGGGGCTGTTGGCGGCGTGGTCCTGTCCCTACGAGGAACCTGATTTCGTCGCAGGAGTTGCCCTTGTGACAGCAGGCGGGCTGGCGGGGTTCCTGTTATTCAATTTTCCGCCCGCCAAACTCTTTATGGGCGACGCCGGGAGTATGCTCGTCGGGTACCTTCTGGCGGTGTTGACTATTGCCGCACGGTATTACTCGGCCGAGCACGGCACGAGCAAACTTGTTGTGCTCATCCCCCTCGCCCTCCTCGCCGTCCCGCTTTTCGACATGGTCTGCGTGACGCTCTCGCGCATCCGGCGCGGGCAGAGCCCGTTTCGCGGCGATGCCACCAGCCACCTGGCGCACCGGATGCTGGCGCGCGGCTGGTCGCCGCGGGGCATCGTGGCGTTTGCCGCAGGGGCGGCGGCTGTCACGGGCGGGGCGTCGGTGGCGATGTATTTTCTGAGCGGCCCGGCGCTCGTCCTGCCGTGGCTCGCGGTGGCGGCGGTGCTGGTGGCGATGCTCCTTGTCCGGCGGCCGGTTCGCCCGGAGGAGACATCATGATGCGACAGACCGAGAAAAAGGGGACAGCCCCCTTTTTGGAGAGGCTCAAAAAGGGGACAGCC
>Ga0315280_10012664_pt1 | contig 10155 bp, 12 predicted proteins | sample YL17G06_40_MG_FD_203697 | JGI IMG/M metagenome (GOLD analysis project Ga0315280, IMG submission 203697) | Sediment microbial communities from Yellowstone Lake, YNP, Wyoming, USA - YL17G06_40 | ecosystem: Environmental > Aquatic > Freshwater > Lake > Sediment | place: USA: Wyoming | collected...
CATGGTTACATGGAGTTTAGGAGATTTTTCACTTGCTTCTCGCTCTTTGTTGTTCTTTATGTATTTTCTGATAGCTAGCATTGTGGCTTCTCTGCAGATTGCTTCTATATCCGATCCCATGTACCCCTTGGTTTCTGCGGCGAGCTTTTGTAAGGAAACATTTTTAACGAGGGGGTTTTTCTTAGTGTGGATTTTGAAGATCTTTAATCTTGCCTCTTGATCTGGTGGTGGAACGTAGAGAATCTGGTCAAATCTTCCGGCTCTTAGCAGAGCTGGATCGATTAGGTCTGTTCGGTTTGTTGCGGCTAGAATTATGACTCCGTGGAGTTCTTCAAGGCCATCCATTTCCGTGAGAAGTTGGCTTATGACCCGTTCAGAAACATGGGAATCCGTTATTCCGGTTCCCCGTGTTGGTGCCAGAGCGTCGATTTCGTCGAAAAATATGATGCAGGGCGCTGTTTGTTTTGCTCTCTTAAAGATTTCTCTTACTCCCTTCTCTGATTCGCCTACAAACTTGGTCATAAGTTCTGGACCCTTAACGCTGATGAAGTTTACTCCGCTTTCGTTGGCCACGGCTTTGGCTAGGAGGGTTTTGCCCGAGCCAGGAGGCCCGTGGAGCAGTATGCCCTTTGGAGGCTTGGCTCCGGCTTCTTCGAACAGCTTGGGGTATTTCAACGGCCATTCAATAGCTTCCTTTAGCGCCTGTTTTGCTTCTTCGAGTCCTCCTATGTCCTCCCATCTGATGTTGGGTGTTTGGACGAGCACTTCTCTCATGGCTGAGGGCTCTACAAATCTCAAGGCATCCAGAAAGTCGTTCATGGTTACTACGAGTTTGTTGAGCACCTCTATTGGTATGTGGTCTGCTTCAAAATCTATTTCCGGCAAGATTCTTCGTAGGGCTTTCATAGCTGCTTCTTTGCATAGTTCTGTTATGTCGGCGCCAGTGAATCCGTGGGTTATGTCGGCAAGTTTTTGTAGGTCTACATCCCCGGTCAGGGGCATTCCTCGGGTGTGGATTTGAAGGATTTCGAATCTTCCGGCCCTGTTGGGTACCCCTATCTCTATTTCTCGGTCGAATCTTCCGGCTCTTCTGATGGCGGGGTCGAGGGCGTTTGGTCGGTTTGTGGCTCCGATTACTATTATCTGTCCCCTTGGTTCTAGCCCGTCCATTAGTGACAGGAGTTGGGAGACCACTCTTTTCTCGACTTCTCCGTGTACTTCTTCCCTTTTCGGGGCTATGGCGTCAATTTCGTCTATGAAGATGATGCATGGTTTGTTTTGCTCGGCCTCACTAAAGATTTCTCTTACTCTGGCTTCTGATTCTCCGTAGTATTTGCCGTGGATCTCAGCGCCGCTTAAGCTTATGAATGTGGCGAAGGTCTCGTTTGCTGCGGCTTTGGCTATCAGGGTTTTTCCGGTTCCTGGGGGTCCGTGTAGCAACACGCCTTTGGGTGGTTCTATGCCTAGTCTGTCGAAAACCTCCGGATGTCGCAGTGGAAGTTCTATCATCTCTCTTATTCTTTGGATCTGTTCGCGGAGTCCACCTATATCTTCATATGTGATGCCTATTTTCCTTCCAGTTTCAACAGCCTTTTCTTGTATTATTATTTTTGTTGTGGGGTAAACTATGACAGCTATGCTCTTTGGCTTCAATTGTGCTACAACAAAAGAGGCGCTTGCTCCCAATAGGCTAAGCCTGATTTGGTCTCCTTCAACGAGTGGCAGGCCTTCCAAAAGTTTCCTAGCATATTCTGCATACGGTTTCCCTCTAAGCCAAGACTGGGTCTGGTCTAGAGGTGCAAGGACAACTGTTTCCGCTTTTTCCACTTCCACCTTCTCGACATAGACTTTGTCGTCAATCCCGACAAGTGCGTTATTTCTCGTTATTCCGTCGATTTGAATGAGTCCTTTACCTCGGTTTTCTGGGTATGCTGGCATAACCTTGGCGGCTGTTCTCTTCTTTCCAGTAATTAGGATGACGTCTCCGGTCTCAGCGTTAGCTTTTTTCATGTCTTCTGGGTCTATTCTTGCTAGTCCTCGACCGAAATCTCTTTGTGATGCTTCAGTGGCCCTGAGCATTAGGATGTTTGGTTTCTGCGCATTCTCCGACATGTGAGTTCGCCTGTTACTAACTTTTAGTTTATAACAAAAGGTATATAAACGTTATTGCAATAACCGTATATGTATATGTGAAGTGCACAACGATGAAGTCCATGGGCAAATTCCTTGAAGTTGTAGGAAATGAAACTAGGAGAAGAATACTCGAGCTTCTCTCCGACGAGCCTCAGTATATATCTCAAATAGCTAAAAAGCTAGACGTTACGCAACCAGCTATTCTTAAACACTTGGCAGTTCTTGAGAAGACGGGTCTGGTAGAGAGTTTCTGGATAAGGAACCCTCTGGGGGCGGCGAGAAAATATTATAGAATCTGTGATTCTGTCGACATAGAGATAGCCATACACCCGAAAGGTTTTAGAGTTGATGAGCGTCCTCAAAAGATGAGTTGTTCCAAATATCTGCAGACAGAACAGGTAATTAAACGGTTAAATGAAGAAATAAACAGAGCCAGAGAAGTGGCTACAAAAGTGTCTAAGGCGAGAGAATTGATGAGAGTAGCTGATTCTCTTCTGTCATGTGCGGATTTTGAGAGAGGAAATTGGAATTGTGAAAACTGTCATAGGGTCGCGTCGTTGAGGAAAGAGGCTTCTCAAATCATATTGCATGTGTCAAGCGGGGATATAGAGGCAGGTCTTCGCAAGCTAACAGAGGCAATAAATAAGCTTGCAACTGGGCTACTGCCAACGCGTAACCGTTGAATATTGTCTCATGTATGCTTTGCATCGCGTAGCTTTTTCAATCTTACCTGCAGAATGTTGTTTTTGTGAGTGAACTCTATTGGGCCTTTTTTGATGTGCGTTGGAAGTCTGACTATTTTTAAATATTTTTTAGTTTCATTTTCTGCCGTTATCGTTATGGTGCTTTCGTCTGTTTCTATGTTAATGTCTTTCTCATCTATACTTGGTAGCTCTGCTAAAACTATTAGGTAGTCTCTCTCTTCAAAGATGTCGACGAGTGGTGGTTTTTTCTCTGTCAAGCTAGGCATATGGGGGAGTGACGTGAAACTTGGATGTGTAGCCCTTGATCTATTTAATGTTTTTGTGATATGGAAAGTTTCTTTTGGCGACGTTGTTTTTATAAAAAGTGTTTTCTTTATTATGTGTGTTTGAGGAATATAGGTTTGTTCAAAGCGGATGAAGTGTCTGCATCCCTGGCAACTGTTTGTGCTGACTCTGCCTCCTTTCGAGCTTTTGACTATGGGACAAAAAATCCATTCAGCTCCCTCGATACCTCTAACTAGGAGTTTGTTTTTCCCTCTTCCGAGAGTTGTCCCACAGATCAACCACATTGAGTGTTCACCTTTATATGGAGTGGCGGCTTCGGAGTCTAGTTCAGATTTTGTTGCGAATTAAGTGCAACAAAATAAACATTTTCCTATCCATGATTTTGGTAACTGTGTGTAGTCATTCCAAAGAGCAAGTATAAGGCGTATTTCCTAATTTGGAATATTCTGTGGGCTGTAATGCATTTTCATATCGTTTTTCGATACGAAGCCAGTTACATTCTGTTGAATATGTCTTAAATAGTGAGATGCGCTACTCGAAATGGGTTTGAAAAATGGGAGCATTTGAAAAATTAGGTGAATACGCGTTCTTGGCATGCATAGTGATAGCAGTGGTCGCTGGAATAGCATCTGGCGTAGGAGATTTTAGTTCTGCATGGATTGCGTTGGTATTAGTCGTTCTCGGCGTGGTCGTGGGCTTCACTACCATCACTGAAAAGGAAGTTACACCATTTCTTCTGGCTGCAATAGCTTTGACGGTTGCAAGTTCTGGTGGCTGGTTCTTAATTATCAATGAAGCGGTGGCCAAACTTGGAACAGTGATGAATAGCGTTCTGTTCAATATAGCGTCCTTCGTGGCTCCGGCTGCCATCATACTCGCAACAAAAATGATCTACGAACTGGCAAGGAAGAAATAAGTTTAATCTTCTTTTTTTTGTTTTAGAAAAACCAATATCATAACTTAGTTTCTGTTTGGGTTATAGCCCTCCTTTGGCTTTTTCCAGCGTTTCTCAAATATACTTGGTAGACTTCCATCGCTTTCTTTCTTGATTTAATGCTTGATCCTAACGTGATGAAAAACAACAGTACAACTAGGAAATTGAGAACAGCAAACAAGTTTAAATCTGCCTTCAAGAAGTCAAATCCAACCTTGAAGTTCCATGCTACAAGTAGTATGAAGCTTATGAACATCAATAAATTCCGTTTACGCTTGAAGTTAAATATGTTGTTTTTCCATATTTTGCAATATCGGTCCAGCTCATGGCAACGGTCGCAGTTGTCGTTGAAAGCGCAATATTCACCGAAACATGGCTTATGCATTGCTCACCCACAATTGTGACGCACTCCCCCTTTGTGATATAACCCATATTTCCAAAGCCATTAACTATCGAAGTCTGTAATATGCAACCAGCACATCAAATGTGGAAAAGTGCAAGTGGACTTTTTCAAATTAGTGATGCGATGTAAATTGTAACCTGATTACTGAATATCGATGTTCGATACGAAAACGGTTACATCGTGTTGAATATGTCTTAAATAGTAATATTCAGTACTGTATTCTTGAAAAATATAAAGGTGAAAAAAAATGGTTGGACAAACTCCTGACGTATCGAGTCTGGCTGAAGTTATTGACAGAATACTTGACAAGGGAATCGTCATTGACTTGTGGGCTAGAGTTTCACCGGTTGGTATCGAACTCTTAACCATAGAGGCTAGAGTGGTAGTTGCATCAGTGGACACATTCCTACACTACGCTGAAGAGATCACGAAGATAGAGCAAGCAGCCATCGGAGTACCTGCTACCGCTTAAACAATTGAGGGCACGCGGCCCATTTAGGAGAAGAAAAAATGTCTAAAAAAGAAGAAGAGAAAAAAGAAGAGAAAGCGGCAAAGCCTCCGCGAGTAGTAGCTAAGCCTGCAAGAAAGGCAATCATAGAAAAGCGCAAACGAAGGGCCGCTATGCCAATGAAAGAAAGGCCAAAAGAGATAAGGTCCTCAACTGTTAAAGGGAAAATAGCAGAGATTCAAAACGAAATAGAGGCAATTCAAGTCAAAAAAGGCGAAATCCAAAAAGGTGTTGCTGACATTCATGTGGGCGTACGAGCAATTGAGTCAAGCATAAACGAGCAGATGAAGAAAAACAACGAAGCCATTGCTACCTTCAATGCAGATGTTGGCGAGCTCTACGAATCTACAAGTGCTCAGGTAAAAGAAAACAGAGAAGCTGCCTCTGCTATCTTTTCAGGTGCGCAGGATATCCAGGTGGGCATACGGGCTCTTCAGTCAAGCATCAATGAGAAGATAAAAGAAAACGCAGACTACGTGAAGAACTTCTACGGATAAACTAATTTCCCCCATCTTTTTCTTCCTTCGTCAAAATTACGTCAGATCTAAACGAATTGGAGGTGACAACAATCACTCTTATGAGACCGAAAAGCCATTTGCGTGCCCAAGAAAGAGAAAGAAAACAAAAATGGTATAGGCAAGTCATGGAAAAACTACAACATTTATCCATTCCTATTCGTCCACAAACGATTCGGGCTATATGGGTAAGAGACGTGGCTAGGAAAGAAGAGCACGCGCGCTAGAAGGATTCTTTTCTATTTCTCAAGCGTAATGTTTCAAGCCCAAATGACTTAATTAGAAAATTTTGCATTGAGGAAATCTTCAATTCTGGAGGTGCAGTCTGTAAATTCTGTATCGTAAAGGCAGCTTTCGATTTTTGACACAGTATTCGTATCAACTTCTTGAATATTCCTTAAGTAAACAGCCCTGACATCGCTTTAGGATGAGCGTGATTCTGAAAAATGAGATATGAGCCTACACATAAAAGAGTAGTAAGAGGAAAGAGAATTCATGAAACAGCAGAAGAAAGGCTGCCCAATCAGAAAAGCGAAGAATATGCCGTGGAACTGTTAGTTGGGCGCGTAGAAACAGAATTCTTGGTTCCAACTGTCGGAATTTTTGTTGAGACAGAGCAAGTTAAACAGTTAAAGGACAGAGTCAAACTTTGGATAAACGCTGGATACCCTCCTCACATAGTAGGACCAACAGGCTGCGGAAAAACAACGCTGGCGATGCAGGTGGCAAAAGAGTTCGGAAGGCCGACTGCGTGGATTAACGGTGACGAACAAATGACAACAACGGATTTGATCGGAGGATACTCAGAAATGGAAGCCGAAAGCGTGAGGGACAAATTTGTTCACAACGTTTTGCTAGCGAAAGATAGAACCAAGTTCTCATGGGTAGATAATCCGTTGACGCTTGCGTGCAAATACGGCTACACACTGGTTTACAACGAGTTCTGCAGAGCCAAACCGGAGGCAAACAATGTCCTTCTTTCGGTACTAGAGGAAAAGATCCTCGAACTCCCAACAATGTTTGGAGAAGAAAGATACATCAAAGTCCATCCAGACTTCAACATTATCTTCACCAGCAACTCCATAGAATACGCAGGGGTACACAAACCTCAAGACGCCCTACTCGACAGAATGGTAGACCTCTACATGGACTACTACGACTTCGCCACTGAAGCAAAGATTGTTCAAGCACACACTCGCGTGTCACTTCATGAGGCACAGAAAATTGTAAAGGTCGTTAGAATGATCAGAGAAAAGATGTCCGAACCCTATAAGCCTGGTACTAGGGCAGAAATAATGATCTGTCAAGGACTAAAAACCATTGGCGGCAACTATTCAAAGAAAGACCTTGAACAAATATGCATAGACGTCCTTGCAACAAAGATAGGCGACCCAAAAGAACTATTGAAAAAGAGCGACCTCATAAAAGCAGCAATCAAGGAAACACACGGAGATGCATAGATTGAAAACGCTCAAACTTCTGGCAGTTCAAGCTTTTTTTATTTGCTTAGAGGACGGGAAAAATGACAGCAGAGAAAACTAGGGCATCGATAGAAAGGGTCACTGATTTAGCACTTGCCATAGCGAAGAAGTACATACGCAAAGAACTGGAAACCATCACAGGTGTAGAGGAAGTAGGAGGAGAATGGAGGGTGACGGTTGAAGCACTGGAGAGAAAGGCCATACCAGATTCGCAGGACCTTCTGGGAAGATACCAGATTAGACTAAATAAGAACGGCGAGTTAATCGGTTGGACGCAGAAGGTCATCAGAAAGCGATGTGACACAATATCGCCGCTGCAAACTGAGATAGAAACCAGTTAAGGGAAACAGTTATGGAAAAAAGAAGTTGGTGGCAAAGAAGCCTAGATGGTCGCCTCCGCTCGCTTAAAGCAAGGTCCCCTTGTGCCACGAAGCCAAGACGGCGAATAGAGGCGAGGACAAAACCTTCAGAAGGAGCATGGAAATCGATAACCATCGTTGACTTGGTAGAGAAAAGGAGAATAGCTAAGGAACTAGCTTGGAAGTCAAAATGGAACACGAGAAGGGCAAAACTCAATGCGCGTTCAAAAAAGCACAGGTAACCATTTCATGAATCAACACAGCCATCATGGTTTGGATGATGAGAAGACATGAATCCTGTCAACTCACAGCCGCAGTTTAAAGCTAGTCTCAAAGGACTAAACCATACCCTTCACTTATACACATCAAAGGTTGATAAATACTCAATTCAAAGAGCCTTCTTAGCCTTTATTAGAAAAGATGAAAAAGCAGTATATGTAACCACAGTCGACCCCGAATCTTTTATTCAAGAGTTCAACTCCATAAGCGTTGAATTAAAAATTATCAAACCAGAAGAAATCAAGGACCTTGAAAACGAAAAAAACTGTAAACTACTGGTCATCATAGACGCTGGATCAATACCTAATCAAGAACATGCTGAAATTGAAGAAAGGGAACATTACATAAACGAACTTAGCAAAAGGCACTCCATAAACTGCTTGTGCACCTACGATGTTACTAAACTCAACCCAGAAATAATCAAGCAACTGGCAACTAACCACAACCACCTTCAACTCACAACCAGCGACCTAACAATAATATCTGGAGACCTCATTGACAAATCCAAGTTGTCAGACAAATCCATCGAAAAAATGGTGAAAGACAATCTAGAGACCATAATCCTTGCTCTTCTGCAAAAGAAACCCATGTGCGGAACCGAAATAATAGGAAACATACATCTGGAATTCAACGTACTACTCAGCCCAGGAACGATCTATCCTCTGCTTCAGTCATTGAAAGATAAAGGATTGTTAACCATCGAGAAAAATGGCAAGGCAAAAGTATATGTCCCCGCTGAAAACGCTGAACCGAAAATAAGAAGCATAATTGATGAACATATTCAAGCTCGCAAACTTTTGAACCAATACTTACAGCAAGAACTGATCATTAAGGAGGTCACTTGAATTGACAAAGGAAAAATACATAGAGCTCAGGAAAAAGAGGTTGAGAGCGCGAGAAGAACGGTTCAGGAGAGAAAGGGAAAGGATCAGGAAGCTGAAGGAAAAAGAGCAAATACTCAGGCTGAAAAAATGGACCGAGTTGGTGGCGCGTAGAAGAGAAATTGAAAAGCCCCTGTTAGAGAAAACAAGGTTAGAGGAGGAAAGACAGGAGAAAGCAAAGGACGCATTATGCGGCGTGAAAAAAGCAGTGGAAGAGATCGAGAGAAAAGCATCCATATACGTTCCTGAAACAATGAAGAAAATAAATGAGATGCTGATGGATGCAGACAAAAGCTTTGAGTCAACAGACTACGAGAAAACAGTCAAGCTCTCACATGAAATCACGGAACTTTTGGAGAACGCACGCTTAGAGGCTTTGAAAAAAGCTGAGAAAAAGGAGAAGAGAAAGGAGGAAGAGGGAAAATATTTCTATTGTGTAACACCGTGGAACGAAGAAAAAAGCTTTGGACAAATAGGAATGAACAGCGAGGAAGTCTACACTATTCCTTACAGAGAGATCGCAGCCGTAGTTAGCGATTCCCCAATGATGGATTATGAAATGACCGAGGACAACATAAGGGGGCATGAAGCAGTTTTAAGGCAGGTAATGGAATGCCACACGGTTGTACCGGTGGAATTTGGCACCATGATAAAAAACGAAAGAATATTGGGGCGCCTACTGACAAAGGCTTATGAGCCCACAAGAGAATGTCTAAGGCTGGTGGACAACATGGTTGAACTAGGAGTAAAAGCAGTTCTAAACGGAGACATCGTGTTTGCTGACCCAGAAAAAAGAAAGGAATACACTTCAGACATTTTAGCGTCGCTAAGCACCATTGCAAAGCAAGCAGTCGCAGGCGACTTATTCAGCGACAGGCTCATTTTAAACACGTCATTTTTGGTCAACAAAAAAGACATCGAAGTATTTTCAAACGAAGTTGCTAGACTTCAAGAAAAGTACCCCATGTTAAAACTTCTGTATAGTGGGCCTTGGCCACCCTACAATTTTGTTTACATAAAAATCGGGACTGAAGGCATGGAAATCAGCAAAAGGTGAACAAATGCCCTTTTTAATAGATGACCTTTTGCTTCGAACGCTCGGCATATCTATACCGCCATTTGACATGCTTTGGCTGATTGAAACAATCACAGATTATGTTGAGAACGTAAGACAAGAGGAGAGCCAGCAAAAAATTAACAGAAAAATAAAGGAGAACAGATTGCTCTACGAGCTAGGTGAAATAACGAAAGAGGAATATGAGAGAAGAAGCAGGGAACTAAACCAGCAATTAAAAATAAGCAAACTAAAAAATAATACAAACCTTAACAAGAGAATCAGTTTATTAGGATAGAAAGCAAGTCTCCACTCTTACGAATTTAGGCCAAATCGCCCTTAATATTACTCAAGTCATCCTTTATGCGACCATTATCAATTTTCGAAACAGTTTTCGTATCAGTTTTTTGAATATTACTTATAGCATGTGCTATTCGATACACCAAAACTAGAGAGGCGAGGTTATCGTTGTTGGGCAACGAAGAGTGTGGGAACCTGCAACATAACAATTGGTCAACGTCAACGCGAAAGGAGGCATTTAGACGTCAATATTGAGCCCTGAAAAAGAAAGCTCTTCTGGAGGCTTAGCGGATGCCATAGACAAGATTCTAGACAAAGG
>Ga0315280_10012665_pt1 | contig 10155 bp, 7 predicted proteins | sample YL17G06_40_MG_FD_203697 | JGI IMG/M metagenome (GOLD analysis project Ga0315280, IMG submission 203697) | Sediment microbial communities from Yellowstone Lake, YNP, Wyoming, USA - YL17G06_40 | ecosystem: Environmental > Aquatic > Freshwater > Lake > Sediment | place: USA: Wyoming | collected...
TGCGCCCACCGAAGGGAACCAGCACACGCACTCCGGGCGTCACCTGGGCCTCCAGCTTGGGAGGAACCACATAGGTGAAGGTGCCCTCCAGCGGCACAGGCACGGCCACCTGGCACAGCTTGCACCTCGGCTCTGGAGAAGCCTCGCTCGGCATCAGCGTCTATTGTAGCCGTCCGATGCCCGCTCCGCGCATTGGACCTCCTATGCCGCTGGCGGATCAGGGGCCCGAGCATGCAGCGAAGGCAGCCAGGTCTGATGGGCGGGTGGGTTGCAGCGCCACGAATTCTCTCTGCGGAACCTTAACGTGTCGCCACAAGCGGAATCCTGGCAAATGCGCGGACGCCTCCAGCGTTGTCAAGAAACGTCGCGAAGTCGCGCTCGAAATCGTTGTCGCAGGGCACCAGAGCGCGTTGCGGTGTGCCCCCGGGAATCCGCGTGGAAGCCGTCATGCCGCGTCCTCGAATGTCACGACGATGCGCTTGCCAAGTGCGATCAGTGCGGCTTGGATCTTCTCGGGCCTGGTATGGTGCTTCGGGTTCAACATGCGCCGGACAACGGTTTCGCTCACGCCAAGGCGTTTGGCAAGTTCGGTGTTCGGTATCCGGCCTTCGCGCATGGCCAGGTATAAGGCCAGCTTCGGCGCAAGATAGAGCGGAACGCTGATAAGGTGCTGGCGCCGTTTCGCCTTCGATGGCGGCGGAATCTCGTCACCGCGGGCGATGCGGCCGGCAATAGCCTCGGCCAGACAGTCGGCAGCCTGCGCAAACGTGTCCTCGATATCGTCTCCTCCGGTCAGCGCTTCGGGCAGATCCGGGAACCGGACGTGAAAGCCCTTGCCGCCTTCTTCGGGCAGGAAACTCGCGGGATAACCGGCGGTAAACATCAGAGGTCCTCCTTTCGGATGCCGAGCTGCTTGCACATATCAGCGAGCAGACCGGGACCGAGTTCCTTCTTGAGGTCCTTCACGACGGTGAATCGCTCGCCGAGGCAAAGCGTACCGTGGCTACCGAGGCCCCGTTGGGGACTCCAACGGTAGGCGAGCTTCTTCCGCTTGGCGATTGATTTCACCTTGCGGAGGAACTCGCTGCCTCTCATCCGGCTGATTGTCGAACACTTCTGTTCGATTCGTCAAGAGTGGATGTAACGGGATCCAATGCGGAGTCCGCTGATGAACAGTGCGAGCGCGGTCGCGGCGCCCTCACGGGCGGAAGCGCCCCATCGCCCTGGCCTGCCAATACGGCCTCACCAACCTGGACCGCCGCTGAACACAAGTGGGACGCGGTCGGCTGGAGCGCCGACGCCTGCCCTGGCTTGCCGTGGGTCCCGCCGGTCGGTTACCGGCGAGCCCGAATTCGGGCCAGAGGCCGGCGCTACATGAATGCGCGGGACGCGCAGCGGGCGTCCTCGCCCGCAGGCCCTGCCGGAGCGGCCCTCCGGGCCGCCCGGCAGGACGTAGCGCCGGCATCTTGCCGGTCGGGACCTGGGAGCGCGACTGTGCCGGCCGCACCGGCGCTTCGTCCAGCACCTGCTCGATCTGCTTCAGTTCAACCCCAGTTTGTTCGGCGGGGACAGCGGCAGGAAACTCGGTGACAATGCCGGCCAGCTTGCGCCCGCCGAAGGGAACCAGCACACGCACCCCGGGCATCACCAGTCCCTCCAGCTTGGGAGGCACCTCGTAGGTAAAGGTGCCCTCCAGCGGCACGGGCACGGCCACCTGGCACAGCTTGCAGGTCGGCTGTGGAGAAGCCTCGCTCGGCATCAGCGTCTATTGTAGCCGTCCGATGCCACTCGGCACTCCGCATTCCGCACTCCGCACTTGGCTCGTTTCCCGTGGGTTCACGGTGTTGTACCGCTGGCGTCCCGCCGGCCGGCCCCCTGTACCGCTGGCGTCCCGCCGGCCGGTCCCCGACTGGCTTCGCAACGCGCCTTTCCGCGTCTGCCTGGTTTTTGTCGGCAGTTTCGGCGCCATGCGTGTCTGGGCTGGTGTAGAATCTGCCCATCGTTGTTAGGACAGACGCCAGCGCAAGACCCTATGCCCGGCGAAGCAACAGAGCGGGAGGGGCCCCTGCAGGGCCACACTGCGGGCAACGAGGACTCGCCGCGCCGCTCACCCGGTCCCACTGCCGAGGAGCAGGCAACGCTCGATTCCATACCCACTCCCACCGCTCTGGCCGTTACGGCACGCTACGAATTGCTGGGAGAAGTCGGCCGCGGCGGCATGGGCATTGTCTACAAAGCCCGCGACCGCGAGACTGGCGGCCTGGTTGCCCTGAAGGTGTTGAAGCCGGAGATTGCCTCCGATCAGGCGGCGGTCGAGCGCTTCAAGAACGAGCTGCTGCTGGCCCGCAAGATCACTCACAAACACGTCTGCCGTATCCACGAGTTGTTGCGTTTCGGAGATACCGTCGCCATCTCGATGGAGTACATCGAGGGCGAGAGCCTGCGCGCCTTCCTGCGGAGATACGGCAGCGCCTCAATCCGCACCGGCATCGAGTGGGCGCGGCAGATCTGCGCGGCCCTTGCCGAAGCGCACGCCCAGGGGGTTGTGCACCGCGACCTGAAGCCCGAGAACATCATGATCACGGGCGATGGCGTGGTCAAGGTGATGGATTTCGGCATGGCCCGCTCGCTCGCAGCCGATACGCTGGCGACCGCGACTATCAGCGGCACTCCCGCTTACATGAGCCCCGAGCAGGCGCAGGGGAAGAAGGCCGACGCGCGCAGCGACATTTACTCGCTGGGCATGGTGATGTACGAGCTGTTCACCGGGAAAGCGGCGCTGCGCGCCGACACGCCCGTGGCCCTGGCGCTGAAGCAGGTCCACGAGACACCGACGGCGCCCCTCGAAGTCGAGCCGCATTTGCCTGCTTTCCTTGACCGGGCGATCCGGAAGTGCCTGGAGAAAGACCCGGGCAAGCGCTTCCAGGCGGTGGCGGAACTGGAGGCCGCGCTCAGCGAGCAACCGGCGGCGCCCGTCGTGGAAGCCGGGGAGCCGGAAGTGCCGCCCCGTCTGGCCAACTGGCAGCGTTCCGACTACGCGCTGCTGCTTGTCGGAATCGCGGGCCTGCTCTGTTTTCTGGCGCTGCACGACCGGGTTTTGCCGGTCTCGCAGATGAGGCTGCAGATCGACGCTCTCGGCGCCCGCCGCGTGGCCGAGGATGCGGCGGCGCGCCTGAAGCAGCGCTTCCCCCCACTTTGGGAGGCGGAACTGCAACCGCGAACGGAAACCTATAGAGAGAAGCTCGAAACCTGGGTCGTGCCGGTCCGCGTTCAGAGGCCGCCGGTGAGCACGATATGGCCGGCGGAGCTGGCGGCGTGGCGGCTGAGCTTCAGCAGCGCGGCTGAGCAGATGCTGGCGGGCGTCCAGGTGGTACCCCAGCGCTTTGCCGTCATCGACAGCCAGGGTAAAGCGGAGCGCATTTACTTTGGCGAGACAAGCGTGCAGGTTCCCGCCGGCTACCAAGCACCCGGCCTTGAGGTGCGCCGGGCGGCGGCGCGGCAGGCGCTGGAAGCCATCTGTGGCCCACCCCCGGCCGCGTTTCAACTGCGCGAGACAATCGACGGGGAACGCCGTGAGCGCTACACAGTTGCCTGGAGACCGCGTTCCCCTGAGACGCCGTTCGTCCCACAGGTGACCCTGCTTGCCGAAGGCGTGGTGGACGTGAATTGCAGGCAGCCGGCTGTCTTGCCGGACGTTCAACTCATCGTGACCTTCACGAAGTTACGCACGTATTGGGCGAATGGCGTCTGGCTCTTTCGGATCCTGTTCTGCGCCGGCCTGCTAGCCGCGTTCCTTGTCGGGCGCTCCTACAATTGGCCGCTGATGAGAAACCACTTGCCGCTGGCAGTGTGCGTTGGCCTGGCTGGTACCTGGCTGTTTGCCGGCGGCCTGATGTCCAGTTCGGCGGCCGGGCCGTTTGTGGTGCTGATTGTTGGCGTGGCGGCGGTCGGGCTGGTGTGGATCGGCCTGGCCACCGTCGAACAGCAGTCGCGGCGCTGGGCGCCGCAGCGGATTGCGACCTACGCGCTGCTGTGGCGCGGCCGCTTGCTTGAGCCGGCAGTGGGCCTGGCGCTCGTGCGCGGCGCGTTGGCGGGCATCGGCCTGGCTGGGCTGCGGGTGTTAATGGCACGTGGCGGTCTCGCCCTAGTCGGCACCTGGTGGACGCAGCGCGGCCCCGGGTTCTTTTTTCCCCTGTTCCTCGATCCCGATGCCGGGGGCCAAGCGTTGGCAAGCGTGTCCCCGGCCGGTTCGGTGCTTGGGTTCTTCCTGTTCACCAGCGTTGTCCTCGGCATCATCGGAGCAGGACTTCCACTGGCGTACTACTCGAGGAAATACGCGCGGGAAAACGTCAGGCGGCAAAGCCTGTGGGTTGCCAACCAGGTGGGTGCGGTGATTCTGTTCGGAGCCTGGGACCTGCACCTGGCCGACTTTCTCCCCCGGCCGGTAGGGGCCTTCTTCGGATTGGTGATTTTCGCGGTTCTGCTGGCTTGGCTGGTGGTCCGCTGTGATTTGCTGACCGCCGCCTTCGCCATCGGCACCGCTGTCTTGTGGAACCTCAACTACCCGCTGCTGGTTTTCTTCCGGGAAGTAGGCAATGGCGCCCACTGGGCGATCTTTGTTGGCTGGGGATTATTGGTGCTTCTGGCCGCTGCCGTTGCCTTCCGGTCTGCGCTGGCCCGCGCCCGCCAGCGCCTTGTTTCCGACCTCCAGTAGCGAGAAGCCCCAGCAACAGGGGCCTCCCCCGCACCCTGCCGGGGTGCGTGAATTCTTTTGGGATCGATTTTCCGCGGGGCGTTGCCCCCGGCTAATTTCCTCGCTCGCCTTCGGCGTGCGTGCGGAAGTGGCGGGTTTACGCCCGTTGCTGGTAAGGTAACGTACGCAAAGGTCAATGGGTGAACAGCATTGAGCCTGGCCGGAAAGCGGCACTGGTATGAGAACGGAAGAAGCTTCACGAAGAGACTTCCTCAGGGCCTGTGCGGGGGTCGCCATCACGGGCGCGGCGGCAGTCCGCGCCGATCCTGCAGCACGACAGAGGCGGCCTGCCGTGAGCGTGGTCAAAATCAAGGACGGCAACATCGCGGCGGCTGTGGAGCGGGCCATCGACCTGCTGGGCGGCATCAAGACGGTCACCGACGGCCGCGACCGCATCATGCTGAAGCCCAACCTGGTCTCCCCTGTCCCCAACGCGACCACCAATCCGGAAGTGATCCGGGCCCTGGCGCAACTGATGAAGCGCGCGCGCAAGCAGGTGCTGATCGGCGAGGGGTCGGCCGCCGCTGCCCCGTTCAACGTGCAAGGCGGGGAAATTTTCCGCACCAAGAAGCGAGACATCCTGGACGCCATGCAGCAGTTTGTTTTCAAGGAACTGGGCTACACCAACCTGGCACAGTCGCTGGGCGTGCCCCTGGTCAACCTCCATTCGGGCGAGCTGGCAGAAGCGAAGGTCCCCAACGCCTTCGTTTTTCCCACCCTGATCATTCACCGCTCGCTCCAGGACATCGACCTGCTTTGCTCGGTGCCGATGATGAAAACTCACTCGCTGGCCATGGTCACGCTGGGCATGAAGAACCTGATCGGCGTGTACCCGGGCACCGTGTACCAGTCCGTGCGCGGCGAAGTACACGACCGGACCGCCAAAGTGGAGCCCTCCGGGACGGCGGCGGCGATTGTGGACATGGTGCGCGCCAACAAGCTCGGCCTGGTGGTGGTGGACGGCTCAATGGCCATGGAAGGCAACGGCCCCACCGAGGGCGCCCTGGTGAAGATGGATGTGATCGTGGCGGGCACCGACCCGGTGGCCACCGACATGGTCGCTTCCAGCATCATGGGTATCGAGCCCGCCGAGGTGCCCACCTTCGCCTGGGCCAATAAAGCCGGGCTGGGGCCCACGGCGCTGGAGCAGATCGAGGTCCTCGGGGAGAAGATCGAAAACGTGCGGCGCAACTTTGTGAAGCCCACCATCTACCCCTGGGACAGCATCCGTGAGGTCTGGGGCGCTAAAGTGATGGCGCGGGCGGCGCCCCGGGCGTCCTGCCCCGCGGACGCCGCCGCTTGAGGCCTGTCCCTACAATGTTCGGTTACAATCGCCGCATGCGCGTTGTGGTGCTGTTTGTATTGGCGTGTTTGTCTCCGGGCGCCGCCGTCACCAATGCACAATACGCTCCGCCCATTCAGTTCCCGCGTGAGGCGGGAACACGCGAGTTGCCGCAGCCAGGCGCTGCGGGTCCCTGGGACCAGGACCTGCTCGTCCACCGGGTTGATGCGGATGGCAGGGTTGAGCGGCTGGCGACGTTCCCGCGCGGCGGGGTGGCCACCCTCACGCGCATGAAGGACGGCCGGCTCGTCGCCGCCCACCAGTATTTTCCCGAGAATGATGCAGCCAACTTCGATAAGGTCGCGATCCGCTTCTCCGAAGATGAAGGCCGCACGTGGACGCCGCCGCAGGTCATCCAACTCGCTGGTTTGCCGGAAGGCATGCGGTTTCCGTTCGACCCCACCCTGGTGGTGCTGGACGACGGCCGACTCAGGCTGTACTTCACCTCCCTGCGCGGACGCCGTTTCGAGGAAGACGTTCCGGCCATCTTTTCCGCCGTGTCCGCGGACGGCATTCACTACACCTTCGAGCCCGGCGTGCGTTTTGGCATTCCCGGCCGCCCGGTCATTGATTGCGCCGTAGCTCTGCACCAGGGCGTGTTTCATCTCTACTCACCAGACAACGGCCCGCAGGACGCGCCCGGGGGCCCGCGCGGCCGCCAGCTTCCCGGCTCCGGGCCGCAACCCGGCGTTGGATATCACGCCACCAGCGAGGATGGGCTCAACTTCGCACGGGCAGAGGATGTCCGGATCGCGGGCGGGCGTCGCTGGCTGGGAAACGCATTGTCGGATGGCCACACCCTGACGTTCGTTGGAACCGGCGGTCCCGCTGCACCGGGTGGTCCTCTGACTGGCGAACCGGGCGGCGGAATGTGGTTTGCCGGCAGCACCGACGGCCAAGCGTGGAAGCTGCTCGACATGGCGCGGATCCCGGGTGCGGATCCTGCGGCCGTGAAGACCAAAAACGGAGGGTGGATCGTGATCTCAACGGGCCCGCCCCGCTTCGGCACTCCGAGTGCCCAACGCCCGCGTGCCCCAGCATTCCCTGCCGGCATGCCGGGCGCGCCGCCTGCCGGGCTGCCAGATGCAAATGGTCCGTGGAACCATCGTGTCTTGTTGGCGACCTCGAAGGACGGGCTGGAGTGGAAGGTGGGCGGCCAGGTGCTGGCGGAACAGGCCTCGGTGCCCGAGCTGTTCATGGGACCGGAGGGCCTCCCGACAGTCCTGTTCGTGGATGCTTCCGGCAAGACGGAGCCGGGAGCGCTGGGCGCCATGGTGCGGCAGAAGGACGGCTTGTGGGCACTCCGCGTCACCAATTTGCGCGGCGCGGATCCGAACGTGGTCCGGCTGAAAGAGAATTCGTATCGTGCCTACACCAAAGAGCGCGATGGCAGCATCCAGGTCTTCTCTTCCACAGACGGGCTTGGCTGGCGACATCTTGGTGAGGCCTTCCGGGATGATCGCTATCGGAACGCAACCGATTCCGACGTTTTCGAAACCCCTGCGGGTTGGGTCATGCTGATCTCGCTGGGGCCGCGCTTGCTGCGTTGCACATCGCAGGATGGTTTGCGATTCGTTGCCGGCGAAATCATGGATCTGGGAGGATCGGTGTCGGATACTGTGGCGGCGCCGGGAGGCTGGCGCACTTACTTCCACGTCAACGCCAACCCGCGCACGGGCGGCAAGATGGTCATTCGCTCCGCCTTCACGGCCGACGGGCGCACCTGGCGTATCGAGAACGGCGATCGCCTCGTCGCTCCGGAATCCGGACCGGCCCGCCTGGGTGTCGCGGACCCGGCCCCGTTGCGGCTCGCCGATGGCACGTGGCTGATGGCGCTCAAGTCTTTCATTGCCCAGCCGCGTCCGGAGCGAGGCCGATAGGATGGTATGGGCCTGCCAGCCGTTTCTCGCCTCGAATTCTCGCAGATTGCAGTGACAAACTGCGCTTTCCCCTTGCCGCGTGCCCGGTGAAGCGGGTATAATCGTTGGCCAGCAGTGGGCGCCTGTGCAACATCCGGCGCCCGCACAGCCGATTGGAGGGGCATTAGTTATGTTTCCCCTGCGTCTGCTCCTGGTTCTCTCCGCGTTTCTTGTTTGTTTTGTCCTTTTCGCGGCATCTGCCTCGTTCGCTCAGATCGTGACCGGGTCGATCTCCGGTACGGTGTCCGATCCGTCCGGCGCACTCATCCCTGGAGCAGCGGTGACGCTGACGCATGAGGCCACCGGCATGAAGCGCAACTCCATCACGGATGGCGCCGGCAACTTCACCATCGGCGGCCTCGATGCGGGCGCCTACACCCTCACTGTCACGGGCAGCGGCTTCAAGAAATACGAAAAGCGCGACATCATGCTTGCGACCGGCGAGCGCCTGCCGGTCGGAACCATCCGCCTTGAGGTGGGGGCTATCACGGAAACCATCTCCGTCACCGCCCAAGGTGGCGCCATTGTCCAGACGCAAAGCGCCGAGCGCGCCGACGTGATCACCAGCACTCAGGTGGACGGACTCCTTCTCCGAGGCCGTAACGTCAAGGACCTGGTCGGCCTGCTTCCCGGGGTAGTGATGGTCAGCGAGGCCGATGACCTGAGCAGCGGGTCCAACTTCAGCGTCATGGGCAACCGGCAGACCTTCAACAACATCGCGGTGGACGGCGTGCCCGCCACTGACATGGGTAACGGATACCAGCTGAAGCTCACGGTCAGCCAGGACGCGGTCAGCGAGGTGAAGATCCTGATCAGCAACTACCAGGCCGAATACGGCCGCATGGCCGGTTCCAACATCCAGATCGTTACCAAGAGCGGCGCTAAGGATTTCCACGGCCTAGGCTCTTACTTCAAGCGCCACGAGCAGTTCAACGCCAACAACTTCTTCAATAACCAGAACGCCATCCCGAAGCCACGCTACCGCTTCAATACCTGGACCTACAACATCGGCGGGCCGGTCTACATTCCCGGCAAGTTCAATGTCAACCGGGACAAGCTGTTCTTCTTCTGGCACCAGGAGTTCTGGCCCACGCAGAGCTCGGCTACCGCGCAGAGGACGGTGCCCACGCCTCTGGAAAAGGAGGGCAATTTCTCCCAGTCGCTGGACGTGAACAACAAGCTGATTGCCTTGAAAGACCCGTATAGCGGCGGGGCGCCGTTTCCGGGCAACATCATCCCGGCCAGCCGTATCGACCGCAACGGCCAGGCCCTGATGAAAATTTTCCATGACCCCAATTTCTTGGACCGCTCGATTTCGCGTGGCCAGTACAACTACGTGTTTGTCTCCGAAAACGAACTGCCGAAGAGCACCGACACCTTGAAGCTGAACTACAACATCAATTCGAACAACTTCCTGGCGGGCAGCTACTCCGGTTTCAAAGAGGACCAGACCGGCGGTTTTGGTGTAACGAATGCAGGGAACTGGCCCCAGATGACGAAGACCTGGTGGAGCCACCCCAAGAGCCTGACTGCGCGTTACACCAGGATAATCTCGCCAACCGTGATCAATGAGTTCAGCTTCTGCTTCCTGAGCCAGCCCGCAGAGAATTCCTACGAGGAAGAGGAACTGCGGCGTAACCTCCGCGAGACCGTGGGCTTCCAGATCGGACAGTTCAGCCCCAAAGCGAATCCTCTGAAGGTCGTGCCGAATGCGACCTTCGGCGGCGTTCCGAACCCGGCCAATCTCTCTATTGAAGGCCGTTTCCCGCTGTACAATCGCTACTATCTCTACAACTGGTCCAACAACCTCACCATCAACCGCGGCGCCCACACCTTCAAGGTCGGAGCCTACATCGAAACCTTCTTCCGGCACCAGAAGAAGGCCATCCCGTTCAATGGTTCTTTTGACTTCGGGCGCAACGTGAACAATCCGCTGGACACCAACTACGCTTACGCCAACGCCATGCTGGGAGTGTTCAATTCCTACACGGAGACCAGTGGCGAGGCATGGACACGGCAGCGCACGGGTGGCTATGAGTTCTTCGTCCAGGACAACTGGAAGGTGGCCCGGAAGCTCGTGCTGGATTACGGGCTGCGCATGCACTATACCCTGCCGATTACCGATCAGGACAACTTCCTAG
>Ga0315280_10012669_pt1 | contig 10153 bp, 11 predicted proteins | sample YL17G06_40_MG_FD_203697 | JGI IMG/M metagenome (GOLD analysis project Ga0315280, IMG submission 203697) | Sediment microbial communities from Yellowstone Lake, YNP, Wyoming, USA - YL17G06_40 | ecosystem: Environmental > Aquatic > Freshwater > Lake > Sediment | place: USA: Wyoming | collected...
AGATGATACTTATCTATCATAAGATTAAGCAGGAGGTCGGTTACCGTGCCTTCCCTTAGACATCCAATGGTCTTGTTTTGCAAATCTTCAATCTCTTTTAGTTCGGGTTTTGCCACCAGGCCATAACCATACTTATGAATTCCGGCTACCACCTTAACTGGTACCCCTCGGTCATAAGTCATAATAGCTGCTGTCAGCCCCATATAGCCAACTTGAATATCTCCTCGGGCTAAAGCAGCAGCAATAGCTGCCCCTGACTCATAAATTTGGAAGACAGGTAGCAGTTCTAGCCTTTCCTCTTCAAACCAGCCCTTAGCATGGGCTATATAAGCACAAGCAGCATGATTATTGAATTCAACAGCTATGCCAATTGGTTTTTCATCGTTTTTATCAATATAGTTGCCCCCCGTTAAAATAATCATTAAAGTCCCAATCAGAAATAGAGCAAGTAGTCGCTTTGCCATTTTATCCCTATCGTTTTACTTCCACATTTATTACATCTCCAGTCCTAACAAGTCCACCCCGGATTACCGTGGCAAATGCTCCTTCTTTGGGCATGATACACTTGCCTATCTGATGGAAGATAGCACACCCAGTATGGCACTCTTTGCCGATTTGGGTAACCTCTAAGATAACTTCTTTCTCAATAGAGAGACGTGTGCCAATAGGTAGTGCGACCAGGTCTATCCCTTCTGTGGTAAGATTTTCGGCAAAATCCCCCGGACCGACATCAAAACCTAGCTCCCGCATCTTATTAATGCTCTCAATTGCCAGCAGGCTTACCTGACGATGGGTGCAGCAATCAGCATGAGCATCACCGAGGAGACCATAATCCTGCTTAATGATACCTTCGGTTATGGGCTCCTTCCTAGTGCCCTTTTCTTTACTCTTACAGACGGCAATTATTTTAGCCAATGTCATTATCTTCCTGTTCTCTCTATCGTCGCTCCACCTATTACAGTATCACCGTCGTAAAAGACTACTGCCTGCCCTGGGGTAATTGCCATCTGTGGTTCTTTAAACTTTACATAGACCTTGTCTTTATCCAATGGGATTATTACCGCTTCGGCTTCCTTATGAAGGTATCTTATCTTAGCTTTTGCCTCAACAGGTTGCCCTAGCCTTTCTACTGCTATCCAGTTTACCTCGGAGGCTATAAGTTCATCTCCGTATAACTCTTCTTTGTTACCCACTACGATAGCATTTCTCCCCGGGTCAATAGCAGTAACATACAGCGCATCCCTGGCTGATATTCCCAAACCCTTACGCTGCCCAATAGTATAAAATGGGATTCCCCGGTGTTGTCCTAGGACATTCCCCTGCCTGTCAAGTATTGGTCCTGGCTGTGCTTTAGCTTTTACCAGCGAGGAGTAACCCCCACTAATGAAATTCTGGCTCTCCGTCTTATTCTCAACACCAAGCCCAAGATGGGAAGCCATTCTTCTTACCTCTTCCTTGGTAAAATTGCCCACGGGGAAAAGTGAGCGACCAAGCTGCTCCTGAGATAATGCGGAGAGAAAATAAGACTGGTCTTTGATTAAGTCCCTAGCCTTTTTGAGTAAGTAACGACGCCTGCCCTTATCGTATTCAACTCGGGCGTAATGGCCACTAGCGAGATAATTGAACTCAATTCCGCTTCTCCGAGCCTTTTCAAGCAGGGCACCAAATTTTACCCTTTGGTTACACCTAAGACACGGATTAGGGGTTCTTCCTGATAGGTACTCATGGCAAAAGTAATCCAGAACTTCGGTCTGGTATTCTTGCCTCAGGTCAAAAACATAGAAGGGGATCCCTAAAACTTGAGCGACCTTGCGAGCATCCTCTATATCGTTTCTTTCCTCCGGTCCGTAACAGCCGTGACGTGTCTCCCCATGAAGTAGAGTTTCACCAGCCCATATTTCCATGGTCAAGCCGATGACCTCGTAACCTTTTTCTTTAAGCAGAGCGGCAGCAACGGAGGAATCCACGCCACCGCTCATCGCTATAGCTACCTTTGTCATCTCTTTTAACAATTACATTAGTGAAAAGCAATAGCCCAGAGCCAGAGCCATGATACAAATGGTCGCCAAATAAATAAGCAATGTCCTGCCACCAAATTCCTTCCTCAAAACCAGAATCGTCCCCCAGCTAGTAACCGGACCTACTATTAGCAATACCATTCCCGCCCCGATATTCATCCCCTGTGACATGAAGGCGTGAACTAATGGCACACTGGCAGTAGAGCAGATATACATCATCAGACCAAAGATAAGGCTAAACAAGTATCCCAGTCCACCGCTAAAGTATTCCCCGACAAATTTCCCTACCGGGGTAATGGCGGCTACCAGTGCTGCCAGGGCGAGGCCCAAAAGCAACTCGGGTCCTATCTCCTTAACCATATCAACAAAGGCGTATCGGAAAACATGCTTCAGTCGGTGAGCAATGTTCTTGGCATAAATTCCTAGGTATCCTTCTGGTCTCCTTTCAAACGCCTGCTGGCAGTGGGGACAGCAGAAATAATAAACATCCCCTCGGTATTCTGTTTTAGTTGCCTTCCCTATTTCTACATTCATCCCACAAACCGGGTCTATAGCTAGCTGTTCATTCTGAGAAGCAAAAGTTTTGGGCCTGACCCGCAGCATATTTCCAACGAGACCCATGAGCAAGCCCATGACTATCACGGCAAAGAATATGAAAGCGGTGAACTTTATGCCGAGCAGGGCATAACAGACCAGTAACGCCGTTACCGAGGTAGCTGGTGTCGCCACCAAAAAGGCCAGAACCGGTCCCAGTCTCGCTCGCTTCTGATGCAGAGTTACAGCTACAGGAAGGGAACCGAAGCAGCAGATGGGAAGGACTGTGCCTACAATAGTGGCATAAAGAATGGGTTTTATCCCTCGCCCGCCGAGGTGCCTTTCCACCCACTCAGTAGGGACAAACTCACGGATTAGCCCACTCAAGAGAAACCCTATTAGCAAGAATGGTGATACTTCAATAAGATAATCTTTAAATACGTTGAAAAAGTGAGTGATCACCTTTTCACTCCCTAAGCTTTATACTTGTCAAGGGCACTGTAAAAAGCCCTCCAGAAGGGGTCAACTATGGGGTGCTCAAGCCTCTTCTCCTTCCCTCTTTCTATTAGAACCATTCCTTTCCCCCGCTCGGTCAACTCTCCGACAATAGAAGACTTAATACCCTTTTGAGACAAAGCTTCTATCACTTCCCGAGCTTTATGCTGGCGACAGGCGATGATAAGTGTTCCTTCGCTGATAGAGGCATAAGGGTCGATGTCAAAATAGCTGCATATCTCTCTTATGTAGTCCTCAACTACAATCTGCTCCTTCTCTATCCTCACTCCCAAACCAGCCGCCTGAGCCAGTTCATATAGTCCTCCCCACACCCCACACTCAGTAGCATCATGCATAGCTGTAACACCACTATCTCTAATGCCAACGCTTACCGCTGTCATAGCATCCTCCACCACTGACATCTTATAGAATATCTGCTGCGCTTTCTCACTAAAGTCATGCCCAAACTCCCTCTCAATAAGTTGTGGGAACATGGTAGCGAAGATGCCTGTTGCCTCAATAGCTGGTCCCTTGGTGATAATTATCTTATCCCCGTGTTTTGCCAGCCTAGGGGTAACATATTCATCCTTCTCGCCAACCCCAATTACACTAGCCCCACCCACCATGGGATAATGGCAATTCTCATATCTAGCAGTATGACCACAGATGACGGAGATGCCTAGCCGCTCACACTCTCGGTGCATGGTGTCCCAGACTATCTCCAGTTGCTCCTTGGTCATCTCCATGGGGAGGTTTAAATCTATGGATAGGAACTTAGGCTTTAGTCCGCAGGTCGCAGCATCAGAGGTAAGGATATGAATGGCAAACCAGGCTGCCCTCTCCCAGCCATACTCAGGGACGATAAATACCGGGTCACAGGTAAATGAGACTGCCTTGTCCCCGATTTCTACTATTCCTACATCTACGCCATGCTGAGGTCCTACCAAAACCCTATCACTCTTAGCCCCCAGGCGGGGAAATATCAGCTCGTTAAAGATTTCAGGGGATATTTTACCGATTTCAGGAATTTCATTCACTTCCATTATTCCTCCTGCTAGAGTAACCGTAATGTACTGTGAGGGCACCTATCCAGCGGATTATCCTAAGCTTGTTACAAGTTAACTTTCAAAGGTTCTGGTATAATTGATAAGTTCACTACGGTGGAAGCCCAGGCGCTGGAAGAAACGCCGTAGCCCGGTATTGCCTTCATCCAGGACTGCGCGTATCGTGTTAACCCTAACCCCTTCAGTATGACAGTGGCCTACTAGCGCATGAACTAATCTGCTGGCAATACCCCGCCGCTGGTAGTCAGGGTCAACAGCTATAGCCTGGATGACGGCTATTTCAATAAATGGTACTCCCACATACGTTAGCCGAGCCAAGATAAAGCCAACTACCTGACCATCAACTTCAGAGACAAAGCTCAGGTCAAGTTCTCCTCCCGGGTCAGCGGCGACCATATCTTTATAGGTAATAAGACCCTGCCCCTCACTGATTTTCCTGTCAATAGCTAGAACGGCATCAATATCACTACGCCCCATACGCCGAATATTTACTGTGCTTTTTTCTACTGCGCCCATTGTAAGTATCTCCCTCCTTACTTTCACTTAGATTTGAGCAACCTCGTCTTTGCTTGCTTAGGTAGTCCTCAATAGCTGATTTAAGCGCTTCCTCAGCTAGAACCGAGCAGTGCATCTTAATCGGGGGCAGCCCGTCTAAGGCCTCAGCTACTGCTCGATTGGAGATTTCTAGCGCCTCTTCTATACTCTTCCCTTTTACCATCTCGGTAACCATAGAGCTAGTAGCAATAGCAGCCCCGCAGCCAAAGGTCTTGAATTTGGCGTCAACAATAGTACCATCATTTACCTTGATGTAAAGCTCCATGATATCACCGCACACCGGATTCCCCACATGTCCGATGCCATCGGGACTTTCCATCTCCCCGACATTCCTCGGGTTCTTAAAGTGCTCCATCACCTTTTCACTATATAACGACCATACGTCACCCATCTTTTCCTCTCCTATCTATGGCTCTTCAGAAGTGGCGACATAGCTCTGAGCTTGGCGACAATTCGTGGCAGGACATCCAAAACTCGCTCTATCTCGTCCTCGGTGGTCCACTTCCCCAGACTAAACCTGAGCGAGCCGTGCGCCAGTTCATGGGAAAGCCCCGTTGCCAGGAGCACATGGGATGGCTCAAGGCTTGCTGAGCTGCAGGCAGAGCCGGTAGAAGCACAAATGCCCTCCAAGTCAAGATTTAGCAGCATTGATTCCCCTTCTACAAAATCAACGCTTACATTGACATTATTGGGTAGCCTCATTACAGGATGACCATTTAATCGAGTGTGGTCAATCCGCTCTAGGATACCCTTAATGAGCCTGTCCCGAAGATGGGTCAGCAGCTCTGCTTCCTCACTCATTTCCTGCTTGGCAAGCTCTGCCGCTCGACCAAAGCCAACAATCCCAGGCACATTCTCGGTGCTTGCTCGTCGTCTCCTCTCCTGCTCACCGCCATGCATGAAGGCAACCAGCCTAGTCCCCTTTCTGATATACAGCGCCCCAACCCCCTTGGGACCGTAGAGCTTGTGGGCTGACATTGCCAGCAGGTCTACCCCGAGCTCGTTCACATTTACCGGGATATGTCCCGCTGTCTGTACTGCATCGGTGTGAAAATAGATTCCCGCTTCTTTGGCAATCTTACCTATTTTAGCTATCGGCTCTATGGTGCCCACTTCATTGTTAGCGTGCATCACTGAAATGAGGATGGTTTTATCGGTAATGACCTTTTTAACGTCATCCGGGTCAACCAAGCCGTACTCATCCACCGGCAGGTGCGTTACTAAAAACCCTCTTTTCTCCAAAAACTTACACGTCTCTATCACTGCGTGGTGCTCAATAGCGCTGGTAATTATATGGTTGCCCTTGCCTTCATTGGCGTAAGCCACCCCTTTTATGGCAAAGTTATCAGCTTCAGTCCCGCCACTGGTAAAAACAATTTCCTCACCACGGGCACCGATGAGGTCGGCAACCTTAGCCCTTGCCTCCTCTATAGCTCCCTTTGCCTCCTGTCCATAGGAATGGATGCTCGAAGGATTACCAAAAGCATCAGTAAAATAGGGGAGCATTGCCTTCACCACCTCAGGGTGGGTCGGTGTAGTGGCAGCATAATCAAGGTATATTCTTCTCATTTGTTATCCCTCTACAATATCGCCAACGACTGGGTCGACCCTTACCCCCGTGCTTGTGACCCAAGCGATGCCCTGCTCGATTTCTTTCTCCTCCCCCTCCAGTTCTAACACCACCCAACCCTTATCCTCAGATACATCAGCACGACGGATATTAGTCACCACCTTGAACTTATGACCAAGGTTATAGATGATGGGCTCCTTGATTAGCTCTTGGGGAAAGGTAAACATTACTTGTCTCTTAACCATCATATCCTCCCTCTCATGGGTTAACCTAGTCTAGGTGGAATATCGAAAGTTTCAAGCTGGCACACCAAGCACCTCCTCAACTGACGCCAAAGCAGGCCGGACGGTAAAGGGGTGAACAATGTCCGCCACAACCTCCTGCGTTCTCGGCCCAGCCCCGGTGATAAAAGCAACGGTAAGCTCATTTCTCTTAATTACCCCCGAAGCTGCTAGCTTCCTTAATGCGCCTACCACCACCCCACCTGCTGCCTCAGCAAAGATGCCCTCAGTTTGAGCCAGCAGCTTCACACAGGCAATAGCTTCCTCATCGGTAACGGCACAGGCTCCACCCCCCGACTGTCTGGCAACTACCAACGCATAATAGCCATCGGCGGGATTTCCAATTGCTATGGACTTAACAATGGTCTCTGGCTCTACCGGGTGCACATGAAGGGAGCCTGCCTGAAAAGCGTTAACGATGGGCGAGGAGCCAGCAGCTTGAGTGAGGTACATATGGGTATTAACTGGTTTAATTAGGCCGAGCATGGCCAGTTCCTCCAGTCCTTTCCATATTCGGGTGAAGAGCAGTCCTGAAGCGGCGGGAGCTACTACACAGTCAGGAGCTCGCCACCCCAGTTGCTCAGCTACCTCATACCCCAAAGTCTTACTCCCTTCGGCATAATATGGTCTGAGGTTAATATTGATAAATCCCCATTTATATTTTTGTGACACCGCGGCGCAGAGGCTATTGACATCATCATAGCTTCCATTAACAGTGATTAGAACCGGGTTATAGATTGCCGTCCCTACCAGCTTGCCCGGTTCTATACCGGAGGGGACGAAGACATAAGACCTCATGTTTGCCTTAGCTGCGTGGGCAGCGACACTGGCTGCCAGATTGCCTGTTGACGCACAGGCTACGGTGTCAAACCCAAACTCTCGTGCTTTAGTGACAGCCACTGAGACTGGCCTATCCTTGAATGAGTATGTTGGATTAAGGCAGTCATTCTTAATATAGAGTTGGTCTAGTCCCAACTCGCGCCCGAGATTATCAGCTTTAACCAGGGGGGTAAAGCCAGTGCCAATGTCCACCTCCTTGCCTTCCACTGGCAGCATATCACGATAACGCCACATGCTCGGTGGTCCTCCGGCAAGCTTCTCCCGACTTAGCCCTCTAGCCATAGCCTTATAATCATAGCTGACCTCCAGCGGGCTAAGACAGAAATCACACAGGCTAAGAGGCTGCAGGGGATACTCCTGCCCACATTTCCGACAACGCAAAGCTCTAGCGTAACCCAAATTTTTCTCCCTCAGTTGCGCCGTAGCGCCTGGCGCAAATCATCAATCAAATCATCAATGTTTTCCAAGCCCACTGATAAACGAACCAGTTCATCGGTGATTCCAACCTTTTCTCTATAATCCTTGGGCATTGAAGCATGGCTCATTGTTGCCGGGTGTTCGGCGAGGGAAGCAACCCCACCCAGTGACTCTGCCAGGGAAAAGACTTTTATTCTTCTTAGGAAGCTATTAACTGCTTCAATTCCCTCGTTTAATTCAAACGAGACCACCCCGCCGAATCCCTTCATCTGCCTTTTAGCAATTTCATGCCCCGGATGGAATTTAAGGCCGGGATAGAATACCCGCTTTACCGCAGGGTGTCCCTTGAGATAATTCGCCACTGCGATGGCATTTTCCTCATGCTGTTTCATTCTCACTGGCAGGGTTTCAATCCCCCGAAGCACCAGCCAGCAATCAAACGGAGAGGCACAAGTTCCCATAGCATTCAGCAGAAATTGAACCCTCTTAGTTAATTCATCAGTGGTAGTTACCACAGCCCCGCCAACGACATCACAGTGCCCATTAAGATACTTGGTTGTGGAATGAACAATGAGGTCAACCCCATATTCAATTGGTCTCAAGAAATAGGGAGTAGCGAAGGTGTTGTCCATCACCGTCAGCAAGTTGTGACGTTTAGCAATATCAACTGTCATCTCAATATCAACGATATTCAGTAACGGGTTGGACGGAGTCTCCAGCCACAACATCCTGGTATTGGGTTTTATCGCCTGCTCAATCACCTGTCTACTATTCATTCTCAAAAAGGTAAACTCCAGTCCGAAGTCGCACATCACATTCTGAAATAGCCTATAGGTTCCCCCATAAACATCATCCCCTGAAATTACGTGGTCGCCAGCCTTAAGTAGATGCATGACTGTGGCTTCAGCGGCCATCCCGGTGGCAAAGGCAAACCCTTCCTTTCCCCCCTCGAGCTGAGCAATGGTATCCTCCAGAACCCTCCTCGTCGGATTGGCGGTGCGTGAGTAATCATAGCCCCTCGTCTTCCCCACATCCTCGAAGACAAAGGTCGACGTCTGGTAGATAGGCACTGAGATAGCGCCAAATGCTTCATCGGGTCTCTCCCCAGCGTGAATTGCCAGCGTTTCAAATCTCATATTTCCCCTCCTCTTCTCTTTAGCTCAAGAGCCTCTTTTAACCTTAATTATCTCAGCCAGGATGCTTATGGCAATCTCTTGAGGAGTTTCAGCACCGATTTCTATTCCGATTGGGGCATAAACCCTATCCAACTGTTGCTGGGATACCCCTTTTTGTAACAGGCGCTCTTTAACCTCCATAACCTTCTTTTTGCTGCCAATCATCCCGATATATTTTGCCTTGGTTCCAACAGCAAACCGCAGGCATTGCTCGTCAAGAACATGCCCGGTGGTATAGATAACAATGTAACTGTCTTTATCCACGTTTAATTTGGAGAAGGCACTATCATACCCTTCTACTATTAGCGAATCGGCATCAGGGAATCGGTCACTATTGTTATATTCAGGGCGGGGGTCTATTACTACCACCTGAAACCCCAGCATCTTACCCATCGCTGCCGTACTCTGGGAGATATGCCCAGCCCCAAAAAGGTAGAGTGTTTCTGGGGATAGGATCGGCTCAAGGAAGACATCCATCTGCCCGCCACAAATCATCGCTGCTCGCTCTCCCTTGCCAGAAAGGTCGAAGTGCACTATTTGTGGCTCGCCTGAATTCATTACCTCAATAGCCTTCTCCCTGACTTGCTGTTCAACACCCCCGCCGCCTACACTGCCAATAAAGGTGCTGTCTTTCTTGATTAGCATCTTTGCCCCAGCTTTTCGTGGAGCCGAGCCACGACTAGAGATGACAGTAGCTAATACCACCCTTTCTCCCTTTGATATTACATTGACTAGCTCCTGATAAATCTCTAACATCCTTTACCTCTAGTTGATTCATCTATGTTGATTTTCAGCATTATAGCTTCGAGAACCCCACCGGCTATGGCTCTCATCTTATCCCTAATGACATAGCAAACAGCCTTATCGTTTACCGGGTCAACCTCAACAAGCTTGGTCTTCTTCGATACCCTTACGCCGTCCTTCATAAGACCGCGCAGCATACCGCTTATTGGCGCTTCTAACCTGAGGTCTCCAACCTGCCCCACCATCTCGCCAGTAACCACTGAGTCTCCAATTTCCCTGTCTGTGGTAAAGATGCCTGCCTGCGGTGCCCAGATTACCCTTTCTTTAGTAAGTCCGCCTATGGCTACCGGGGTCCCTGTATTTTTCTCAGCCTCCCCTTCAAGTATCACCCTACCCAGGTTGTTGCTGTGGTTGGTCTCTACCACAATATGCACATCTCTGCCGGCATAAAAACCTGTTC
>Ga0315280_10012670_pt1 | contig 10153 bp, 10 predicted proteins | sample YL17G06_40_MG_FD_203697 | JGI IMG/M metagenome (GOLD analysis project Ga0315280, IMG submission 203697) | Sediment microbial communities from Yellowstone Lake, YNP, Wyoming, USA - YL17G06_40 | ecosystem: Environmental > Aquatic > Freshwater > Lake > Sediment | place: USA: Wyoming | collected...
TGGGTTGCAGTTATTGAGTTCTTTCTTTTCGGTGATGGTGCTGCGTGCATGATTGTGTCGAATAGTAGGCTTGGTCCAGAGATTTTGCGTACGACGAGCATTACAAACTTGCGGAAGTCGGATTTTTTGGCTGGTTATGCTAAGCTTATGCCTTCTTTGGAGCCTTTTTTGTTTGAATTTGAGTCTGGGTTGAGTAAGGATATTCCTAACCTTGGTTTGGAGTATACTTCAACTGTTTTAAAGAAACTATTTGAGCAAGAGAAGTCTGCTGTTGAGAAGGCGGAGAAGTGGATTATGCACACTGGCAGCAAACGCATACTGGACTCTATTGCCAAATCTTATGGTATAGCGTATGAGAAGATTAGGGAGTCGTATGAAGTTCTTGAAAAATATGGGAATCTAGCAGGCGCAAGCCTGCCTTTCATATTAGACATGACAATGCAGAAAGGCAAATTAGAGAAAGGCGACTATGCAGTTATGCTGAACTATGGCTGGGGATTCAGCGCAAACGCAAGTTTGATAGTGTTCTGATTACAATTTTGCCATTGAAATATCATTCATTCTTGCGAGAGAGTATTATCTAACTGCCAACTGTGTAATGTTAGAATAAAAATGCAGAAATTGTGCAATTTGTTGAGGTGGAAGGTCAACGTCTTCTTTATGAATATTTAACAGGTTTAAGAGCCATTCAGATTGCTCTCCAATGATTCTCCACGCTTCTTCAATTTCTTCGTTTTTCAATAGAGACTTGTTAATGCCACTAATTGCCTTAACACGTTCACTCTCAATTCTTGTTGTCATAACACAATAGTCTGGAAGAGAATCTTTAGGGTCAATGTCTTTTTTCAGTGTGAACCTAATATGAAAATAAATGTTATTGTCATCTCTAGATGTTGGAACTCCACTGTTTCTATCGTGTATCAAAAAGCAATACCAATTTATTATGCCATCATCCTTTAAACGATAAATCATTGGATGTATCTTGAATCGAATCATGTGAATAAGTCTTCCAAAAGATACACTGTCTGGCAACCCGATTTTTATGAACGTCTCCCACATTCGATTTAAATTCGGCTTTTCCATTTTTTACCCTTTCTTTGAAAGCTTATACATAAACGTCGCTAAATGATACAGAGATAGACAAATTAAGACTATGCAGACTAGAAGCAAGACCGCAAGCGCACCGCATTCTACTCCCATAAAAAACACATCCGAATGAGTAGGATAATTAGCAGTGAACAACCGCCAAGCAATAGAAACACTAGCAATAAGAAGAACAACGATAATAACCGATAAAATGTATGCTTTTAACGGTGACTTTTTTTCTTGAGACATTTCTTCCCCATCATATCAATACATTGTTTCAACTATTAATTTTTATTTAGCCAGCTTTGCATTTTGCATGTTTAATATAACCTAAGACACCGCTTGCTTTAAACAACGCCACATCCTCTTTATCGAAACAACTGTATTTCCATGTGCTACCGCTTGTTTCTCGTGTTTTAACCTGATATCTGTACCAGATAAAACACCTTATCTACTAGTTTATTTTCTATATCTTGACACTTCAAAACAGAGGATTTGCCCCAATTGCTGATTAAAGAGATAATCCTTGAAAACTTCATGTCCTACGAATACGCTAGGATACCCTTTCAACCAGGCGTTAACTTAATATGTGGACCAAACGGCTCAGGCAAATCCTCTATTCTATTAGCTGCATCAGTCGCTTTAGGGCAATCATACACAGAACGGTCAAAGAAATTAAGCGACTTAATCCGCTGGGGCAAAGACCAAGCCAGAGTAACAGTAGTCTTAGACAACACACACAAAAGCGGACACAGCAGACCAGTACAAAGAATCAACAAAGACTACATCTACCTAACCCGCATACTACGAAAAGACGGAAAATACTGGTGCGAACTAGAAAACCGAGCAGCATCAAAAATCGACGTCACAAGACTCTTACAGCGGTTTGGTGTTGACCCAGAAAACATGCTCATAATAATGCATCAAAACATGGTAGAAGAATTCACAGTCCTCTCACACCAAGAAAAACTAAGAACCGTAGAAGCTGCTGTAGGCTTCGAATCCTACCGTGAAAACGTTCTCAAAGCACAGAAAAAACTCAGCCACATCCTAAGCCAAGAAGAATCAGTAGGCAAACTTCTCGAATCCGCAGAGCAGACGTTAAACTATTGGCGAGAACAATACGACCGCTACCAGCAAAAGAAGCAAATGCAAATGAAACGCCGATTCCTAGAACGAGAACTAGCATGGGCAGAAGTCGCTAAAAGAGAAAAAATCGCAGACGAAATAAAAGAACAAATCCGAGAAAGACAAAAGGCCATTTCACAAATAGAAAACGAAATCAAAACAGCAGACAACCAACTAAACAATGTTCTAACAAGGTTGAAAGAATTCAAAGAAGAATGGCACAAACTCTACGAAGATAGACTGCTAATAGAACGAGCACAAGCAAAAACAGAACTAGCTATCTCTATGACAAACGAAGCCATACAAGAAACACACACATTGATAGAAACATACCAAAGCAACCTAAAAGAATGGCTCACCAAAATAGAACAATTTGAAACAATTCTCCACAAAAACCCAGAACCCACAAACCTCAAAACCCAACTAACAGAAATAAGAAACGCCTACGAAAAACTAGAAGACACATGGACTCAAAAGCTCAAAGCAAAAGACGAAAACCTCAAAGGAACAATCGAAAAATCCAACGAAGAACTAGGAAAACTAGCCAACCAAATCCTAGGCGTCAAAGAAAAAATAGAGCATTTAAACTCCGAAATTGAAACCCTAAACAACAGCACAGTAGACCAAAAAATCAACCTAGCCCTACTACAGTATAAGGAAGAGAGCCTAAAAAAAGGCATTGAAAAACTTGAAAAAGAACTCCAACTGTCGCTAGTAGACTGCGATGAATTTAGAAAGAAAGCCGAAGAAATGGGTCCACAAATAGTGCCCATGAAAAGTGTCGCAGAAATTTTAGACGAAATCCGAGTAACAGACGGCCATCTTACAGCTCTTGCAGACGTTTCTGAAGACATTGAACGCATGTATGAATCCTACTCTAAACTTTACTTAGAACTGAAAGGAAAGGCTCAAATGGTTGAAGAAAACCGTGAAAAAGCGTTGGAAGAGGTAAAAACTCGAATGGAAGCATGGAAAACAGTCATAAAAAGTCTTCTGGAACACGTTAACATTCAGTATCAGGGGATTCTCACACTTGCTCAGGCAACTGGAGAAGTTCGGTTAACTGATGAGCAAGACATTGAATTGGCAGGATTAGAGATTCTTGTTGGGTTTAAAGGAGCCAAGCCACTGCCACTTAATGCTCACACACAAAGCGGCGGAGAACGAAGCACAGCAACAATGACATTCCTCTTGGCGCTGCAGCAACGTGTCAAATCGCCTTTTAGGGCTGTAGACGAATATGACGTTCACATGGACCCGAGAAACAGAGAAATGATTGCAGACTTGCTAGTTTCCTCAGTTAAGGGACTAGATGCCCAATATCTGGCAATTACGCCAAGTCAGCTAAGTTTCTCAGGCAACGATGTACATGTCATAACAGTGCAGAACATTGAAGGAAAATCCATAGTCAAAGAGGTCGCCTAACTTGTCCACAAAAAGGCAAAAGAAGAAACTGGGCACTGAGCATCTTCAACGAGTAATCGACTTGTGCAAGTCTGTTGAAGATAAAGGACTTGACCCATTCGTTGTCGATGTTGACGACATCATAAGAGTCGTTAGAGAGTATTTCCCAGAATGGGAGTCACCAGAAGAACTATGCCTAGACGCAGAAGCTGTCCACGAGCTCGCTTCTCTCATAAAACTTCAAAGCGACTGGGTAAAACATAGATCCACATCCCTTTACACTGACCCATTTCTACTAGAAGAAAAAATAAAAAAAATGAGCAAAGTAGAACTGGCCAACCTATTTCTTAAAATCTGGCATCCCCTCATAGAACTGGAGCAGATATCTCCAAACAGCCTACTTGAAGCCATCAAATACTGGCAAAATCTTCTCCCACTCAACGAAAGATGGCTAAAAAATGCTCCGCCCGAAATAGAAACTGGAACCGCAACTCGTGAAGAATTGCTTGAACAACGAATACTTGCCGAAAAAGCCTTCTCTATGCAGTTAGAAGCTTTTTGGGAAGAACTAAAACAGAAAACTGGGAAAGATGGCAAGATTCAGTACTGGGATTTCATTGGCGCTGACACGTATGAAGAGACAATAAACCGTGCTTACATGACTAGTTTTCTCGTAACATACGGATACGCAACGCTAGAAGTGCACCGATTAGAAGAAGAGATGTTCATAAAACCCTATGAAAAACCAGTTTCCTTCCTCGGAAAAAAACAGTCGATTTCTATCCCTGTCTCTATAAGCGTCGACGAGTGGGCTAGATGGAAAAGAGGCGAACAAAGTTGAAGAAGAAGGCAACTTATGCAAGGAAACTTAAGCGAGCAACACATCTCCTCTTTTATAGGCGCCATAAGAAACCAGGCGTAAAAGGATGGGAACTAAGAAAACGGCTTGGATCCGACTACCCGAAAGTTTTGGGCATCCTTGACAGTTATTTGGAAAACTTAGATTTGCAAGTGAAAACAGTTTTCGAAGAGGAGCCAACAGTGGAAAAGCCAACTCTTGAACAGTTGGATCGAGCACGTTTTTACATAGTTCTTAGAGGTGGATTAACTCCTAAAGAATCCAAGATGATGGGCTGGCGCATAGACGACATTGCAGGTTTGATTACGACTATTTCCTACATTGTATCTAAGAAGGGGAGAGCTCCACGTGAAGAGATAGAAAAACTGCTAAGAGATAAACTTCCAGGATGGAGAGTGGACATTAATATGAATCGGTATATCAAGTCTGGATACTTGGCCGAAGATGAAAACAAACAGTTATACCTTGACTGGAGAACACGTGCAGAGATAGACCAAAAACTACTTGTAGAATTACTTTTGGGAACTGAAAGCCAAAAGATTACTTCCTAACCTTTCTATAGACAAAAGCAATTACGATGACTATTATCATACCGCCAAGAACCAGAATTGGACTATTAATCAACTTATCTTCTACAATGTCATTTGCGAGCACTTCGATGATTGAGGCATAGACAGGCGCAATCAAAGGTACCAAAAGAAGACACAAAAGTGATGCTAAAACAAATTTTTTCATCCTTTTTTCTCCAATTTCTCAACATTGTCGCTAATTGTTCTTAGATATACTCAATGGATTAGATAAAAACCTTTATTCATTTTCTGACACAAAGTCTTCACAGTTATGATGAGGTCGCTAAAAATGAGCAAGATAATGGAAGAATTACTTTCTCATGTTTCGTCTAGGCATCTGAAGGTAGAAACAGTTTTTGTCGGTCAACGCTTTACAGTTGTAAGGCTTGTTTCTGGCGATGTTGGACTTGCCTTAACTCCATTGAAACCATTTGATTCCTGTATCGGAATGTCCAATTCTTCCGGTTCCCTCACTGAATATGACACATCAGAGCTAGCAAAATTCTACCTATCAAACAACTCATTCTTAAAGGCTATCGGAATGGCAGCCATAAACGCTGTTTTGCAACAGGACCTCAAAAAAAGGTCAGACTTCATTGAAGGCGACTTCCTAGATATCTTAAAGATTGAGCTAAAAGACACTGTAGCCACAGTCGACTATTATACAACAAAAATAGGCGTTTTGAGAAGAGCAAGATTGATGGTTTTTGATGACAGACTTGCTGGGAAAAGAAAGGATTTTCAAATATTGCCCCTTTCAAAATTACAAGAAAAACTTTCCAATGCTGACATAGTTATTTTTCCGCCAGCCTTCATTGACCAGATTGATAAGATTAGGAAGTGGGCTTTAAGGGCACGGGAGCTGGTTTTGGTTCATCCGACTACTCCGCCTTTGCCTGAGCCATTCTTTAAGCATGGTGTGACGTTAGTGGCTTCGATGAAAATTTTAGATGCAAATTCACTTATCAGATACGTGATGGAAGGCGCTGGAACAACTTTGTTCAAGAAATTTTGTCAGAAAATTGCCTTTAAACTCGATGAGTCATGAATTATTTATAATTCTATTTTCGGAGGATGTTTTGAAGGGCGAGATCTCCTCATAAGTTTTTATGTACTCTAGCCCTTTGCTAGTTGTGTGATAAAATCCATCGTTGCTTTCTAGGAGACCTCGGTCATTTAATAATTCTAGATATGCTTTAAGCTGGGCATAGCTTAGTTTGGCTTTATACATTATTTGGGTTTTTCTTTTGGCACCTTTTGCTATTTTTAAAATGTCTAGTACGATGTCATGTTTGTCTCTTCTTCTTGGTTCAGTCTCCATCCTCATCACGATTAGATTTGATTAGATTCAGCGGTCCTTTCAGTCGAGCGGTACTCATAGATGATTATTTACGTCGTGAGTAATAAATATTCGTGTCAATTGATTCTGCAAATGCGTTGATTAATGGAAGCGAGTTATGAAATTCTGAATCATTAAGAAACTTAGCTTTAATGACCTTATGGCAAAACTTGTATGGAGTGGCTCGCACTTGCCTTGACTTTAAGAAAATGGAATAAGACCCACTGCAAACCGTAAAGATATCTCTAATATTATGAATTGGCATACCTAGTCTGGGAGTACGAGACCTAACTGCCTCTTCAGACTCTTATAACGATTTCTAACAGTGACCTCTGTTACACCTGCAGCCTCAGCAATATCTTTCTGTGTCTTCTTCTCCTCCTTCTGCAAACAGGCAATATACAAAGCCGCAGCAGCTAAACCCATAGGATCTTTACCAGCCGCAGCACGGGCTGATTTTGCGTCTCTCAAGATCTTAATCGCCAAACCCTGTGTTTGACCGCTAATTCCTGTACGTTCAGCAATTTTAGAAATGTACGTAAGTGGGTCGGCAATAGGCATTTGCACATCTAATTCACGCAGTAAGAGTCGGTAACAGCGGGCAACGTCTTTCTTGTCAACAAGGCTTGCTTCAGCGATTTCACGTAAAGTTCTCGGGGTCCCACTGGTTCGACATGCAGCATACAACGCTGCTGCAGCGATGGCAGCAATGGAGCGACCACGCACTAAACCCTTATCCAAAGCCTTACGATAAACAACAGCAGCCTTCTCTTTTACAGGTCCAGGGATATACACTTTGTCGGATAGACGATCCAGCTCAGCCATTGCCTGCGCAAGATTTCGGTCAACACTTGAATGCACACGTGAGCGTATCTGCCACTTCCGCAAACGCCACATTTGCAACCGAGTTGAAAGAGGAAGTTTACGACCAAAGGCATCACGGTCCACGCGACCAATAGCTGTTGACAAACCTTTATCATGCACAGAATAGGAAGTTGGGATACCAACACGGCTTCTAGAATTTTTCTCTTCCTGCGTAAAAGCTCGCCATTCAGGTCCTTTGTCCATCATTTGCTCACGTACAACGAGTCCACAATTTCCACAAACAGTCTCGCCAGTATCATAATCATGAATAAGATTTTCGCTACCGCATTCTGGACACTTGTCCAAGAACCGTTGCTGTTGTTGCTTTTCTCTCATGACTCTAACCAGTCCTCGTTTTCTCAATATATAGGCGAAAAGCCGTCACAATCCAAAGGTTCTTCATGACCTTCAGAAACAGAGTACGTCCATCTGGCCGCCAATGTAAAAAGTAACGCTGCACGTCTCAATATATAAATCTTGCGGTCATATCAAACATATTCAAAATCAATAAGCGCTACCACAGAACTATAAGACATTTATTAAAGCAATGCAATTATCCTCCAAAGAAGCCCGGGAAGCCCGGTGGAGGAAAGAACCAAACTTCCGCCGAATGTAGTGGTCAAGCATGGTGGGCTCTGGACCCACTGACGAGAGTTCGAATCTCTCCCGGGCTACCAAAAATTACACTGTTTTCACTGTTATTTTTTGTAGAGAAAGCATAGAACCGTGTTATTAATTGTTTTAAGTAGTTTTCAAATATTTTTGAGAGATTAAAACCTAATTCACGTGTCTTTGAGACTAGTTCAGCATCTAGGTATAACACAACATTTCTTTTCTGCGTCATTTTGCATTCTCATCCGATGGTATGTGAGGGGGCGGTGGCAGCTTCAATGTTATAAGTTTGGTGCTTGTATTGGCATGCCAACTTTTAAGATCTGTTTCACCCATTCTAATGATTTAGGTGTCAAAAATGGTTGATGTACAGACTATTTCGATAGCAGTTGCTTCTGCAAGTGTTGTGGCTGGAATCATTTATTACAGTCTTCAGATTCGACATCAAACTAAAGCAAGACAAACAGACTTGGTCATTAGATTGTATACAGCTTTCGGTGGCAAGGAAATGCGAGAGGCATGGGAGAAAATCACAACCAGGGAATGTAGGGACTTCAGTACCTATAAGAGAGAGTATGGCTTGTCGGAAATAAATGAAGTTGGCTGGTTCTTTGAAGGAGTAGGTGTACTTCTACGTAGAAAACTCATAAACATTGCTCTCGTTGACGATCTCTTCAGCTCGCCAATCAAGGTTTCATGGGAAAGAATAAAGCCTGTAGCAGAAGGTGAAAGAAAACAATTTGCTCGCCCCCAGATCTGGGAATGGTGGGAATACCTCTACAATGAAATGCAAAAAAGAGAACAACAACTAGCAAAAACCTAGTATCTCTTCTATATCCCTTTTTTTATTGAGTTTTTTCTTCTGTAGACTGTGACTGCTAGTACTGTTGCTATCATGAACAATGGTCGAATAAGTGTTGATGAGTAAGATAGTCTTTCCTTATTCTTGAATGTAGGTTTTAACCAAGTTGTTGAATATATCTTCTTTAGTAAAGTCGTATGTTACAATGCGTTGTGGCGTGATTTTTATTATTACGTATTTTACTTTGTCAAGATAGGTTTGAACAAGACGTTCAACTTTATCTCTTGGGGCTCGAATAGCGTTTTCCCATATTGAAACAGCCGATTGATAAACATTGTCGTATTCCAGTTCTGCCTTACCATAGATAAGAATGCCCTGTGCATTTTCAGTGTCAATCAACACAGTGACATTATTGTTCCGTTTGATATTCTTGGTTTTTCGGCTAGAGGCAATAGATCCTATTATGATTTGACCGTTCTTGTATATGTAGTTGACAGCAGTTGCATTTATCGTCTCGTCTTCATTATGGCTGCAAATTCTTGCTATGTTGTTCTTTTTTAGCAAAGACTCAATTTCTTTGGCTGTAAGGGGTGGTGCTTGACCAGTGTATGACAATCTATCCACCGCATAGACTATGTTTTCTGCTTCAGTTTTTATGACTTATGCAAGAATCTTGAATTCAATTCTTCTAGACCTGTATCTTTTGAAGATTTCTTATTTATATTATTATATAAGAAATATCAAGCAATGCACGAATTGGAACTCCCTTTTCATTTGCTCAGACAATAGCTATAGAAATAGGGTCAAAAGGTTGAGAAGTAAACTTTGGTAGGTTAGAATGCGATAATATTCATCGTTCGTAGGTAGAGTTGATCAATTTCCAGTAGAGGTAGAGTTAGAACTGTCTAGAAAGCCTGTGATATTTCAGCGTGGTTTTGTTAGGATTTCCTCTAGATCTAGAAAGCGAAAATGAATCTAAAAAGTGCGGGGGGGTGGGACTTGAACCCTCACCACAGTGGAGACATCACCCGCAAATCCTTTTTTTCTATTTTTTGTGGTCGTACAGGAAAGGTTGGCTGTGAAGCAAGTTTTCAGCAGGCTAAAGAAATACAGGCTTAACCCAGCATAACCTCGGAGGCTTGGCTAAAATCATGCTCCATTCTCAACTCTGCCTCTTAACCATGCTACTCACAGCTCAAGCCGCAATCAACACAAACAAACCAAGCAAAGCCAGAAGCATAAGATACTTCGCAAACTAATTTAGGAACAAGCATGCGCGCTACAGAAGAAACCTTATAGGATAAATTGGTAGATTATTACATCGAGTGGAGTAGAACTGGCGAGAATAGGAGAAGTTCGTTTCCCTTTAACAAAGAAGTGGGATTTAACGACTGGAAGCTCTAGGAAATTATTCAGGACCTTGGAGGATGTCCTACATGAGCAGGGGTATTTCACCAGGGGCGAAATACCAATGGGCAAGTCTGGTGCAA
>Ga0315280_10012671_pt1 | contig 10152 bp, 11 predicted proteins | sample YL17G06_40_MG_FD_203697 | JGI IMG/M metagenome (GOLD analysis project Ga0315280, IMG submission 203697) | Sediment microbial communities from Yellowstone Lake, YNP, Wyoming, USA - YL17G06_40 | ecosystem: Environmental > Aquatic > Freshwater > Lake > Sediment | place: USA: Wyoming | collected...
ACTTTTGATGCACCGGCTTGTTTTAGAGTTCTTGCACATTCATTCAGCGTAGCGCCCGTCGTTTTGATGTCATCGACAAGGCAGATTCTCCTGCCGGCAAAACTGTGTCCCCATCGCACCCCAAATGCACCGGCAACGTTTCTAGCGCGTGCCGCGGGACTCGCCGTCATCGCCTGTGCCTTGGTCCTGCGAATCCGGACAAGGTCGGTCGAGATTTCCGCCGCCATACTTTTTAACTTTTTGACCAAAACAAGCGACTGATTATAACCACGAAAAAATCTCCTCGACCAGTGCAGCGGCACAGGCACAAAAAGCTCTATCTGGCTATGGAAACTGCCGCCCCCAAGTGCAGAATCCGCCAGAAATCCCAGGACAGAATCCAGCTCCGTCCGCCCGTTTTTGAAGGCAAGTATCATTTTCCGTAAGCTTTGCGCATACACCCCCGCCCGGGCTATCCCGTCAAAATAAAATTCTTTCCCCTGACAATCCGGACACGCTCCCTCCACAATGCCGTACCTGCTGGCGTCGCGCCCGCACCGCGGACAATAGTCCGCACCGCTGCACGCCAAAAGCTCGTCCCAGCAGCTCCTGCACAGCCCCTCATCTCCTTCAAAAACGCCCTCCCCGCAGTTGCTGCACACAGCAGGCCACAGTAGCTGGTTCAATCCCTGCACTACAAAGCTGACACTTTGTTTTAACTTCGCCCTGTCCACGCCGGCAATTATACGCGCTGCCACACCGGACACAAACATCAATCCTAAACGGGCACCAAATCACAGAAGCAAAAGCGTTTCTCCCTTAGAACAGTCTTGCCCCTTCTAAATGGAACGCGCCCTCGAAATATCGGCCCGTCATAAACAAACGAATGAAATTCTCCATTCTCCCCGCAAGGGTCAACGCCTTGTGGCAGCTCCGCCAAAAACCGCTCATCAAAAAACCTCCCGACATACCTGCGGTCGAGAAACTGCGAATCGACACACGTGACAACCCCCTTAAATCCCTCATCTACAAACATCCCGGCAAGCTCACCTGTGTCCCTCCCCCATAGAGGAAATACCGCCCTCATCCCTGCCTTTGAGAGATTCTCCTCTCTGTACCGCCTCACATCCGTCAGAAAAACATCACCAAAGACCACCGTCTCAACACCCTCTCTGCGGTACTTGCTCAGCATCTCAGCCGTTCTCGCCTCGTACTCTCCATTCGATGAGTCCCTCGAAAGATATACCTTTTCGAGCGGCAACCCGAGCAGTTTGGCCTGACACTCAATAAGTTCCCTCCGCACTCCATGCATACTGACTCTGTCGTATTCATCTGTAAGCGTAGTCAATAGAGCCGTGATTTCATAGCCCCCGGCCTTATGAATCTCATAGAGGGCAAGGGCACTATCTTTGCCTCCGCTCCAGCAAACTATTACCCTGGTCTTCACAATGAAACACTATTCCAGATTGTATGCGCTGTTATCCGGCGACAAAAAGCCTGTGCCCGGAGCAATATTGGCAACTTCAGCTTCATCTGTGTTTTTATAGCATTCGTCCACAGCCTTTGCATGGCCGTCACAATAAGCCACGTTAGTCTTACCACAATGCCGATAACCCTGTGTCCCGGCTGCCCTGCCAAAAAAGCCTGCATCGCCCTCGCTCGACCAGGGAGCTCGCATAAACTTGTTCGCCCCGGCGGCCCACTGGCCGTCACCAAAAAGGGCACATTGGCTCGACCTTCTAACCATATCTGCTCTTGCGGGGGTAACGATACTTTCAAGCTGGCCGTGCCCTATGTAGCTGGTGTTATAATTGTAACCAGTGTAAGGGTCCGCAAACCAGTTATGACTACCCTTAAAAGACGGACACTGTTGTACTTTCTCGATTGTCTTGCCCTCCCATAATAAGCCGGGAATTACTTCTTGCTCAAGCGTATCCCAGTTTTTAATCGTTGTAAAATCCCAGGCATAGGAGATAAACATAGAATCTGTGCATTTATACATATAGGCGATAGGATAATAACCGTCGTTGTTATTTACATATACCTGTGAAGCTATTGCCATCTGCCGTAAATTGCTCAGGCAGGATATAGCTTTACCACGCTGCCGGGCCCCGGCCAGCGCCGGCATCAGAGCTGCCATTAAAACAGCCACCACAGAGATTACAACCAGCAACTCTACCAGTGTAAAAGCCCTGCTTCGCATTTAATCTCACCGACCTTATGGACATTTCCAGGTACAGTCGAGCCAGTTGTCAGCCAAGGTCGCCAAATCGTCCCAGTCGCTTCCCGCCAGCCAATCCTGCGCCAGTATCGTGAAATCAACAAAATCAACCCTGCAATCTTTATTCAAATCACCCACAGGGTACGGATGTTTATAATCACCACAACAGCTTACATCAGCGATGGCATCTATCTCTGTTTTCGCGCTGCTGTCTGGGTCATCTTCTATCCGGACATATTGAATCCAGTCCAATCCCAGCACGCCTATGTCAAAACCCGTCCCGCCAGCCGAGCCATTATAAATCTCGATTACCTCTGCCACCGTCTTGCCGTTCAGGTTGGCGGCCGTCAGATCAGGATCTACTGGTCGGGTCGGGTCAAGCTCCTCGGCCCAGACATTATTGACGTCATCCCACTCGTAGCTTGCCGTCGGAGCAAAACCGTCCGCGTACGGACCGTTCGAGAAATAATACCAGTCATTGCCGTCCTGGCTGACAGAAACAATGCCAGGCTCGGCAAAAACCGAGCCGGTAACGATGGTTTCTTCAGGATTACCATTTGTCCAGCCTTCACCTCCGCTGAATACCTGGGCATCGCCGTAGATGATAAAATCTATTCCGTAGGGATTGTTCTCGTCATTGGCAACGCGATGATTGAACTTGACCGTCAATCGACCACCGCTGCCCACAGTAACTAATTCGAAAGCCCGAAAAGGAGGATAAACTGGTACAACAGGGACATTCTCATCCACCCGTATGTACCAGCCATCGCCAGTTGTTTCCAAAGTAGGGCTGCCCAGAGCACTATTAGGATCATTAAAAGGCTGACCTGATAGCCAATCATTGCCTACTCCGCTGCCTTCAACGTACTGGACAACTTCTATGGCAAAATCATTTGAGTCGTAATCCAGGCCAAAAGCAATTGTTGTTACGAACAGCCACACTACAACAAAGCACAACCCTGTCCAAATCCTGAACATAATTTCTCCTTTCGCACCCCTCCGCCCCTTATCGTGAGGGCATTCAAAAGAACAATAAAAGAACCGCCGTTCCCGTGAGAGAAACGGCGGTTTCATTGACATTTAGCCGCACAATTTATTGCGGGGTCTCCTTCTGAGAAGCACTCCACCAAGTCCCAATAGCGATAAAGTCGCCGGCTCAGGAATCGGTGTCATCGGCTGATGTGCTGGAGGCCAATCGCTGGTACTCTGATGTGCCCAGCCGTCCCAGACGCCGTCTGAAAGCACCCTCGTTGCGAAACCTTCGCCTGGGTCAATCCAACTTTGGCCGTTGGCACTGACAAAATACGACCACCAATCCATTGGCCATCCTCCCTGACCAACATTAGAGTAGGTACTGTAACTAATGGCGTTTAAAAAACCTCCGGTTGCGGTGTAATCCAGAGAGCCTGCAGTGTTCACCGCGTCCATCAGGTCCTTGCCATACCTTGTGCCGCCCTCCCACTTGTATCCGAAGGCGTAGCTGTCCGCTCCGAAATCGATAACAACCATCGCCTCATTGCTGCCGCTTCCCGCCCAGTACTCCACAATAACATCATCAAACGTATAAGCACCGGCACTCGCTCCAATTGCAAACACTAAAACTAAACTCATCACTTTTCTCGAAGCCATAATTTTTCTCCTCCAAAAATAGTTTTTGTTTTTTCAAAAATCTGTTCAAATTACTTTCTTTACGTTCAAGTTCGTTTGCACTAGTTTTTTATCAACCTCCTTTCGTTCAATCCGGCCCTTGTCGCGAGGGCACTAAAGACAATAAAAAAACCGCCGTCCTCACGAGAGGAACGGCGGTCTAATTCACATCCAGCCAAACTATGTCAACCCAGCATCGCTTTGCCGAGCCACACCTGCGTTCCAGCTCGCGAGAACACCCGGTCCTATCTGCGACCCATCGCAAAATAGGACTATCAACAGTGTACACCAACCATAGGCAGGTTTTCTGACTTGCGTCTTACCTCAAGACTCCTTCCCATCCGCCCTTGGCGGATAGTGGACAAATGTCTCTCGGACTTCCGACTCGACTCATCGGAACAGACGCTCACAGCGGCGCGACCGCCGCGGATTTCCACCGCGTTCCCGTTTGACTATCCCGGAGCACAAACCCCGGGACCTACAGTCAGACTATATACATTTCAAAGAACATCTAATCTTCTTCTACCAATACCAAACCCCGCACTAACTTTCAAGCAAAAAACAAAAAAATCTCAAGCATTTTCCCCTACCCTTCACGGTCCGTGCTTGCACTACCGCCTCAAGTAAATAATTATGCCGGCAAAAATCAAAATCACAGCCGCGCACACCCCCAACGCCGCCACGAACACCCACACAAACCGCCTGTTCTGCCTGGAGACGATGTATTTAAGATACCTGTCGCTTGTGGCAAAGGTCTTACTCATCTGCTCGATGCCCGCCGTCTGCCCGATGGTGCTGTCGTTCAGCTTCCCCAGTGTCTCATTAAACTTATTAAAGCTCTCGACCATTTGCACGTCCGCATCCGCCGCAGCAGCAAGCTGATGGTCGATGTCCGCCAGCGAATCGCCCTGCCTGGCAATCTCGTTCGGAATCCGCTCGACTGTATCCACAAACTGCTGCTGCTTTGTCGCCACCGACCGCAACTGCCCCAGAAGCTCTTCTATCACCTGCTTCTGGCTCTCCACAACGGCAGGAAAACCCTCCAGCAGCCGCGGCAGTTGTTCAATCCGGCTCATCAGCTCCCGGTGCTGACCTATCTGCTCATTCAAATGCGTATTGATTGCCTGCAACTGCTCAAGCAGCTTATTGAAACCCTCCTGCAGCTTTTCCAGCGACTCCTGCTTGTCGGCAACCTTGACCGCCTTTACGACTACCTTATCAGTCCCCCCCGCCTCACCCGCCGTTGGCCCTGCACCCTCAGATTCACCGCTGATAAGTCCATCATCGTCTATCTGCACGCCGGAATCCGGCTCCACCACCGGCTTGTGGCCCTGCAGCCATTTATTCACCGACGACCACAAATCCTTCAGCTTCACCTTCTTAAGGTTCTTCAAGGACGAAAGCACTTTCAACTCGGATTTTCCCACAAGCCACCTGCCGCGACAGAACCTGGATAACTAAACACGCACCAAAATCCATCTATATTAAAAAGCTTCACGACCCATAGTGCAAGTTATTTCCGGGAAACTAAAAGTAGATACGCCACGCAGCTTACCCACAAGGATTTGCCGGCCTGAAGACGCAGACCCGCCAATTCGTATTTCGTATGTCGTTCTTTGTCGAGTCACGAGCGACGAGTCACGAGCGACGAGCGACGAGCGACGAGCCACCGCCCCCGCAGCAGAACCCTAATGAGCGGCCTGTAAGAGTTTTTGGCAGGCCTGTATCGCCTGCGAAAGCCCGCACGTTATGGCGGATATGTTACTTAGCTCATCGGCAGTCAGCTTGTCCGCCGACGAGCGATAAATCAATATAAAGCCCAGCGACGCCCCCACCAGCCCCAGCGGAACCGTCACCGCCGAAATTCGACTCAGCGCCGCAGGATTACCCTCCAGCCCCATCCCCAGCATATCCTCCAGCGTGCACATCCTGTTGGAATTACAGATATTGTCCATCAGCTCCGCACTGAAATAATTCTCCAGTTGCCGTTTTTCAAGGCCGCTCGGCCGCTCGCCTTCAAATATATGCAGCTCGAAGTTATCGCCTTCGCGCAAAAAGAAGATGACATTCGCGTCCGCAATCTCACCCCGGATGAGCCTGACGGCAGCCAGCAGCAGACCCCCAAGCTCGGTCGTCCCGATGATTGACTCATAGAAATTCGCCGCGAACGTGATGGCGTTCAGTCTCTTGATAAAGTCCTTCTGCGCCGTAATAAAATCATTGCAAAGCATATCTATCTGCTTGGCCCGCTTCTTACGCTCTTTGTTCAGCCGACCTATAAGCAGACGCAGCCTTCTACGCCGATTTTTGTCCTCGACAATCATCTTCTTTCCCCGACCCCCGACCCCTTCCTTCCAGGGCGTCAAACCAGTCAGTGTCAGTCAGTGCCAAAAAAGTTCATACCAATCAGTGTCTATGTATTTTAGGTTCGGCTTAAAAAAGGCGATCCTTTAAGGCTAAGCAGGCATTTATTCGCCCCTCCGATGCGCCCTATAAACAGACGGTTCCCAGTCCTGCGATAGTTAAGAACTCTCCGAAACCGACTGCCGAATAGACCGGATGTTCGCTTGCGAGAATAATCCACCCGTATTTTAGGACCCGTTAATCACAACCCGGGCCAAAAAGAGCTGCAAGTCGAATCATCCCCAATTGATGGCCCCCCACCCCCGAATGTTTCTGTCGGGGGCCCTCCGCATCGGCGCAGACTCCTGCCCCCGCGAGCGCCCACGAATCAGGTAACTCCTCAACCTCCGCCTTACTTTTTTCTATAAATGATAACCTTGCTTAGCGCATCGGCAAAGGTCTTCAGCGGCTTATCCATCACCGCAAGAGGCGGGTCGGTAAAATCCAGCCTTCCGCTGGTCGCCTCCCACACATCGCGCAGTGTCACCACCTTAGCCACTATCTTCGCTCCGCCGACCCTTCCCCGCTTACACTCCACAATGCTGCGCCTGCTCAGGTTCTGCATGACCTTCTGCAGATACCCCACGGAAAACTTTAGCGACTTTGCAATATCCCCCGCCTGAACATACTCGCCGCTCTTGCTTTTCCCAAGGTGAAGAACCGTTTCCACCGCCATTACAAAATCCTGATTAAGTTTCACTTTTGCCTCCTTCTTTTATTACGCCGCCTCTATGTTGTAACAAACACCAGCCTGTACCGGCTTACTTTCAACCGCTACCTTGCGCACACGCGCCGCAAAGTCATCAATCTCTTTTATCTTCTCAAACCCCACGACCATTGCATCCACGCAGCCCAATCCAAGCACAAATCGCACCGACCCATCGCGCTTTTCATCGCTGTCCCTGAAGCTGCCCTCGCCTATCAGCTTCATTCCTATTACACCCTTGCCCGCCTCGTGCATCTTCTTAATCACAGGCACAACCTTCTCAGGCGGCGCATCCATCTTCTCGCCGTATGCGTTAATCCGCACGTGCACCGAATCAACCCAGGGCTCGTTCGCAGCCGCCTCCAGCGCCTCCAGCGAATGACACGACACGCCGTGTGCTCGCACGATGCCCTTCTTCTTTAGCTTCTCTAAAATCTCCATCTGCTTGCTTAGCTCCTCCGGCCACTTCGCAGACGACACGCAATGCAGGAGTATCACGTCGATATAGTCCGTGTTCAGCTCCTTCAGAAATCGCTCCACAACAATGTCGCTATCTGGCCGCTCCTTTTCCGGTAACCCGCCCTGATGCCACCAGATTTTTGACGAAATCACATAGTCCTTGCGTTTCATCTTTGCCAGAGCACCTGCCAAAAACGGATGCGTCCCATACAGGTCCGCCGCATCAAACAGCCGCACGCCTCGCTCGTATGCCGCCTGCAGGAGCGCCTCAAACTTTTCTTTCCCCAGCCGTGTCTGGTTTGACTGCCGACCCCCACCGCGCATCCCTGTGCCGAAACCGACGCGACTAACCTTAATCTTTGTCGCCCCTAACGGCACAAGCTCGTACGGGTCAAACACCCTGGGCTTCTGCTCCTGGGCCGCTAAAAACCTCGACCCAAACAGTATCCCGCCTGCCCCAGCAAGCGACATCGCCAAAAATTCCCGCCGTCTCATTTCCATTTTACATAACTCCAAACCAGGTCGTATTCTCTTTCACCCTTAAATATTCGGCACTCGTCTGGCCAACCCTGCAAAAGCTAACCATAATCAAGATACTCGCGTTTCACTTCCGATGCAAGCATATTGCTCAAATTTTCAATATCCTGCTTCAATTTCACCCTTTAAGTTCGCTCGATATCAAAACCTTTCTGCACGTGCAGTGATTGCCCAAGTGACACAACGCAAGTCTCGAAGCGGTAAATTTCATCGGAAATGAAAAACCGCCCGACTCGCCGTATCCGATTGTTATGTGCGGAAAAAACCTTTCAAAAGCCGCCTTCCCCGCATAGTTCCTGACCCAAAGCAAAGTCGATTCCTCCACCCTCGGCGGCGAAAGCACCATATCCGCCGTCGCATCATACCTGAAATACGGCTTCAAACTCCGCATAACTTCCTCGTGCAGCGATTGCAAAGCCGCCGTCTTCTCCACCTGGAAAACCGACATCTTTTCCCCGACCGCGTTCGTCCCAACACCAACCCCGACAACCTCTAACTCCTGCACACCGTATCTCGCCGCTATCGCCTGCAGGACCTTCTCGATATCGATAAGCTCCTTCTGGTCTATACAGCCCATCGCCAGGGAAATATGAGGCAGACAATTCTGCTTATCGAGAACTATCTTATCGCTGCCCTGCCTCACCAGCTCCCTGTTCGCCTCAATGGCCTTATCCACCATCGCCTCTGATGGCAGCGCCACTGCATCCACTGTTATCTTTCCCATCCCAATACCCTTGCCAATAAACCCACAAAAAATAGTAACGCGACTGCCGGAACTCCAATCAAGGAAAACTTTACTTCCGCGCCGAATATTCTACCCCAAATCACCCCGACTACGAACTAAAAACTCCGAACTAACTACGAACAACCTGCCCGCCTGAACGTATTAAAGGTAGAACTCATCTCCCTTCTCCTTCAATAAATATGAGGGGGCGGCCGGCCTTGGCCGCCCCCGAACTATTTTCACCCGCAAATTCTCTTTGTCCCGGCGAAAAGTCAATGCTATCGTCTTCGCCTTGATTTTTTCCTCGAACATGCATCCCCAACTCCTGTCTATTTCAAACAAAACCTCCCCGGCCGCCCCATATTCAAAATCATCTCACAAAGCAAGCCTCTCCTGCCTTCACAGTAAGCCTCGCTCCGACATCACTTGTCCGCTCTTTTTACCGTCAATCACGCTTGACAATCTTACTTTCGTTCTGTATTATCCCCCCGCCTTGTAATTTCACTTGTCTTAAAGAAATCTGGGACAGCAGGAAACCAAAAAAATCTGCTAAGTGCAGACCCTGCAATTTTGCCCTTTTGGCAAACATTATGGAAATTAAGCCGTTCAGAGCATTCAGATTCAACAAGGCCGTAGTCGGCGACGTCTGCAGGTGCATCGCGCCGCCCTACGATGTCATCAGCCCCGCCCAGCAGGACCATCTCCATAAAAAAAGCAAATACAACATCATTCGCATAACCAAAGGCAAAACAACCCCCTCCGACAACACCCGCAATAACCCCTACACAAGGGCCGCAAAATATCTCAATAACTGGCTCAAGAAAGGTGCCTTGAAACAAGATAGGACCGATGCCATTTATGCCTACACCCAGGATTTCAATCTGGCCGGACTTCGGCGAGCTCAGTCGAGCCGCGACGAGCGACGAGCAACGAGCAACGAGCGACGAATTCAACGCCTCAGCTTCATCGCCCTTGCCCGGCTCGAAGAGTTCACACCCGCCGGCCCCGTCAGGCCGCACGAGCACACCCTCAGCAGCCAGATAATCGACCGGCTCAACCTCAAAAGAGCGACCGCAGCAGACTTCGGCCTGGTCTCTATGCTGTATGAGGACAGGAAAAAAACCGCAGACAAAATCATTAAATCCGCCGCCGCCCAAAAACCGCTTATCGACTGCCTCGATGAGCAGAACGTCCGACACCGCCTCTTCGCAATCACAGACGAAGACGATATCAACGCAACAGTCCAAACGATACGCAAAAACATCTGCATCATCGCCGACGGCCACCACCGCTACACAACAGGCCTGCTTTACTCGAGGGAAACCGACAACCCCGCCGCCCGCTTCCAGATGATTGCCTTCACCAATATCTGCCAGGACGGCCTGCTCGTCCTCGCCACCCACCGCCTCGTCGGCAGTCTCGGAAACTTCTGCGTCAAAAAACTAATCGCCGACCTCAAAAAAGACTTCGAAGTTA
>Ga0315280_10012672_pt1 | contig 10150 bp, 9 predicted proteins | sample YL17G06_40_MG_FD_203697 | JGI IMG/M metagenome (GOLD analysis project Ga0315280, IMG submission 203697) | Sediment microbial communities from Yellowstone Lake, YNP, Wyoming, USA - YL17G06_40 | ecosystem: Environmental > Aquatic > Freshwater > Lake > Sediment | place: USA: Wyoming | collected...
CGCGCCGGGGTCATCTGGAACTTCTGGACGCTGGCGGCCTGCATCTTGCGGGCGTTGGCGCGCATGGCGGCCAGACGCGCCCGGGTCAGGCGGAAGTGGCGGCGATTGGCTTCCGCGGCCTTGCGCAGGTTCGTGCGGCAGGCTTCCAGGCGCGCCGGGGTCAGCGCGTAGGGCTTCCGCCGCGGCGCTTTCCAGGCCTTACGCAGGTTGCGCAGGCAGGCGGTGCGCTTGCGGGGGCTGAGGGATGACTTTTGGTCCACGGGGGTCACCTCGGGGGTAGAATCTAGCGGCTTCCTGCGGGGCTTGGCCTACAGACTTAGACTAACACATGTAGGCCCGCGTTGTCAAGAGGGCGAATACCGCGGTAGGGGGTCAGCTGGTAGCCACGGCACCGCTCTCGTGCCGTGGGCTTTTCTGCTACCATGATGTGGTGTCAAGGGTCCGGCGACTGCTGGTCACAGATCGAATCTTCTTTGTCACGGTCAATCTGCGGCGTAGCAGGTAGCGCGGACCTGATTTGTAGGTCCGCGGTTCTTTCGATCAGGAGAGCCGCAGAGTTTCTGAGGCGCGAAACGCTGCGCTACTAGCTAGCTGATTTGTCGGGGGTCCGGAAACGCCGGCAATCGTGAGTCAAAGGGCGAAAGGAGGGCTGTATGATCGGAGCACTTGTCGCCAAGAAAGCGCTGGCTGACGCTTTCGATGCTTTGAACCGGCATGACCTGCCAAAGTTCATGTCGGCCTGGCGGGATGACGGAGTGTTTGTCTATCCTGGTGAGATACCGGAAAGCGGCACTTTCCAGGGAAAGAGCGCGGTGGAAGGCTGGTTCCGGCGTTTCTTCGAGCAGTTCCCGACCATCCAATTCGATGTTCGAGACATTTGTGTCCGGAACATCTTTGACCTTTCCGGCAGCAACGTAGTCGCCGTGCATTGGGATATCCGGCTCACCAACCGAGAGGGAAGGGTAGGCCAAAACAGCGGCGTAACGGTAGTGAGTATCAAACGCGGCAGAGTATTCCTCGTAAAGGACTTCATCTTTGATCTGGGTGAGAACTTCAGGCGTAATTGGAGTGCGGCGTAGCAGGTAGCGCGGACCTGATTTGTAGGTCCGCGGTTCTTTCAGTAAGAAAGCCGCAGACCTGTAGAGCAGGTCTGCGCTACACGCTCCGAGGCTGTACGACCGGGTGGTGCCCGTATCTGGCGAGAGACGGAGGATTAGCCGTTTGTTGAAAAACGCTGCTAGGCTGTCATTCTGAGGAGTCCCGCTCTGCGGGACGACGAAGAATCTCGTAAGTCCTTGATGGCTCGAAAAAGCAGATTCTTCGTCGCCTGCGGCTCCTCAGAATGACAGCGCCGGTGAGTCGGGAGACGGTTCGCCGGAGGTTACACGAGCAGCAGCTGCTCAAGAAACGTAAGCCCCAGCCCCAGCGCCATCCACCCCAGCCGCGCTTCTTCGAGCGGTCTACTCCCAACCAGATGTGGCAGACCGATATCTTCACCTTCCGTCTGGGAGGCAAGAACGCCTACCGCATCGGCTTTCTCGATGATTACTCCCGCTACGTGGTGGGGCTGGACGTGTTTCGCAGCCAGACTGCCGAGCCGGTGTTGGAGGTGTGCCGCACGGCGATGGCGGAGTACGGCGTGCCCAAAGAAGGGCTCTCGGATCAGGGCCGCCAGTACTCGAGTTGGCGCGGCACGACCCGCTTCCAGGCAGAGTTGCGCAAGGATCGGGTCCACCACCTCAAGAGCCGGCCGCATCATCCCATGACCCGGGGGAAGGTCGAACGGTTCTGGAAGACGATCTGGGAGGAGTTCCTGGTGCGAGCGCAGCTGATCATGCAGGTGCAGAGCGGATTGTTGAGTGCCCAGGAAGCCGCCCGACAACTGCAGATCTCCCGCAAGACCTATTACAAGTGGGAGCGACGGGCGCTGGCAGCGATGGTCGAGGCGCTGGGCAATCGGGAACACGGGCGCCCGCCGCTGCCCATCGACCCGGAGAAGGAAGCACTCCAACGCCAGAGCCAGGAGCTTCAGGCCAGGCTCCAAGTCATGGCGCAGAGGGTGCAGATCCGCCAGTGGTTGGAGTCGCCTGATAAAAAAAAGCATGAGGTGGCCGAAATGATTGTCACCACCCTGACCCGACTGAAGCGACAAGTGCCCTGGCCGTACCAACGTCGCTGCCAGTACCTGGCGCTGCCGTATGCGAGCTTCCGGCGTGGGAAACACCGCCTCGAGGGTGGCGAGCCGGCCATCTTCAAGCCGGGTCCCCAAAAGGTGGCTCCGTTGAAACTGGAGGAGTTGCACCTCCACCTGTATCGCCTCAAGCATGGCCGCCAGCGCAGCCCTGGAGTCGGCAGGCTGTATCGGCACTACCAAGGCCAGATCTCCCGTCGCGATCTGCAGGCGCTGACGGAAACGGTGCGCCGGGAGTGGGCTCAGCAACGTCAGGCCGAATTACGCCGCATCACTTGGCATGTCCCCGGCCTGGTCTGGTCGCTGGATGACACGCAGTTGGCGAGACTCGCCAGCCACCAACGGCATCTGCAGCAAGTGCAGGACCTCGCCTCCCGTTATAAGTTCACGCCCTGGGTGGGAGATCGGGCCTGGGGAGAAACTGTGGCCCTTCGCCTGGAGCAACGGTTCTTGCGGCAGGGACCGCCGCTCGTGCTCAAACGCGACAACGGGTCCAATCTCAATCATCCGGCGGTCGATGAGGTGCTGAGCCGTTATCTGGTCATCCCGCTGAACTCGCCACCCCATTATCCGCCTTACAACGGCGGGATGGAATGCGCGCTACGGGAACGGAAAACTCCCCTGGTGGAGAAGCTCCTCGCCCGCGCCCCGCTCACGCAGTCCCAGGTGCAAGTCGGGGCGGAGGGGTTAGCGCACGAACTGAATCATCGCTCCCGCAGCGGTCTCCACGAGCAAGTCGCCGGCGAGGTGTTTCAGGATGCGCAGCCAGCCCTGAAGGTCTATACTCTCCGGAAGCGAAAGGAGGCCTTCGCTTGGATCAACGAACTGACCCTGACGCTCCTCGAGGTCTTGGTTGTTCATACTAAACGCCAAGCCGAAACAGCACAGCGTCTCGCGGTGGAAACTTGGTTGCAGAGAAACGGCGTGATCACCATCACTCAGAACAAAAAAGTGTTACCCTTTTTCCGCGAACAATTCGCTCATAATTAGATTGCCCCCACAGCCTCACTCAGCGTCATGAACCAAGGGGCCTTCAGGCACTCCTGCCGAAAGGTGCCATTGAACGACTCGACGTACGCATTGTCGGTGGGCTTGCCGGGCCGGGAGAAATCGATCCGCACGCCGTTCTGATAGGCCCACAAGTCCATCGCCTGACTGGAAAATTCACTTCCGTTATCGCAGAACAGCATCTTCGGCGCTCCCCGTTGCGCCTTGATCCGGTTCAACACCTTGGCGACGTCCTCTCCCTTCAGGCTCTGGCCCGCCTCGATCGCCAAGCTCTCTGGCGTGAACACATCGACGACGGTCAAGGCACGAAACCGCCGTCCGTCGGCCAACTGGTCAGCCACGAAGTCCAAACTCCACACTTGGTTTGGTCCGGTCGGCTTCCGTCGCTCCCGCCGGTGGACCGCCACCCGGCGCCGGCGTCGCAGCCGCTGCCGGAGCGGCAATCCCTCTTCTTGATAGAGTCGGGACACCAGATATCTTCCCACTTTCCAGCCCTCGCGGTTGCGCAGCGCCAGGATCTTCCGCTATCCGTAACGCACGCGAGCCTGGGCGATCTCTCGGATGCGCAACCGCAAGGCGGTCCGTGGATCCTGGTGGCTGCGATACCGGTACCTCCCTCGGTTCAGCCGACCCACCCGGCAAGCCTGTCGCTCGCTGACTCCATAACTCCCGCACAGATGCGCGACCACCGGGCGCCGCCGCGAGGGCTTCAGAGTTTTTTTCCCAGCACATCCTGGAGCATCACTTTGTCCAACGTCAGGTCCGCCACCAACCGCTTCAGCCGGACGTTCTCTTCCTGCAATTGCTTCAGCTGCCGCACCTGGTCGACCTCTAGCCCCGTGTACTGCTTCTTCCACCGGTAAAAAGTCTGTTCCCAGATCCCCACTTTAGGGATCAGCTCCGTCACGGGGACTCCCACCTCCGCCTGCTTCAGCACCGCCACAATCTGCTCCACAGAAAATCGCTTCCGCTTCACGGCAAAACCTCCTCCTCGATTCCTAGATTCTGCCGGAAACTAACTCTCCAAGTGGATCATGGATCAAAAAACCCGCGGCCGCTCAAGTCATGCTTCAGGCCGGGCTGGGGGCGAACAAAGCCATCCTTGTACTAGGCATAGCCATTGCATGAAACTGCAAACGTCTGAACGGTGTTGGCTCCGAGTCCCGCGTACCAGCGAACGTGCGCTTGCGGTGAAGCGTCCGACCAATGACCAGGTGGCGCAAAGACTATGGGGCCGCCGCCAGCGGCCGAGGGGGCAGGTTCACGTTGGAGATGGACCCAGTTGAAGTCGATGCAGAAGGCCTTGACCTGCCTGGACACAAGGATTTTCACGTCCGTCCAGGCGAGCAATCGTGCCGCGTGGATTGACCCCATGACGCCCCTTAGACATGCGCCAGCCACAACGGGCCAGAGAAAGTTCCTTCGGGATGTCATATCTGCGGGCCCCCCTTTCCCCGTGATTTCGATTTCTAGGTGTCACGGTTTGGGGAAGTATAGATGCTTTGCTTTGACGCGGCGTGTCATATCTTCCTCTGGTTGCTTGGGGCACTTTATGTCGCCACCTCCGGAGCCACGGGCGGAAGGCCGCGCGCACCTGTCGCCCAGCTCAGCCAGGAACTACGCCACTGGAAGCACGCCTACAACACCGTCCGTCCTCTCCCCAGGCCTTGGGCTATCTCACGCCCCAGGGGTTCCTTGCCCCATGCCAATCCCAAACCCAGGAGGCTAGGTTTCACTAATCTACTGGACGAGTACACAGGCTTGAACATAGAGATGGGCCGCGGTATGATTCACTCGTGGTAGTCATCGTGGACTTTCTGTGGCAAACATGAAGGGATTCAATGCCGACCAGCGGCGCATACCGACGGAATGGAGATCCATGGTGAGAAATGCAGGATTGAGTTTTGCTGTTTTCCTTCTGCTGGTGACGGTCGCCGGCTGGGCCAAAAAGGGAGGTCCCCTCGTGTACCGGAACACGAGCCCGAAGGTAGCCTATGTCGGGTCAAGATCGTGCGCCGGCTCAGGCTGCCACGAGGAGATCTGCCGGAAGTATCCGCAAACGCCTATGGGCAACTCCATGGCTCCGGCCAATTCAGCTTCCGAACTCGCAAGGGTGCCGAAGCCTATTACCGTCTACAGCCAGAAACTGAACCGTTATTTTGAGGTATTTCGAGAAGGCTCCGAGCTCTATCAGAGCGAATACGCGCTTGACGAAAACGGCCAGACGATCCTCAAGACAACCCACCGGCTGGAGTACGTTGTTGGAGGTTTTCTCACCGGCTCCACGTACATCATCCGTCGAGGCCAATTCTTGTTCGAAGCTCCTGTTTCCTTTTATGGCAAGGCGCAGGCATGGGATCTCTCTCCAGGCTATGAAGCCGCGGAGGTTGGTTTCACCCGACCCATCCTCACCGGGTGCCTGGCTTGTCACAACGGTCAACCGGAATCGGTGCCGAAGCGCGATGGCATGTATCGCGATCCTCCTTTCAGATTCGGCGAATTTGCGATTAGTTGCGAATGCTGTCACGGTCCGGGCCAACTACACAACCAAGAGATGGCGAAGAAACATAGGGGCCGGTCTCGGAAGGTGGATACGTCGATCGTGGACCCGGCGAAACTACCACCCCGCCTGGCGGATGACATCTGCATGAATTGCCACCAAGGCGGACACACGCGCGTCCTACAACCCGGCAAAGACTATTTGGATTTTCGGCCGGGAACTCCTCTTTACCGAACGGTCGCGATATTCAAGCTCCCTTTGAAAAAGGAGCAACGTGCGGAAGCGGACCTTCTAGAAAAACTCCCTCCGGTGAGGGGAAGCATGGCCACACCTCTCTGGTGGAAGAATTCCTCGCTGGAAATGAGCAAGTGCTACCAAGCAAGTCACGGCCAGTTGCAATGCATCACGTGCCATGTGATCCACAATCCACCGACTCCTGTGAACCGCGTTGCCTATTACCGTGAGAAGTGCCTCACTTGCCACCCCGACTCAAGCTGCAGGCTGCCGCTCAAAGAGCGCATGGAGCGCGAGCCTGCCAATGACTGCGTGGGCTGCCATATGCCGAAGAAGCCCGTGGCCGGGATTGCGCACTCGGACGATACCTACCACCGGATCGTACGCTACGCTGGCCAACCTTTCCCTGAATCCGCCTTCGAGGAACCGAATCCGGATCTCCCCGGACTGATTTGCCTTAACAAGCCCAAGGATGAATCGGGTGATCCCATCCCTCTGCTGACCAAGTTGCTTGCTTATGGGGAAACCATGGGTAACCAGCCCAGCCTGCGGGAATACTACCTGGCGACCCTCAGCCAATTGAGCAAGTCCGCGCCGGACGATCTCCAGGTGCTCGCCGTCTTGGGTCGAGAGGCTCTAGCTGGAGGAGACAACGCGAAGGCTGCGGGTTTTCTTTCGCGCGCTCTCGAAGGTGGCGCTGAATACCCAACTATCTTCATCAGTCTCGGTGAGGCTCTGGCACGGGCCGGCCGGGTCGAAGAGTCCGCCAGGATTCTGGAGCGCGGCGTGGATGCCTGGCCTCACACAGCCATACTCCAGAAGTCTCTTATCTTTCGTTACATCACGCTCAAGCAATATCTGCGCGCTCATGAGGCGTTGAAACGCTACACCGGACTGTTTCCCGAAGACGCCTTCATGCTCGATATGCTCGCGAAAGTCGAGGGGAGGAACCCTTAAAGCGGGCGTGTTTTGACATTCCCGTGCTTCGGTGCCGGGCAGAGTGGCCTTATTCCTCGACCAGCATTAGGCGGTGGCCAAACAACTTCTCTTCACCCGTGGACCCAGCGCTTACCGCTCCGCACGAGCCAAGTCGTGCTCTCCACAGAGGCTATCAGTTTAGCTCGCGGAAGGGACCTGACATCGTAGGACGTGTGCCAGCTGAGTCGGTCGGGCTGCAGCTTTGTGTCCTGTGACGTAATAGCTTTGAGTCATTGACATAGGACAAGCGTACTGTTAGTTTTCTCGCGGTCGATTTGTAGGTAGGGCATGTGAGAAGCGCTCTCACCCTCTCGTTCCTGGCGGTTCTAGGCCTTGTTGGCGCGGTCATTTACAGGGCCCAGCAGCCCTGCAATTTGTGCTCCAGAGGCTCCTGGCCCGCGAACGTTCCTTCACAGTTGCCAAGTTACGGGGTTTGGGAAGACCAGTCGTTGGAGCAATTACGCGGCTCCGGACTCAAGGGCGATAAATTGGCAACCATCCTCGATGAAATCCAGGACTTCGGCGAGCGAAAGGCTTTTAAGGCTCTTTTCGAGAGGAGAAACCCCGAGAAGCGGCGCAAGGTCGCAGAGGACTTCCTCAAGCAATACCCGCAATCTAGTTTCTTGTCGCAAGCCTATGAAATTGCGGCGAAGGCTTCCATCGACCTTGGGGACAACAAGGCGGCCCTAGAGTTTGGCCGCGAGTCTTTAAGATTGCTTCCAGAGAATCCGCTTCTTCTTGTGCCGGTCGCCGATATTCAAATCCGGGAAGGCGAGGCGGCCGGAGCCACCCAAAATGCCAGACTGGCGCTCGATTACCTGGACCGCTTCGTGGGACCATCAACCTTTTCCGGCAAGGAATGGACCGCGCTCGCCCGGCAATTGCGCGCCTCGAGTCTTTACATACTCGCTCGAGCCGCCACCGCAGAGGGTCTGAAAGCTTCGGGCGGCGAACGGGACTCCAAGTTGAGAGAGGCAGAAGAGTCTGCCAGCAAATCGTGGGGACTGGAGCCCTCCGACTCAGCCACGGCGTATTTGGTGGGACTGATCCGACTCGCCCGAGGAAGGGAGAGAGAAGCAGCTGCCGCTTTAGCTGTCACATATCGCCAGGACGGACCCCTCAAGGGAAAAGCGGAACAGCACTTGCGTGCTATCTACGCGCACTGGTCTTCTAAGCCTCAGCAGGGATTTGAGCAATTTGTCAGAGGCCTTGAGGCGACTGCCGACGTCCCACTCCTGGAAGCCGAAGCGGCCGAGAAACCTCGTGAAACCAGTGGGGCCGCGCCGGCCTATGCCGGCTCAGGCGCCTGCGAGAGTTGCCACGCGCGCGAATACGCAGGGTGGCAGAATACGGGCCATGCGCGGATGCTAAGCCCTTACAGGTTCGAAAACGTTTTCGGGGATTTCAATGACGCGACCTATGCCGATGAGACAGGAAAGGTCGTGGCCCGGATGACCCACGACAATACCCAGCATTACTTCGAAGTCATGGATACCGATGGTCAGTGGCATCGCTACCGGGTGGACTATACGATCGGAGTGAAGTGGCAACAGACGTATGCGACCCGGCTTCCGAGCGGCGAGATCCAGGTGTTCCCGCTCCAGTACAATCGGATGGGGAAGCGTTGGGTGGCGTTCTGGAAGATGATTGATGCGCCTAAATCCGAGCGCGGGCACGTGGCCAATTTCCCCAGGCACAGTTCGGACACCGCCTATCTTGCCCATTGCGGGCCGTGCCACACCAGCCAATTGCGATTGACAAAACCGATGTCACCGGAAGCGAAAGACCTGGTTTTTGCTGAGCCAGGAATCAACTGTGAGATGTGCCACGGGCCGGGCGGCGACCACGTCGCTTCCATGCGCTCGGCTAAGCCAGGCTATAACCCTCCACTCAAGCTGCAGGTTGAATTCAGCAAGATTACCAGTCGCGACTACGTGGCCATCTGTGCTCAGTGCCACTTGCAGTCGGCGATTCTAAGCCTCGGCCCGGAAGGAGAGATCAATTATCGTCATTTCCCGGATACTTTTTATGTCCACTATCAAAGCCGCCCGTACGGGGAGTTTGCCTTGCGGGCGTTTTACAAAGATGGGCGCTTCCGGGTTGCATCATTCATGGTGGAGTCTTTCCTCCGCTCCAAATGCTTCCAGAAGGGGGGGGCCCATTGTGGCCACTGCCACGACTTTCACCCTTCGGATAGCAAAAACGAAAGAGCGCTGAAGTTTCTCGACCAACCTGACCAGATGTGTCTCCAGTGCCACCCCGAGTACGCAGCAAAACTGGAGGTGCACACCCGCCATTTGGCTAAATCTGAGGGAAGCCGATGCGTCGCCTGCCACATGCCGAAGATCATGAACAGCGTGCTGTTCAAAACCATGACCCACCAGATTGACGACATTCCCGATGCGGAGATGACCGCGCGCTTCGGCCAGAAAGAAAGTCCCAATGCTTGCCTCATCTGCCATACGGACAAAGACATCGAATGGCTCAGGCGGGAACTGGACAAGTGGCACGAAGGTAACGGGCGTACACTCCTCCGCTCTGGAGTGCGATATCCGGCGCAATAGGAGGTATGTCCAACCAGGAAATAGGTGTTCACCCCTGGGGAGTCAAGCCTCGGTATCGCACACCTCGTTTGACAACTGGCACGAATATCTCACCACGAAGCATGGAGGGCTGCGAAAGTCGGTTAGGCAGTGTTTCGCATCGATCAGAAGGTGCGATGGAGGATTCTTCGTGATGAGTCTGAGGGAGTCATGCGAGAAGCGGCGAGGACCAGTTTTTCAGCCCGTGCGGTACACTTCCTCCTCGCCTCGACTTGTGCATCAATTGCAGGAGTAGGCGGCACACCAAAGTACTTGATTTGGGATGGAGACGAGAACTTCGGGGGAGACGTCATAGAGAGCATCAGATCCGTAAACAGGAGCCCGATTCGAGCGGACTATCGGAGTGCCGGGAGGAACGAGGTAACGGAGTGTTGGTGGGGAGCTTACGAGGGGAATTGCTGGACCATGCGATCGTCCTAAGCGCATCTGCGCCCATATTGGTCCGTGAATTCCCCGGTACTATGACGGGGGTAGAACCGAGGACGGGTTGGGAAAAGGCGCACCCGAAAACGCTACAAGCTATTTCAAAACCCTCCGTAAGGTGATCATGAAGCAGGCGATATGAATAAACGCCTGGTAGATAGTAAGGGAGCGGTCATAGCGCACGACCAGTCGGCGGAAGTTGCCCAGCCAGGC
>Ga0315280_10012674_pt1 | contig 10149 bp, 10 predicted proteins | sample YL17G06_40_MG_FD_203697 | JGI IMG/M metagenome (GOLD analysis project Ga0315280, IMG submission 203697) | Sediment microbial communities from Yellowstone Lake, YNP, Wyoming, USA - YL17G06_40 | ecosystem: Environmental > Aquatic > Freshwater > Lake > Sediment | place: USA: Wyoming | collected...
GTTTCTGTGACGCTACCACAGAAGATAGCCCGATTCTTTATCCGGGTTCAACCCCTTTCTTGGGGAGTATCACGTAACTTTGGGACAATGCCAAAAATTGAAAAGAGGGTTCCCAGAGGGCAGAGGTAGCGACACCAGAACCTCTTCCTGGCAACTCCCAGGGCGAGGATGATGATGAAAAAAAGAAAGATCAAGAGATTGACCTTGAAGAGGGGCATGGGAATGGCTGACAGGATGAATGGATTTTTGGGAAGAAAGTTTTGAACCTGGGGGAGAAGGTGATTAAAGGTATAGATGACAGGAGGGTAAAAGGAGATGACCAGAGTCCGGGTGATCAAACTGATCGGATCGAGGAGGTACATGACCTGAAAGGCCATCAGACCTGCGGCCAGAGAGAAAACAAACACACCATAGCGGAGCCTTCTGAGGGATTGATCATTAAAACTCTTAGCTCGCTTTTTTCCCCTGAATAGAATCCGGTCGAAAAAATCGATGGTGGCGCCCATGGGGCAAAACCATCCGCAGAAGAAATTGCCAAAGACGAAAACGAGGAGGAGGACCCCGAAGCCCGGGAGCATCCTCAGGATCACATCCTTCTTTGTGAGAATGGTAATGATTCCTATGAAAGGATTGAGTCGAAGGTAGAGATCGACAGGGATCTTGAACTCAAGGGGAAAGGCCGTCCGAAGGATCAGATAGAGAAGGAAGCAGAAGGAAAGGGCCTGAAATGCCCTTCTCAAGTACGGGATCGCTCTTGTCATGTTGCACTGACCTTTTTCACTCGAACTTTTGAGAGATCGATTTCGCCTAACCCTAACTCGTAGGCATTCTTAACAAACTTGATCTCCTCCGGTTTGAAGGGCTTTCCAGTCTTGGGATGTTTAAAAAAGGCGGCGGCATAACCATCTGCCGCAACAATATCTGTGGAGGCAATGACCTCTCCAATGTCCTCTGTTTTTCCAGGCCCTTTTGGACCATTCGTGGTGAGAATTCGGATGGCATCCATGACAACCAGATCGGGCCTCCGGAGGGTATTGATATCAGCGATGCATTGATGGAGGTCGATCTTATGTAACTGTTCCATATCCCATACAATGCCAATCAAATTCTTAAGACCGAGGGTGAGCTCGGTTGCAAAATGGTGTTTCGGGAGTGGGAAATTGATGAAGACATCTGACTCGAGAACATCTTTCAGCACCTCAGCTGTCTTGAGCTTCTTCCCTTTGGGAACTTCTACTTGTTTGTAAACGTTCCTGCCATGGCCGGAGAAGATATCCGCGCCCGCCTTCTGGGCCGCCTCCTTTAAGCCCGATCTTGAAAAGGTGAACTGGTAATTGTCGCAGGTATGGTCCCAGACCGCCACTCGCTTTGCCCCTGCCTCATAGCACATCTTGATCAACGCCGAGAGAAGTTCCGGATTATTGGTACAGGCCTGGTCCGGTGTCCTCGCCCATGCGATGTTGGCCTTGATCACCACCCTCTGCCCTTTCTTCACAAATCGACCCATCCCTCCTAAAGGCGCCATGGCGGCCTGGAGCAGTTGAGAGGGAGATCCATTTTTAGCGATAATCAAATCCGCCTCTCCAGCGGCATGGGCCAGTGACCCATAAAACGGGAGTTTGTTTGAAAGGAAGTGGGGTGCCGCAATTGCCGCAGCAGCTCCTTTGATGAACTGTCTTCGAGTCAGCTCTGATTTGGAGTGATAGCCCATGAAATCGATTCCTCCTCTATTTAAATTCGAAGCACGAAATTCGAAATTCGAAACAAATCCGAATGATCAAAATTCTAAACGAAAAAATGGAACTTGTTTCGAAAATTGGGGCATTTGAATTTTCGATTTGTTTTGGATTTCGATATTCGGATTTCGGATTTACCATCAACCCGATATACCTGTAACCCTATCTTCCATTTAGGCAACATTATGGCCCCAGTATGAGTCGTGATGCTCCTTTATCTGTCCCGAACCAGATACCGTTCTTATCCTCCGCCGCGCAGAACACCGTATTGCTGAGCAGCCCTTCAGAGGTTGTCAAGGACTCCCAATGACCCGTTGAAAATTCGCACACGCTCAATCCATTATCCCTGCAGATGAATATCCTCTCTTTTGTCACAGTGATGGAATGAATCCCTCCATTCTTCAGTGGATCAGTGGGCTCAATGCTCTTCCACCGATCCGTAGCAGGGTGATACTCAAAGAGGGTACCATCGATGCCACCTGCCCATATCCGCTCTCCCACCTTGGCTAAGGATTTTATCTCTGTATCTGCCAAGCCCTCTTTCTGGGAATAAGTCTTCCAGGTCTTCTTGCCTTTGTGGAGTCGGCTGATCCCTCCATTGGTTCCCATCCATACGAAATCGGGCTCGACCAAAATGGCGTTGACAAAATTTCCGGAGAGGCCATTCTGAGTTGAGTAGAAACCCTTCCATTGCTCAGTCTTCTTATCCAGGAGGGAAACCCCCCCTTCAGATCCGACCCAGACCGACTCTCCATCCAGAGCCATGGAGACGATCTTTTTGGCACGACCTTTGTTGGTGTTGAAAGGTTTCCATGGGGGGCTTTTCTCAGGTTGGTAATACGATATTCCCCCACCCCCAAACCCATAAAAGTAGGTACCAAACCAGATTCGATCATTATCTGTAAGAATGACGGATACATGGTTATAAGAAAGGAGGTTTTTCCACTTGATGCTGTCCCCATCGTCCACTTTCTCCATGGGCTCGCCCTTCGTGGTATAGGCCTTCCAGATTTTCTTCACCTTGTCGTGCAGCATTGCTCCACCCCCGTAGGTCCCAAACCAGATCTGATCTCCTTGGACAGCAATGGCATAAACCATCTCACTCGATAGCCCTTCTTTCGGTGTGATCTGCTGGAAGGAAAAGGGCCTCTTCAAAGAATCGGCCTCAGCTTGATAGAAAAAGGAGAGAATAAAGATCGTTGAGAAACATAGCCTCCGTAGATGCAGAAAGATTCGTTTCATTTTCTCTCCTATGCCGAACTAATTACTCCGAACGGTGTCTTAGGGTTTGGAAGGTTCGTTTCATCTTCTCCCCCTCAAAAATTCCATTAATTATGTCGAATCCAATGGAGTTTTTCAATAGAACCCCCCTTTTCATTCGAAAAAAATAGTTGTGAAAATAGACAACAAATTATCACAACCCGACCTTGACAAGCACTTTACGAGTGATTATTTTGTCTATTAAAAGGGGAATAAATTTTATTCCAAACTCAGTTTCCAAAAATGCAAAATTTTATAATTATTTAATATCAAAAGGATTTAATGAATTATAAGGAGGTGATGTTCTATATAGAAATCGCGACTTTTATTCATCGCAAGTGATTCCAATTTTATCAATCTGAAAGACATTATGCAAAGAAGAAAGGAGATGTTAAAAATGAAGATTAGACCGCTGCAGGACAGAGTAATTGTCAAACGACTTGAGGAGGAAGGGAAGACGAAAGGTGGGATCATTATTCCTGACACTGCAAAGGAGAAGCCCCAGGAGGGGAAGGTGATTGCAGTTGGAAAGGGAAAGGTTACGGAAGACGGGAAGGTAATCCCTCTTGATGTGAAGGTAGGAGACAAAATTCTGTTCGGTAAGTATTCAGGTACTGAGATCAAGATCGAGGGTGAGGAACATCTCATTATGAAAGAAGAGGACATCTTAGGTATCATTGAAGGAAAATGAGAACGGATCAAAATTACAGAGAAATGGAGGTAGGTCACAATGGCAAAAGAATTGAAGTTCGCCCAGGAGGCCCGTAATTCAATCTTGCGGGGAGTCAATATTTTAGCGGATGCGGTCAAAGTCACTTTGGGTCCAAAGGGGAGAAATGTTATCTTAGAAAAGTCGTTTGGATCCCCAACGGTCACCAAAGATGGCGTGACCGTGGCAAAAGAGATCGAATTGGAGGATAAATTTGAGAACATGGGTGCCCAGATGGTGAAGGAGGTCGCCAGCAAGACTTCTGATACAGCAGGAGACGGAACGACGACAGCCACTGTTTTAGCCCAGGCGCTTTATCGTGAGGGATCGAAGGTGGTGGCGGCAGGGGCCAACCCCATGGATGTAAAACGCGGGATTGACCTGGCTGTCGAGGAAGTGGTGAAGGAACTCAAAAAATTAACGAAACCGACGAAGGATCAGAAAGAGATTTCCCAAGTGGGAAAGATCTCTGCCAACAATGATGAGACCATCGGAAATATCATCGCTGAGGCAATGAACAAAGTGGGCAAAGAAGGGGTCATCACCGTTGAAGAGGCGAAAGCCATGGAGACGACACTGGATGTGGTGGAAGGGATGCAGTTTGACCGTGGATATCTCTCCCCCTATTTTGTTACGGATCCTGAAAAGATGGAAGCCGTCCTGGAAGATCCCTATATCCTTCTCAATGAGAAAAAGATCTCCAATATGAAGGATATGCTTCCGATATTAGAACAGATTGCCAAAATGGGGAAACCTTTATTAATCATTGCCGAGGATGTGGAAGGAGAGGCCCTGGCCACTTTAGTGGTCAACAAACTCCGTGGGACCCTTAAATGCTGTGCTGTAAAGGCCCCTGGTTTTGGAGATCGAAGGAAATCGATGCTCGAGGATATCGCCATCCTGACCGGCGGGAAAGTCATTTCAGAGGACCTGGGCATCAAACTGGAAAATATCAAACTCAATGATTTGGGTCAGGCCAAACGGATCACCATCGATAAAGACAATACAACGGTTGTCGATGGAGCTGGAGATAAGGATGATATCGAGGCGAGAGTCAAACAGATCCGGGTCCAGACCGATGAGACGACCTCGGATTACGACCGGGAGAAATTACAAGAACGACTGGCCAAAATCATCGGCGGCGTGGCGGTCATCAATGTGGGCGCAGCCACCGAGACCGAGATGAAGGAGAAGAAGGCCCGCGTGGAAGACGCTCTGAACGCAACCCGGGCTGCCGTAGAGGAAGGAATTGTTCCGGGCGGTGGTGTTGCATACCTTCGCTGTCTTCCTGCATTAGAAAAATTGAAATTGGAAGGAGATAAGAAGATCGGTGTAGATATTGTCAAGAGAGCTCTTGAGGAACCCATCCGTCAGATCGCCAACAATGCGGGTCAGGAAGGGTCGGTCGTAACGGAGAAAGTGAGGAACGAGAAGGGGGCCTTTGGATTCGATGCCTCTCAGGACGAATACACCGATATGATTAAAGCAGGCATCATCGATCCTACTAAGGTGGTAAGGCTTGCGCTCCAGAATGCTTCCTCCGTTGCTTCGCTGATGATTACAACAGAGGCACTGGTCGCTGACAAACCTGAAAAGAAACCCGCTTACCCGCCGATGCCCCCTGGCGGTGGTGGAATGGGCGGAATGGGTGATATGTATTAAGACCAAATATGTCTCCCTTTTGGGAGAAGGGCTTGGGAGATTGAAATCCGTCTCTCCCAAGCCCTTTTTTGTTGTGAACCTTTTTATCCTTCTCCCTCAATGGTGAGGGCAAGATCGTCTCGTTCTTTCAGTAAAGATTTTGAAACCCTTTACAAATTATGTTGTCTATTATGGATGAAACGTATGAAATGTCTTTTCATTCATCATTGCAATCCCCAAGGGGATAACAATCTCATTTCCCAAAAGCTGAGAAACCGATATGTCTCTTGTAGCCATTGAATTATATAAGAAATGTTAAATTTATCCTTGCATTTGAAAATAATTAGGTTTAATATTCTCTTCGTTGTGGAAAGAAAGCAATTACCTATCGATTTCCGCCATCTGGAGACTTTTTGCCGGGTGGCCGATTTAAAGAGTTTTTCTAAGGCGGCTGATGACCTCTTCCTCACTCAACCAACGGTCAGCGGCCATATCCTCTCATTAGAACAATCCTTGTCTCTCCGCCTCTTCGATCGGAGCGGTAGGGAGGTTCGCCTGACAAAAGCAGGGGAACTGTTCCTTCGATATGCCTTAAAAATTCTATCTCTCCGTAAGGACTTGCTAAATGCCTTGAGCGAATTCTCCCAAGGGATCAGAGGAGAGCTTTCGTTGGGCGCAAGCACCATTCCGGGGGAATATCTTCTCCCTAAATTGGTGGGTGATTTTAAGAAAAAACATCCTCGTCTTACCATTTCTCTCAAGATCGCTGATACAAGGAAAATTGTCGAATATGTGCTGCAAGGGAATGTTGAATTTGGCATGACCGGCGCCAAGTTGAACCACAATTCCCTCCATTACGAAAAATATGTAAAAGATGAGATCACCGTTGTGAGCCTTCCAGATCATCCTTTCGCCAGGAAGAAAAAAGGAAATCTTGAAGAACTGCTAAGAGAACCCTGGATCATTCGTGAAGAGGGTTCCGGAACTCAGATGGCAGTCGAAAAGGCATTAAGGCAAAAAGGCAAGAGCTTGAAAGAATTTAATGTGGTGATGGAAATGGGAAGTACCTCCTCGATGAAGGAGGGAGTGAAGGCAGGGTTAGGTCTTGCTTTTATTTCCAAAAGGGCAACCGAAGAAGAAATGAAGCAGGGTCTCCTCTCCCAGATCGAGGTGCAGGGAATTGAACCCATCTCTCGGCAAATCTATATTGTCTTCCATCAGGACAGAACGCTCTCCCCCATTGGAATCGAATTTCTCCGATTTCTCAAAATAGGTAGGGAGGAGATGAATGGAGAGGGTCTTGCAAGCGATTGAGAAGGCAGAACTCTTGCCTCCTATTTCAGAAGAATCCAGCAAAAATACATTTGAGATCGGAATACGTCTTACCCCGGAATAAATGATGTTAAAACATTTGATCCTTCTCGTCTTTTTCCTATTTTTGGTCTTCATCCCCTCTGCCGAATCGAGGGTCTATCTCGATATCAATGCCCCTGCCTTTGTCCAGATCCCCATTGTCATCCCGAAATGGAAATCCGTGGATAAGACACCTCCTGCCCTCTCAGAAAAGGCTTATGAAATTCTGGCCAACGACCTCACTCTCTCGGGCTTTTTCAGGGTGATCGATTATCATCGGCTTCCGATCCACCTCCGGGATAAAGAAGGGATTCCCGCCGGGGTCTTGCTGCAGGAATGGATCCCGGCAGGTGGGGAAATCTTATTGGCTGGAGAAACCTCTTTGGAATCGAACGGTCTCACCCTCCGGCTAAGATTTCATCTCTTTGATTTGGTAGAACAGAGGCACCTCGTCGGCAAGCAGTATGAAGGCCATCTCCAAAACCTTCGAAACATCGTCCATCGGGTGGCGGACGAGGTTGTTCTTCAACTCACAGGAGAGAAAGGAGTCCACAATACAAAAATCGCGTATGCCGTCCTTCAGGGGGAAAGCAAGGAGATCTTTATCTCCGATTTCGACGGCGCCAGTGTAAAACAGATCACTCAAAATTATTCCATCAACCTCTCACCGGCCTGGGCTCCCGATGGAAAGAAAATTGCCTTTACCTCCTACCTCAAGCGAAATCCAGATCTCTACCTGATCGATTTGGATGGAAAAAACCCTCATCGCTTCTCATATTATCCAGGGCTGAACGCTTCCCCTTCCTGGTCGCCTGATGGAAAACAGATCGCCCTCATGATGGGAATGGAGGGGAAGTCTGACATCTTCCTCATCGATGCCAATGGAGGGAACCCAAAGAAACTCACAAGAAGCCATGGCAATGAAGCTTCTCCTTCCTGGTCTCCGGATGGAAAGCGGATTGCCTTCGTCTCAGACCGATCGGGTTCTCCTCAGATCTATATCATGGCAACGGATGGTTCGGAGGTCCGTCGCCTAACCTACGAAGGGAATTACAATACGAACCCTTCTTGGTCCTTGAAAGGAGACCGGATCGCATTTTGCGGGAGGCTGGGAGGCCGGTTCAATATCTTCACCATTGCAGTCGATGGAACCGGGCTTCAAAGGCTGACATCCAATTCCGGAAATAATGAAAGCCCTTGGTGGTCTCCCGATGGGCGTTACATTGCTTTTAGTTCAAATCGGACGGGGGTATCCAAAATTTTCATTATGAATGCCAATGGAATAAACCAGAGGCCTTTAACCCAATCGAAGGGAGGTGAGTCGAGCCCGTCTTGGTCCAGGCGATTTGAATAGGAAAGAGAAATCCAAATCAAATTTCAAAGGAGGTTCATCATGGTTAAGAAAAGTCTCAGCCTTTTAATCCTCATCCTCTGTGTCGGACTCATCATGATGGGATGTCCGAAGAAAACAGTAGTTAAGGAAGAGCCATCTGTCGCGAAGTCGGAAGAGGCAAGAAAGCTGGAAGCCGAACGAGCGGCAAAGGAAAAAGAAGCCAAGGAAGCGAGAGAAAGGGAATTAGCAAGAGTCAAAGAGGAAGAGGCCAAAAAGGAACGAGCGAAAGAACTCGAAAAGAGTTTGGTCGCAAAAAAGACCCCAGGCATTGAAGGAGAGGTCTTCGAAAGCAGCTTACTCAAAGACATTCATTTCGATTTTGATAAATATGACATTCGTCCTGGGGATACGGAAATCCTGAAGGGAAACGCAGCGCTGCTGACGAAGTACCCCAAGGCAAAGATTCAGGTTGAGGGCCATTGTGACGAAAGAGGAACGGTGGAATATAACCTCGCCCTGGGAGAGAGGCGGGCTAACAGCGCGAAGAAGTATCTCATCTCTGTCGGCATCGCTGCAGACCGTATCTCCACCATTAGTTATGGAAAAGAGAGGCCTTTGGATCCTGGCCATAACGAAGAGGCTTGGGCGAAGAATCGGCGGGCCCACACCATCATCCTATCCAAATAAGAAGATGTGTCTCCTCAGGGGCTTTGATGCTCCCTGAGGATGGCTCATCCCTGGAGAAAAAACATGAGAAAGATGAATTGGGTGAGGGCATGGTTAGTGTTGTGGGTCGGTCTGTTCCTTTACGGATGCGCCACGACGGAGGATGTCCGAATACTCGATAAGGAGATCCGTCGGATTCAATCACAATTAAACACGATTCAAAAAGAGAAGGAATCGATCAAGAAGGAACTCGCTGCTCTTCAGAAAGAGAACCAGAAGGATATCTCAACCCTCCAGACTGAAACCAAGAGACTTCAGGCCGACCTCCTCATCCGCCTCGAAAACCTTCAATCTGAAATTCGAATCCTCACGACAGGGGTTGAAGAATACAAGGAATTTCTGAAAAGGCCCTCCAAAGAAATTGACCAGGTAAGGGAAGACGTCGCCATGCGAACAAAACTCCTGGATGAGAGGGGAAAAACCTTTGAGGAAAAAAACAGGGCCCAAGACGAACGGACCCGGGCATTGGAAGAAAGGACGAAGGCGATGGAGGATCGGCTCAGAGGATTAGACGATCGCCTTAAGGGGCTGGACGGAAAGATAAGTGAATGGGTTTCGAAACAGGCGGAGATTGAAAAACCGACCCCGGGGAAGGAGGTCTCTGCCGAGATGAAAGGGATCTCTCCAGGGGTGGGAACCCTCTATAAAGATGCCTACGAGACCTTCCAGAAGGGGGATTTAGAGGGAGCGCGGAAGAAATTTGAAGCATTTCTCAAACAGTACCCTAATACCGAACTCTCTGACAATGCCCAGTTTTGGATCGGCGAAATTTATTATCTGAAAAAGGATTTTGAGAAGGCGATCTTGGAATATGAGAAAACCATCGCCAAGTATCCGGAAGGAGACAAAATACCAGCGGCCCTATTCAAGCAAGCCCTTGCCTTCCTGGAGCTCGGGGACAAGACCAATGCCAGAAATCTCTTAAGACGGCTGATCGAACGATATCCCCAATCTGACCAAGCGGAGATGGCCAAGAAGAAACTGGAAACGATAAAATAATATCACGCGAGTAGAAGGTCGAAAGTGGGGGTGGATCAAGCAAAGAATCTACTCCACTCCCCACTCTCTAAATTTCACCTTTACCTTTCCATCCACAAGAAGCTAATCTTTATTCTCCAAACCTGCTAATTTCGAGAATCTATCCAAAGATATTTGAAATTTCTACATCTATTCCCCTCCCCCTTCGGAGGCTGTGTCGTAATCAACGAGAACCTACTTCTGCTTCAACACGGAACAGGCGGTCGGGTGATGAGGGTTTAGAGCGGAAACCTTTCATTGCTCAGCGTTGGGGTGCCAAACCCATGAAAAGAAACCCTTTTCCAAGAAGGCCGATTACCCATAACTTTAAACGACCGCATTCTAAAACTGAAGAACTTGACTGCCTGTTCCGT
>Ga0315280_10012675_pt1 | contig 10149 bp, 8 predicted proteins | sample YL17G06_40_MG_FD_203697 | JGI IMG/M metagenome (GOLD analysis project Ga0315280, IMG submission 203697) | Sediment microbial communities from Yellowstone Lake, YNP, Wyoming, USA - YL17G06_40 | ecosystem: Environmental > Aquatic > Freshwater > Lake > Sediment | place: USA: Wyoming | collected...
CAGTCTTTACCTTGGAAAACAGAATCTCCAATCCCGTCAGTGCCATCCCGGTTGTGTTTATCCTCGTGAAAATATCCACGACTTCTTCCTGAGTCATATCTCTCTCAAGAGGAAAAGAAGACAACAGCTTAAAATCACGATCTATGAACAGCTTCCAAAGCTGTTTCAAATTGCCCTTTGCCACGCGTTCCTCTTTCTTGTTAAGGCTTTTCTTCGATTTTCGCAGTGTTTCCAGCATACTCTCTTCAAATTCCACTTGATTCTTTGGGTTCCAAGAGTAGACTTCATTGAGTCTAATGTAGCCCTCTTCTGGATCGCCCTGTTTTACAAAGAACTTGAACCCGTTTGCTCTCTTATCCGTATTCAGATCAAACAGCAAATTGTAGCACAGAACTTTGTTGTGAAAAGTGAAATTGAGACACGAATAAAGGCTTTGTAGTCTTTGTTGACCATCATATATTAGAAGTACACCTTTCTTGCCCCAATGACCTTTATCCACGATTTTTTCTAGTTTTTCTGATTCATAATCGCGTAGGAAAGGTCTGTACGGGATTCTCTTACGCGTTTCCCATACTATCAACGTGCCAATCGGATATTCTCGGACTATAGAATCAAACAGTTTGTAAATGAACTTCTCTTTCTTATCTCTCTCACCCCAGTCGTATGGTCTTTGAATTGCAGGCAGAAACCAAGTTTCATTTACTTTCTCTACGGCTTCTCTTACAGATATTGGGTGATAATACGTCATTTTAGATCAAAACTCCACAAACTGTGTAAGACTCAAAGATGAGCATCATCTATCACATGTGCAATTCTGTCGCAAGATACAAATCGGTTGCTTTGCTGTAAAAGGTTTTCTGGTGCTGGAGAGAAAAGCAAAGCCAAAATCATTCGCGCGCTTATTAAGTGAATTCAGTTATTGTCGTTTTGTCAAAGAAAGGAGGACGAAACTTTGAAATTTGCTCTGCTTGCATGGGGTTCTCTAGTTTGGAATCCCGGAGAGCTGAAGATAACTGGAGATTGGAAGAAAGATGGACCGTGTCTACCGATAGAATTCGCACGAAAATCCGGAGATGGCAGACTAACACTTGTTCTGTTTCCAGGTGCAAAAAAAGTTAAAACGCTCTGGGCTTTCGCCAAGAGCAGAGATCTGCAAGAAGTAATATGCAATTTGGCGAGGCGAGAAGGGACTACTACAAATAACATAGGATACGTATCAATCACTGACGGGCAAAAGACCAAAAAAGACGAGGTGCATGTACTGCCAATAATCGAGTCATGGGCAAAACAAAAGCAACTGAACGCAGTAGTCTGGACAAACCTGCCACCAAAATTCGAAGGAGATCTCACGCCAGAAAACGTCTTGACGTATCTAAAAGGACTTGACGCCAGCGACGCTCATAATGCAGAGGTCTACGTAAGAAATGCCCCTAGACAAATAAGGACTGAAATAAGGTCAAGAATTGAAAACGAATTGGGATGGACACATAGCGATATCAAGAAGGAACGAGATTGGACCGAGCTCAAAAAAGATTTAGGTAATCGAGTAATACATAAGACAAAAGACAATTCGATTTGGGCAGTAGTGCCTAACAGGCCCGCCGCGTTTGGACATTTAATCATAATCTCTTGGAAGAGTCGCAGAGAACACGACATCACTGACGAGGGACTTTTCATCGACGGAAACCATATGCAAGACATGATGCAAATCATGCATAATCTCGCATTTGAGATGAAAACTCACTTAACATCAAACGGAGAAATCACGGGGAAAAAATGCAAACGTGTATACGCAATTAGCGAGTGCGAGACGAAGAATTTCCCTTTTCATTTCCACCTTATTCCAAGGTTCAGTCATGAAAGCCAAGGGCACTTATTTCTCTTTCAAAAGGAATTGGAAGAAGCCAGATGGATGACGGAAGGAGAAGCAGAACCGATGATTGCTAGCGATGGTAACAATAGAATTAGAAAGGCGAAAGTTGTCTTGAAACACCATAAAGCCCTACTTCGATCAAAGAAATGGGTGAAACATAATAGGGAACGTCAAGAATTTATCGGCAATATAGTTGATTGGTGGAAGAGCCCGAAGATCGCTATAACCCTTCGACAGAAAGGCTGACAGTGGCATCGCACCATTGATTGGAACGGTTAATCACTAAAAATAGCTGTATGAAGAGAGCTAGCGGGAAGAATACCCTCTACAAAAGGTTTAAGTCCAATAGCTTCGTAACCTGGTCTTCATTGTCTGCAACATTTGGATTACAATCCCAGCGACCACACATTTTTAGGCAAGTTAGAGTAACTTTCACACAGTCATTTCAGTCGCTATTTGGCTAGTTTTTGTTTACAAAATAATAGTATTTAGGAAAACCTCAAAGCTTCAAACTTTTCCTTAGACATTAAGCAAATACTCTCTCCTCATTCCTAAGACATGGTCTGCTTCACTTCTTTTCTGTAAAGTTGGCAATAACAGAATAAGCGCAGCAATTATCATAAAAACTACACCTAAGGGATATGGCATTATCACCAGCACAATGCTAATTCCTGAAACTCCTATTACAGCAGCTCTTAACAAATCCCATTTCACTTCTCGTACTCCTCCTAATCTGGGTCTCGCGCAGAAAAGCGATAACATGACAACTGTCAAAATTGTCAAAGGCAGGTATAAGACCATATTTGCTTCTATGGCGGAAGAGCCAGTCGATAGGTTGTAAATAACAGATGAAGTAAGAAGAGTGCTCAACAAAGACTGGCAGATAACTATCGGCACGAAGTCACCATAGAGAAGCCCTGGTATCAATCCCAAAGATGTGCTTGAATCTTCAATTGTTGAATATTTGAGTCGTTTCATTAGTTGAATCCCAAAATATAAGTGGTAAATCAACATTGGAGAAAACACTAATTGCGCGAGCAAGGATGAAACATTAACAACAAGCGCAAACAGGAAAATGTTAAAGAATGAAAGCAATAGATATATGACGATCATTGTAGCCCTTAGATTCTTGGTAGCGTAATAAAATGGTATCAAGAAAAAAGTCGATACATCTCTGGACAGAACCTTCAGAAAAGTTCTTCTTGTTTTTCCTGTTCTCAGGAGTAACAGATCGTACATTATCCATACCGCAGAAACAATTGCGATTGAGAACGAAAAGTCAATCAGAAGAAATACGATAATGCTGAGCAACAAAGTCAATGCCATGAATATCTTGCTTAACTCATCAAAAGCTTGTCCTTGAGTTACTTTCAATCTCTTGCCATGATAGAAATTCTTCTCAATTCCACGCAAATACTGAAAGAAAGGCCCTTTCTCATCACTAAAACTGGATCTAAGAATCGGTTCGAAAGAAATCAACCCTCCAACAAGTGGAACAACGAAGATAGCAAGAAGTGACAAGAACGAAGACCAAAACTCTGCTACATCTACACTAGATACAAGAGAAATGAGCGTATTGGTAACTCTCGACATGTAAAAGGCTCCTATACAACTCAGAAAAGGTATTGACATTCTCGAGAAAAGGGAGTTTATCCTAAATCCTTTGCCTATGATGTCCATTTCTAACAAAAACACGAAGAGAATCGCAAGGTCTATGAATACTGCATAAGGAACCGAGACAATAGTTGAGGTGACAGACCAAACTAGACTAAAAAGAGCAAATACAGTCTTGAGAAACCTATTTTCAACCAATAAGATGACCTTTGGCAACATCTGTCAGTCTCTTGGCTATTTAATAATTCCTTCCGAGACACTTAACCCGTGCCGATTTTTCATTTTGGTAGAGACCAAAACTTTGTTTTCCTAGTGAACACGCAACACCATACCTATTTTCTCACCACGTATAAAAACTAGTGCTTGCTTGAAGGAGTGGTTGAGGACATCATCGTGGGTTGGATGGAGAATAGAAGCATGGAGGATGAATCCAAACGAAATTCTGAACAGGGAAACACTGTTGATGCCTCATACGACTCTAGTTGATCCGAGCAGGAGAAAATAGACTTTCTAAACTAAGCCTTGAAACAAGCCATAATCAAAGAACCTCAAACCCGAAGCGGTATATGAGAGCATATGCAGTGGTAGCCCCGTAGAGATTCGAACCCTCGCCAATATGCACATACTGAGGATTAAGCCATGGCTTCGGATAATCATCAGCGGTGGATCCCGAGCACTGCCTGAACATCTTGATGGAGTTCGCCTTCTTGTCAAGTTTCTCTTTAATGTATAGGAGTTGCTCAAGAGTGATCTTGTTCGGGTTGCGATTCTTGGTGCGGTTGCTGGTTGAGCCGTTCCACCTGTTCTTCCCCTTAAGCGGAAACTCCTCCCGTTTGCCAGTTCGGCATGCGTACAACGTTGCGAGCAAAAGCTTTATTGACCCAAAGCTAATATTTCTATAGGAATCAACTTTGGTCAAAATCCTAGTTGTTTATACTGGAGGAACTATTGGAAGCGTCCACAGACCTCCTACGGACCTACTCAGCCCATTAGTCCCTGGAACCTGGGATGAGATAAGTTCCTTACCTATCGTAAGGGATGCATTGCTGGAACTCGAGAATAAAGATGACCTCACTGTCAAGGCTGACGAATTCAACCCGACGCTTGATTCTTCGAATATGTCGCCCAAAGACTGGATAGACATTGCAACGAAGATTCAATCACATTACAATGATTATCAAGGGTTCGTAGTTCTGCACGGGACAGATACGATGACTTACACAGCTACTGCACTGTCCTTCATCCTTCAGAATCTTACAAAACCTGTGATTGTGACCGGATCCCAACTTCCAATTTCCTCAGTTCGAACGGACGCAGTTCAGAATTTTATTACTTCACTCAGGATTGCGGCCGGAGAATATATGAATCCTCCGCTGCCTCTGGTCCCAGAAGTCTGTATTTTCTTTCAAAACAAACTAATCCGTGGCAACAGATCCCGAAAAATCAACGCGAGTGGATATGACGCGTTCGACTCGCCCAATTATCCTCTGCTTGGAGAAGCCGGAGAGTACATTGAGATTAGGAAAGAGATGATGGTTCCGAAACCAGACGGTGAACTATCACTCAAGAAGTCTCTGGAAAAAAATGTTATGTCCTTTGACATCTTTCCCGGTATACAATCCTCTGACGTCATGAATAGAATTATGCAAACGTCGGACCTGAAAGGATTGGTTCTGAAAACTTATGGAACTGGAAACGCTCCAACAGATGAGAACTTCTTGAAAGCTATAGAGGAAGGCGTGAAAAGAGGGGTTGTTGTTGTCGACGTTACTCAATGCCTCAGGGGCAAAGTCGAGATCGGACTTTATGAAACAAGCGCAGGTCTGCTGACTCGGGGCGTGGTGAGCGGAGCAGATATGACCCCTGAAGCCGCTCTGTGCAAGTTAATGCTTCTTTTGAAGATGTACGAACCATCACAAGCGAAGGACTATGTGCAACAAGACCTCCATGGTGAACAGAGCGAGTCTATCTACAATCTTGATTATGGTGAGGGGACTGCGGACCCCGAAAAACGAACTAAGTCCATTCCCATTACTGGAATTCTTAGGACAGAGAACTTGACTCACGCAGTCATCAAAGCCATTGACGTTACACTAGATGGACCTGTCGGCACGCAGTTTAGAGTATCAACCTTCATCAACCTGACTGAGGATGTGCCTAAGAATTTTGAAGAACAGGAACGCATGACCGAATACTGCGATTACAGAGACGTAACGTGGACAGGTAAACCTGTCCCTTTTCTTCCATTTGAGGCTACCGGAACAGCAAGAAATATGTTAGCGCGTCCAAGTCTGCCAGTATCCGTAACAATGTATACTGACAAGTTTAAGATGTCATGGCGCAATTTGAGCCTCACGTTGATCGCATCCGTCGGGAAGGCTAGCGAGAGATAGATTTGCCACAAAAAATGTATCCCTGCAGTATGGAAACCTTTGTAGCGCATTCGACTCTCCATATTGCATGTTACGCCAATTTTCCTATCACACGACGCGGAGGATAGAAACCCTGTGAAAGTTATCGCCTTTTATTCATTCAAAGGGGGCGTTGGGCGGAGTCTCGCTGCCGCTAACTTCGCCGTTTATCTGGGAAGACTGGGTCTGAAGATAGTAATCATTGATCTCAATCTTGAAGCACCAAGTTTGGTTGAAAAACTGCATCTCGACATGAACCACGATCAAAAGGGGGTTTTGAGCTATCTATTATCTTTTCGGAAGAGTTCATCGCCAGAAAGTGTTGAATCATACCTTGTTCCAGTAGCCATCAAAGGTGAGAGAATATCATATGAGACGACCATCTGGTTGATGCCGGCAGGCTACTGGCCTTCAAGCAAATATCAGCAAGAATTGAGCGAGTTAGATTGGAATGCTGTGATTACGACGAAGAAGAGCGAAAACCCCGTGGGCGCCTTGCTTGATCAGATTCGAGCCTTGCTGGAGCCTGATTACGTAGTTATTGATTCTAGAGGTGGTCTCAGCGAGGCTAAGAGTGCTATCAACCTCGATCTTGCTGATGAAATCGTGATTTTCAGTCCGTTGTCGAATGAAAATGTCGACGCTATCAATCAACTGAGTGTGATTATTGGAAAGGAATCCTCACATAGAGAAAGTGGGGGGAAAGCCTCCATCAAAATAGTCTTTTCACGTGTTCCAAATGCGAGCAACGTTGAGAATCTTAGAAGAAACTGTCTCTCGCGACTCGGAGATACGAAGGAGGCCGGAATCGATTCTTCGTCTATTTTCTTCTTGGCTTCGTGCAAACAATTGGAATATACTGATAAACTTGTTTTGATTGAGCCGACGGATAATCCTGATGTTGAGAGATTAGTATCAGACTACGTTTTGCTCTTCTCTGGCTTAGTACCCAATCTGAGTGAGAAAGTGATCTCTGACGCATTGAACAAGATGAACAACCGATTGCTAGCATTGTCAAATCCAGATGATGCCGAAGGTTTAATATCTCAATTCGCAGGTCTTGCTCCACATCCCGAGGTGTATCGATGGGCAATGAGGAATTTACGTGCTCGAAGCAATGTAGCTGGAGTAAGTAAATACGCCTTGAAGTTGATCACAATGCTCCCTGATGACCTAGAGGCGTTGAATGAAGTTGCGCGCGTCTATCCGATGTTGCCGCCCGGAGAACACGTGAAATGGCATGACAAGGTCATATCGACCTTCGAAGCACTGTATAAGGCTGGAAAGCTTGATGAGAAATCCTGTCTTCAATTCGCCAAATTGCTTAAAGACGCGAACGCCTTGGACGATGCACTGCGAATAGTAACTCCTCTGATACATTCTGAAAAACTAAGCGCTGAGGAGCGGGCTGATGCCAAGTCGATTGCTCTGCTTGCAGCAGTCCGACTGGAAAGGATGAGCTTGATAACCGAGATGGTTAACGATTTGGACAGGCCGTCCATCCAAGCCCTGTGGACAGAAACTGCAATACATCTAATGGCTTGGTGTCATGATCATCACACAAATAGCACTCTTGCACTTGAGATTGGATTGAGATTGGCCCAAAACGGAGAATTGGATGTTTCAAAGGGCTTGATTACGCTAGATCGCTTGGAAAAGATTGTCCATAGCTTGACAAAATCGGCGGGGGATGCTAGGCGTTTGGAGGAACTTGAAAGGGCTTTCATTTCAGGCACAATTGCTCCGATGAAAAGACAGAAACAATCAAAAGAATACCTTGAGCAACTCGCCAGAATATTCAGTCAGGCGGGATTACCCAAGTCGGCATCTGAAATTCAACAACTCCTCGAAGATTTGACACACCCGTAAAGCGTTTTCTCATCCCAGTCTTGTTAGAGGTTCCGAGCATCGGGGCGGAACGGGTTTGAATTCAGTTTCTTGTCCGCAATTTGCACTTCTTCGCTCGATATTGCAGGCCATTCTATCTCACTATAGACCGCGCGCGATCGAATTTCGAAGCTTTTAAATCAAAGCTGTCAACTATAAAGATTGCGTGAGGAACACATGAAGAAAATAATAGCGTTCATCTTGATAAAGATCTTTGGAGCCGGCAGTGAGCGAGTCGCAAGGAGAATAGAGAAGGAAGTTCAGGGAATAACTGAAGTCAGAGTGGTCTTCGGAGAGTACGATGTCATCGCAAGAGCAGAGGTATCAACTTTGGACGATCTTGGAAAACTCGTAATGGGTGGCATCCAGCAACTTGGCGAGAACATCGATACAATAACACTGATAGCGAGTACAGATTAGGTGATGATTGTGTACGCATACATTCTTGTAGACGTTCCAGCAGGGTTTCCAAGAGGACTAGCAGAGAAAATTCGGAAATTCGAAGGCGTACTTGAGGCAAAAAGTGTGTATGGCGCTCGCTACGACATTGTTGTAAGAGTCAACGCAGAAAAACGAGAGGGCTTCATGAGAATAACTGACAACATTCAAAGCTTAGGACGAGGTATTCTTACAGTGACTCTTGAGGCAAAGGAGGAATAGAACCTTGGATTGGTTCGAAGCGATTAAGACCATCGTACAATTGCTTCTCAGTATCAGCTCACTTACCCTGTCTGTTGCAATCTATAGACGAACAAAGCAGATTCGCGCATTAGACAGCAGCAATGTCGTAGACTTAGTGAGAACTGAAATAAGAAGAACAAGTGAAGAACACGAGATTCTGATGAAGACAATAAAGGATCTGAGTGCTAGTATAGAGAAAATCGAGAGGAAAATGGAATGATTATCTTATGGACTTTGCAAGGTGGAGGTACCCGAAAGAACCAGAGCAAGTTAGTGAAGGAGCTTCTACGAGAGTTCTCGAAACGTGGATGTTCCACAGAGGTTTTCATTACTGAAGGTGACGCAGATTTAGTGCTAATAATACGTGATCTCACCAGAGATGACATTAACACTGCAATTGAATGGGGAGAAAAAATCAGAGAGATCGCAACAAAGATGGGCTACATAAGCCAAAGACCTTTGAAATGCTGGACGAAAACTGGATTCTCGGTTTCCCTCTCAACGTCGCCTGGAGGTCCAGCCGTACGAGTTGATTGGTAGGTTTCTTACATGCATGCTCCTTGTGGTCAGCCTCAGATTTGATTTTTCGTAATTCCCGCCTGTTACCGAGACCAGGCGACATACACTCAATAACAGAGGCTTTCCTGCTCCTTTCAAATATCAAGTCAAAGAAGGTTTCATCAGAGGATCTATTACAACGAGTCCTGCCGACGATCGATCGACATGGAATCTTACCCGCGCGTGCTATAGATACTTAGATGCGACTCGTCATCATCACCATCGTCAAAATCCATAACAGAGCGTATGTTTTCCTGCAATGTTTGTTACTCGTCCTCCAATAGCTTTTCCTCCTTAAGATCTTCGTTAATTCTACGCGATACAAACCTTTTCTCCACTAGCGCATTTTAGGCATCTTTCTTGCGGTTGACTTCTTGTTCCTGTTGGCATTTTGGACAAACGGTCGAGTTCCTTCTCGCTGAATCTGAGAAATGGAAAAGCCTGCTATTCGTCACCACTCAGGCTCACTACGCACAGAATAAGCACTGACGCCGCAACTCTGACAAATGTGAAAAAAAATATAGTTTTGGGTCATCAAATCTTTCAGTCCAACATTTATAACACATCAAAAAAGCTGTCAACTGTTGCTTCTGCCTCCCGTAGTATGTGTGAACACACATACCCAATTTCTCCAACAATGTACGTATGACAAACAATGTAGGTGTAAGCCCTCAGACCTACATTGTTTTGAGGTTAGGCTTTTTTTCCACTCCCGCCCGCACCAGCGGGCGACACCCCTTGAAAAATCATGATTAAAAAAAAGGGTAAAGTTTTACCCCAACAACCGCTGAACCAAGAGTTCGAACGTCGACTTGACCTGGGTTTCATGGTAGCCCGGGATAGCTTCAAACTCTCGGGTTAGTGATGGTGCTGGGACCAGGTTTGCATCGTAATCAGGTGGCGACATCTCCCGCAAATTCACTTTCTTTTCTAATTAGGTCTTAGTGCACGCGGCTTTTTTCCAGAATCCTTTTATGAGTTCGTTGCAATCAACTGGGCTTTTGGCAATTTTCATCTCTTTTTGGAAGTAGACAGGTAGTTGCTGTTTGATGTTTGGATGTGCGACGCGTGCGTCCAGGATTACTATGCATCCTTTGTCATTAGCTGATCGGTGGACTCGTCCAC
>Ga0315280_10012676_pt1 | contig 10149 bp, 9 predicted proteins | sample YL17G06_40_MG_FD_203697 | JGI IMG/M metagenome (GOLD analysis project Ga0315280, IMG submission 203697) | Sediment microbial communities from Yellowstone Lake, YNP, Wyoming, USA - YL17G06_40 | ecosystem: Environmental > Aquatic > Freshwater > Lake > Sediment | place: USA: Wyoming | collected...
TCTCCCGAGGTCCTTTTATTAACCCCCCCCCCAAATTCCCCCATTTTCAGCTGCCCCAATACCTATCCCGATGATTTATAATCACAATCCCCAATTAAGGATTATTTTTTGGGGAAGTCCTGGAAAATAACCCCGGGCAGAAAATTCGGGGGCAGAGCTATGTTTAATTTTTAAAGCCCCCCTCCTTCATCATCCTACCAAAAATTGATCGAAGGAGGGTGGCCTTGTTATCATCCGACGCGGGCAAGATGAATCATTTTGCCGTATCTTTTGAAAAGCTCTTTCCTGAGCGGATCATATTCCGGCCGGCTCAAGTCTGCGGTGTCAAGCCACTGGAACGCGTCGTTTCGGGCCATAGCCAGTTCTTTGATGTCCCGGATTAAATCGGCAAACCGGAAAGGCGGCATGCCGCTCTGCCTGGTGCCGAGAAATTCTCCGGGGCCTCGCAAGCGAAGATCGGCTTCCGCGATTTTGAAGCCGTCGGTGGTCTCGGCGACGGCCTTGAGCCGGTCCTTGGCCTGGTCGGTGAGCGGCTCATACGCGACCAGGAAACAGACCGACTCTTTTTCGCTCCTTGCCACCCTGCCCCGGAGCTGATGCAACTGGCTCAAGCCGAACCGTTCCGCATGCTCAATCACAATCGCGGTTGCGTTGGGAACATCGATCCCGACCTCGATGACGGTGGTCGCGACCAGAATTTGGATTTCATTGGCTCTGAATTTTTGCATCATCTTTTCTTTTTGCTGGGGCGGGAGTCTTCCGTGAATGAGTCCGAGCTTCAAGTCGGGGAACACCTTTTGGGAAAGCTCTTCAAATTTTTTCGTGGCGTCCTGAAGTTCGAGCCGAGCAGACTCCTCAACCAGCGGATAAACGATGAAAGCCTGTTCGCCTTTGCCCACCCTGGCTTTGAGTTCGGCCCAGGCGCGGTTTACTTCTTTGCCGGCGATCAATTTTGTCCACGGCGGTTTTCGGCCCGGGGGCATCTCATCGAGGATAGAGACATCGAGGTCTCCATAAGCGGTCATAGCCAGACTGCGAGGGATAGGGGTTGCGGTCATCACCAGAATGTGCGGAGGCCGATCCGCTCCTTTGGCCTTGAGCATTAACCTCTGCTCAACCCCGAACCGGTGCTGCTCGTCGATGATTGCCAGACCGAGCCGCTTGAACTCAATTTTTTCCTGAATCAGGGCCTGGGTTCCGACCAGGAACTGCAAAGTCCCGTCTCCGGCCTGGTCGAAAAATTTCTTGCGTTCCTCGCCGCGCACCGCGGCTGTAAGAAGGCCTGAACTTACATCCAGTTGATCGAGCCAGCGATGGAGATTAAGCCAGTGCTGCTCGGCCAAAACCTCGCTCGGAGCCATAACCGCGACTTGCAAACCGGCAGAGATCACGGTGAGAGCGGAAAAGAGGGCAACGATGGTTTTTCCGGAGCCGACATCTCCCTGGAGAAGACGGTGCATTGGCCGGCTGTGCGCGAGGTCGTTTTTTATTTCTTCAATCACCCGGTTCTGCGCGGGGGTCAGCTTGAAGTCCAAAATTTCCCGCAGCTCTTCAATTTTACGCCCGCCGGCTCTGACCGGGTAAGATTTTTCCTGGATCATCCCTTTATGGCTCAACGCTAATGCCAGCTCAAGAAGAAAAAACTCCTGGTAGTAAAGCCTCTGATGCCAGGGGGAGCGAAGCTTTTGAAGGTTTTCAATATTTGCCTCCGGGGCCGGGAAATGAAGACTTTTGAGCGAGGTTTGAATGTCGGGCCAGTTTCTTTTGGCGTTGACTTCGGGAGGAACCAGATCGATGAGCTGGGAGGCGGCGATTTCCAGTGCCTGGCTGGTGAGGGTGCGTAATTTTTTCTGGGAGAATCCCTCGGGCAGGGAATAAATGGGCACGATCCTGCCGAAGCTCAATGAATCGATTTCTTCACCTTCTTCGAGAATTTCCAGCTCGGGGTGAGCCATTTCCAGAAGCGGGCCATACTTTCTTACGGTCTGGCTGGCGATGACCACCCTGCCCTTTTGGAGTTTTTCTTCGAGGTAGCTGCCCGGGATTTTGAACCATTTCAACGCCAGCGCTCCTGAACCGTCATCAATCACCGCTTGAAAACTCTGACGGCGCCAGCCGCCGCTCTTTCCACTCGCCACAATCTTTCCGGCCACAACCGCTTTTTCGCCGACCTTGAGCTTGGATATTGGCTTGAAATCCCTTCGATCCTCATAGCGGTAGGGAAGGTAAAAGATCAAGTCTTCGACGGTTTGGATTTGCTTTTGCTTGAGCTTTTCGCTCAGGCGGGGGCCGACGCCTTTCAGGTATTGCACGGATTCTTTCAGGGAAATGGCCGGCTTTTGGAGAGAATTGGGATGCGAGCTCATCACGATTCTTTCAGGCGCTTAAAAGAAAAAGAGAAGTCAAAAAGAGACAGCGGCACAACATTGCTTCGGGTTTTTGGGGAACGGAGCATTGTGCCAACAGTTTAGCAGAAATCCGGATCGGAATCGAGAGAATGGGGAATTTGGGGAAGATGGCTCATTAAATCCCGATATGGCTTCCGGCACAAAAAGATTTACAGCATGTCCAAAATCCGTTTTTGACAACCATTCGGCTTTGGGGCAGAATACGGGTAAATGAATCTGCCGAGATTGAAAAAAGTTTTTGCGTATCTGTGCGCGGCATACACCTTTATGGTTTTTTTTACGGTGCCGTGGGGAGCAAAGGTAGTGCCGCCCGATTATGTTTTTATTCCCCTGTTTATCATATTTTTAGCGCTGGTTGTCAAGGAGCGGCGCTTCGGGTTGGCGTTTGAATTTCTGGTGATATTTTTTCTAATCATTTTATTTATGGTTATCGACCTGATTTTTACCGGCAATTACCTGCCGGGCGTGATCAAAATCGTTGGCCAGTGTTATTTGTTTATGATTTTTTGGGTGTTCTACTATTACACTGAATCCAAGCAGAAATTGGAGTCTCTTTTCATCTCCTGGTTTTTGAGCGGACTTGTTCTCAGCGGTCTTGGACTGCTCGGTTATATTCTCTACTATGCAGGATTTCACTCCCTGTTGAATCATTTGGTGGATGGCGCGGGACTCCAGGTCAGCGGCAAGTATATTCATGTTCGCTTGAGCAGCGTAATTGGTGCGGAAAAGCTCTCAAGCTGTTTACTGGGCGTTATTTTGATTTTAGTGTATTTCTTTCGCAAAAAATACTGGAAATTTGGCAACCCGGCCTTGTTTTCGGTTCTGGCAACGGTTCTTATAATTTCTGACATCCTGACCCTGGCACGAAGCTTCTTCCTTCTCGTCGTAGCCCTGGCCGGTTATCTCCTTATTTTTGATGAGAAAAGAAACTGGCTGACCGTAACTCTGGGGACAGCCATAGTTACAATAATGTTGCTCCTTACCTTCAGCTTGACGGTATGGAATGTTTTCCCGCTGCATATTAGCCGGAATTCTGAAAAACAAGAGTTGCGGATCACCATTTCCACCCGGCCTTCTTATCCGAGAATGGCGGTTTATTATCCTGCGGTTTGGAAACAGATCAAGATGCACAAGGTCTGGGGCAGAGGCCCAGGACACGCCGCGACCGGCCCCATTACCGTCGCGGGCATTTTTCACCCGGATGGAGGAGACGCCCACAACATAATTTTTGAGCTTTGGTCCACCCGTGGAATCTTTGGGCTTATTCTTTATCTCGCGTTCTGGCTGATGACTATTATCCTTCCGATTAGAGGGTTTCGAGGCAGAGTAATGCCTTTGGAAGCGAAAACCTTGCTGGCCATTTCCGCGGGAATAATGCTGGTCGGGTTCACGGTTGATGTTGAAGAGTTCCGTCACCTGTACATTGCGCTCGGCTTGTTCGCGGGATTTTCATCGCCTCGAATAACCGACACCTGACCCTTTAGCTTTGCGGCTATTTGCAACGCCTTGCATCAATCAAGGTCTCTGGTGTGTTTTAGCAACGCGGCGGCCGCGCTTGACTCAAGGGCGCTGCCCTTGATTTTTAAAAATATTTGTATATACTCATTTTGCTCCTTGCTCCGGCCTTGAGCCGGGGCTGATAAACCGTGAGGAGGATGGATTTGAAGACCAGAAAATACGAGACCCTTTTGATCGCCCGCCCCGAATTTGAAAAGGAACAAATTGAGGATTTGGTCAAGCGGCTTTCGGAGCGGATTGAGCGCAATCAAGGTAAGCTTTTGGAAGTTTCAGACTGGGGTCTGCGCAAACTCGCGTACCCGATCAGGCTGCGGGGAGAAAAGTTTTTCTACGGCCGTTATTTGCTCTTGGTTTACGGAGGCACCGGTCGCGCGGTCAAAGAGCTGGAAGACTATATGAAGCTGATTGATGACACCTTCCGCTTCAACAGCTATGTGGTTTCTGAAGAGGCTCCGACCATGGACCAGGCCGAGCCGGTTTGGCGGGAAGAAGTGGTGCCCGAACTCAGGCTCCGCGATGACGGCGAAGGGCTTGAGGTGATTGAGCCGTCCAAGCAAAGAAAGCTCTCAAAAGAAGACCTTTACCGGCCCAAGGCCGCGGAAAAACCGGCAGTCGTTGAGGCCGGAGAAACCCCAGCCAAAGCCGCGGCTGAAGCCCAGAGCGCGGCAATTCCAGGGCAGGCAGCGCCGTCCGAAACCTCGGCTCCCGAACCCGTGAAACCTGAATCCGCAAGCGAAAACGATGATTCCAAGGAGGAATGAGATGGCCAATATGGAACCCGAGGCCGGAGAAAGAAGGAAACAATATCCCCGCCGCAAGGTCTGCCGTTTTTGCCAGGAAAAAAGCCAGGTTAATTATAAAGATGTTCGCACCCTTTGCTTTTACATCAGCGAGCATGCTAAAATCCTTCCGCGAAGAATGACCGGCACCTGCGCCAAGCATCAGAGGCTCTTGGCAAAAGAAATCAAAAAAGCGAGAATTATGGCCCTTCTTCCCTATGGGCCGCCGCATATTTAATCAGTCTAAAGGATAACTTTATATTTGACTCGTAACGGAGCGTAAATGAAGATAATTTTGCTGGAAGATTTGAAGAATGTCGGAAAAGCGGGAGAGGTGGTTGAGGTCAAAGACGGCTTTGGCCGGAATTATTTGATCCCGAAAAAACTTGCTATTGCCGCGACCAGCAAGAATTTGTCTCAGCTTGTGCATCACCGGAAGATCATTCATTCCCGGGAGACCCGTAAGCAAAAGGATGCGCTCGCGCTCAAAGAGCAGATTGAGAGTCTTTCCATAACCATACCTTGCAAGGTTGGCGAGTCAGACCGTCTTTTCGGCTCTGTAACCGCGATGGACATTGGCCAGGCGCTCAAGGAAAAGCAAATTGAAATTGACAAGCGTGCGATCAAGCTGGAGGAACCGCTAAAGACCCTGGGGGTTTACACCATCCCCATCCATCTGGCTAAAGATGTGGAAGCCAGCCTCAAACTCTGGCTGGTGAAGGAATAAAATAAACCGGCTTACTTTATTTTTTCGCGGCTAGCTCCGGTATTCCGCGTTTATCCTGACATAGGCCTCGGTAAAATCGCAACTGATGATTTGAAAACCCGCCGCGGCGTTGCCCGCCTTGAATAGAATGGTGAAGCCGCTCTGCTTGAGAATTTCCGAGGCTTTTCGCTCGCTTTCTCGGCCCCGGTAGGTTCTGCTCCTGGCGCCATGCCTGAAAATCTCCAGCCTCTTTCCGTCTTTGGCGCCAATCAGGTACAGGCTGCTCTTTTTTATGTCAAACCTGGCGCCTGAGATTCCGGCCGCGGCAACAATCCTTCCCCAGTTGGGGTCTGCTGCGGAGACTGCGGTCTTGACCAGAGGAGAGTTGGCAATTCTTCTCGCGATCTTTTCAGCATCCGCGCCGGTCCTTGCTCCCTCAACCTTCACATAAAACCACCGGCTTGCTCCTTCGCCGTCAGCCGCAATTTTGCCCGCAAGTTCAAGGCAGACCCGGCGAAAAGCATCCGTGAAGCGTTTCCACCCGGGTTTGTTCGGCTCAGCCTCAACCCCGCCCGCGCCGCTGGCAAGCGCAAAAAGAGTGTCATTAGTGCTGGTGTCGCCGTCAATGGTCACGCGGTTGAAGCTCCCCTCCATGCTTTCCTTCAAAACCCTCTGGAGATGAACCGGCTTGACTTGCGCATCAGTGAGAACAAACGCGAGCATGGTCGCCATCTTCGGCTGGATCATCCCCGCGCCCTTGGCAAATCCCATAAGCCGGACCTCTTTGCCTTTTATGGTGAGCGAGGCCGCGGCTATTTTTTCTCTGGTGTCCGTGGTCATTATTGCCCTCATAAAATCCCGACCGCGGTTCCGCCCGGCTTTGGAAACGAGTTCGGGAATTGCCCTGATTATTTTCCGGGAAGGAAACGGCTCGCCGATCACGCCGGTGGATGCCAGCAAGATGGAAGAATCCTTTATGTCCAGATGGTCCGCGAGGCCGCGGCTGGTTTCTTTAGCTCCGATTATGCCGTCCTGCCCCAGGCCGCAATTGGCGTTCCCGGAGTTAACCAGAATGGCGCGCGCTTTTCCGCTTTTTATTCTCTGGCGGGAAATCAAAACCGGCGCGGCCTGCAAAAGACTGGTCGTGAAAACCCCGGCCGCGGAGCAATCATTCTCCGCCAGGATCAGCCCCAGGTCTTTCCCGCCCTTCTTTTTGATGCCCGCGCTGATCCCCGCGAACAAAAATCCGGAAGGCGGCTGATATGGTTCAGACATTTTAGCTCTGCTTGGTCTGCTTTAATAATTTCTGAAGAACCAATTGAACCTCGCCCAGCAATTCCTGCAGGCTGGCAAGGTCCATCTCCTTCTCTTCCTTTGCTTTGCCCTGGTCGGCATAAACTATTACCGCGACCTTTCCAAAAACCAGGATCGGCATCACCAGCGCGCGGAAAGGAACAATGTCCCCCATTCCCAGCAAAAGTCTCTGGTTGATCGGCGTTTGCGGCACCGGCCCGAGCAATTGAGACCTCGTGTTGTAAACCGTGCTGATCACGCTGTCCAGCTCGAGCGGCACCATCAGGCTGGCCAGCCGCTTCTCATCAACTCCTTCCCCCCTGCCCTGCCAGCCGAACGCCACGCCCGCCTTGATGTAAAAAAGGGCGACCCGGGCAAAGATTTTTTGCGCGAATTCAAGTATGATCCGAGCCAGCTGGTCCCGGTCCGTCGCTTTGTCGATCTCGTCTTTGATTTTCGGCAGAAGAAAGCGGGGATGGGTGGTTCTTCCCACCCGGTCCCAGAAATCGTCCAGGTCCTTGGGCGGGCCCTGCACGGAGGTGATGCTTTGCGGGTCAACCGGCTTCGCAGTCCCGCTCCCGCTGACTTCCTGGAGAGGCTGGCTGCCGGCCCACAAGCTTTGGCCGGGCTCCACCGAAGTCAACGCGGTGTAGGGGTAAAGCTCGCGCATCAGCTCAAGGTTTCGCTCGAGCTGGATGAATCGCGGCTCCCTTTTGACGCCGTAGTAGCGCTCCAGGGTCCAGCGCAGATAGACCTCGGTCACCACGCAGGGAAAGACTTTGAGACCGGTAGCCTTCTCCACCTCCGAGATCACATTCTTTTCTTCCGGGTCCAGCATTCCGATGTAGAGCCGCTTGGCCAGTCTCCGAAAAGGAATGAAATCAAACCTGAGAACCAGATCCTTGGGAACCAGGCGGATCACCTCAGCCGGAATTTCTTTCAACTCGTCAAGCGCAACTGCTTCCACGCCATACCTCTCCGAAAGCGCTTCCGCCAGCTCTTTCTCTCCGATGTATCCCAGCTCGAGCAACACGGTTCCCAGCTTGCCCGAGAAAAGAATCTGGCACTGCACCGCCTGATCCAGCTGGCTCTGGGTGATCTTGCCTCGCTTGATCAGAATCTCTCCCAACGGCTCCGGCATCCCTAAAAATATATCAGATTTCCGGGCAAGAGCCAATCCGGCCGGCCACGAACGCCATCAGACCAATTTTCAGCAGGCCGGACCAAGGCCGAGATGCCTTGCCGGGCTGGATTTTGCGCGGGCCGGCATCTCCGCGGCTTTTTGGGAAGCGCACTTGGGTTTATAATCAAAACCGATGAAATCAGACGCAGCACAAATTGTAAAACGGCTTCGCGATCACGGCTTTCAGGCGTATCTTGTGGGCGGCTGCGTAAGAGACCTCCTGCTCGGGCTTAAGCCCAAAGACTGGGATGTCGCGACCAGCGCCCGGCCCCAAGAAATCCGGCGCCTGTTCAAAAAAACCATTCCGGTCGGCGCTAAATTCGGCGTGGTGATTGTCCGCAGCCGGGGGAAAAACTACGAGGTCACAACCTTCCGTCGTGATTTCGGATACGAAGACGGCAGGCATCCGACCCGGGTGGAATTTTCCGGCCCGGAGCAGGACGCGCGGCGCCGGGATTTCACCATCAACGGAATGTTCTATGACCCGGTTGATAATAAAGTTATTGACTTTGTCGGGGGCCGGAAGGATTTGAAGGCCGGCGTCATCCGCTCGATCGGAGATCCCCAAGAGCGTTTTCAAGAGGACAAGCTGAGGATGCTGCGCGCGGTTCGATTTTCAGCCAGATTCGGTTTCCCGATTGAGCAAAAAACCGCGGCCGCGATAAAAAAATATGCCGGCCAAATCCGGGAGGTCAGCGCGGAGCGGATTCGGGAAGAGCTGATTATGATTTTTACGCAAAAAAATCCGGAACGAGGACTTGAGCTTCTGGACAAACTAAGCCTCCTAAAATCGGTTTTGCCGGAAGTGGCCGCGCTTAAGGGCGTTCCCCAGCCTCCCCAGTTCCACCCCGAAGGCGATGTCTTCACCCACACCAAGATTATGCTCAAGCTGATGAAAGACCCCAGCCCGGAGTTTGCGTTCGCGGTACTGCTCCACGATGTGGGCAAGCCTCAAACCTTCAGGATTGCGGAGCGCATACGGTTTGACGGCCATTCCAGCCAGGGAGCGGAGCTCGCGGCCAAAATTATGCGCCGGCTCCGTTTCTCCAGACGTCAAATCCAGACCGTCAGCTCGCTGATCAAGGAGCATCTCAGGTTCATTGACGCTCCTAAAATGAAAGAAAGTACTCTCAAACGCTTTATGCGGATGGAAAATTTTGATCTCCACCTCGAACTGCACCGCCTGGACTGCCTTGCCAGCCATAACGACCTCTCAACCTATAGATATGTGAGAAAAAGGCTCAGGCAGTTTAGGCAGGAAGAGAAAAAAACAGCCACAAAGCCGAAGCGGCTGATCACCGGCGATGACCTTATCAGTCTCGGGCTTACCCCCGGGCCTATCTTTAGACAAATTCTGCTTGCCATTGAGGACGCACAGCTCGAGGGCAGAGTGAGCACTCGCGAGGCAGCGCTGGAACTCGCGAAAAAATTTGCGGCAAGCGCGAAAAATCCGGTTTAATAATGCGCTTGCGCCTGACATAACCACAAACTCAAAGGAGGGGCAAAAATGGTTACAGGAGCGAATGTGGACGGAGCGTTTCAGCATAAGCAATATCTTTTCCGGCGAAAGTTTTTCCGCATCTTTGGCGGGGCCTTCCATACCTATGACCAAAACGGCAATCTGCTTTTCTACGCAGACCAGAAGCGGTTTCGCATAAGAGAGGATTTCAGAATTTACTCGGATGAAAGCAAGAGTCGGGAGCTTTTGCGCATCAAGACCCCACAGGTACTTGACCTCGGGGCCACATACAATGTTTTTGACTCGGCCACGGGCCAGAGAGTGGGAGCGCTCAGGCGCAAGGCACTTAGATCGATTATAAAAGATGAGTGGGAAATAATGGACAGCAACGACAGACAAGTCGGCACGATGACCGAGGCAAGTCTTGTTGGCGCTTTGCTCAGCAGATACTGGAACCTGATCCCCCAAAGCTACACTATCTCGACCACCGCCGGCAAGTTGGTCGCGGAGATCAAGCAGCATTTCAATCCCATAATTTTGAAATACACGATGACCATTACCGAAGCTCAGCCTTCAATTGACCAGAGGCTCCTTGTCTCCGCAGGAATCCTGCTGGCCGCTATTGAGAGAAGGCAGACAGCGATATTGGGAGACTAAAATAGCGGTCTAAACTTATGGGGATGTTTCCCAAATACTATTCACATCAAATTTTCCCCGCCCTTGACGGGAGGGGTGTGCAGTGCCATGACATAGTTTACACAATGTGCCAAGACATAGTTTACACTTTAAGGCATCCAAAAACC
>Ga0315280_10012677_pt1 | contig 10149 bp, 7 predicted proteins | sample YL17G06_40_MG_FD_203697 | JGI IMG/M metagenome (GOLD analysis project Ga0315280, IMG submission 203697) | Sediment microbial communities from Yellowstone Lake, YNP, Wyoming, USA - YL17G06_40 | ecosystem: Environmental > Aquatic > Freshwater > Lake > Sediment | place: USA: Wyoming | collected...
AGGTGTGGGGATTCATTTCCTATTTTCTTATGACCAATCGGTCGCCTATCTGTATCAAAACCGAAGCATTTATGAGAATACCTATTTCTTTTCCCGCCTCAGCCTGATTGATGTCATTTTTTTTCTCTCTCATATTAAGAACCTTGCCGGCTCCAACAACTTTTTGCTCGCCGCCGCTCGTGTTTCGCAAAACTTCAAAAGACGATGCTTTGGTTTTGAAAATTCCGCTTGCCACGCGGCCGCCCACGAGCTGCTTCTCTGGTCTTTTTTGATTAAACACCGCGAGTACTTCCAGTTCCCCGACTGTCGCGGGCTTGCCGGCGCCCAACAAAAACTCTTCAACAATTTTAACTAAATCGTAAATTATGTCAGAGGTAATAATTTTAACTCCTTGCGCTTCGGCTAAATTTTTAGCTGCTTTGTCGGCCTTATTTTTAAAACCGATTATTGCTGCACTGGTGGCAACCCCATTTTTTACGTCATTGTCGGTAATATCGCCGACTGATTCGTTAATTACGTTTAGCGGCTTCTCATCGCTCCCGAGCGCTTTTATAATAAGAGAAAGCGCCTCCAGAGAACCGGCGTCTGCGGCTTTCAAAATAAGATTCAGGGCGTCTTTAACCGGCTTGGATAAAACAGAAACGCTCTTTGGCACGTTTGCGCCCGAAGGAGCCGAACCACTTGAAAACTCTTCGCCGACCTGCGGCAATTGTTCAAAACCTATTATCAAGGCCGGCGCCGACGGCCGGAGTTCGTCAGCCTGCTCTCCTAAAAAGTTCTCTAAAATCTTGACTTTTCCGCTTGTGGTCTTGGTTTTTATGTCGTCTCCCTTTCTTAAAACGCCGTTTTTGACAATTACCGTTGCTTCAATACCGCGCCGCGAATCGCGCCTTGCCTCAAGTATGTAGCCTGAGGCTGGCGCCGCTTCATTAAATGTCAAATTTTCAACGTCTGTGGCAAGCAAAACCAGGTCTAAAAGCTCATTTATCCCCTCGCCTGTTTTTGCCGAAACTCCGTGGAAACTCACCTGCCCTCCAAAACCCTCCAATAAAACTCCTGCTGCCGTAAGCTCGTTTTTGGCTTTTTCCATATCGCCACCGGTCTTGTCAATTTTATTGATTGCGACTACAAACGGTGTTTTGGATTCTTTTAAGATTTCCACCGCTTCTTTTGTCTGCGGCTTTACGCCTTCGTCAGCCGCAACAACCAGTATTGCCAAGTCAGCCACCTCGGCGCCTCGCGAGCGCATTTTGGAAAACGCTTCGTGCCCCGGCGTATCAATAAAGGTTATCCTCCTTCCTTCGGAAGGCTTTGTCTGCGTTTGTTCTGCGTCTGTCTGCGTATGGATGATCTCGTAGGCGCCGATGGCCTGCGTGATTTCGCCGGCCTCGCGAGCAGCCACGTTCGTCTTGCGGATGTAATCCAAAAGAGTGGTTTTGCCGTGGTCAACGTGCCCCATTACAACAACAATCGGCGGCCGCTTTTTTAATTTTGTCTCGCTTTTTTCTGGCATTGTGTATAAAAACTAACAGAAAAATTTGATAAAAACAACCCTTCGATAAACTCAGGGTTGTGGTGAGCCTTGCCGAACCACAAGTTTTTCCGGTATTATATTTCACATAAGGAGGCGTGTCTGAGCGGCTTAAAGAAGCGGTTTGCTAAACCGTTGTGCGGGTAAAACCGCACCGAAGGTTCGAATCCTTCCGCCTCCGCAGGAGTGAGCACCGGTTAGAGAGACAGAGAAGCCTCGCCAAGGGTGATGCTTCTTAGTGTCGAATAGTTATGATTTGTGTGTTAAAATGACATTAATGGATAACGAGGTACCAACAAAAGTAGTTGGCGAAACTTCAAAGGTTTCGAAAGGGCAGCGATGGTTTGCGGGATATATTGTTACGGGATTTATTTGGTATTTAGGGCAAACTTTCAACAAAACTCCATATGATGGAATTATTATTTTGTCAATCGCTATTCTCTGCGGAGTTTTTTATCATCGGATTAAAGCAAAAATAAAAGGCAAAGAATGGCTACGCATTGTGGGTACGTTTTTAATTCTTGAAATAATTGCTGGTGCGCTGATAGGATTTTTTACGAGGTTATTTTAGTTCCTACCAGTGGTATGTGATTCCTTAAAAAACTTATGTCCCAAACAATATTGCCGGAAAATTATCCTTCCGAATGTGGAAGCGAAGTAATAGAAAAAGTTATTGGTGGCCTACAAAAGGAGGTAAAGAGAACCGCTTACTTGGACAACGAAACTGCGTCTATTTCGGTCATGCAGGATAGCTCTTTGATTCAACTCGGACAGACAGAACTTGCGAGCAGATTTATTAAAAAGTATTCTTTACTGGCGTTAGGAGTATCAATTCTTTCTTTACTTATAGCTTGTATGGCACTTTTTCTGCGGAAATGAGACCGACCCGCCTCAAGCGACCTATTCTTAGAAACATTGCAACGGTTTGTTAAGATTTGGTTTTAGACCGAGACACACCGCATTATGGATCCCATTCAAGGCAAGGAGTTGGAGCTTAAAGTAATTAGGAAATTGAAAGACTCTAAGAAATGGGGCGATATTAGCACTGGCTATTTTTATCGCGACTTACTCACAGAAAAACCCAGAGAAATCGACATTGTCGCTGACGGAATCTTTGGATTAAATCACGGTCATTCAATACAGGTTTCCTTAATTTTTGAAGTAAAATATATTACCGGTAAACTGACCATTTGGTTTGATGAGGCTAAAAAAGAAGATTTAATTGCCTTCACAAAAACCAACATAGTTAGGGATACCAGTGAAGCAGAAATCTTGATTCAAAATTCCCATTTTTTTAACCCAGCAGGATCTACTCCGCCCGTCTTTGCAAAAACATGGTTTCAAAACACCCCTAGTAAAAAAGAGGGGTTTTATGATGCCGTAAGCACGTTATTAAGCATTTTTTCCTCTCCTAGCATAAAATATCAATTTAAAGTTAAAAGCCAAAACAATACAAAGCATTTATTAATCCCAATAATTGCCTATCAAACAGAAAATCCCATAGAATTTAGAAATTTTGACAACAATCCAATCTCGCCTCATAAAAACTTCCTCCTAGAAGCTCATCATATATATCCTCTTTCAAGCGGAAACTATCTTAACGAACCTAGTTATATTTCAATTTGGGATATAGACGAAATAGACCAAAATATCAGCAAACTTATAAATGAGTTTTCACCTGACGACCGGGGAGGGTATTCTAATAATATAGCAACTTCAATCATCAGAGAATTTAGAAACGACCAACCCAAAACCACGCCTACTACGTTTCGCTAAAATGCCGTCATTCTTTTAAACGCGACCGACCCGCCTCAAATGACTCATTTTCAAGAACGTTGCAACGGCTTATCGGAATTTGGTTCTAGATCGACCCACACCGCAACAATAACAATATTAATATGAAAATAGGCATAGATTTAGATGAAGTATTGGCGGAGTTTGTTTCTGCTTTCCTGCAATTTCATAACGAAAAGTACGGAACGAAACTGAATAAGAATCACTTTCACGTTTACGAATTTGAGAAGGTATTGGGCGGGACCGAAGAAGACGCCGCTGATAAGGCCTACGAATTTTTCGGAACTCATCATTTCAAAAATATACAGCCGTCCGAAGGAGCCAAGAAAGCAACGGAAAAATTGGCGAAAGCAGGCCATGAACTCTTCGTCATTACCTCAAGACAAAGCGAGGTCGTTGAAGATACAAAAAATTGGCTCGAAGCCAATTTCCCCCAGACGTTCAAAGAAGTTTATTTCACGGCGAATAAATACGGCCGCACAAAATCAGACATTCAAAAAATTGATGTTTGTAAAAAAATCGGCGTTTCTCTTTTAATTGAGGATGGCCTTGAATTTGCCTTAAGTTGCGCTGCCGAAGGAATAAATGTGCTGTTGCTCGACCGGCCGTGGAACCAAGGCGAGCTGCCTAAAAATATAAAACGAGTGTCGTCATGGGACGAAATCTTTAAAGAAATTTATTATTTAGAAAATGCATAAAAACACAAAATTCTTCTTAGGGGCAATTGCTGTTCTATTCGTTCTTTGGATAATTCTCCGCTTTGTGATAGGCGGACCCGAAGATGACTGGATTTGCCAAGACGGAAACTGGGTTAAACACGGCAACCCCACGGCAGAGATGCCCAAAACGCCTTGCGAGATATATTAGGGACGCTGACTTAAAAAAATTTTTAAACACTAACCGCTTTTTCTGACGAACTTATAATTTCCTTAAAACGCCGCGCAAGAGCGCGGTGGGTCAGATATCCCACGAGGAGACCGATTAAAACACCGCCTAAAACATCAATCGGCCAGTGAACGCCGACAAAAATGCGGGCTATAACGCTTACTGCTGACAAAACAAAATACCATATTCCCATCTTTCGGTTAAAGTAGAAAACCACAATGGCAAGCGCAAAAAAGAAAGCGGCATGGCCGGAAGGAAATGAATAGCCGGATTCGCCAACAAGCGGCGTAAAGCCAAGCGTCTCAAAAGGTCTCGGGTGGTGATAAAAAAAGCGAATAAATTCGGTTATGATGCCCCTCGCAATGATTACGGCGAGCGCTCCTTCTGCAAAAATAAAAACTCGTTTGCGCCAGTCGGGTTGAGAGAAAACCAAAAACAAAAATCCCAAAACCAATAAATACGGCAGATATTGTGATAAAAAAATCCCAAACCAATCCGAGACGAAATTGCGGTGGCTAAACTGAAAAATCCACTTAAATATTAGCTGGTTAAAATTTTCCATACAAAAAGTTATTTGCGAACATACGGCAAAAGCGCCATAAACCTCGCGCGCTTTATGGCTTGGGCAAGTTTGCGCTGATGTTTGGCGCAGACGCCTGTGTGCTTCGGGTCAATTATTTTCATCTGGCTGGAAATAAAACGCCTGAGAAGGTCAACTTCTTTATAGTCTATGTACTTAAGATTTTGTGAGCAAAAAAAGCACTGATTCATTATTAGGTGTTAGGTGTTAGGTGTTAGGTGTTAGGTGTTAGGTGTTAGGTTCTAAAACCCAAAACCTATAACCTAAAACCTAGTTTATATTTTTTTCACCTGAAGTGAATCCAGCTCCACTGCCGTATCCCGACCAAAGATCGGCACCAAGACCTTAATTCGCCCTTTTTCTTCGTCAATTTCAGAAATTTTTCCGTCATAATCCTTGAATGGGCCGTCTGTAATTTTTACCAAATCACCGATTCTCAAGTCAACGTTGAATTTGCTTTCCTCTTTTCCTGTTCGTGCAAGCAAGGCATCAATTTCGCTCTTGGAAAGAGGAGTCGGGCTTGTGCCGTCAGCGCCGACAAATCCAGTAACGCGAGGCGTGTTTCTCACGACATACCAGGAATCTTCGCTTAAAATCATCTCCACGAGCACATAGCCCGGATAAATTTTCTCCTCTATGGTTTGGCGGCGGCCGCTTTTAACCTTAATCTTCTTTTCTTTGGGAACAATAACGTTAAAAATCTTGTCGCCCATGGCGAGCGACTCCACTCTTTGCTTCAAATAGCGGGCAACCGCCTCTTCATAGCCGGAGTATGTTTGGACGGCGTACCACTGCCTAAGTTTTGATTTTTCGTCGTCTTTTATGAAATTCATTGTGGTTATCTTAAGATGAAATCTTTTATTAAATAAGAGAAAAGGTAGTCAAAAAGCCCCAAAAACAGGGCGAGGCCCAGCGACAAACCAATTACTATGATGGTGAGGCGCGTGGCTTCTTGGCGAGTCGGCCAGTTAACGTGCCGAAGTTCGGTCCTTGATTCTTCAAAAAACTTTTTAATGCGTGAAAACATGCCAATTTTGTCTAAATTTTCGAGCAACTTTGTGGCGATGAAAATTTAGCCACAAAATTGAGCACCCAGCCCCACTTTTTAAGCTGACACGGGTTCGCCGACCTTGCATTTTGTCCACTCCTACTAATTAATTTAAATATTAACGTTGCCATAAAAAGTGGGGCTGGGTATGGGTTTTACAATGAAAAATTCTACACCAACGGCTTGAATTTTTCAAGTAAAACCTCATACGTCAAGGTTTTGAACTGCGGCGGCGTGCGCTTGAATAAATTTCTTCCTCGGCTCAACTTCGTCCCCCATCAAAATATCAAACAAACGATCGGCTTCTTCGGCGTCTTCAATGGTTACTTGTTTTAGTATTCTATTTAACGGATTCATCGTTGTCTCCCAAAGCTGGACAGGACTCATTTCTCCCAGCCCTTTGTAGCGCTGAACGTTGACGGCGGTTTTTTTCTCAACCTCTTCTGCCGCCACTTCTGTTTCCTCAATTGATTCAATCTTTTCGGTCTTCTTGCTTGCGAGGCGACTCTTTTGGAGTTCTGCTACTATTTTCTCCTTCGCTGCATCCGAAAAAGCATAACGGATTTCCTTGCCTGCCTGGATTCTATAGAGCGGCGGCTGCGCAATATAAACATATCCTTCCTCAATAATTTGTCTGAAGTAACGGTAAAAGAAGGTTAAAAGAAGAGTCCTTATGTGCGCGCCGTCAACGTCTGCATCGCTCATTAAAATTATTTTGTGATAGCGCAACTTGCTCAAATCAAATTCTTCTGCAATAGCCGTGCCAATGGCAACAATAAGAGACCGTATTTCCTGATTGACCATTATCTTGTCAAGACGCGCCTTCTCCACGTTCAAAATCTTGCCTTTAAGAGGAAGTATTGCCTGTGTTTGCCTGTCGCGGCCCTGTTTGGCGCTCCCGCCGGCCGAATCTCCTTCAACTATGAATAATTCCGAATCTTCCGGTCTGCGCGAGGTGCAATCTGCCAGTTTGCCGGGTAATGTCAAGCCTTCAAAAGCTCCTTTCCGCAAAACAGTTTCTTTGGCAGCTCTTGCGGCCCGGCGCGCTTTCGCAGTAAGCAAAACCTTTTCAATCATCCGGCGAGCATCGGACGGCCTCTTTTCCAGAAACTCCTTTAGCGCCTCGTTTATAACCGTCTCTGCTGCAGTTCTCGCTTCAGGATTGCCAAGTCGGGCTTTTGTCTGGCCTTCAAACTGCGGCTCGCGAAGTTTTACGGAAACCACGGCAATCAAACCTTCTCTCGTGTCATCGCTCGCAAGATTTTCCTCTTTTTCTTTAAGGTAATTTTCAGCTCTGGCATAGCTGTTGAGCGAACGCGTTAAGGCCGACCGAAAACCTGTTAAATGCATTCCTCCGTCAGGCGTGTAAATGTTGTTGGCGAAACTCAATTCTTCCGTGGTTACGTCGTCAACGTAAAGAAATGCGGCTTCCACTTCAATTTTTTCGTAATTGCGGTGCACGTAAAAAATTTCCTCGTGGAGCGGCTTTTCGTGGCCAGCCAAATATTTTACAAAGGACAAAAGTCCGCCGTCAAAACAAAAACCATAAAAATGCGGAACTTTTAAGCGTCTGTCCAAAAAATTAATCCTGACGCCTTTTGTCAGATAGGCCTGCTGCCGTAAGTGTTCAATAATTCTTTTGTCGTTGAAATGAATTTCGGAGAAAACCTGGGGGTCGGGAGAAAAAATTACTTTTGTGCCGGTTTGCTTGCAGGTTCCTATTTTTTTAACTTTTGTCTTCGGATTCCCTCTTTCGTATTCCTGTGCGTAAAGGTTTCCGTTGCGGCACACCTCAACGCGAAGCCATTCGGAGAGCGCGTTCACTACGGAGACGCCGACGCCGTGAAGTCCGCCGGCAACCTTGTATGATTCGCCGCCGAATTTACCGCCGGCGTGAAGCGTTGTCATTACTGTTTCAAGCGCAGACTTTTTTGTTTGATGGTGCATCTCTACGGGTATCCCCCTTCCATCGTCAATAATGCTTACTTTATTGTCGGGCAAAAGCTCAACCACGATATTTTTGGCAAAACCGGCCATTGCCTCATCAATAGAATTATGCACAACGATCGGAGAAAAACCGGCTACAAAATTTTCGCCGTCGGGCACTGAAAAATCGTACACCCATTGATGGTCATACGGGATTTTTTCAACTCTCACCACTTTCAAGATACCCAAATCCGAATCGAGAAACCGTGGCGAATGTTCAAATAAGGCAATACGATTCTGCTCAAGAAGTACGCATATCTTTTCGCGGGTAATCCCCCCGCGCGTATCCACGCTGAATGTATGTGGTCGCTTCCAAGAAATTTGAGAAATAACGTCTTCAACTGGTACGCGGTCAAGATATGAAGAGTTTGTATTCCAATAAAAATCAAGGCGTTTTGAATTTAAAATTCTTCCTTTGGCAAATGCGGTGGAACGGATTTTCCCGTGATAACTAATTTTGATGTCTCCGTTCCGTTCGCTGTGTGTTTCGCCGACTGAAAAACTTTTTCCAAGAGAAAATAAAAGATACGAAAGTCCGTCAATAAATTCAGAACTTGCGGAAACGGCTGTGAATTTCCTTCTTGAATCAAAGCCCGGAGAAGTATTGTCGATTAAATGCTTCACAAAATCCTTTGAAGGGCATCCATCGCCTGCCATATAGGCCACGAGATATCGTTCCCGATGCTCAACCGGCACGTTAAATATCAGCGAGGGAATCTTTTTTGAGTGACTATTAATGCCTGTCCCAAATATCTTTTTAAAAATAAGCGAAACCAGAAATGAATCAATTTGAATGGTATTGGCGGTCTCGTGTGAGTAATGGATTTTCGTGCGATACCCAAAAACCTTTTTAATCAACTGTGCCGTGTAGGCAGTTAATTCTTCCTCATGACTCCCAAAACTGAAAACTACGCGGTTGGTTGCTTTACTGGTAATCACTGTTCCCTCGGCTGAATATAATCCCAAAAGCTCGACGAGCTCCCGCGTCACCGGTAAAATTGGCTTGAGCTTAAATGAATCGCGCCGCTTATTGCCCAGAAGACATGCCCCAAATCGTGCACGAATCTCTGGAGGAAATTCACGAATAATATTGAATGGCAAGTAATCAAAACGACGATAATCAGAAAAAATGTTTGACCACCAATAACCATTTTCCTTTTTTTGTAATCCGCGTTCAATACAATATTTTTTTACGAAAGGTTTAATCTCTTCAGTCAGAAATTGTCTCATGCTATAAAGATTTATTCTTTCGGTTTCTACCCTATCCAGCCTAAATAATTCTTCAAAAAGATTAATTCCAAGAATGTGGTCCGGCTCGGGAAAATTTTTTGGCGCAACCACATAGCTACCTACCTTCAGCTCGCTACCTTTTATTGGAACCACCTGCCCTTCGCATAGCGTGAAAAGTGAGTGATAGGGAGTAATTTGAATCTTTCGGTTGTTCTGAAGCGTGATTTCAAAAATTTCGCTGTTCACTTTGTGGCGGATCAGACTTGAAACCGGCACCCACGACAGCCGCAATGTTTCTGGATTAAAACTTAACGCTTGTATGTTAAATCCGTCGCGCAAAATTTCTGCGTGGTTTTCCCCAATATAATTTTGAAGAGCGGGGTTGACTGTTGCTCGGTTATTGCGCTCGAATACACTATCAATTGCCTCCCCGATTTTTCTTAGACAAACTTTTCCATCTTCTTTGATTATAACCGGCGTGTTGTAAGTTAAAGAATTATCCGTTACCTCCCAGATAAGATGGTGCAGGCCATCAGTGCCGGTTGAACCAACGTACATTCCCGGTCTCTTCCGGACAGGCTCCAAACCCTCCAAAACATAAATATCCTTCGCTTCATAGGAAACCTGATTGTTATTTTGGGACGCTGCAGAGGCCTCAATTTTCTTAGTTTTTTTAGACATAATTCTAATCAAAACCTAAAAATAGCCGCCTTCGACGGCTATTATATTTTAGCACAAAAAATGATGGTTTGCCAGCCAAAAAAAAACCGTGAACCCCCACACCAATTGTGGCAAAATCTCTGCGCACACTCACCGTCTTAAGGCGAAGCCGCCTTACGGCTCTATCAATGCAAATACAAAGACGCAGCAGCAATTGGTGTTGGGGTGAATCTATTGCGTTGGCTTTGGCGCTCCCTCTTGCCTTATTTGGACCGATTGTGCAGTAAGACTGCCGTCCGAGTTTGCGCTTCCGGTCACAGTCACCTGTTCTCCGAGCACGAGATCGCTTGAGGACGCCTGGACCGATTTCATGACTTGCGTTGAGTCTGAAACAAAAACAATTTTTGAACCTCCATCACGCAACTTTATAGTGAT
>Ga0315280_10012678_pt1 | contig 10148 bp, 11 predicted proteins | sample YL17G06_40_MG_FD_203697 | JGI IMG/M metagenome (GOLD analysis project Ga0315280, IMG submission 203697) | Sediment microbial communities from Yellowstone Lake, YNP, Wyoming, USA - YL17G06_40 | ecosystem: Environmental > Aquatic > Freshwater > Lake > Sediment | place: USA: Wyoming | collected...
CTATGACGTAAACCCCTTTCTCAGCCCTGGACTCAGTCAGCTTCTGGTTCCGGCATTAGGTTTAGACCGTTATGCCAATCTTGTGAACCTTCAGGGAATAGCCAGCACAGCCTTCCCCAAGGCTCTGGAACTGGCCAAAAACCATCTCGCTGCACACCCAGACGACAAGGTTCTCATCTGCGTTTCTGGCGTAAGCTCTTACTGGTTTCAGAACCAGGTGCGTGGCCTGAAAAACGTCATGGAAATCAGCAAGATCACAGCACTTGCTGACAAGGCGAAGAGGGAGCTCGAGTTGCGGAGGTGGGTGGCCACCATGCAGTTCTTCCTCTTCGGCGATGGAGTAGCCACCGCAATCGCTACGAGCGATAACAAAGGCCTCATAGTGGGCAACATAGCCGAAGTCACGAACATTGGCGAAAGCGACTACTTGGCAGGATGCTCAAGACTCTCAGCACTCAACGAATCCTTCAAATTCGGCTTCTATTCGCACCTTGACAGAGAAATCCCAAATCTGGGCACGAAATACACTGCACTAGCTCTTGAAAGACTTCTGGGCGACAAGGCACAAGAAACGATGAAGGCCGCAAAGAAATGGGCGGTCCACACGGGCAGTGAGAAAATCCTAAACGCACTAGCAGAACGAAACGGAATCCAAGCAGAGAAGCTGAAAGAGTCGCACGAAGTGCTTAGAGAATATGGCAATCTGGCTGGAGCGAGTCTGCCGTTCATCTTAGAAAAAATAGTCGCAACAGGCAAACTAACTAAAGGCGATATTGTGCTGATGCTGGGCTACGGCTGGGGATTCTCGGCGTCAGCCTCTATGCTCAGGTTTGACGAATAGACTGGCTCACTTCAGTTTTTCTTACCATTTCCACCTCAGCTTCTAACAGACTCTTCCGCAGACTCGAATGCATGATAAGAAACCGAAAAATGCAACGTGATAAGACTCATGATAAAGGAAAATAGCTTTTTAGGTCTGATAATAATAAGTAGTCGAAAACAGCCATTCAGAACAGTCTGGGAGGCAAGTCAAAAGCATGTTGGATAAAAAGGAACTTCGCAAGATAGAGCAAGAACGCAAGCGCTGGGAGCAGACCACGCTTCCGAATTGGCTCAAATTGAGCAAGGAACGAAAGACCGAGTTCCACAATCACTCAGGCTTTGCCATCAAACGTGTTTACACTCCTGAAGACATCTCAAACGTGGATTACATGCACGATATGGGCTTTCCTGGCGAGTATCCGTTCTTACGTGGGGTGCACGCGACCATGCATCGTGGCCGTTTGTGGACGATGCGCATGTTTTCGGGCTTCGGAACTGCGGCGCAGACGAATCAGCGTTTCAAGTATCTTCTGAAGGAAGGCGAGACTGGCCTTAGCACGGCTTTTGACTATCCGACGATTATGGGGTATGATTCTGATCATGCCATGTCCGCAGGCGAGGTGGGTATTTGTGGTGTGGCTATTTCGTCGCTTAGAGACATGGAGGTTTTGCTCAACGGGATTCCGCTTGACAAGGTTACGACTTCGATGACGATAAACGGCCCTGCACCTATCTTGTTGGCCATGTACGTCGCAGTGGGCGATGAGCAGGGCGTGCCACGCGAGTGTCTTGGCGGAACCACACAGAACGACAATTTGAAGGAGTTTTTCGCACAGAAGTTGTGCATCTATCCACCTAGGCCTTCGGTTAAGCTGACTACAGATGTGATTGAGTACTGTGCAAAGCACTTGCCAAGATGGAATCCGGTGAGCATCAGTGGCTACCATATTCGGGAGGCAGGCGCGAACGCGGTACAGGAGCTGGCGTTCACGCTTTACGACGGAATCAGCTACGTCGAATCCACGCTCGAAAGAGGCCTGAAGGTCGACGAGTTCGCGCAGCGGCTCTCGTTCTTTTTCGCAAGCCACAATGACTTCTTCGAGGAAATCGCCAAGTTTCGCGCGGCGCGCAGGCTCTGGGCGAGAATCATGAAAGAGCGATTCCACGCAAAGAACCCACGGTCGATGTGGATGCGCATGCACGTTCAAACCTCGGGATGCACATTGACGGCACAGCAGCCTCACGTCAACATTGCGCGCACAACTATTCAAGCGCTTGCCGCAGTGCTGGGCGGTACTCAGTCTTTGCACACTAACTCGTATGATGAGGCCCTGTGTCTGCCGGGCGAGGATGCTGTACGCGTGGCCTTGCGCACACAGCAAGTAATTGCCCACGAAAGCGGCGTCACCCACACCGTCGATCCCGCTGGGGGCTCATATTTCCTTGAGGAGTTGACGAATGAGATGGAGCAGAAGACCATGGAGTACATTAGCAAAGTGGACAACATGGGAGGAGCCATAGCGGCCATCGAGAAGGGCTTCTTCCAGAAAGAAATCGCTGACAGCGCCTACAAGTATCAACGCGAAATCGAAGAAAAGAAGCGCACCATCGTGGGCGTGAACGACTACACCGTCGAAGAAGACGGATGTCCGATTGAGCTTCTGCGCGTCGACCCAAACGTTGAGCGCGATCAACTAGCAGGCCTGCAAAAGCTAAAAAGAGAACGCGACAACAGAAAGGTCAGAGAAGTGCTCGATAAGCTGCACGTTGCGGCCGACAAGAACCAGAACCTGATGCCTACGATAATTGACGCTGTGAAGGTTTACGCCACGCTGGGCGAAATAGGCGATGTGCTGCGACAGGTCTATGGTGAATACAAAGAACTCATCGTCATATAGGGAGGATGAAAAATGTCGAGTGAGAAAAGGATCAGAGTGTTGATAGCCAAGCCTGGACTGGACAGCCACGACCGAGGAGCAAAAGTGGTGGCCAGAGCCCTGAGAGACGCAGGGATGGAAGTCATCTACACTGGCCTTAGGCAAACGCCTGAACAGATTGCCGAAACAGCCCTGCAGGAAGACGTGGACGTCGTCGGCCTTAGCATACTTTCAGGCGCACACAGAACGCTGTTTCCGCGGATCATGCAATTGCTGAAGGAGAAAGGCCTGAAGGATGTGATAGTATTTGCTGGCGGCATCATCCCCGAAGAAGACGTTCCAGACTTGAAGAAGCTTGGAATAAAGGAGATTTTCGGCCCAGGCACAACCACGGGAGCGATCATCCAATACGTTTTTGACCATGTTCCCAAGTAGTCTAGAATGTAAGATGTGTTGGGTTTTTGCCGAGTGTTGAAGAGCTTGCCAGAGGCGTGCTTTCGGGCGATCGCAGAAGCATAGCCAGAGCCATAACACTTGCGGAGAATAACCCAATCGAATCTCAGAAACTGATCGCAGCCATCTATGCAAGCACTGGAAGAGCACACATCGTGGGTCTGACAGGGCCTGGGGGCGCAGGCAAAAGCACTCTCGCTGACAAGATCGTGCGGGAGTATCGCAAGAGAGGGAAAACGGTGGGCGTGGTGGCTGTTGATCCTTCCAGCCCGTTTACAGGCGGAGCCTTTCTGGGCGACAGGATCCGCATGCAGGAGCTGAGCACCGATCCAGGCGTCTTCATCCGTAGCATGGCCTCGCGGAATTATGCTGGGGGCATAGCGAAGGCCACGAAGGATGCGGTCAGGATTTTGGATGCAGCGGGTAAAGACGTGATCGTTGTTGAGACTGTGGGTGCGGGCCAATCTGAGGTCGAGATCATCAAGGTGGCTCAGACTATTGTGGTCGTCCACGCGCCCGGCTTGGGAGACGAGATCCAAGCTATCAAAGCAGGCATCATGGAAATAGGAGATATCTTCGTTGTCAACAAAGCAGACAGCGAGAACGCTAACAAAGCTGCTACTGACTTGCAGACGATATTGCAGCTCGGTGGCGAGAAGGGGTGGAAGCCGCCTATCGTGAAGACTGTGGCTTTGACCGGTGAAGGCGTTCCTGAGCTTCTGGAGAAGCTGGATGAGCATAGGCGTTTTCTGGAGAAGGATTCTGAGGGCAGGATGAATTTGCTGAAGGCAAAGGCTGAGGCAGAACTGACGGAGGCCATCAAGGAAAAAGTGCTGAGCTCGATAGTGGACAATTTGAAAAAGGAAGGCAGACTGGAAGAGTGCCTTCAGAAGATTCTGAAAAAGGAGAAGGATCCACATTCCGCGGCGGAAGAGCTTCTGAGAGAGAAAGGTCTTGAATAATGACCAGACTTGAGAAAGGACTGGTGCAGGTTTACACTGGCAACGGCAAGGGCAAGACCACGGCTGCTTTTGGCTTGGCTCTGAGAGCGGTGGGAAGGGGGCTGAAGGTCTACGTCATCCAGTTCATTAAGGGTGGCTTCGACTACGGAGAATTGTATGTTGTTGACAATTTGCAGGGCTTGACTTTGAAGGCGTTTGGTAAAGGGAAGTTTATTGTTGGTAAGCCTGAGGAGGCTGACATTGTGCAGGCGCAGGAAGCTTTGAAGCTGGCCAAGGAAGTTGTGAACAGCAGCAAGTATGACTTGGTGATTTTGGACGAGGTCAATGTGGCTCTTGGTTTGGGGCTGATAGGGCTTGATGAGGTTTTGAGGTTGGTGAGGGAGAAGCCGGCTCATGTGGAGCTTGTTTTGACGGGCAGGAATGCGCCTGACGAGATATTGCAGGTTGCTGATTTGGTGACTGAGATGAGGGAAGTCAAGCATCCTTACAGTAAGGGTGTGCCAGCGAGAAAGGGCATAGAATACTAGACTTGTCGCGTGCGTGAAAATCTTCAACCCCCTATGTTATGCATATAACATGACTGGTAGGACGTTGATGGAATTCGAAATCTGTTTTTGGCCGTTCTGTTTTTGTGGTGGCCTACCCTAAGCTTTATTAGCGTTTTCTTTTCGCTGGGTTATCTATGGAATCTGCAAACATAGTTGTCATTGGCGCTGGTGTGGTGGGCCTTGCCGTGGCGGCCAAGGTTTCTGAGAGAAATCAAGGCGTGTATGTTTTTGAAAAGAATGCCCGTGTTGGCCAAGAGACCAGCGGCCACAACAGCGGAGTAATCCACTCCGGCATCCACTATCCAAAAGGTTCTCTCAAGGCAAAGCTCTGCGTCAAAGGCAATCCCATGATATACGAGCTGTGCGAGAAGTACAGAATTCCTTTCAAGAGGCTGGGGAAGTTGACCGTGGCCATCGGAGACGAGGAGAAACGGGAGCTGGATAAACTGATGAAGGCAGGAACCGACAACGACGTGAAAGGCATGAGGTTTCTTGACGGAGAGGAAGTGAAGCGGCTGGAACCAGACGTGGAAGTTGATAAGGCCTTGTTGACCCCTTCCACGGGGATTGTGGAGCCAGATGAACTGATGAACCATTTCCACGCGCAGATGCGGAATAATAACGCGGTTTTGGCCACGGAAACCGAAGTCACAAGCATCAAGAAACTGCCAGACGAATACGAATTGAGCGGAATGAGCGTGAGTGAAAAGTTTTCAGTGACGGCAAAGATTGTAATCAACTGCGCTGGGCTGTACTCGGACAAGGTGGCTGCGATGGCGGGGCTGGATGTGGACAAGCTCGGCTACAGACTACACTACTGCAAGGGCGACTATTTCCGTGTGGCCGGCAAACCACCTGTCAAGATGCTCGTCTATCCAGTTCCCGTGGCAGCAGGGCTAGGAACCCACCTGACACCTGACCTAGGCGGCTCGGTGAGGCTAGGACCAAACACCTACTACGTGGACCACATAAGCTACGATATTGAGTCAACGGAGGACGAGTTCAGAAGAGACGTCGCCAGATACTTGCCCAGCATCACCAACCACCAGATCAATGCCGACTCAGCAGGAGTAAGACCGAAGCTCCAAGGACCAAACGACAGATTCAAAGACTTCGTCATTAGACACGAGGCTGACCGAGGCTTGTTTGGATTTGTGAATCTGGTGGGCATAGAGTCTCCAGGGTTGACTGCGGCTCCTGCCATCGGCGAACACGTAGCAGACATAATTGAGAACGAAATCAAGAAATAGCCAAACGCATGAAGAAAACGGTGTGAATGAAGAATGAGTGGCGAAGCTGAGCGTGTTTCGGCAGAGACATTGAGATCTCTTTGTGGCGAAGCGCTTGAAAAGCTGGGCGTGCCTGCTGAGGATGCGCGAACCACTGCGAACGTGCTTGTTGAGGCTGACTTGCGAGGGATTGATTCCCACGGCGTGGCACGTTTGAGCCGTTACGTGACGGGCATCCAGCAGGGAATGATGAAACCTAGAGCGAATCCGAACGTAGTGCATGAGACTCCTGTCACAGCTACGGTTGACGGAGACGCTGGACTTGGCCAGCCTGTTTCACACAGAGCCATGAAGCTGGCCATTGCGAAGGCACGCAACAATTCACTGGGATTTGTGGCTGTCAAGAACTCGAACCATTACGGCATTGCGGGCTATTATGCGATGATGGCTTTGGAGGAGGACATGATCGGCTTCTCGATGACGAATACCGAGGTGCTGGTGGTGCCTACGTTTGCGCGGAACGCGTTGCTGGGCACCAACCCGATTGCGATTGCGGTTCCCGCAGGCTCGGAGAGACCTTACGTCCTGGACATGTCCACAGCCACGGTTACGCGCGGCAAGCTTGAAGTTTACGCGAGGCAGGAGAAGCAAATGCCGCTGAACTGGGCCACAGACGAGAGAGGAATAGCCACAAGCGACCCTACACGCGTCCTACAGAACATCATGAAGCGAAGCGGAGGAGGCTTACTACCTCTGGGTGGTTCGCTTGAGGAATCAGGTGGACACAAAGGGTATGGTTTGGCTTTGGCTGTTGAGATTTTCAGTGCAGTGCTCTCTGGAGCCTTGTACGCGAATCGCGTCTACCCCAAAACCAGCGATGGGAAGTCTTTGCCTTCTGGAATAGGCCACTTCTTTGGAGCCATGCGAGTCGATGCTTTCCGTCCGAAAGAAGAGTTCAAGCATGACATGGACGATTTGATTCGGCGTTTGAAGGAAGCTCCGAAAGCTGAAGGCGCGGAACGAGTCTACATCCACGGAGAAAAAGAGTTTGAGGAAGCAGAACGTTTGGCAAGGGAAGGCATTCCTTTGAACCCGAAGGTGGCAGAAGAGCTACGGTCTATTGCGAAACAGCTTGGAATCAGCAAGCCTTTCTAGCTTTGCGTTTTCACTCCAATAAACAAACCTCGGTCCCGAAGTAGGCCATTCTTCACGAATCGTGGTTTGAGTCCTGCTTCTTTCAAGATCTGCAGTGTCTGATCGGTTTCAAAGAGGCCTAGCTCGTGTCTGTCCACAAAGCGTTTGACGGGTTTGTCTTGTTCTGCAATGAGGTAGTGCATGTCGATGATTGAAAGGTTGCCTTTGAGTTGTGAAACGGCAAGCCTTGCGATTTTGACTTTTTCGCCGTCGTAGGTAGTCATATGCGCAGAGCCAGTGTGGTATGTGGCTTTGGTGAACCACGGTTCGATGATGACTATTCCACCTGTCTTGAGGTGCCGAGCGAAGTTGTGGATGGTTTTTCGCAGTTTTGGAACGGTTTTAACGTAGCCGATTGAGCTAAAGAGGCAGGTGATTACGTCGAACGTTTTGCCTAGGTTTATTGTGGTCATGTCTGCGGTTAGGAATTTGGCGTTTGGAACGTTGCGTTTGGCCACGTTCAGGATAGCTTGGCTGATGTCTATACCTATGCACTGGAACTGATCTTTCAAATGCTTGATGTGGTGACCTGTTCCACACGCCACATCCAAAAGCTCGTTGCCTTGCGACTGTTTGTACTTGGCGACAAGCTTCTTCAGTTTGATTGCTTCTCCAGCGTAGTCCTTCTGGGAATAAAGCAGGTCGTAATATTGTGCGAGGTCACAATAGAGCATTTGCCTTTGCATAGGTTTGAGTAGAATTGTCTGGGGCTTAAGACTTGCTGGTCCCGCGTATCAGTGGCGAGTTGGCCCTATATATATGCTTCTGGCATGCATTTTGGCCTGTCGCACACCCTGCCTCTAGCTTTGGGAGAAGGAAAAGCAGGATGTATGCCGAATTATGTGACTCATATGTATGTGCGGTGGTCAAGATAGAGAAAAAGAGATTTGATGAAAATCTCTTGTTGACGCTCGTTCTATTGGGCGCCTGGTGGTCCTATGTCTGCGATGGCAGTTTCTCCGCCTGCCTTTACGATGGTCTCTGCAACCCAGATGATGTTGAGTTTGCCCGAGTCATATGATTCGCTGTAGGCGAAGCTGTGGGTTATGTTATAGACTATTTCGCCTGTTTTGTTCCACGCTATGTATTGTACCCATCCAATGCCATTGGGGACGTTGATAGAGTCTGCGTGATGATGGACTGACTTGTACGGCGGACCATAGAAGTACCATATTCCGCTGACGAATGCGTGGGCGTGGTGATCGGGATCGCTCAGCACGTCGCTTACGTCCGTATGCGGCAGTATTATTGCGCTGGCAGAGCCCGTGACGCCTAGGAAGCCAATCATGCCAATCAAGAAGGCTAGTCCGACAAGATGGATTCTTTTCATTTTCTCACCGTTTCCTCGGTAGTATTTCTCATTGTTTTGCTGAATATTTATGTTTTGGCAACAAGTTGTTGAAGAAATCAGGCAAAAAAAGGGTGGAGGCGCATGGTGGACGTTGATTGAACCATGTCAATTCTCGCATGGTATCTTCTGTTGTTCAACTCCATGTCGAACCCAAGGTTCTGATCAAACACCGCAGAATGTATATCAGCAGCTATGGTGGAGATAGTGAGGAATTTCTCGGCTTCGAGAAAGAGACTGTTAAACGCGATCATAAGCATGACGCCTGAGGCGAATCGCATCGAGAAACTCACGAACCTGTCGCTGACTCTTTTAAGCAGAGGGACGATGATCCCGCCGAGTCCTGTGGCCAATCCCGCAAGCAGGCTCAGAACGAATGGATCGACTACTGAACTCATGCAGTACATTCGCTGGGCGCTAGGTCCTCTTTTGGCTTTCGTTCTTCTGTATTGGTCGTGCAGTACTTCCGTTTTTCTGTTGTCTTCAGCGGTTTCGGTGGATACTGGTAGGCTAGGATGGTAGTTGTTTGCGGTTCTCAGACGTGAGAGTTCTGGTTTGAGTCAGTATTCGTGGCTGCTTCCATTCTTCGCGTAGGATGCTGTATAGGTAGGCGTTGGTCCATGCTCTTTTCACGTATCCTGATTTCCGGATGGTGCCTTCTTTCTGGAAGCCTGCTTTTTCGAGGACTCGTTGGGAGGCTTTGTTCCTCTCGTCGGTTATCGCTTGTATCCGGTCGATGGTTCTGGACAGGAACAGGTAATCCACGATTAGCTGAGTTGCCTCAGTTCCGTAGCCTTTGCCTCTTTCGCTTGGGATCAGGTGGTAGCCGATTTCCATCCACCGATTCGGCAATACAAGCCAATGGGCTATGGTTCCTATCTTTGTTCCGTCTTTCTTCTCTATCATGAAGCGTCCTGCTTCGGTGAGAATTGAGAGTTGGGAGGGGTTGTCGAAGTCTTTGAGGCGTTCGGTTCTTGATTTCTGTGGAGTGACAGGGTCGTATTCGCCCCTGAATTCTAGGTTGTTGAAGCATTCGGTGAGCCAGTCAATGTCCGCTCTTTCCCTCACACGGAAATTGACCTTCCTGCCCTCAAGCAACGTACCTCACCATGAGTAATATTGTTGGTCTTGGTTCTTCTGTCTTCTGCAAACGCGTGGAAGGGTTGGCGATTTTTAATATGGCTAACGTTTTTATGGTTAGTCTGTCTATTGACTAGCGGTGGGGGCGCATGGGTTACGTTCGTGTCCGTGGAACGGTGTCCAATTCCTCAGATCACAGCCTGAAGACGGAATTGGAGTTCATAGTCGATACAGGCGCGATCTACACGGTTATCCCGAAAAGTGTGGCTGAAAAACTGAAGCTTGGCGAGTTGGGCAAGAGGAAGTTCAAAACTGGTGGCGGAGTGATCGAGCTTCCCGTGAGCGAGGCTTACGTGAGCATAGATGGTGACGGCGTGACCAGCTTGGTGGCCATAGGAAGCGAGGACATGCCTACGCTTCTAGGCGTGACTACTCTGGAACTGCTGGGCCTTCAGGTTGACCCAGTGAACGGGAAACTGAAGCCACTGGACCTGCTAATAATGTAGCACGACTGCATTCCATTTAGGTGGAGGTTTCGCTCTCAGTTACTTGGCATCCTTGCAGGCAACCTCTCCAGCTCGCATGAAAAGACATGCCCCAAAAATACGTAACATCCGACAATGTCTGTTGTGCGA
>Ga0315280_10012680_pt1 | contig 10148 bp, 11 predicted proteins | sample YL17G06_40_MG_FD_203697 | JGI IMG/M metagenome (GOLD analysis project Ga0315280, IMG submission 203697) | Sediment microbial communities from Yellowstone Lake, YNP, Wyoming, USA - YL17G06_40 | ecosystem: Environmental > Aquatic > Freshwater > Lake > Sediment | place: USA: Wyoming | collected...
TTCGCCTGCAATTCTAAGTATTTCTCACTAGGCCACTTGGCCTCAAACTTCACCCTGTTACCCTCTAACAGCTCTGCCACAGCAAGATTTAGAGTTTTATGAGTCACAGACCCAATATGGTAAATAAATGCGTCCTGCGCGATTCCAAGACGGTACCCGGCCTCAATAGCCCGCAGGCAAAAGTCGTCGTCCTCAAAGTTGCCAGGCGAAAACTGCTCATCCAACAGGCCAATCTTGTCAAAAACCTCCTTTTTTATGGCAACGCAAAAGAAAACGAGCCGGTGGAACGGATACGCTTTACCAGCGTTGTCAGCGTAGATTTTACCAGCTATATCAGTAAGGTCACTTATTTCATCACGAATAACAGCATCAACTTGCTGCGGGCCGGAGATCCGATTCGTGACAGGCCCAACAATATCAAACTTATCAAAATGCGCCGTCAAATGCTCCAGCCAATTCGGTGGAACAATCGTGTCATTATTCAAAATCACAATGACCTCGCCGGTAGCCGCTTTGATACCTTGATTTACAGCTTTCGGAAAACCTAAATTAGTATCATTATGGATAGTTGTATCACCCCCCGAAAAAGCCGGACTAGAACCATTGTCAACGACAATAATCTCAAAGTCGCTAGTGTTTTTCTCAACGCTCTCAATGCACTCGCGGGTAATTTTCTCATTCCCGCAAACGGGGATAATTATAGAGTATTTTGGCATAGTTAATATGGCTTCTCAAACCTTGTTTCGTTCCACTTTACCCAACAAGTATCGTGAAACTTCCAGCACCTATTAGGCAACCAGCTTAATTTTCTTTCAGAATAAAAATCAGTAGTTCCAATCCGCCGACCACAAACATCGCAATAATCCGCCATCAGCCACTTAAAAAATTTTGCTAAATACTTCCACATATTTTTATACAGCCGAGCTAAAGTACCTTTAGCTCGGGTCCTCAATTAATTCAAGCTCCATAAAAAATAATGCACCTTTTTTATCACAAGGCCAATCATCAGGAAGCGTCAAAACAACCTCTTTAGCTTTATACCAAAAAACTTTTCGGGACCGCTGTTGCCCATAGCTAATTTCTACTGTCTTACCAGCCAGCCGCCCAAAGTACCCCCGCACGGCTGGCCGAGAGTGTACTTTAAATGGCACCGGAAAACCAATTTTTAAATACGTTGGCCTTTTCATTTTCTCAAACTTATTTTACCGCCCAAAGGGCCGGAAAAACCCGGCCACCCTCTTTGTGAAAATCAACCAAAACCTCCGTCTTATACCCTCGGCTCTTGAAATCCTGCTCCGTCCAAAAACTCAAATGATCCTGCTCCTTAACGCCAAAAGTATTTTCTCTAAACTCTTTTTCCAACGGAATAAATATCAACTGACGACACTTAATATCGGCCATCACTTTTAAACTATCCTCTTTTGGCAAATGCTCTAAAACATCAAACATAAAAACCCAATCATAAACATCAGTAGAGTAATTACGAATATCCCGATTTAAGAAAGTAACTAGCTCGGCATCCCACTGCTTTGTTTTCGCCACGTCCAAGTAGGGCTGGTGTGTATCAATATGAACCAGCCACTTGAAAGGCAAAAAAGGAAGCTGACGAGCAAGGCCAGAATAGCCATCACCAACGCCAACATTAAGTACCTTTAATTTACTCAAACCACGCCTCGGCAAGCGGGCCCGCAAATCTATCTCAAACGGAATAGCCGGATAATATTCGGGCTCAGCGTGGCCGGCAAAAGGGAGGCGTAATTTCCACATACAAAAATTATAGTACCATACGGAGATCTCCGCAAGGGTACTTTATCCACAAGACGAAAAGACCCCGCTACCAAGTAGCGGGGTCTTTGGACAATGCAAGGTTATGTCTATGCCTTGGTGAAGTCGCAGATCATGGAATTGATGCTCGCAGGAACCCACGAAGCAAGAGCCAATGTGTACGGAGTACCCTCAAAGCCAAGCGCAATCGCGCTCTGGGCAATAAGGTACAAACCGAAACCTCGGTCGTACGTGGCGATGTTATCGTAGGAAAGATTGAAGTCAACAAGTCCAAGAGCGACAGCAGCCGCCGTCCACCCGCTCAACGCGGTGTGTTGCATATACGCCGTCAAATAGGCGGAGTAATTCGCGGTAGTGTCTAGGTAGTGGTCAAGAATATACTTGACCAAAAACGACTGCTTGGTTTGACCGCCCGGAATCAACGCTAGATCAATCAACTGCTGGGCAAAGGCCCCAACGGTCGTATGACCCGGATTCGGATAAATCTCACCAACAGCGCGGCCGGTACCACCCAACATCGTGCGCTGGTTTCCCTGCGCAGCCGACATTTTGTTCGTGGGGGTCAGCCACTCACGAACGACGTTTAGTCCTTTCCACCCGAAAAAAACTATTGCGTCACCAATCTTGCCGCTCGCACTCATGGAGTAGAGCGGACCTTGTACTTTGGCCATATCAGAAAATGCTGAAATTATACTAACACCTGTACGACCAAGCATAAGCAGAGCAGGTACGTTTCAATTATAAATCAAAAAAAATAGGCAGTCAAACAGAACACTACAAACTCTGCAAATCAGCAATTAATTGAGAAAGAATCACAACTTGGCCCTCAAGGTTTTTTTTCTGCTCCTCAAGCTGCTTAACATCAATAGCAACGACCTCGGGGCTAACCTCAAGGCCGGTGTCAGGACTAAATTTTTTAACGGTAGCGGCAAAAGCATCGCCAACTTTAACGATACTCACTAGCCCGGCCTTTTTTGCCTCAGGATAGTTATTTAAAATTAACATAAAATTTTTGTACTCGCGTTATACTAGAAAAATAAAATTAGACACTCGTGACGCTCGACCTTAGTCCGCTCACGACTTCGGCTAATTTTGAAACAAACATGCACGAAAACTACCAAGCAGCAATAGCGGCTCTTGTCCACGAATTGGTAGCCACACAAACATAGATATAATTAGCATCCCAGCAAATATCACCAGCATTACCGGCAGCTCCGGCGCTGGCAGGTGTTTTAGCAGTCCGCAATCTTAAAATATCAGAATTAACATCAAGTTTAGCACTCGGCTCCGTCGTCCCGATGCCGATGTTGCCGTTAGCATGAACTCGCATCACTTCATGCAATGCGTTTGAGTTGTCAGTGCGAATAAAAATACCAAGATCCCCATAAGCCGGAGGGCCACCATTGACTAATATGGACTTCAGTGCCACCTGCATCCCATGTTCGCTGCCGAGAACCAGAGCACCACCACTACTTCCTACCACTCCGCTGTCCTGAATATATAAAGATGCTGCTTGCGAACCCGCATCGGCAAATGTCGCTGCACTTTGTCCTGCCCCATAAATATGCGTTTTCGCCAAAGGCCCCGTCCTCCCGATGCCGACGTTGCCTTGATCATCTATTCTCATTTTCTCTGTCTCATATTGCTGACCTGCACTTTTTGTGCTGAATACCAAAGCACCTTTAGTAAGCCAAGTAGCACTAACATTGGCTGTAATGTCCGTAATTATACTTCCAAAACTTCCTGTATTTACCCAATTTCCTCCAGTATCCTTTAATCTAAAAGTAAGGCTTGTCTTGTCATTTACAACAGCACTTGCATTATCTCTTTGAAGTAACATTGTATTGGCGTTAGCTCCATTACCAGCTGCAACACGTTCAAAGATAATTGGAGTTGCTGTATCTGTAACATACAGCTTCGCCCCCGGTGTCGTCGTCCCGATGCCGACGTTGCCATTGATGTCTATAAAAAGCTCTGTTGACCATTTTGACTTGCCACTCGCCTTACCTTTCAAAACAGCCCCGGCAACGGGCACAGTTTGAGCATCATCATTTTTACCAAAAAGCGTTTCTATGGCGACAACCTCAGCGTCAAGGTACGATACGTCCTCGGCAAAGCCAACGGTCTGCTTCGTTTCATCATAAACAACACCCGGCTGATTAGCTTTTGTACGAGGAGCGTAAATTGAGGAGGGAAACTCAGCCATTTTTTTAGTGAGATGACATATACTCTTTCAAGAACAAGCTCCACCCCGGCATATGCCTATTCAAAGCCCTTAAATTATAGTATGCCTTAACGCCAAGCTCAAGCGCTTTCCAAGCCGCCATGCCATACTTAAACTTCAACCGATTGGCGGCCACAACCGGGTCGCCCGGATCGTGAGGGTACGTATAAGGCCGACGAGTGTAAAAATGCCGCCAAGGGGTCTTGGTATGCTGATACACACCGGAAAGCAAAAAGTAGTCACCATAGTCAGTAAATCCCATACGGATTTTCCCGTAAGGATTGGGCGTAAGGCCTTGATTCTCAATCCCATATCTAAACCCCCCGTAACGATAATGGCCGTAAGGCCGGGGCACCCCGAGGCGCTTGCGAGCGCCCATACTATCAATAATTGGGCCGGCAAGTTTAAAAGACATGGCTTAAAACTAACACCAAAATCCAAACAACAAAACCAACACCCAAAATCAGAAATCCCTGCTCAAAAGTTGTGCCTTTATACCTCATATCTTAATATCTTAGCCATAAGCAATCCACAAATTATTAAAATAGTCAAGGAAACGAGTAATTATAGGGGGGTCATCCAAAGCCACCGAAACCTCCATGTTAGCCGTAAAAGCCGACTGCGTATAGTTATGCGAACCAATCACCACCCAGTCATCATCAATTATCATTAACTTGACATGAACAAGGTTTTTAGTTATCAGTTTTTTGGCCTCAATGCCCTCTGCTATCAAAACCCTAGCAATATCCTCAAAGTTTAGTATCGCTTGGACCTTGACACCCCGGCGCGCAGCGCCGATAAGCGCTTGATTAAATATCTGCACCGGATTGCCCGGCTGGGTCGGGTACCACCGCCAATCAAAAACAACAATCCGAATTGACTGCTTAGCCCCGTTGATAAGAGGCACAACTTTTACGGGAAATTCTTTACCAATAATCGGCTCAATCATGGTAATAACTAAAAGTACCTTTAATACGGCTCTAAATGATAATCTTGGATATAAAGCATATTGACGACATCAAGAAACGGCTTGGTGGTATCTATGGCGCGAAGCCCGACAGAAGCACCGACAGCAAGAAGAACGGTAGGCAGCTCATCAGTAATGCTGCATTTCAAAACACCATCAACATAAAAATCAATCCGGTCAGAGTATTTTTCAAATCTAAAACGATGAATCAAAAGCATATCAACGCCGGTAATCTCAACCTTTTCCATGCCACTTGAAGCATAAACACGGCCACCATCGACAGCAACGATGGTATTACTGCCATCATAATCTACAGCAACAGAACGCCACCACTTGTTACTATCGCCGGCTGGCTTTTCCTCATCCCAATTAACGCCAAAATTTTGAGAGCGATAAACACGACCGCCATCGACAAGAACAACAGGATAGCTACCAGCCCAATCACAAGCAATCGCCATCCAATTTTTATTTACATCCCCGGCCGGCTTAGTATCAGTCCAACTAGTACCGCCATTTGCGGAATACCAAACACGGCCGCCGTAATCAATAGCATACATGTTAGTACCGATAGTATCACAGCAAACACCCCGCCAGTTTTTGTCAACATTACCGGCCGGCTGCCTTTCAGTCCAGTTAGCGCCGGAATTTGAAGAAGTCCAAAGCCGGCCGCCAACGGCCCCAACCATCAAAAACGAACCGTCTTGATCGGAGGCACAACAATACCATACTTTGTCAAAATCGCCGGCAGGACGGCGTTCAGTCCAGTTAACGCCGAAATCTGAAGAAGTCCAAACACGGCCATTATATTCAACAGCAATTAAATTTGAACCATCATAATCTACAGCAACAGAATACCACGAGCCCTCAGCATTACCCTTGGGTTGAATTTCAGACCAGGTAACACCATAATTAACAGAACGATACATGCGGCCAACTGAGATACCGGCAACAAGATAGCTACCAGTAATATTGGAAGCAACACAAAACCAATTATAATTATTATCGTCAATAGGCCGCCTTTCAATCCAAGTACAGCCGCCATCACTAGAAGTCCAAAGCCGGCCGCCATAAGAAGCAGCAATCAAATTTTTACCATCGTAACTGGTAGCAACAGAACGCCAATTTTTATTTACATCCCCGGCAGGCCTAGTTTCACCCCAATAAATCGTGTCAGGAAAACTTTTTGTCTTACAGGCAAAAAGTTTTCCAAGAGAAGCATCCCACAAAAAACCAATATCCGAATAAAAGGGCATGTCAAACTTGTGATCAAGATCAATAACAAAATCGCCATGCGTAGGTTCGCCATGACAAAGCATAACATCTAAAATAGGATCATCATCATTTAGGCTAAGAGCCAAAAGCTCATTATAAAATTCAAGCCAAGCATAATCACCAATTTGATTGCCAGTTGTCAAATCAACTTGACCAACAGAATATAACTCAACAGAGCCACCATGAACGTCAGTACCAATAAACCACCCATCCAAGGACTCAAAAAGAGAGTCAAACACTAATCGTTTTTTTTCTAAACTGCCGACCTTAATGTCACCATCAAACACAGCATTGCCGGTAACCGGAATTTTCACCTTTTGCACACCACCCTGCCACATTTCAATACCCGCAGGCACCATCTTTACACCATCAACTCCAACCCCAACATCAGCAGCCGTCCGAATATCTTTTGCAACAATCTGGTCGTTGGTAATCTTTGCCCCAGTAACGGCCAAATCAGCCAGCTTGTCGGTAATAATACTCTCAGCTAGATGGTCTATAATTACGGCCGCCTTATGGGACTGTAAGGATTCGCCCACACCCAAGTGGGAATCTTCATCGGCTTCATGCTCGGCGATTTTTTCGTCAACCCGAGTCTCTATTGTCGTAGAGTCCGTTAAACTTTTTTGAAGCAGACCCCAAACAGGATTCGCCATGATTTTATCCTAACACAACCGTTTTCCAAGCGGCCCCGGTATAGATATGGAGCGTAAAATCGTTAACGGTAAAATATGCGCTACCGGCAACCGGCGAGGCCGGAATTGAAGTCGGAAATCTAAAAACAGTTTGCATGGCAACAACCTCCGCATCTAGATATGAAACGTCCTCGGCAAAAAGCGTAGTGTGCTTGTCAGCGTCATAAACCACCCCGGCTTTATTCGCCTTCGTCCGGGGAGCGTAAATTGAGGAGGGATAACTAGCCATAATTAGAAATCTTGATACACGGATTCATAACTTGCACCAGCAGGAACAATCACGCCAGCCCAGTGCTTCGGAATCTGATAAAATGCTCTAGTAAAACCTTGGTTAATGTCCGAACAAAAGGGGTCGCGCGCCCAATTCTGGCCACTATGCAATACGCTAACATTATCAATAAAAAGGTCGCCAGTCAAATCATGCAAGTGAATATACAAATCATAACGGATAACATAACCGCTCAAAGTCGTCAAGGTAGCGGTGGCGGCTTTCCAGTCGGCAACTAAATCAAGCGAAATTTCTAAATCTTCATAGAGGTCCGCGCCTTGATAGGAGTGCCAAAACCGAGCGTAAAACTTCGCGGAGGGCGCGGCCCCATCTGTAACAAGGTCAGAATGATAATTCAATGAAATCGTAACCGGCAAAGCCAAATCTTCACCGATCTGCACCGGCTCATACATACCCTTCTTACCTTTAACTTTCTGTGAAATCCAATAAAAATGCGGATGAAGCTGAACAATTTTTAGCTCCGTTGCCGGCGCCTCAATTCTCAAACCGCCAACCCAGCATTGATGCAAAAGAGAAGGAGTAGCCACGCCGGCAATATCATTTTTTAACCGGGCCGACTGGTCTTGAACAAAAAGCCGCCAACCGCTCAAATTGGATATAGGAATATCAGTACCAAAATATGCCACGCCAAATTCACCAGTACCAAAAATAGCAAGGTGCTCGGAAAAAGACGTGCTACTCCACACGGATTTTTCCTCGGCAGCGGCAGTAGCCCACGCTGTTTTTTCAGCGCCAGAAAACCCGGCCCACAACGCCGCAATTTGAGGAAGAAGCGAACGAGCCGTCAAACCAGCCTTTTTCTTACGAGAAAATAGGGTGACTTTGCGCGAAAGCCGAGAGTAACCAAACCGATCGCCGGGCTGAATACCAGTAAAAAATATCTCCTCCAATTCGGGAATAATATCAACGTATTCCGTTTGAGCCATCAAAGAAATTATAGCAGAAATTAAAAAAAAATAAATAAATTTTTCCCCCGCCGCCACCTCTTTTCTGCAAAGAAATTTAATCACAAAAAAATTGCGCGCGTCAGAATTTCGGAACTGCCGGAGCGAAGGCGGAGGGGGGCGGCACTGAGCGAAGCGAAGGGTCGATGCCGCCCCCCGCAGCCGAAGCGAAGCCACCGAAAAACCACCGAAAATCAGCACAACCGCCCCCTCCGCACTCACCCACTGCCCATAGCGAACACACAAGCCGCCCACAGCGAAAACCGCCGCACTGCGGAGCCCTAGCAAAGAGCGTCCCCAACGAGAGCGCGCCGAAGGCGCGCTGCTTTTTTAAGGATTTAAGTGCGCTTTCAAAGTGCGCTTTTAGTGGGTATCCCCTACTTTTAGGGTGTCTCTCTATTCCGGTTTAGACGGCCTTTTTTAGGCCAAAGAGGGGAGGGGAGTAGTGCTTTTCTTATTTTAGGCCTCTCTTTAGAAAATGGCTGTTTTAGTAGCTTTTTGAGTGTTTTTCAGAAAAACGACGCTCCACAATCGTTTTTAAGGCGTTTTTACTAGGCCATTTGATGTCCGGTGCGTCTTTCGGGGCTTGTTTTGGTATAATTAAAATATGGCAAAAGTAACTGGCCCTTTGTTTGGCACAGAGGCATCAGGGACAATCGGAAAAGCTATCACATACGGCAAAAACAGGGCTGGAGCTTGGGTTAGGTCTTGGTTTGAAAAAGCATATACCCTAACACCATTACAGGCCGAGGTCAGAAATCTCTTTAAAGCGGCATTAACATTTTGGAAGCGTGTATCATTAGAGGAGCGGTTTTTATGGGACTTGGCATTGGAAAATTACTGGGAATACTCAAAAAATCTGATTGCCTATACTTCAAGAACGGCCCGGTGCCTCTTTTTGCACCAAATGTTACCGACAGGGGTTTTTGAGTGGGAAGGTAGCCCCTTTCCGCCAAGTTTAATTCAAATACTGGCTCACGATGAGATTGAGGATTACGACCAGTTAGTGGCCGATTTAGAACTATTGGCAGGGCTTACGTTTTGCTACAACGTCAACCCCTTCTTTTTTCCGTATCTCGGCAACGTCAAAAGTAAGGGACACCCGGGTTATGGCGGAGCCGTGTCAGGGCTTTCTAGCGCGGCAGGCGTAGCTATTGCCATTGAGGGGGATTACTACGAAACATTAAATGCCTACCAAAAAAGGGTGCTAGTAGCCCACGAATTGACACATGCTTTAATGGCCCAGCATCTATGGGATTATCCCTCTCACGTGGCAATGAGTGAGGCCATCGCCAACGAAGTTGGGACCCGCGTAGCTGAAGGCGAATTAGTGCCGGTTTACACCTACCAAGGCAAGACGCTTTCAGAGTGGGTGCCGAATCCCGGCTGCTAGTCAATAAACAACCAGCGAAGGGTTCTAGATTCTTTTGAACACCCCCATATACCTTGTTTTAGGCACATTCTTGTTAGGTTTAGGCAATATATCTAGTTTAGCCAGTGTGATATTAAGCTGATATTAAGCAGTGTTTTTTGAGGGTATATGTGATGTTTTTGCAGTGTTTTCTTAGGATGTCGGCCTTTTTAAAACTAATCCGATGTTGAAGCCGGACCTGTTGCGAGTGTGGCGATGGCTTGGTGCTGGTTAGATTATCTTGTATTTTTGAAATGCCCGGGAATGGCCCTAAATTGACCTAGGACGAGCCCGGGGGTTTTTTTGAGCTACCACCCGAAAGTATCCCGAAAACATCAGCCAAAGAGAAAAATGGTGGTAAAAAAGGGGTAGCGGAACGGAGTTGAGAGAACCATTTTACCCGATTGGTGAAAATGGTGCTTTTAGCCCCTTTTTTACCCATTAGAACTTGGAATCCCGAGGCCGAGCGAAGCGAGGCCGAGAGCGAAAATTGGCGAGTAAATTGCGGGATTGACAAAATGGGATTTTAATTCTGTAATCTGTGGATAACCTGTTGACAAC
>Ga0315280_10012681_pt1 | contig 10147 bp, 8 predicted proteins | sample YL17G06_40_MG_FD_203697 | JGI IMG/M metagenome (GOLD analysis project Ga0315280, IMG submission 203697) | Sediment microbial communities from Yellowstone Lake, YNP, Wyoming, USA - YL17G06_40 | ecosystem: Environmental > Aquatic > Freshwater > Lake > Sediment | place: USA: Wyoming | collected...
CATTATGATTATCGCGTTGTTGCCGCCGAGCTCCAGGATGGTCCGGCCCAGGCGCCGGCCCACGACTTCGCTGATCCTTATCCCCATCCGGGTGCTTCCCGTGGCGCTCACCAGGGGGATTCTCTTGTCGTTGATCAGCCTCTCCCCGATCTCCGCGCCGCTGCCGATGACCAGGTTCATCACGCCCGTGTAGCCGTTGCGCTGGAACACCTCGTTGACGATGTTCTGGACCGCGACGGCCGTAAGAGGCGTCTGCGACGACGGTTTCCAGATCGTGGTGTCCCCGCAGACCGCGGCTATCATGGCGTTCCACGACCATACGGCAACGGGGAAGTTGAAGGCCGAGATGATGCCCACTATGCCCAGGGGATGCCAAGTCTCGCACATCCGGTGTAGGGGCCTTTCGCTCTGTATGGTGAGGCCGTAAAGCTGGCGCGAAAGCCCCACCGCGAAGTCGGCCATGTCGATCATCTCTTGGACCTCGCCCTCGCCTTCGGGGAGGATCTTGCCCATTTCGCAAGAGACGAGCCGGCCCAGGCTCTTCTTCTTTTCGCGCAGCGCCAGGCCGATCTGCCGGACGATCTCGCCGCGCTTGGGCGCCGGCACCATGCGCCAGGTCGCGAAGGACTCGGCCGCCTTCTGGACTATCTTCTCGTAGTCGTCGCCGCCCGCCATCCTGACCTTGGCGATGGCCCTGCCGTCATTGGGTGAATATGACGCCAACTCTTTGCCGGAGGGGTTCTCGATCCAATGAGGGCCCAGGCAGGCTCCCGAGTTCACGTCCTTGATTCCGAGCTCTTCGAGGAAATCCATTTTCCTGATCTTCTCCGCGACTGGCATGGCGCCTCCTAGGCTACTTCCAGATGAACTTTCGTCTCTTTGAAATGTATCCGGTTCTCCATCTCTTCGAGTTCCCGCAGCAGCGGTTCGTAGATGGCCGGGCTCACCGGGATCTGCACGCCCGCGCCCTTTATCTTGCCTTCCAGGATCAGCCTCGCCGCCATGGCCGCGGGCAGGCTGACCGTGCGCGCCATCGACGTGTCCCCGTTCGGTATGCCGAAGTCCAGGAGGGTCGAGGTCAGCCTCTCGCTCCGGCGCGGGGACGGATACTCGGCTATGAACTCGTGATGCATGACGAGCATGTCCCGCTCGCCCGGCGCATACGACATCTTCTCGACCATGCGCGCCACCATGACGTCGAGAGGCGAGCCCTTCTCCAGGGGCAGGCGTTCGTCGCTGAAAAGCCCGAGCCACTCCAGCCACTGGATGGGGTGGGAGTCCGCGGAGGAGCCCGCCTTGGCCGCGAAGTCTTTCTTGACGGTCTGCGGCTTCGCGTTGGGGATGATGGATGCGGTGAGCTTCCGGTAAGTCATGCCCTTGAGGTCCCTTTCCTTGTCGTCGAGCAGGCCCGAGTCGACTACCTTCTTCAAGGTCGCGCACCAGCCCTTGTTGCGCAGGGTGCCGCGGAACACGGTTTTCGCGCCGCGCAGTCCGTAGAGTTCGATGTAGCCCATGGAGTCCCTGTTGGGATAGGCTTCGAGCTTGCCCAGGCCGGGCACTTCCAGGATATGCATGTCGGTGAAAAGTTCGGGTCCCGGGATGTCGACCTGCTTGCCGTCCTTGAGGTAGCGGGCGGAGTTCTTCCCGGCCGTCAGCACTCCTCTCGGGCTCCAGGAGAATTTGTACCCCCACGGGTTCGTGTTGGCCTCAGGCGCCGGCAGCCCTCCGCAGTAGGAGCGGAAACTCGCGATCTTGCCGCCGTCACCTTTGACCCGGTCGATGATCTTCATGGCGGACATGTGGTCGATCCCGGGGTCCACCCCGATCTCGTTGAGGATCAGTATGCCCGCGGCCTTGGCCTGGCGGTCTAAGGCGCGCATGGCCGGGCTCACGTAGGAGGTGGTCACCATGAGCTTTTTCTGCGCGATGCATTCCTCGGCGACCATGACGTGATGCGCGGCGGGCAGGAGGCTCACCGCCAGGTCCGCCTCCTGCACCAGGTTCTTCAAGGCCGGCTTGTCGTCCACCGTCCATTCCTTGGCCCGGCCGTTGGGGTGTCCGTCCAGCAGCGCCTGCGCCTTGCTTACGGTCCGGCTCGCCACGGTCACGGAATAGCCATTTTTAAGCAGGTATCGCACCAGGGGCTTGGACACCAAGCCCGCTCCAAGCAAGAGGACTTTTTTCATCTTAATTCTCCTTGTTTTTTGTCCGGCCCGGCGTCGAGATATTTCGCCAGATAGCGGTAGCCGGGCGTCAGTTCTCCCTGATAGACGAGCAGCGCTTTTTTTATCGGTTCGGAAAGGGCGCATGCCTCGAATCCCGCCGCCATGTCCGCTTTCGCGATCTCCGGGACGAAGGGGTTTAGCGCCTGGCTGAACTCCCGGGACGACTCCTTCGGCAATTCGGCGGGCAGGTTGTCCACCGCCAGGATCACCGGTCCTGTCCCGGCGCACCCGTCCCGCGCGGCGTCCTTGAGCGCGTCGTATACGAAAACGGGGTTCCCGGGGTCCATCGGCTTGACGTTGCACTCGATCGATCCATCCACATCGCAGGTTATGTCGCCGATGACCTTCAAGCGCGGACGGGGCGTTTCGCGGTAGAGCTTTTTCAGGTAATTTTTGGTGACCAGCCGAGGGTATTTGGCATCCCAATAAATGCAGTTCACCAAAACGGCCAGATAAGGAACATATTTTTCGAACTGAGACCGGTATTTCTCAGGGTGCCCGTAGTAGTCCTGAAGCTCGAAGCGCTGTCCGGGGGAAACCGGCTCCACCATGTGCTCTTCCCGGAACACGACCTGGAAGATACGGTTCTTGGTTCTGGCGCCGCCCCGGTTTTGGAAAAGGGGCATGAGCTCTTCGGGTTTGATCTCCTCTACAGGAAGCCGGCGCAGAATCCTCTGCGCGCCCTGCGACACGTTGCCGTACCCCGCGAAACCGACCACGAGGGGGGCGACGGCATCAGGCAGGCCGTCCGCGGCCAGCCTCTTCCCAACTTCCGTCAGCGCTGCCTCCGCATCCGCCAGGCTCGGATACTCCAGGGCCCGCTTGACCGCGCTGAACGGACTGGGGGTCTTTTCTAAATCCAGCCTCTGCCCCAGGGCCCAGAGGGTGTCGATCATGCCCGCCAGACCCGCGAATTTGCCGAAAAACACGAGCCGCCTGCCCTTCTCATCCGCCATCTTTTCGTAGTCGAGCAATTGGCAGCGGAGCTCCATGAGCCGGCGCAGCAGGGGCATGTTGTGGGCCTGCCCTTTGATCGTGTGGGAGAAAAAAACGTAGGTCTTCCCTTTTTCAAGGAAACGGACCGGGATCTCCTTGACCGCGAAAACCGTGTCGCAGGGGGAAAGGTCCTCCACTATTTTCGCGCCGGCGCGCAGGTATTCTTCCTCCGGGATGGCCCGGAGGCCGGATTTCTGGACCAGAACCTCTATGCCGTGGTCCTTTACGAGGCCGGCGACGTGCTCCGGGATGATGGGAACCCGGCGCTCCCACGGGTTCTTGTCTTCCCGGCGTATTCCAATCGAATATTTTGAGCGCATGGCGCTGGTGCGGGCCGGAGATAAGGCTTAATTATGTAAGCAAATTCAGTGATGCGGCGCCAGCAAAAGCCGGCGCGTGTACGGGATCAGCCCGCCCGCGTCGATGATGGCTTGGCGCGCCTTCGGGAGCGGCTCGATCGCGAAGGATTTGCCCGAGCTGCGGTTTGAGACCCTGCCCCCGGCGATCTCCAGCTCGTCGCCTTCCGCGGCCTCGAGCGTCGGGCAGATCACCATGTTCAAGCCCAGGTTGATCGCGTTCTGGAGGAAGATGCGCGCGAAGTTCCCGGCCACGACGCAGAGCTCGTGCCCCTTGATGCAGGAAACCGCCTGCTCGCGCGAGGAGCCGCAGCCGAAATTGTCGCCGGCCGCGATGACGCTGCCGGCGGGAATCTCGCCGGCCTTGAGCCTGCGGTTGAACTCCGCGTGGTCGGCGAACGCGTACTGCGGCGTTTCAGCGGGCAGCACCGTCGCCATGAACCGGCCGGGATAGATGATGTCGGTCGATATGTCGTCGCCGAGTTTTAGGACCACTTTTTTGGCCGCCATGTCAGTGCGCTCCTCGCGGGTCGGTGATTGCGCCGGTGATCGCGCTGGCCGCCGCGACCGCCGGCGAGCACAGGTAGACCTCGGCCTTCGGATTGCCCATCCGTCCCTTAAAATTCCGGTTCGTGGTCGCCAGCGCGGCTTCGCCGTCGCCCAACGCCCCCTGGTGCACGCCGAGGCACGGCCCGCAGCCCGGGTTGCAGACCACCGCGCCGGCCTCGACCAGATCGCGCAGCGCGCCGCTCTTGAGCGCGTCGCGGTATACGCGCCACGACGCCGGGAACACCAGCAGCCGCGTCCCGTCCGCCACGCGGCGGCCCTTCAGTATCTTCGCCGCGATCTCGATGTCGTCGAGGCGTCCGTTGGTGCACGAGCCGACCACGATCTGCTGCACCTTCTTCCCCGCCACCTCGCCGATGGGCTTCACGTTGTCCACCGTGTGCGGGCAGGCGATCTGGGGCTCGATGCGGGAGGCGTCGACCTCGATCACCTGGTCGTAGACGGCGTCGGGATCGGGCCCGAAGATGTCGAGGGGGCATTTTACGCCCGCCTCGTCCCGGAGGTAGCGCTGCGTCTCTTGGTCGGGCGGCACCAGGCCCGCGGTGGCGCCCGCCTCGACGCTCATGTTGCAGATGACCAGGCGCCCGGAGGTCGGCATGCTGCGGATGGCCTCGCCGTGGAATTCGATCGCCTTGAAGTTGGCGCCCTCCGCGCTGATGCGCCCGATCAGGTGGAGGATCAAATCCTTCGCATAGACGTGCTCCGGGAGCCTTCCCTGCACGACCGCTTTGAGCGTGCCGGGCACCTCGACGTTCAGTATCCGGCCGAGCGCCCACACCGAGGCCATCTCGGTGGCGCCGATGCCGAAGGCGAAGGCGCCCAGCGCGCCGTGCGTGGTGGTATGGCTGTCGGTGCCCACCACCACGGTTCCCGGCCGCACGTACCCGTTCTCGGCCAGAATCTGGTGGCAGACGCCGCCCGTATCGCCGCGGATGTCGTGGAATTTCCGGATTCCTTGCTGGGCCACGAACTCGCGGATCTTTCTATGGTTGCTCGCGGTCTTCGCGGACTCAGCCGGGACGCGGTGATCGAAGATGATCGCGATGCGGTCGGGGTTCCATGCCTTCGCCTCGCGTCCGGTGCCCTGGAATATCTCGTGGAACTGGTTGAGCACGAGCGCGGCATTCTCGTGCGACATGGCCAGATGGACTTCCGGCTCGAGCACGTCGCCGACCGCGACCTGCGGCCGGCCGCTCGCTCTGGCGAGCAGCTTCTCTGCGTAGGTCATGCCCATGGTTAGATGACCCCCTTGGACTTAAGAGCGGCCAGCTCCTCTTTCGTGACGCCGACGCCCGAGAGAACCTCCGCCGTGTGGGCCGCAAGACGCGGCGGCGGCGCGCAGAGCTCTCCCGGCGTCTTGTCGAATCGGGCCGAGAGCCCGAACAATTTAAGCGTGCCGATGCCCGCGACCGGCACATCCTTGAGGACGGCGCGGTGGCGCACCTGGGGCTGCGCCAGGGCGTCCCGCAGGCTCAAAATAGCGCCGCTCGGCACGTCCCTCGCGTTGAGCAGTTCCACCCACTCCTTGGTGGGGCGCTCGGCGAGCCTGGCCTCGAGCAGGGGGGTGAGCAGCCGGCGGTTCTTCTTGCGGGTGTCCCGCTTCTCGAAGCGCGGATCCTGCTTCAGAGCGGCGAGCCCCAGCACGTCGCAGAGGGACTCCCACTGCTCCTGCTTGTTGGCCGCGATGTTGATGTAGCCGTCCTGCGTCCGAAATGTTCCCGAGGGGGCGGCCGTGAAGTTGTCGTTCCCCATCAGCGCCGGCTCCTGCCCGCCGATCAGGAGGTTCGCCGCCACCCAGCCCATCAAGGGCATGATCGAATCGAGCAGCGCCACGTCGATGAACTGCCCCTCGCCGCTGCGTTGGCGGTGGTAGAGGGCCGCCAGGACGGCGAAGGCCGCGTTGAGGCCGCCCACCGTATCGCACAGCGGGAAGCCCGCGCGCAGCGGGTTCAAGCGTTCGTCGCCGTTAATCGACATGACTCCGCTCAAGCCCTGGATGATCTGGTCGTAGGCGGGCTTAAACGCGTCGGGCCCCGTCTGCCCGAATCCCGATATGGCGCAGTATACCAGGCGGGGATTGATCGCGGCCAGGACCTTGTAGCCGAGGCCGAGGCGCTCCATGACGTCGGGCCGGAAGTTTTCCACCAGCACGTCCGCGGTCCGCGCCAGCTTCTTGAAAATCTCCTTGCCCTCGGGGGTCTTGGTATTGAGGGTCACCGACTTCTTGTTCGAATTTTGGGCCAGGAAGCTCGTTCCCATCAGCTGCTCGTTCAAGCCCGGCAGGATGCCCAGCTTGCGGGCCAGATCGCCGTCCTTGGGGTTTTCGATCTTTATGACCTCGGCGCCGAGGAGGGCCAGGTGCAGCGTGGCGAAAGGTCCCGCCAGCACGTTGGTGAGGTCGAGGACTCGTATTCCGGAGAGGATCATGCGCCCTCCTGTATCTTGTAGACGAAGCCCGGCATCTCGCGTCCGAAATGCGCGGCCACGCCGCGGGCGATCCCGATAAGGCTGGCGAGGTTCACGTCCCTGCGCAGGCCCTGCCTGCGCAGGGCCCAGACGAAGTCCTCGGTCGCCACGTTGCCGGCCGCGACCTTGGTGAAGGGACAGCCGCCGAGTCCGGCGCAGGACGTCTCGAACGACGTCGCTCCGGCCCGCATGGCGGCGAAGATGTTCGCCATGCCCAGGCCGTAGGTGTTGTGGAAGTGGCAGGCGCACTCGACGCCCTCATCCATCCGGAAGAGCGCGCCAAATAGGCGCTCGACCTGGGCCGGATGGGCGTGGCCGGCGGTGTCGGCCAGGCTGATGCTGCGCAGGCCGGCCTCGAGATAGGCGCGCGCCACGGCGAGCACGCGCTCCTCGTCAACCGCGCCCTCGAAGCCGCAGCCGAACGCGGACTGGACGGACACCTGGACCTTCCTGCCCGCGGCCGCGGCGGCTTTAGCCATGCCGATGATCCTGCGCGCGGCCTCCGCGCTCTCCATCCCGGTGTTCTTGCGGCTGTGGGTATCGCTGGCGGAGGCCCCCATGCAGAACATGTCCACGCCGCAGGCCAGGCCGCGCTCGAGGCCTTTTTCGTTGAGCACCAGCGCGGAGAGAATGACAGGGGACTTCTTGCCCGCCAGTCTTCGGAACAGCTCGTCCGTGTCGGCCATTTGCGGGACCTTCTCGGGATGGACGAACGAGCCGACCTGGACGATGTCGACTCCGGAGTCCATCAGGCCGCGGATCCAGGCCTCCTTCTTCTCGATGGGGACGACCTGACCCTCCATCTGCAGGCCGTCGCGGGGGCCGACCTCGTGCAGGATTATGCGGGCCATGGGATATTCCCGTCGCCCTCACGCCCTAGATGGGCCCGCGACCCGGCACTGGTCCGCGATCGCCCGCGCCAAATCGAGCGTGGTGGCCGAGCCGCCCATGTCGTAGGTGCGCGCCTTGCCCTCGCGCACCACCGCGGCGACCGCGTCCTCGATGGACCTTGCCCGTTCGGCCAAGCCCAGCCAGTCGAGCATCATCTTGGCCGCCAGGATGGTGGCGATCGGGTTCACCTTGTAGAGACCCGCGTACTTGGGCGCCGAGCCGTGCGTGGGCTCGAACACCGCCAGCTTGTCGCCGATGTTGCCCGAGCAGCCGAAGCCGAGGCCGCCCACCATCTGGGCGCAGAGGTCCGAGATGACGTCGCCGTATAGGTTCGGCGCCACCAGCACGTCGTAGTTGAAGGGGTTCTTGAGCAGCCACATCGTCATGGCGTCGATGTTGGCGTCGTCCATCGGGATGTCCGGGAAGTCCTTCGCCACGGCGCGCGCCGTCTCGAGGAACAGTCCGTCGGTCGCGCGCACCACGTTGGCCTTGTGGACCACCGTGACCTTCCTGCGTTTGAACTTGCGCGCGAACTCGAAGGCCGCGCGGATGATGCGCTCCGAGCCCTTCCTGGTGTTGATCTTGCAGGAAATCGCGTAGTCGCCGCTCTGGAGGCCCTGGAATGCCTTAAACGGCGGCGAAAGCTCGGAGAGCGCGTCGCGCAGCTTGTCCGGCACGGTGTTGAACTCCACGCCCGAATAGAGGTCCTCGGTGTTCTCGCGGAACACCACGAGGTCGATGCCCTCCTTGTAGTTGAGCGGGTTGTGCGGGTAGGCCTTGCAGGGCCGCAGGCATATGTAGAGCTCGAAGAGCTGCCGCATGCGCACGATGGGCGAGCGGTAGACGAGGCCCCGGCCCTGGAGCTGCGGCGCCAACTCGTTGGCGGCCTCCTTCACCGGCTTGGAGGTGATGGCGCCGAACATCGCGGCGTCCACGCTCCTGAGCAGTTCGATGGTGCGCTGGGGGAAGGCGTCGCCTTCCCGGCGCCAGAATTCCCAGCCGATGTCCCCGGGGACGTACTCGGCGTCGAACTCCACGCGGTCGAGGACGATCTTCGCCGCCTCCATGACGTCCCGGCCGATGCCGTCGCCCGGCAGCCAGGCTATGCGGTATTTCTTGCCCATGTTGAGAGGCCTCCTCGATCAGCCGTTCTTGTATAAAAATTAGCGAATCCGAGGCCGAAAAGCAACCCGGCGAATCGCCTTATTTAAAAATGTCACCGAAATAGAGCCCGTCATCAGCCGTTTTCTGGAATTCCGTCCCGACCGGCCGTATCGGTCGGGGCGGAATCGCGCCGAGCCAAAGGCGAGGCGCCAGCAAACGGCATTTGTCCCCCAAAGACACGGCCTTCCCCGAATCGCCTCATTTTAAAATGTTACCATTACGGAGGAAATTCCATGAAGCACGTGATCGTGCTGGGCGCGGGCCGCGTCGGCGGCGCCATAGCCTGCGACCTGGTCAAAGACGGCGAGTTCAAGGTCACCGCGGCGGACGTATCCGAATCCAACCTGGCGCGCCTTGCCGCAAAGGGCATCGCCCCGCGCAAGGCGGACCTGTCCCGGGCCGAGGTCGTAAAGGAAACCGTAAAGGACGCGGACTTGGTCGCGGGCGCGGTGCCCGGCTTCATGGGTTTCGCCGTCTTGAAGTCCGTCCTGGAGGCGGGCAAAGACATCGTGGACATCAGCTTCTTCAACGAGGATCCCTTCCTGCTGGACGAGCTGGCGAAGTCCCAGGGCCGGATCGCGCTGACGGACATGGGTGTGGCCCCGGGCTTGGACAACCTGATCCTGGGTTACCTGGAAACCCGGATGGACCGCGTCACGCGCTTCGAGTGCCTGGTGGGCGGCAACCCCGTGGCGCGCGCCTGGCCGTACGAATACAAGGCGGTTTTCTCTCCCGGCGACGTGCTGGAGGAGTACACGCGGCCCGCGCGGTACGTGACCCATGGCAAGGAAGTGGTGCTGCCCGCCCTCTCGGAGCCCGAGCTCCACGACTTCCCGGGCGTCGGCACTTTGGAGTCCTTCAATACGGACGGCCTGCGCACCCTGCTGCGCACCGTGGACGCCCCCTTCAAGAAGGAGAAGACCCTGCGCTATCCCGGCCACATGGAGAAGATGCGCATGCTGAGCGCGACGGGCTTCTTCCGCAAGGACCCCGTAGACTTGGGCGGCGTCCGGGTCGTCCCCCGCGAGCTCACGGAGAAGCTCCTGTCTGCCATGTGGCATATGGGCGAGGATGAGGAGGATTTCACGGTAATGCGCGTCATGGTGGAGGGGGAGAAGGACGCCCAGGCCGTCAAGTACGTATACTACCTCCTGGATCGCTACGACCGGGCCACGAAGACCACGTCCATGGCGCGCACCACGGGCTACACCTGCGCCGCCGCGGTGCGCCTGGCGGCCCAGGGTCTCTACGCCCGCAAGGGCGTCTCGCCCCCGGAATACGTGGGCCGCGAGAAGGGCTGCTGGGCCTTCATCCGCGGGGAACTGGCCAAGCGAAACGTGGTGTTTCAGGAGACGGTGTCCTGAAACACTTGGAAACAATCAACCGCCGTTAAGCAGCATGGCGGCTTTGGCCAGGACTTCTGTGACGACATCCTCCGGCGCCCTGTCCGCATAGGCGGCCTGCCTGCTCATGGCCGGCTTG
>Ga0315280_10012682_pt1 | contig 10146 bp, 8 predicted proteins | sample YL17G06_40_MG_FD_203697 | JGI IMG/M metagenome (GOLD analysis project Ga0315280, IMG submission 203697) | Sediment microbial communities from Yellowstone Lake, YNP, Wyoming, USA - YL17G06_40 | ecosystem: Environmental > Aquatic > Freshwater > Lake > Sediment | place: USA: Wyoming | collected...
TACATTGAGTGCTGTGAATAAGTTTAAAATAGTCTCTTCTAGATATGTGTGTGTTTGGTGCATCCCCATTGATGATCATCCCATGAATGTCAACAGGGGATGCACTAAAAATGTTAGCTACTGAGGGTCTATAGGTTTATTTTATCACTGGTTTTCCTATCGGAAGGATTGTTTTTCCGTAGGTTTCATTGATCACCTCTGCCATGGCAAGGTAAAAGGCGCTGAACCCACAGATGATCCCTTCGTATCCAATCCAGTTTCCGCTGATATACCCCCATTCTTTCAATGCAAGCAGGTAGAACAGGATGAAAAGCGTCAAAAAGACAATCTGTAGCCCGGTGTTCTTTTTCAGGGTCGCGAAGAACATAAACATGGTGAAAAGACCCCAGACGAAGAAGTACCAGCCCATGAATCCCGGGTCGGTGGCCACCGCTGCCGATGCGCCTGATATAAAGGTGATACTTGGTAGTAACAAGAGAGCAACCAGTGAGATCCAAAAGAGTCCGTAAGAAGTAAACGCAGTGGTCCCAAAGGTGTTCCCTTTTTTATACTCCATTATCCCGGCAATGATCTGCGCAAGCCCACCATAGAAAATCCCCATGGAAAGGATCATCGCACTGACGGGGAAAAGCCCCGCGTTTGCAATGTTCAACAGTATCGTTGTCATTCCAAAGCCTAGTAACCCCAGCGGCGCTGGATTCGCTAAAATGCCATTCTTTTCGGTCATACAAAACCCCTGCCCGCTGAATAAAACAGTTATTTAAAAACCTGTCGAGAAAAATAACTACTTCCAGAAGATGACGACGAACCCGGTGAAGATCATCCCAAGGACAATCAGAATCGCAATGATTTTGACGACCCAACCTCGTAATTGTTTCCTTGATAGTTTCATTGTTCCCTCCTCTGCAGTTCGAGGTAGAATCCATCAAAGGAAAGGATAGTGCTCCCTTTCTTTCCTTTCACCCCGATCACGTGTTTTGTTTTGATATAACCACCTTTTAATAAACTTTCTTTTTTCCCAGCTTTGACACCCGGGATCTCTGAAAAGAAAACGTCTTGTCCGCGTTCGATTTTTTTGATGAGTTCTTCTTGGTGTGCCTTAATCCATTGTGAGATCCCCTGACTGTCTGTCTTAAACGCAGGGCCAAGCTTCGCAAAGACGGGTTCCAAGGCGATTATCGTCTCTTGAACCTCCGGTTTTCCTGCAATAAATTTATGGGTCTGCGGAAATCGCAACGTTGAAAAGATAATAGACGCACCAGTTTTCAGTTTCAGAATAGTATCTTTTGGTGCATAGGTCGCAACCGCGTCCACAGGGGCGTTTAAGGCGATGCCTTGTTCACTTTTCCAGGCACGCACCTGCGCGATATATGTTTTTATGCTCTCCCCTGCTTCTTCTTTCTTTTCATCAAAAAGAATTGGCTCAGGCCATGTCGCAATATGAATGCTCCCATCATCTTCGAATTCTTTATACAAATCCCCATAGATCTCCTCGGTGATATGGGGATAAAACGGGGCGAACATTTTGAGAATCCCAAGCCCGATCGTGTACAGCGTATACCTGATGCTCTCCACGTTTTCCTTGTTGTAGATCGAGCCTTTGATCATTTCAATATAATGATCAGCGAGCTCATGCCAGAGGAAGAACTCGATGTCCTTCATGGTTTGCGAGTAGTCAAAGACATCCATTTGTTCGGTGCATTTCTTCACGAGTTTGCTGTATTTGGAGAGAATCCATTGATCGATGTCCTGCAGGGTTTTTGGCCGCTTGGGTTTCCCGTCTTTGATGATGTTTCCAATAAATTGCTGGACGTTCCATAGTTTCCGAAGTGATTTGGTTCCATGGACCACATCTTTTCGCCTGAATGGATTATCCTCGCCGAGGGCACAGCTTGCCGCGTAGCAGCGGAATGCATCAGAGCCATATTCATCGATGACCTCAAGCGGGTCGATGACGTTACCGAGGCTTGCGTGCATCGGCGTCCCGTCCTCCGAGAGGATGAACCCGGCCATCATGATGTTTTCAAACGGTTTTTCATTCGTGAGAAGGGAACAGCGCAGGATCGTATAAAACGCCCAGGTGCGGATGATATCATGCGCCTGCGGGCGAAGCGACATCGGATAGAGCCGTTTGAATTTCGCGTCATCTCGATGCCAGAACGTGTTGTATAACGGTGAAATCGAGGAATCCATCCAAGTGTCAAATACATCCTCACACCCTTTCAGCGGCCCACCACATTTCGGACAGTTGCCCACCGGGGGGTTATCGATCGTTGGATCGACATAACAATCTTCGATCCGAGCAACAACGACCTCACCGCATTTCTCGCATTCCCAGAGCGGAATCGGCGTCGCGAAGTACCGTTGTCGACTAATCACCCAATCCCATTCCAGGGAATTCACCCAATCCTCCAGTCTGATTTTCATAAACGCGGGATACCAATGTATATTGTTACTTGCATCAAGCACCATCTGTTTGAACGGGATCGTTTTCAAAAACCATTGTTTCGCATTGATGAACTCCACAGGAGTTTTACAGCGCCAGCAGACACCAACGCTCTGCTCGAGCGGAGATTGTTTCACGAGTAACCCCATCGTGTGAAAATCATCAAGGACCGCTTCCCGTGCCTCCACGATTTTCAATCCCTTGTATTTCCCGAGAAGCTCGGTCATTTTCCCCTCTTCATCGATGCTCATTTCAAGAGGGAGTTTATATTTGAACACCCAGGTGAGATCTTCCTTATCCCCCACAGTGCATATCATGACGATGCCGGTTCCAAATTCAGGGTCGACCGCTTCATCAGCTACGATTTTTACTTCTTTGTCAAACCCGGGGACTTTCACGGTTTGACCGACAAGCCAGGGCGTCCGTTCGTCCGTGGGATGTACCGCGATGATCTGACAGACCGGGAGCATCTCAGGCCGCGTGGTCGCAATTTCAACATACATTCCACATTCATCCTTCCCGATCCCATGGAATTTTAAGAGAGAATCATCCTGGGGCTTTGTAAAATAAAACTTAATGGTGTTAAGTTTCGTCGTCCTATTCACGTACACGACCTCGGCGTCTGCCATCGCAGTCATGCACCGAGGGCACCAGTTCACCGGGAACTCCCCTTTGTAGATGAGACCTTTATGATACAGGTCAATGAATGAGATTTGTGTGATTCGCCGGTAATATTCCGCATTCGTTTGATAGTAGATGGAGGAATCCATGCTTTCCCCCAGTCTGATAAACTGGTTGGTCATGGTCTCAATGTTTTTTTCCGCGAACTCGGAGCAGAGTCCGATAAATTCATGCCGATCGATATCCTTCCGGGTAATGCCCAGTTTTCGTTCGACTCGTTCTTCAATCGGGATCCCGTTCACATCAAAACATAAAGGAAAAAAAACATTATACCCCCGCATCCGTTTATACCGAGCTGCAAAATCAATATGGGTGTAGTGCACCGCATGACCAGCATGAAGCGGACCTGAGGCGTAGCGCGGTGGCACATCGATGCTGTATGATTTTTTTGTGCTGTCGAAATCGAAGTGATAGACGTTCATCTCTTGCCATTTTTCCTGCCATTTCTGCTCGATTGCCTTCTGATCGTAGTCCGCCATGGTCTTCCTCATAAGAAGAAAGGTTCAGAACGCAAAGTAAATTTTTCTTTATAAACATTGCTTTCTAACGTATGAGAAAAATTCGTAGTGTTTTATATGAGGATGCAATAATTTTATAATAAGATCGCGGATTACTGTTACCGGATGCGACATCACTCTGCAACGGAGGGAGCATTTTGCCTGAAGCAATCGCCTATGAATTAGCAAAAAAACAAAAAGAAATCTCAGTCGCGGAATTCTTCGAACGCAACAAACATATCCTAGGATTTGGAAATGCGACACGAGCACTCATTACCAGCGTGAAAGAAGGGGTAGACAACGTTCTTGACGCCTGCGAAGAATCAGGAATTCTTCCAGATATCTACGTCGAAATCAAAAATCCAACCGAGGAAGAATGCGTCGTGATCGTCGAAGACAACGGCCCGGGCATCATCAAACAGCAGATCCCTCATATCTTTGCTCGTTTGCTCTACGGCTCACGATTTCATGCGGTACGACAAAGCAGGGGTCAACAGGGAATTGGTATATCTGCTGTCGTGCTGTACGGTCAACTCACTACTGGTAAACATGCGAAGATCATATCAAAAATCCAAGATGATCATCCTGCAGTTGTGACCGAACTTGCGATTGATACCAATAAAAACCGCGGTGAAGTACTCCATCAAGAAATCACTCATTGGGATAAACCTTCAGGTACACGCGTTGAAGTAAGCCTTAATGCTGATTATAAACGAGGGAAACGATTCGTCTATGAGTACCTTCAAAGTACCTCGATCGTCAACCCGCATGCACGTATCGTGCTCAAAGAAGCAGACGGCACCGAGCACGTTTTCGAGCGGACCGCAGATGTTCTCCCGAAGAAAAGCGAAGAGATCAAGCCGCATCCGTATGGCGTTGAACTTGGAACATTAATTAAAATAGCGAAGGAGACAAAGGCGCGAAAACTTGCCTCTTTTCTGAAAACAGAGTTTAGCAGCATGGGCGACCGGACCGCTGATCTGGTGTGCGACGAGGCGAAGCTTGATCGAAACCTCAACCCGGAGGACATGAACCGCGAGCAGTTTCTCACCTTGCATCAAGCGTTTAAGAAAGTGAAGATCATGGCACCTCCAACCGAATGCCTCTCGCCGATTGGCGAGACGTTGATTCGCCGGAGTTTGAAAAGTGAAACTCAGGAAATATCCCCGGAGTTTATTTTTACTGCATCTCGGCCTGCATCGGTGTATTCAGGAAACCCGTTTCAGGTGGAAGTCGGAATCGTATACGGTGGCAGTTTACCGAAGGATAAACCTGTAAAAATCCTGCGGTTCGCAAACCGCATTCCACTTCTATATCAACAGGGGGATTGCGCGATCACCACTGCCATTGAATCGATAGATTGGCGCAGGTACGGACTTGATCAGCCATCAGGAACGGGCATCCCTATTGGTCCTGCGATTTTCCTCACCCATGTTTGTTCCACACAAATTCCCTATACCTCTGAGAGTAAAGAAGCGATTGCTGACGTTGAAGAAATCGAGAACGAAATCAAGCTTGCGTTCCGTGAATGTGCACGGAAAGTCCAGCTGCATATCAACAAGAAGGTTCGTCGGGCGAAAACCCGGGAGAAGTTTGATCTGATCACAAAAATCTTACCAGAGATAGCAAAGAAATCCGCACATATGCTGAATAAACCCATTCCCTCGCTTGAAAAAGTGATCACGCAGATTATGGATGTCGTCTGGATCGAGGACATTGTTGAATATGAGAAAGTCCGGGGTAAACAGGTGCAGACGAAACTTGATAGTGCGAACCCATCAGGGCAAACTGAGACCGGCGGGTGGATAGCGAAAAGCACCATTATGGTTGTTAACTATAAAAACAAGCCGCAGAAGTTCAATTTATACGCATTGTACCCAAAGGACGCCGTGGTTGGCGAGGTAAAGCCCAAGCCAGCGAAAGTCACTGATTCGTATTTAAAATGGAGTATTGAGAATCTCACACCCACCAACAAGGTCGATATTTACTTCGAGCTTGCTGGCCTTAACAAAGGCGATTTCGATGAGAATGAATTGTATGTTCAAAACATTAATCCCACCTATGTGATTGGTGCCGATAAATGGGAGGGCGAATAGCGTATGAAACAGGTTCATCCAAGTGTGATCACAAAAATAGATGCGATTGCGGCGAAGGTGTACGCAGATCTTGAAAAAGCAGAGATCCCGGCATTGCAGCTCTCGACCCGTACGAAGGCAAACATCAGGTTCGATGATGATTTGAACGTCTGGAAGTACGGGAAGAACAAGACGGAGCGGTCCGCCAACTCCCTTAACGGTGCGTATATGTTGCTGCGGACGATGTACCTGGTCGATTTCATCAAGGAAATGATTAAGCAGAAGAAATCCTCGACATTAAGAGAGATGTACTATATTTCTGAGGGGTGGAACCTTGCGAAGTTCAGCAGCCAGAATGAATCAGATCTGCTCGCTGAGGATTTAGAGGTGATCACGGGGTGCATGCGGGAGGATTTCAAGCTTCGCCCTGAGGAAGACGGTGCTCGGGTGATCGGAAATCTCGTTATTGAGGAAATGACCAGGAACAATACGAAAAAAAAGATTCACTGCCAGGATGATGTCGGAGATGCTGGCTATGGGATACCTTATAACGTGGAGAAAGAAAAATTAACGTTCAAACAAGTGGATGCTGATTTTATTATCGCGATTGAGACCGGTGGTATGTTTGATCGACTCGCGGAGAACGGATTTGACACGGATTCACGGGCGATCCTTGTTCATCTCAAAGGGCAACCCGCTCGGTCGACCCGACGGTTCATAAAACGACTTAATGAGGAGAAAAAACTCCCGGTGCTCGTGTTCACGGATTGTGACCCCTGGAGCTTCCGTATCTATGGAAGTGTCGCTTATGGCGCCATTAAAACTGCCCATATCTCCGAGTACCTCGCGACCCCGGCTGCGCAATATCTCGGTGTGACCCCGTCTGATATTGAGAATTACAAGCTTCCGACCGATACGCTTACCTCCGAGGATGTTGCTGCACTAAAAAGCGAGCTGGACGACCCCAGGTTCCAGGATCAATTCTGGAAACATGAGATTAAACTTCAATTGAATCTCGGGCGGAAGTCCGAGCAACAGGCGCTTGCAAAATACGGTCTTGACTATGTGACCGATACCTATCTTCCTGAGAAGCTCGCGGAAATGGGGATGATAAAAAAATAATCGAGGCTCGCTATTGTTTTTTGCCCCACAGTTCATACGGAGGGGTTATTTGATAGCGTAGGTCGAGAACCGAGTAATCATCGATTTTGATGTAGGTTTTACTGAATATTCCTCCTTTTGCACCAGTCGGAATCGTGAAATTGTGCACCCGTTTTCCTTTGATAAATTGGGCGGGGGTCACTTCTTTCTTCTTCCTCGCTCGTTGCTTCTTCATTGAGAGATGCAAGAAAAAAAGTAGTTCCAGAACGATAAATACGACAAAGAAGACAATAGCGGACAGGACCCATTGTTCAACGGTGAAGGCTGCCCAGTTGAGTCCCATGCCAAGTAAATAGGTTCCCATGATAACAATCGCAATCCACAATGCGTAGATCATCACAAACAACAGGATTAATTTCGATATTCTGAGATACCTACGTTTCAGCTTTTCTTCATCCCAAGTGGGTTCCACCGTAGCCATATCCCTTTCCTACCGTCTGCAGTCTGAACCAGACTGTTTGTTTTTAAAACTTTCTATTATAGAAATACGATCTATTTTCAGTCTAATAAAAATAAATTGCTGTCATGAAATGATCTTGTTTTTATCATCGACTGAGATAAAAGGAAACGAGAGTGCCAAAAAGAGAGGAGTGCCTCTAGGAAATTATAAATTCTGTGCGGCAGTCTGGGCTGGATTATCGAGACATATGGTGTTTTTAATGTCACGTGTATCACGCAGTAATCATCGGTGTTTTCGCTGTTGACGATTTTGATGTCCCCCTGGAATTGCGTGTCTTTTTCACTCGGTGCGACCACTGTAACATGGACGGTCACTGAGTCTCCTGAGGGAAGGCTCGTTCCTGATGAGGGCGTGAACTCCCAGGTTCCCCATGCGGGATAGGAGACGATCTCCCAGTTGAGGAACGAGAAGGGATCACCGATGTTGGATATGGTAAGGTCACCCTGCACGGTTGCGCCTGGTTTGATATCGATCCAATTAAGGTTGCCGCTGCAGTCCAAATCAGGATAAGTCTGATTTATCAATTTGTTATAGTACAGGAAGTTACCAATATCCGGATCCCAATTGGTCACGACCATATCTTGAGATGGGGAATATCTATACGTAACGTCGAGCGATTGAGTTGGGGTTTTGCCCACGGTCATCCAGCCTTCTTCTCGGCTATAGGTATATTCCGACGGTGATAACGGAAGACCGTCACAGGTAACCGTATCGATTCCTTGTATTTGGCGGTGAGGAAGGTAAAAGAGCCTGCGATCCCCTGATGGTGTGAAATGCTCTGTAAAGGCATGTTCGCAGTAAGCTGGGCCGACATTGCCAAACACAATTTTTTCAACAACGGTTGCATCTGCGGAATTCCATGAGGGTGTCGTTGGAAGACCTGTTCCTTGATTAAGGAAGAGATGGGTATTTTCCCACCAAGCCCCGGTGGCGAGATCAAGGGTGTTGTCGCCATTCACATCTGCCAAAGCGACCGCTGATCCATAGCCCCCGTAGTACCCCCAGGAGTGAGTGGTTTCAAAAAATCCGGTGGAAAGACCAGTGTATTGTTTAAAATATCCGCCTCCACCGAGTTGTGTGTTGTCTGTCGCGTAGAGATCGCGTTTTCCATCGCCAGTGACATCACCAGCAGTGAGCATAATACCAAATTGATTGGCGCTGTCTGTGGTATGCCAGCTTGCAGTGGTCTCTAAAACCCCACCGAGGTTTCGATAAATCTGGGTCTGATGTGAACTACCAATCGTTGCCAGATCTAACCAGCCATCATCATCGGCGTCCACCCAGAGGACACCTTGATTAATATTTTGATCAGTTGACTCCCAACTTGATGATGATCCGAAGGAGCCATTAATATTCATGTACACATATGTATGGTAGGCATATGAACTGTAGGACCATCCGGTTGCAATTGCCAAGTCAGGTCTCCCGTCGTTATTCATGTCTCCAAAATCCACACCAAAGGCATTCCCGATGATATTTGCCGTCCAATCGGGAGTGGAGGAGAGAATACCATTATTGTTTAGGTACACCCGAGCAATTGGTCCGAACGAAGAACCGGTCCCAAGGTACGATACGGCAACATCAGGCCAACCATCACCATTGACATCAGCGACATCGAGATGACCATTGTACGCGATATCAGCAGATTGCCAACTTGCAGTGGCTGGAAGATGACCGTGACCGTCGTTCAGGTAGACTTTCACATGTCCTTGTGCCATGTCGTTCCCATCGGAAAAAACGAGATCAAGCCAGTTATCCTTGTTAATATCGGCAAGCGTAGCACCGGTACTGTAACTCGGGGAATCTGAGACCCAATCTGGTGTCGGTGAATACACCTGGTCTTCATAATTAGGGCGAACAGTCTGTTTTTCTTGTACAACATTCAATCCCGCATTAACAGGGATAATATTGATGAAAAGAAACAGACATAACGCGGTTCCTGCAAATGTTTTTTTACTCATGGTATCCCTCGGTTCGATATTACTTATAAGGCAAACCAATTATTAAATTTTTATATGATCATATATTAAAAACTGGCATGCCTTATTATCAGTTTGACAATACAAATAGAAGAATGGAGAAATATTCCCTCTGATTTTGTATCATATAATGAACATTTTTTAAACATTTGATGTTTTTTTTCTTACAATCAATATGAAATTTACTCTGGGTATGTTAATATAGAACGATGGCGTATTGTGCTTGGGTAACTATCATGGGGAGAACCATGAGTCATGGTATATCTGTTAAGGTTGTAGGGGTTGGTCTTATCAGTATGTTGTTGATGAGTGGGTGTAGTTCCTCGCTGGGGGTGAACGATACTTCATTGGTTAATTCGACCAATGGAAGAACCTTATATGTCGGAGGATCTGGTTAGGGGAACTATACAAAGATTCGGGATGCGATTGATAACGCTTCAGACGGTGACATCGTGTTTGTGTATGATGATTCAGCCCCGTACTACGAGAGCATTGCTGTCCATGTTTCGATTCTCAGGAATCATATCTGTTCTCGAGCCAGGTAAGGAATTGGTGGTGTTCAAGACGCGTATGCTGTTTGGTTTTGGTGTGATGGATGTTATCGTTGCTGTTGGAAAAACCACTGTATCAAAGCGAGGTTTTTTACTTGGCTTTTTCTTTATTCCGTTTCCCTCTTAAGAATAAGTTATTTCTCCTGCTTTTTTATAGGTGTTATGATATCAGTACTTCGGAGAGTAGAACAAGGGAAATATTTTCAACCTAACATCCCATATATCATCGGGATGCAAGGATGGGCAGTACTCTTGAAAAGAAACTACAGGAAATGATTGTAAAAACCTTAAGTCAT
>Ga0315280_10012683_pt1 | contig 10145 bp, 7 predicted proteins | sample YL17G06_40_MG_FD_203697 | JGI IMG/M metagenome (GOLD analysis project Ga0315280, IMG submission 203697) | Sediment microbial communities from Yellowstone Lake, YNP, Wyoming, USA - YL17G06_40 | ecosystem: Environmental > Aquatic > Freshwater > Lake > Sediment | place: USA: Wyoming | collected...
GGGACAGAATTTAGTAAAAACTCTTTTAGCTCATCAATTTGTTTAAAACTCTTATGCCTATCCATCCATCCCTCAAACCTTATGAAGCCGAACTCACGCTGTATTATCTTGGAAATAGAACTTTTTGAAGTATAATTTCTCATGTAGTAATCGCGAAACATCTTTTGCACAAAATTAACTGGTTCCAAGTTCACCTAGTCTTAAGAAAGCACCATTTAGCTTTAAACTTTCTTTTTAATTGTTGTAAGTATGAAACGAAGTTTACTAGGAGCGTATCGAATCTTTTCTACAAGCATAAACGTCTTTTATAACAGGAGAGACGATAAGTTAGAGGACGAAAGATGAGGATAGCGGTTTTCGTTGAGTTCTTCCCTTCGAGCCTTGGGAGCGATCGTAGAATCTGTGAGATAATGCACGCACGCTTTTTAAGTGGCTGTAGCGATACATAGTCATATTGAATGAACGAAGATCATGGGATTTTCCGAATGCTTCGAATCAAGCAAAAAGTCAAGAACAACATAGATGTTCTAGTCAAGTTATTACCACTGTTTTTCATCATTGCGCCAATTCTTATACTATACTTCTTCGAGTCCTATACTTTCCCGAATTATTCAAGATTTCCAGATTATTCACAATCCATGAACCTGAGCAGCTTCGAAATGACATGGAAAGGCAGAACCTTCTACCTCTTTTTTTTGTGGTTAGCTTTCTTGGAGGTAATACTGAGCTGGGAAAAACTCCGACCAAGGATAAGCAGAAACCCAAATCGCGTGAGAACCGGAACGCTTATCTTAGCCCTTTTGCTTCCCACAATATACGTCGTTGTTGCCAACTTTTATGGGTTAAATGCCATAATTCTCAACTGGGCTTGGAGGAACAATATTGCCCTGTCTGATTGGATACCACTTTCAACAGAGTATCTGGTCCTAGCGGCACTTTTCACTCTCATTATAATGTTGCAGTATGGAATCAGTGGCTTAAAAAACGTCTTAATCTCTCCACTTTTCTTATTCATTATTGGGATAATATACACAATTGACAACGTATATCCGTACGGAAGCTTTTCACCGTTCCAGATGTTCGTTCCAACTACGGCGACACTTGCAGCAAATGTTCTAACTCTTATGGGATACAGAGTGCTTTGGTTGGCTACTACAAACGGAATGCCTGCTTTTAGGATTGAGAATTCTTTAGGAAAATACTCGTCACCTTTTCAGATAGCTTGGCCTTGTTCCGGAATAGAGAGCCTAATAATATACACGGTCACTATTCTCTTGTTTCTGAAAAACATGGTTATTCCTTTGAAGCACAAAATAATCTACTTTACAGTCGGCGCCATCATAACCTTCTTTATCAATGTCTTAAGAATAGCCACTATCTTCGTGATTTCAGTCAACACAGGCGGGAACTCAATTGACGTACAGAGGTTTCATGACTTCTATGGTCAGCTATACTCTATCACGTGGATAGTATCTTATCCACTGATAATAGTAGGCAGCCGCGCCCTATGGGGGAAAATTAGGAAACCTGAAAAAACACCGATCGATAATCTTGAGCTACCTACAATCTCATATTGACCCCCTAGACTTGCCTAGCATTTAGTCCAACTTTTCCAGCCAAACCTTGCTTAACAAAAATATTAGTATTTTCAATGGGTAAAGATGCAATGTCTTCTACTCTGAATGAATAATGTTTTCATATAGGTGCGGATTATCGCTGGAATATCTTGAAGAAATGCAGAACAGTTCTTTTATGTTCTTTGTCAGTCTCGATTTTTGGTTTATCCTTAACGTATGACTCTAGCACACGCTTGCTTTTTCGTCAAGTACTCTCTCAGAATGATTTCCATCCAGAGAAAACCATAGTTAACACTAGTGGAAGTACTGACGACACGCTGGACGAAGTGACAGGAGAGAGCGCGGTGTCACAATACCAGAAAAAACGAAAAATGTAGTAACTAACGCTTTTTCAAATGTAAATAACTTGGATGGAGGAATACAAAAACTGATCGATCTATATAGACACGTCAGATGTGTTTAGGTTAGCGACTTCAATTAACAAGACTTCCAAAGACATCTTTTGTTTTTACTGAAGAGGAAGCCATCAGCTATGCCTCTAATAGCGGCTAGAATTAATGGCAACCTGAGTGTTACGCGAACCTGTGATTTTTTGATATACCCTTGAGGGAGAAGAACCAGTCTTAACAAAAACTGAGGAAAATAAAATCCGACAGGCGGAAAGATGTTTTTAAAGTAAAAATAAATACTGTTCCGTAAATACCAATAAGCCCACTTTTCATCAACTACTCTTCCCATAAATTTGTGCCAAATCAAAGCCTTTGGCTGATAGACAAGTTTGTAGCCGACTCTCCTAATTCTGAGACTTACATCGGTGTCATCTCTAAAACCGTTGCCCATAAAATTTTCATCGAAGCCACCTGCCTTTATAAGAAGATCTTTTCGAAAAGACATGTTGCAGCCAGGCAGATGATCAACTTCTATCGCGTTAGGCAATGGAGCGTCAAAATTGCCCAGAATAAGTCCGTCAGCATATATTTTTCCAATTTCCTTCTTTTTTGTTCTTATGAAGTAGCTTGCCGATGCACCATAAGGGATAACCCGACCTCCGACACCGCCAATGTTTGAATGCGTGTATGGGATCAATATGTTAGTGGACCAGTTTTCATCCACTACAACGTCATCATCAATGAATGCCACGACATCGCCCTTTGATTGAGATAGACCTATGTTTCTTGCGCGCTGTCGGTTCCTTTCTGGTATAGAGATGTATCGTATTGGATAAATCTTGGCTAGTTTACTCGTATTGTCCGTAACCGAACTGTCTACCACTATCACTTCCAGCGGTTTTTCCTTCATTCGCAACAACGAACGTAGACAATCTTCTAGATCGTTACCTCTGTTATATGTGGCAATGACCACGGACAGATTCATCTCGTCTACCTCCTTTGTCTTCTAAGTTGCTAAATGACCTGAATTACCGCAACGCAGATATCGCCTAGTGCTTGGTCATTTCAGTTTCCTTATGCACTTAAGGCTACCGTATGTTTCATCGTTTTTTGACAACTTATTAGAAGACCTTGTTCTCAGAGAGATCTATAATTTTACTGCCCTTAGTATAATATGCTTCGGTGTTCCTTCAGTCGGAGCTGATCAATACGCAAGATAACTAACGAGCGTTTCTGTTGGCTTATGTTCAGCTTCATAATTGAACTAATCTCGGGAAGAGAACTCAATTGACAACAACGCAAGTCACGAAAAACCTTAAACACGGAAAGGAGAGAATACAGAACATGCAAAACCAAAAGAAAACCTCAAAATCCTTAAAGAAGACTGTGAGTTTGAAAACATACTTACTTAGCATTTTGATGGTTTGTGCTGTAGCGATTGGGGGAGTATGGTATGTTCGCACTTCATCAAGAGACAGTGGAGTTTATCCAGGAGCACCTTCATATACGATTTGGACTGATGGAGCTGGCAATTATTTTGCAAAAGATGCTTATGGCAACCTTGCTTTTAGCGGGACAAACGCGAGCTACGTGATTCAGAGTGCCATATATGCTTTACCTCATGTCTTAGTTTCGTTGCCTTTTGGCAATTACCCTGTTGTGTCAGCTCCTAATGGCAAAATCCAGTTTACTGCGCAACAATTCAACATTTCCAATTATCTGATTATTCCTTTGGGTTCAAGAATAACGTTATGCGGGTGCGGGATAACTTATCAATCGTTTGGAACGGGGAAACAGGGAGGAACGCAAATAATAAGTTCTGACCCTCGTGGCTGTCTTGTTGCCGCTGATTATGGAACCTACGTTAATGGAACCAGTGTTACTAAAGTGTCCGGAAGTGAGTTGGAAATCGAAAGCATCGAGTTTTATCAACGAACCACATTAGCCAATGCTTCAGCGAGTGCTGTTTATCTAAGTGGAGCATCTCAGGGAATCCTTGATAACGTGGTTATAACGAGTTATCGGCAGTGGGGTAACATAACGAGCGGCTACGGATTGAACATTAACAACTATGATTGCGGCGGTTGTTGGCGATGGAGCAGGTTGCAGATTGAAGGTTTTGCCAACAGCATACAAGACTACTCAGACGTTTTGGAAGCAGACCAATTAGAGTTAAGTTATGCTTATCAAGCTCTAACTATTTGGGTAACTCCCTATAAGCATTATCAAGCTGTGCATTTCGGTTACGTAGAGAACTGTTTGACTGTTGCCGGAGGCAACGACGATCTAGAAATGGATTGCGTATATGTTGAATCATATAGATGCAATAATAAATATTACGCTTGGTGGGCAAACTCGTCGTTATTCACTGGCTTGGTAATTATAAATCAGCTTGAGGTAAATGTCCTTCAGGGATCACCGTCGTCAAAAATATGGAGTGTGTATAATTCGCAATGTTTCATGTTTGAAAATGTAGTAACGAGAGATGGTATCCCAAACTTTCCTAATCCAACAACACCAGTTCTAGCAAGCGGAACGCAATACGCAAACACTTTTTCACAGTTGGTGGAAGTAAACATTTTTGGAGGAACAGTAACCGCAATAGTTGTTCGAGGCATAACGACGAACATAACAAGCGGATCATTTCTTCTTTATCCTGGTAACACAATAGAAGTAACATACAGTAGTGCACCGTCATGGTGTTGGCTAGGTTTAGCAAACGCGCTAAAAACACCATAAATGATGAAATGAGATATGTGCGTTGGCGCCATTCTCTCCGTCGCTTTCTATACTATAGAAATCATCTTTCTTACTAAGGCAAAAAGAATATCAACGGTTAAATTGATCCTTTTATCACATTTATGGGTTTTTAGAAATATCAAAGCAAATAATTGAGAAAAGGTTCACTATAAATGAGAACATCAAAAGACGCCGAAAATTCTTATTTGATAACAGATTTTTTGCATCAGTCTCTGAGTCCCTCCAAGAATGGAGAAGCGCGCGTTTCCTTATGTACTTTACGCTATCGTGTGTTTTATTGTTTTTTGACGACTTATTAGACGGTCTTGTTCTCCGATGATATCTATGATTTTACTGCCCTTAGTATAATATGCTTTGTTGTTCCTTCAGTTGGAGCTAAATCAAAACGCAAGATAACTGTAATGAACGGTAGCAGTCTTCTATACAACTTGAAGGTTACTTTTTGAGTTACTATACGGACAGTTCCTTCTTTACCTTCAGATATGAATCTATCGAGATCCGCTTGATGTAAAATAGACTTTCTTAGGAGGAAGAAAAGTCTAAGAAGCGCAAATCCCCATTTTGTAATCTCTATTTTTGAGAAACCTCCTTTTTCTAATAGTTCTTCCAATTCGCAGGGGTAATAGAGACGAGCATGTCCTTGGCTTATATCATCTGGGCTAAGCTTCTTACCACTCGGTGTACTTAAGACGAAAACTCCGTGTGGCCGCAATATTCTGGATATTTCAGTTACAAGAGTGGATCCATTTTGTAGATGTTCTATTATTTCCCCTGCAATAACGAAGTCAAATAACTGGTTTCTAAAGGGTAAGCTTTGGGCATCTCCGCGGATATACTCAACTTTTCTTCTGCTTAGCTTCCTTGCAACCTTAAGTGCCACACAAGAAGAGTCCAAACCTATCAAAAGAGAAAACTGCTGCGTGTCGTTTATTCTTCGGAGAGCTTCAGCTACTCCACATCCTACTTCGAGGCCATGACAAGGTTTTTTCCTTAACCTTAGATTTTTGATAAGCATGTCTATACGGCATCTGTCAAAAGCATCATTAGATGTCGCAAAAGCTTTCAACGAGTAGCTTTCTTCTTTCTCAGTCACCATTTTGAGCCCACCCTTTTTGATATTACTAGTGCCGCGCGCACACCTGTTCAAACCTAGATATAACTAGAGTTGCAAGTCTTACATAGTATTTTCTTTCTTCGACCACCATCTTTTTTTCACAACCCCTGCGGCGGTTATGGCAAGAAATGCAATAATCCATACGATGGAAATTGAAGATGCAATCAATTGTAAAGAAGTAACTGCAGGCTCGACTTCTATGACGTATGTTCCAGCATTGTCCAAGGGAATTCCTATAATACCTGGCGGGACTTCATAAAAGGGAACTTGAGTTCCATTAATTGAAACTTGGAGAGATCTGTCGTAATCAAGCGGAATGATTAGCAACGCTGCACGGTCAACGTAAAACCTGTACTCCATACTCTGGTAGGTTTGATTTATTGACAGAATTTTATAGTTGGGTGTCCCACCAGAACCTGTTGGAAGTAAAGACTCTTGATCACTATAAACTATTGCCTCATTCTCCTGCCTATGAGGAAGACGATCCAGAAATTCTGTTAAATTATTCACAGCAAAAACACTGGTCGCCAGTGTTAGATTTTGAAACGTGTCTAGCCAAAAAACTGTAATATTACCACTCGTGAAAACTTCTGTCGCATTTTCGGTGAAGTTGATGGCTCTGTAGAGTGCTTGAGAAAATTCTGGACCAAAAACCGGATCAGCCTTATCCACTATTATATATTTCACGCCTAGATATCCAAAAGCCGCAATCGCTTTCTGAGGATCTGAAGCCCACGTCGGGGTCGTAGGTGACCCCGAAAACCACATACTCATAGAAAGGTTGGCAATAAGAGTCGAAAGCGATGAACCTTGATCATACCATCCATCAATGACAGGTTTGTTAGAAACTACAGGTATCAATGAGCCAACTGGTTCTCTAGGAAGTTGTAACGCCCGAAACCAAGTGTTATCAGTAGTTAAGAAGTTGTATGCACTTGTATATCTTCCAACCGTCAGAGGAACATAAACCTGAACAAATAATCCTTCAATAATTAGTAATACCAAAAAAATGCTGACAATAACGCCTTTTCTTGAAAGCTTACTGCCAAAGGCAAGTGCTAAGGCCACTAGTGGAGGTACAAGAAAAACATACAAGGCCGACGTTCTGCCAAGTGCAAGAGCCGAAAGGATAGGCAGAGGAAAAAAGAAAATAATAATGTTATACGCTGTGAACAACGCAAGAATCGCGCACACGGTGAAGATCTTCACATTTTTTATCAGTCTTTTTCTGGCAAGCCACAGAGCCATTACCAACAAAACAATTGGAACTAATCCCAAGTACCTTGTTAAAAGACCACCAAAAATCATAAGGGGACTCTCGGAGGAAGTCACTGGAAGAAAAGCATTTTGCATGCTAGTTACATAAGGTAAAATCCAAAATGCCGTTACGAGAAAAGTTTCTACCACAACCTTAATCCCAGAAAGTATCTTCTTTTGAAGAAGAAGGTATAGCAAAACAACCATTAAAAGAAGTAATCCAGTAGCTTGATTTGAGAGAAGAGTTAATCCAATGAAAACCGCTGAAAGAAAAGTATCAATGTTGTTTCCATCGTTACTGAGCCTGTCTGCGTAAAGTAATGCTACAGGGGCGAAAGCGAACGCTATAAAAGAACCGACACTGCCATCACCCGAAAAATCTGAAATCAAGTATGGCGAGTAGGCATACGCAGCTGCACCAAGCATGCTAGCCAGTTTGTCCTTAGTTAAATGTATACATAAGAGATACATAGAAAGAGCGGAGAGAAAGAAAAAGAATGGAAGAACTAATCGTGCAGTCAGGTCGACGGAAATATTAAATATGATTGATATTATTGCCATAATGTAGTAAAATAAGGGACTGTAAACTTGCAGAAAAGGATACCCAGCATACCAGTTCCAATCCCACTTTCCCCACAAATAAAATGGCATTTGCTCAATGTTCCTTTGTAGGATTATTGCTTTGTAGATGTGGGTTTGAGTATCATTGCCTATTATGCTAGCGTTTCCGAAAACCAAAAATTTTAGAACAAGCGGCAGTGCAACAAAAAGAGGAATGAGAACATACCAAAGGCGAGATGTTGCCTGCGGAAACCGATTGTACAACAGTCTTCCGTTTTCAGTTAGGCGCTTCATTGCCATTTTAGAGTCTCTCGATAAAGAGATAGGGTTTTATTAGCGACATTATCCCAACTTTCCTCAATTGCGAGGTCTCTTAGTTCTTTGCCAGCTCTTTCTCGTAAGGAAGGACTTTTCAAGAGTCGCGTTATAACGTTGGCTAAGCTTTCAATGTTTGCAGGTTCAGCTATAAGCATCGAGTCTAGGTTCCATAACTCACTAAATCGATAGACCTTGGTAAAAATTATTGGTTTGCCGAAGTACAGAATTTTTGACATCACGCCACTTGCACCTATTATTCCTTCTTCAGTATACGGCAGAACAAAAAGATCTGCTAAAGAAAAATAAAGGGGAAGTTCTTGCTCAGGGATATAACGATTAATGAAAATCACGTTCTTACTCAAGCCGAGTTCCTTTACCGAGTTCTTTAACTTGTTGACATACGTTGCATCTCCGAAGATCGGAAACATATGAGCCTCACCTGCTATAATCAGTTTTACGTCCGGATGCTTCTTTATTACCACCTTCAATGCCTTAAGGGCGTATTCAATTCCTCTGTTAGGCCTAAGAAAGCCAAAACAAAAGACCACGCGACCTTGTACATTCAGTTTCTTTCTAGCATAAGTAGCATCCAAAACCTCGCCATAAGATTCAACGCCGTGCGGGATCACGTGGACTTTTGAAGGGTTAATACCATACTGGGAAGAAAGCTCTCTCTTAGCTATTTCTTGGTGAACTATAATATTATCCGATAAGCACCCAATCAACTTCGTAACGCCGATTACGAATAGCTTTTTAAAAGTAGCTAAGCTTTTACCAGCGCCATATTTTCGGAAAAATTCACTGTTCAATGATGACCTCAATATTACACTGTGCATCGTAACGATTACTTTTTTTCTCATTAATTTCAAGATCAAAAGCAGAATGGGAAATAATCCGCTACAAAATGGCGAACCGTATAATGCATATTCATGCTGAATATGAACAACATTTACTTCAAGTTTTGCGACTTTCCTAGAAATAGAAAAAGGATATTTAACAGAGTTTAGTGTCCACGCTTTCATAACACTTATGTTTGGGCTGTTTTTTTCGTCACAGTCCACGCTGGAAAGCACTATTACATGAATCCCATTGCGCTTTACAAGCGCGTTAACTAGGGAGAGTGAATAAATAGCAATACCTTCCTTTAGGGGCGGAAATGTACTGACAAGAGCTATCTCAAACGCCATTGAAAGAACCTCAATCTCTATGTCACGCTCACGCCTAACATGTCATCTATTAATCGTTGTTCAATGATAAGATAGTTACTTAATTTCGCTCGAAATATAAGACTTTTTGAAATGGCTCAATGCGATCCAGTTAACGATTAAGCTATGAACTATAGCAGAGAAACTAAAAATAGTAGAGCAAAACATGTTGATGCGAAGAAATGCTTTCCCAGACTCTCAAGTTTATAGAAGAACGATTTCTGGACTACTATAAGAACGCCTTTAAGGGAAGTTGGATTCCGAATTCTTTTGAAAACCGAGAGTTTGGTACGTTGCTTTTCAAGGAAAAAATGATGGTGAGGCATAGGAGCTTTAAGCAAAGTGAAGAGTTCAAGGTATTTTTATGTGAGTTGGCCCCGTCTGATGTTTATTATTCGAGCAATACTATGAAGATCCATCTGCCAGCGCAGTCGATATAGACTAGGCCGGAAGCGACGTTTCGTAAGAATCTGCTCGAGAGCATTCCCAAATCGAATGATGATGATTCAGCGACTCAGTATTGCCTTTATGAACATATATGAAACAAATTGTCTTATCTCATTGAAACTGAGTTTTGATTTTCCTTTTTTTCTGTTTGTGAAAGTTACTGGAATCTCTCTTATCCTGAAATTTCGCAAATGCGCTTGCCTAATAGTTTCTATCTGTATTTCATATGTTTGGCTGTGCAAATCTCCCAGGATACTTTTTACTAGACTTGTTGAGTAGCATCGCATACCGCTGGTATAATCACTTATTGTTGCTCTTACTAACAAAGATGCTATGAAGTTAGCCACTTTACTTATTGTGCGGCGCATAATGCTCCAGTCTACAGTTTTCCCTTGAAAGCAATATCTGCTTCCGATGACTAAGTCGCATTTATTTTCTAACGCGGAAACCAAACGCATGATGTCTTTAGGGTTGTGTGAATAGTCAGCGTCCATTGTGATTATGCATTCTGGAGGAT
>Ga0315280_10012684_pt1 | contig 10145 bp, 7 predicted proteins | sample YL17G06_40_MG_FD_203697 | JGI IMG/M metagenome (GOLD analysis project Ga0315280, IMG submission 203697) | Sediment microbial communities from Yellowstone Lake, YNP, Wyoming, USA - YL17G06_40 | ecosystem: Environmental > Aquatic > Freshwater > Lake > Sediment | place: USA: Wyoming | collected...
AAATCTTTTAGAATTCATTGATTATACTGTGGCTAATGATCTGTTATGTTCTGTGGGAACTAATGGATTATTATTGGATAGGCTGGCAAACGAGTTGGTAGACAAAGGGCTTTCTAAATTAATAGTCTCGATTGATGGTCCTCCAACAGTGCATAACCAAATAAGGGGTGTTTCCAATATATTCGAGAGGGCATATAACGGTATAGAACTTATAATTGATAGAAAGAGAAAACTAAACAGAAGTCAACCTAAGATACAGGTTGCTTATGCAATTTCAAATTATAATTACCATTGTCTGGAAGATACAGTAGACCTTTTCAGTGGTCTGGGTGTGGATATGTTCAGTTTTTCCCACTTAAATTTCATAGATGACTGGATGGCAAATGCTCACAACAATGAATACGAACATGCTTTTGGTAAGGTATCCACAAGTTGCATTTCGGCTGTTGATCCTACGAAAGTTGATGTAAACATTCTCACAGAACAAATCAAAAAGGTAAAAAGTAAATATCCTGGTTTCGTAGTGTTTTATCCGGATCTTTCAACACTTGAAGAGTTGAAGAAATACTACCACAGCCATGAATTTATGTCTGCCATTCGGTGTGATATTGCATGGACAAACACTCAAATTTTAAGTAACGGCAATGTCATCCCCGGGTCAAGATGTTTTAATCTTATAATGGGCAATATATACGAGGAGAACTTTCTCAACATTTGGAATGGTGCATCTTATCAGGCTTTTAGAGAAAACCTTAGAAAATATGTTGCAACTCCTGCATGTGCGAGGTGCTGTGGTCTTCCTACTATTTCCAATTACAGCAAATCGGAGAAACAGGTTCATGAGAGATAAAGTGTTAGCTTTTACCGAAAAAGTTCATAATCTGCGAGTTGCCTATAACCAGGATAATATCGGATCTGGCTTTGACAAATATAGTCCTCAGCAAGAATGGCATTATGACGAAGCTTATGCTGTATGGGGCTTAGGGTACCTAAACCTATATCAACTCAAAAACAATATCAGCAGCTTAGACTTACTGGATCGTATTTTTGAGTATCTCTACGCTAGCCAAAGATATGATGGATCGTATGGGTTACCATGGGATTGGCAAGGGCAGAAAAAGGAAGAGGGTTATCTAATAACGACATCTTTTGTTGGCTTGTTTTTGCTCGGATACTATGATCTGGCGAACGATAGCAAGGTTCACAATCTGATCGAACAAATTGAAAAATATGCTCTGAGTTTAAAAGAGAACCGAAGCACTCATATTTACCTGAATTATTCAAAGTATATGCACGAGGATGTACTGAACGCTTATGCCGTGGCAATTTTATTTCTAACCGTACATGACTACGAATGCAACAAGGACTTAATAGAGCGATTGGTGGAAAGCATAGAAGATGGACAGCCTGAAACAGGAGGTTTTATTTATGCACTTTATCCTCCACAAAATATTGATTTGCCAGACAACTATCATCAATGCTTTATAATAAACAGCTTAATCAGAACTAACCGATTTCTCATGGAACGGGGCGAGGAAAATCATAGAATAAATAAGATAATCAATAACAGCATCAATTATTTCATCTCGAATTTCTTTGATCAAGATCAATATCTCAGAAAGCATACCAAGGATCCTTTAATAGGTTCTAACAGTTTCGCCTATCGCAGAACCCTGATGCTATGGGCTATTGGGAAAGCTAAGAGGAAGCTATTAGGACAACCTCCTTCAAGATCAACCCCTGGGTTTTATGATTTGGGGCAGACACTAGCCCTATTATCAACAGATATTAACCGGTACTTAAGATATATAGAATCAGTGGTTGATCAAGCTGAAAAGAAAATAAGTTCGATAAACAATGGATATTTTTTTATAAGAGATATGGGGCATTTGTTTTTTGGATTAACCGAGGTTTTGTTGAAGTTGGACATGGTTGAATGATAAAGGTTATAACCCAAATATGAAAAAGAAAGTTTGTATGCTCACAACTGATCATTCTGCATTAGATGACAGGATATTTTACAAGGAAGCTAAAAGTCTACATAATGCAGGATTTGATGTAACGTTGATTGCGCCGTTGAATCAAGATGGATTCTTAACAGATATGGGGAGAAATCCGATCGCACAAGGGGAAATCTTAATAGATGGGATCAGGATCATTGGATTCAGAAAAGGAAAATATAGCTTATTCGGCTTGCCTAAAACATGGACTCTCAGCCAATGGCTTCGCTTGCTGGAATTCGGACGTTTGAATTTTGGTCAAGAACCATTTTCAGATATAATAAATAAGTGTATTCAGATTGACGCTGATATTTACCATTGTCATGAAATCTGGTCGCTGTATGCTGGTATTAAGGTAAAGCAAACTCTGGAAAGAAAAGGTAAGAAACCTTCTTTAATTTATGACGCCCATGAATTTTGGTCAGCTAGTAAGTCCAGAACCATTAGACAGAGAATATGGAACAACATCATAAAGCAATTTGAGAAGAAAGCGTGTTCATATATTGATTATATACTTACTGTTAATCAGGTTATCAGAGGTTATTTCGTATGTGTTAATCACGTTCTAAAAGTTGAGGTGATCTATAACTGCTCTGAGTTATCCATATTTCAAGAGTACAATCGAAAAATCATTCAAGATAAGATCACAATATGTCATGAAGGTTCTCTTGATTTTTCTCGTGGTCTGAAAGAGATGCTTGATGTTATGAAGGTTCTAAAGGATCGCTACAATGGAAAGTTCAGATTCTTAATTATAGGTGATGTTTTTGGAGAAGAGAAACGGTATTTTGACGAAAAGATCAAGGAATATCAAATAGGAGACGTCATAGAAACAACCGGATGGCTACCCTATGAAAAAGTTGGGGAAGCTATTTCAGATTGCTCGGTTGGGATTATTTTTTTGGACCCAGTGATTTTCAAACATAATACGTATACCTCTCCTATAAAAATGTTTAACTACATGAGGTACGGTTTGCCGATCGTTACGGTTGATCTACCTGAAATTAGACGCATTGTTCTTGAATCTCAGTGTGGTATTATTGTTAAAGAAAGAACCGTTGATGCTTTAGTCAAGGCTTTATCTATGTTAATCGAAGATGCGGTTCTAAGGCAAAAGCTAGGAGAGAACGGTCGAAAAGCTGTTTATGAAAAATACAACTGGGAAAAAATGGAAGAAAGATTGCTTAGAATTTATGATGAGTTAAGTTCATCTGATGATTATATTATTGCCAATGATTAAAAAACTAGAATCAACCGAATATGATAAATGGGATAGCTTTGTTGCAAGTTCTCCACAGGGAACGATTTTTCATAAATCTTATTGGCTTATAGCATCAGGTGAGGAATTTTGTATATATGGATATTTTAAGGGTAACGAGTTATTTGCCGGTCTGCCACTATGTTGTAGCACTTCAAGGTTAGGCATAAAAAAAGCATATCATCCATATCTAACCCCATATCTCGGCATCATTTTCAAGGATAACAAAGCAAAATACGTGACACGAGTGTCCGATGAAAAAGATGTGGCTAGAGAAATTGCTCGAAAGATAAAGTATAATTAAGGAAGGATGGAAAATTATGATAGAGCAAAATGCTGGTTCTGTAAATAATGCTTCTGGAAATATCAAAACAACATTGTATCTGTTTTTTATCATCGCTTTTGCTGCTATACTTCGTATAATTTGTTTCGCTGGAGTAGAAGGAAGCGATAATATACTATATAACAGAGAGGCATATTTCGTATCAACAGGGGATTTTGAGTCCAGAGTGAAAGATACATTCCGTCCAACAACTGAATATATTACCACTATTCGGACTGGGTTGACTTTTCCTGTTGCATTATTCTTCAAGCTTTTTGGGGTGAGTAAATATATTTCTGCAATATATCCACTTCTATGTTCGATAACCGTTGTGGCATTATCCTTCTACGTAGGGAGGTTCTTCTTTGATACTAATACAGGCTTGATAACAGCTTTATTAATGTCTATTATCCCTATAGATGTAACACAAGCTAGCATTGTATTAGCAGATATTCCAGCAAGCCTTTTTGCAGGATTATGTCTTTTTCTCTTCTTCTTAGCAGAAACCAAGCAAAACAGGAGAGTTGTTATTGCCTTATATCTGCTCTCAGGCATAAGTTTAGGTATTACTTATCTTACTAAGGAATCGGCGATATTTCCAGCACTTGTTCTTCTATTCTATGTTATCTATAGATCAATTTCTAGAAGGAAGATCAACTGGGATTATCTCTTTAGCATGGGAGGATTTCTGCTAATATTTATCCCAGAAACGTTATATTATTACTCAAAAACGGGTTATCTGTTGATACATGCATATGCAGCGAGAGATGGTAATAATGTACAAATTCCTTATACATGGATGGCGTATGTAAATTCCCACCAGCATCCCTATTTTCAAAGGCTATTGATAGATTATGGTCGTATGTTGCTATTCTCTTTTAAGATTTTTGGTCTCCATTTTTGGGTTGCTGGTATTGCTATGATATATCTCTTAAAAAATAGGCTGAAGCAATCTTACACTGTTATTTTTTGGTTTTTATCTTTGCTTTTTCTTTATAATTTTTTTTCAACCAGTCTTAGTTCCTACAAACCTTTGTTTTTGATGCCAAGATATTTCATATTACTTAACTTACCTGCGTCATTGATAATTGCGTATTTCCTTAACAGATTGATAAACAATAATATCAGGGGAACTAAAAGCATAAGGACTTCGTTGATTGTATTGTCTATAGCATTTGTGATAGGAACTTTACTTTTTTATATTGGAAAAGGATTTTTTTTCTTTGTAGGAGAAAAAGTCTATAATTTAACAGGACATCATAATACCTTCAGTGAGAATATCGGTGCGATCACCGCTTTTTATTACAAGTTGCTTATTATTGGAGCAGTTTTAAGCCTGGGGTTTTTACTTACAACTTATATTGTGCTAAAAAGGAATATTAGAGTTCTGAGGTTCGTTGGGTGTGTTATCATTTGCTTATTGACATTGAGTTCCACATATTGGAGTTTGACAACCAAATTCAATGATACTCGTTATTATTCCAGTAATGAGAATCTCATTCATGAATTTTTTGGTGATTCACTATCCAAAGATATTTATACTGATTTCAGAACTATGGACATAATTGAGTATTTATATAAGTATAAATATAATGAAAAGATTAAATCTTTTGTTAAAGCAAAGTATTTGGGGGAAGGACTAAATTATGATTATACCATTGTAGATATTAAAGGATTAAAAGATTGTTATGTTATAATGAGTGCTGGGAGAGTCGGGTATTTAAATCAATATTTAAATATGCCAATTCCACCTTATATAGAAAACCCTCCTCCATATTGGGTGAAAGTAGCGGAATTTGGATTTACAAGTGATACTCTTTGTTCAATTTTCAAAGTTCCATAAGCAGGACATGGAATTTGATTGCAGTAGTTCACTTGAGTATTTAGAAAGTATTATAGTGATTTAGGAAGGATTAAGGTGATCTTGTTGGAATCGTTGGTTAAGAGATTAGAAGCCAGTGAATATGATGATTGGGATAGTTTTGTTGCAGAATCTTCACAAGGTACATTATTTCACACATCCTATTGGCTTAGGGTTTCTGGGCAGGAGTTTAGAATCTATGGATACTTCAAAGGGAGTGAGCTACTAGCAGGATTACCTTTGGTTTCTAATGTTTCAAATTTTGGTGTTAAGAGGGCATATCACCCATATCTGACTCCTTATCTAGGCATTGTGTTTAAAGAGAACAAGGCAAAATACGTGAAGCGTATATCTGATGAGAAAGACATCTGTAGAGATATTGCCAAGAGTATTAAAGATGATTTTGGTTTGATACATATCGAATTCACACCATTTGTGCTTGATCTTCAACCATTTATATGGGAAGGATTTACAAGTGGCGTTAAATATACTTATATGCTTGAACTTGGTGATCTGGAAAATGTATGGAATGAAATGGATGCCAGAAGAAGAAATGGTATAGTCCGAGCTGAAAAAGATGGAATTTACGTGGAAATAGGTGATGACTTTAAGCAGGTGTATGCTACGGTTGAGAAAACTTTCGGAAGGCAGAATAAAAATATACATTTCAGGTCAGCAGCTTTTGGATATAATGAGGTTCTTGGTCAAAGAAACCAATGTAAATCGTTCTTAACAAAGAGCAAATCAGGAAACACAATAGGCGCTGTGTATATAGTTTGGGATGAAAAGAGAAGCTATTGTATACTCAGCGGATATGATTCTGAAGCGAATCATCGTGGCGCATATGGACTAGCGATGTGGGAAGCAATTAAGTTTACAAAAAATAAATTGGGCTTAAATCAATTCGATTTTGAAGGCTCAATGCTCCAACCTGTAGAGCAAGCCTTCAGAAAGTTTGGCGGAAAGTTAACTCCTTATTACTATGTGCATTGGATGAAGCCATACGTGAAAGTTCTTTCATATTCTATAGCATTTCTTAAGGCTGGGTTACGTAGTTTAAAGGTAGTATCCTAGAAAATAAGTAGTATAAAAAGCAAACGGGTAGGGAAAATGATAACCATTTATATAGAGTCGGTAGATACAATTATACATAATAGAATCCGATATGTTATGACGCAATTGCTTGTACCAATTGGGTTTCATTTTGTTATTGTGAAAGGGCTTAATAAAATTGATAACAGTTTCGCCATAGCATGTGTTCCAGAATGGTTATTGAGTAATTATTCTTTGCAGGATTTTGATTTGATAATCCCATATAATCATTATACTTTATGGGCGTCAGGTGACTCTATTATAGAATCAGACAAAGTAGAAGGAATTCCTGTCCTTTACATTGGCAAGAAACCCGATTTTCTAATTCGTGATCGCAAGGTAGGTTTCGATCTGATCAACATTGCCTTTTTCCTTCTTTCACGACAAGAGGAATATATTTATACACATAGAGATCATCAAGATTGCTTTGCAGCGCCGTATTCAATACTATATGAGCAAGGCATTTTGAATATACCTGTGCTTAATTACTATATAAATCACCTTGAGTCGTATATTAGACAGCAAATTCAGGATGCTCCTGAACAGAAATGGAAAAATGGAGCGAATTATGCTGTAATTCTTACACATGATGTAGATCATCTTCCTTCAAAGCATATTACCATAACTTTCAATCGCTTGTTGCATGGACATCACGATTCAGGATTTACGGCGAATCTGCTAAGTTGTTCAAAGGAATTTCTATCATATCTTTCTTTATCAAAACCGACCTGGGAGCTATTGCACTGGCTAAGAAAAGAGGATGAATATGGATTTCGTTCAGTTTTCTTTATGTCTGCTAATACCAAACGTCGTCACTTCAAAGATCCATCGTATTGGATTCATAGTAAACTGATGTATAAAGGAAAAAAGATACCCTTATCTCGTGCCGCAAAAGATATGGAAGAAAATGGCTGGGAGATCGGGTTGCATGCAAGTGTTAACTCGTACCGGGATCCACAGTTACTTTCTAAAGAGAAAGATTTATTAGTAAACAAGGCTGGCTGTGCGGTTGCGGGGGTACGTCATCATCACCTTCGTTTTGACATTCAAAAAACCTGGCGCATCCATGAAAGCGTGGGTTTCAGTTATGATACAACTCTGGGTTATAATGAGCGAAATGGCTTTCGGGCTGGTATAGCGTTTCCATTTATGCCCTACGACTTACTAAATGATCGAGAGTATAATTTACTGGAACTTTCAATGTCTATAATGGATGGCAATTTCTTTACTGATTACGGTGAAAAACTCGATGCTTTTAAGGCTGTTCAAAGGTGCAAGAAACTATTTGATGTGGTTGAACAAACCAATGGACTTATGGTCGTTAATTTCCACCCGCATTATTATGCTACAACTCATCCTGATTGGTGGACGGTATATGAATATATACTCAAACATGCAACAGAATCAAAAGCATGGGTTGCGACTGGCAGAGACGTTGTAGGATGGTGGACAGAACGAAAGAAACGTTTAATAAATTATGTGTAGTATAGCAGGAATAATTGATTTTAAAAGGCAAATTGAAACTGAATTGCTAGAACGTATGAACCTTGTGCAAAAACACAGAGGACCAAATGATCAGGGATACTTTGTGGATAATAATATTGGTTTAGCTCATAATCGCCTTAGTATTATTGATCTTTCTTTGTTTGGGCATCAGCCGATGTCAAATGAAGATGGCACAGTCTGGATAGTCTTTAACGGTGAGATTTATAATTACCTTGAACTAACCCCGGAACTGAAATCAAAAGGTCACATATTTAATTCTAAAACTGACACAGAAGTTATTATCCACGCTTATGAGGAATATGGTATTGACTGCCTGCAAAAACTTAATGGCATGTTTGCTTTTGCTATATGGGATAGTCGCAAAAAACAACTGTTCTGTGCAAGGGATCGATTTGGAATTAAGCCTTTTTACTATTATTACAAAGATGATCGCTTCATCTTCGCATCCGAGATTAAGGCTATATTACAAGATCAGAACGTTCATCGCAAGGTTAATGACCAAATAGTATATAACTTCCTTGGACATGGGGTCCTCGATCACACAGATGAAACATTCTTTCATGGTATAATGCAACTTCTGCCTGCACATTTTTTAATATTGCGACAAGAATTCCTATCAATTACAAAATATTGGGACATAGATACTGAAAACGAACTAAAAATTGAGACTGACAAGTTATATGCCGATAAATTTTATGAATTGTTTGAAGATTCTGTAAGAATACATCTTAGAAGCGATGTAGCAATTGGCACTTGTCTAAGTGGAGGACTGGATTCATCATCTATAGTTTGTGTAGCTAACACTTTAATGTTTCCTGATAAAGGTAATGATAGAAGTGTTGTAAAAGAACGCCAAAAGACATTTTCATCTTGCTTTGAGGATCTACGTTTTGATGAGAGGAAGTATATATACAAGATACTTGATAAAACAGGTGCTGAATCCAATTTTGTTTTTCCTGACCCTTTGGATTTGATTAGAGATATTGAATTAATTTTATGGCACCAAGATGAGCCCTTCATCAGTACAAGTATATTTGCTCAATGGAACGTTATGAGATTGGCAAAAGAGCGGGATGTGATAGTATTGCTTGATGGACAGGGAGGGGACGAGTTGCTAGCAGGTTATCCACCGTATTATCGGGCAAATTTTGAAGAGCTTGCACGCAGAATGGCTTTTTATCAGTTGTATAAAGAAAGACTAATGTATGCCCGATACCATAACAAATCTAAACTTAACTCTTTGATTTTTACTTTAGCTGGTCCCATTTCTCAGATTCGGAAAAATGTTGATGAAAGAGATATGGTATCATTTCCGTTAGAATTTGCTGACGCTCTGTCAATCAATGATAGAGAACCTTTAGGCAACCTATATAGGCCGAAACGATTCAAAAGCATACTAAAAAATAGACTGTATTACGATTGCATTAAGGGATACAGATTGTTACCACTACTTCACTATGAGGATCGAAATAGTATGGCTTTTTCCATTGAGTCACGAGTTCCATTTCTTGATTACAGGCTTGTCGAGTACGTCTTCAGCCTGCCAGATAGATGCAGGATATACAATGGGCTGACTAAGGCAGTATTGCGGAATAGCATGGAAGGAATACTACCGGAAAAAATTCGGATGCGAACTGATAAAATGGGGTTTGTGACTCCGCAGGATATGTGGCTGAAAAATGAAATGAAGGATTGGGTAGAGGACATTTTTCAATCAAAAAGTTTCAGGGAACGCATATATTTCCGTCCTGATGTAATTATGAATTATTGGCACTTGTTTTGCGATGGTAAAATCAATGCTGGAAATGCTATCTGGCGGTGGTTGTGTGTGGAACTATGGCTGCGGAAGTTTATGGACTAAGAAAAAATGAAACCTTGTATAGTTTGGAATTCTATTTTGAGCTTGAATAAAGCTTCCAAAGGTGACATATCTCAGATCGTCAATATGACGACTGCGCTTGCTGAACAAAAGGTGAACGTATCACTGGTTGCTCTAAACGCTGGTAGGATGCATATTGATGGAGCCAAAATTATACAGGTTCCACGATTGTGGTATATCCGCCAGCAAACACGAACACTCGGCAGGTTATTCCCGGAATTATACGG
>Ga0315280_10012685_pt1 | contig 10144 bp, 8 predicted proteins | sample YL17G06_40_MG_FD_203697 | JGI IMG/M metagenome (GOLD analysis project Ga0315280, IMG submission 203697) | Sediment microbial communities from Yellowstone Lake, YNP, Wyoming, USA - YL17G06_40 | ecosystem: Environmental > Aquatic > Freshwater > Lake > Sediment | place: USA: Wyoming | collected...
TTAACGACTTTTCCAGATCCCAGAGGTCCTTTCGTTTACCAGAAAGTTCTTTTTCTTCTTCTTTAATGTTCGCCGTTAGTTGCTGTTCCTGAAGCAGAGACTGGTCCAGTTGGGAATTAATTTCTTCCTGAATTTTGTCCAGCTGGATCATCTTTCGGTAAAAGTGAAAAGCCGTGAGCTCCCTAAGCCGCTCTCTCAACCGGCGGTAGCGAGCAGCAGCCAGCGCCTGTCGGTAAAGGGAATTCTTGGATTTTTCCACCTCGATGATGATATCTTCAAGTCTGATCAGATTCTGTTCGGTCGATTCCAGCTTCGACTGAGCCTGTCTTTTTTTATCTTTATAATAAGCAGTCCCGGCGGCTTCTTCGATCAAAGTTCTTTTTTCCTGGGGTTTGGAAGTGACAAACGAGCCAATGGCTCCCTGCTCGATCACAAAATATTCTTTTTCTCCGATCGAATGCTTCCAAAGTTCGTCCTGGATATCTTTCAACCTGGCGGCTTTACCGTTAAGCCGGTATTCGCTTTCACCCGAGCGGAAAACCCGGTGAGAGATTACCAGTTCCTCTTCGTTGCCAAGGGTAATGACCACATCAGCCAGGCTTAAAGGTGGCCTTTTGGCATTGCCGTTGAAGATGATGTCTTCGGTGCGGTCGCCTCGGACTGATTTCAACCGCATCCCCCCGAGTCCCCAGAGGATGGCATCAACAATATTGCTCTTGCCCGTGCCGTTTGGGCCAACAATAGCTGTTATCCCCGAGTGGAAAAGGATTTTTGTTCGGTCGGCAAAAGATTTGAAACCCTGGGCTTCTAACTTTTTTATGAACATCTGGAGCCAATTCCTCGTTTAAATTCAGCCAGACATAATTCTGCAGCTTTCAAGCTCTGTCAAGCTCTGAGCCGTGCTTCCTACCAGCGGACCTGGCTTTACAGATGAGTATTGTAATCAAATAATGAGCTTTTGAGAAGAGATGAGCCGAATTTTTTAACAACTCAGGACACGTTCTTTAGAAAATTAGGTAATTTATGGAGAAAATTGAAAAGTTTGAGTAACAACTTATTTGGGAGGAACGAACAAAAAGCTCTTTTTATAAAGTAATTTGTTGATGCTTTTATAGGTAAGAATTATTCAAGTTTTTGCTTTTTGCGGTCTTATTTGGCTGAAGACCAGATTTCATAAGAGATCAACGGGTCTTTTATAAAGCACCAGGTCGATCTAGTGGATTCGGTCAAAGCGTTGTCGCCAGTTAAAAGGCTGTGCTATAATCTTTTTCCTGCGGAAAGCTCTTAAGCCAGCGTAGCTCAGTCGGTAGAGCAGCTGATTCGTAATCAGCAGGTCGGAGGTTCGAATCCTCTCGCTGGCTCTCTTTAAACTCTCTTATTTACCCTTGACCTCGAGGAAATCTTTCAGGGTTAAAAAATCTCCCCCCTTAAATCATCTCTGGGGGGTATTGTCTGAAAAGTGGCTTAGAATAATCTTATCAAGAGAAAGGAAAGATTATGAGAAAAGACAGATTAAAAGGGGAAGGCCTGGCCATGAGAAAAAAAGCCTTGACAGAGAGATTAATCATTTTTTCTTTGATCATTTTGTTTGTTTTTGCTGGCTCACTTCAGGCTCAAACTAAAAAATATCAGGTGGTTGTTCCCAAAGCCAATCTTCACCTGGAGCCGGATGAAAAAAGTCCAGTGGTGGTAACTGTCCCGGCGGGAGAGGTCCTGTCGCAGGCCAGCGCCGTGAAATTTCGTCATGACTGGATATTTGTTTACTATATATCGCCTGATAAGGATAAGACCTTAGCTGGATATGTTAAACAACAGATGCTGAGGAAGCTTTTCCCGGAAGTTAACTCGATCTTGATCTCTTCTGGAGAACAGGATTTCCAGCCAAAAGAACTTGATCTGAATCAAAAATATGAGCTTCCGATTTTCTGGGGTATGACCCAGGAAAAGCTCTTTGGAGCCGAAGGCAAACCCCTGGCCCAGGAAAAATCAGGTGAAACTGAAGTTTATCAGTACCGCAGAGAAATAATGAACAAACAATGTCTGATAGAATACATCTTCTGGAGGAATGAACTGGTTTCAGCTCGCTACCATCTGCTCGATAGCTATGCTGATAATAATTATTACATCTCCGACTATCTCAAAATAAAGAATTATCTGGAAAACAGATTTGGTCAGCCTGTTAATGATCGGGTTGTCTGGCTTGACCCGACTTATCAGAATAAAAATGAGTACTGGGGAAAAGCCCTTGGTTCCGGTCAGTTAGAGTTTCACTCTTCCTGGGTGGTGGGGGATACGGAAGTCGCCTTGATTTTGACGGGTTCTGATAATCGCGTGGCTTTTGTGGCTGAATGTGTCGGGAAAAGATATAAATCTTTCTTTTCTAACTGAGTCCCCTTTACCCCCTTTTAACCCCTCCTTTCTTAGCCCCTTTTCCCCCGGGAAAAGGGGTGTTTTATTTCAGGTCAGGTTTCTTTCTGGGTAAAGGCTAAACTGACCTTGTTGCGGCCTCGCCATTTGCTGTGAAGCATCAGTTGTTCAGCCCGCTTGACCAATGATTCCACGGTGTCGTATCGCTGGACAAGGGTTGCCCCCATAGAAATAGTGGCATTGAGGAGACCGGTTTCTACGGTAATATAAGATTCAGCTACCAGAAGCCGGAGCTTATTGGCGACTATGTCCAGACGATTTTCATCGATGTTGAGCAAACCGATCAAGAATTCTTCATTATCCCAGCGGGAGACGACATCGAAATAACGAATGTTTTTATGGAGGGTTCTGGCAATTATCCTGACCAGCTTGGCCGTATTGAAACGGCCGAATCTTTCCTGGATTTTATTGAAATTGTCTATGTCTGCATATATCAGGCCAAAAGGTAGGTTATATTTCTGATACTCATTGATTTTATTCTTTAAGTACATTTCCATGTAAAGGCGATTGGGAATTCCAGTATCCAGGTCAAGGAGCTGCATTTTCTCCAGCTCGTTTAGATGAAGAGGTATAGTCACTGAGGGCGTGGAGTTGGTAAATATTTCGGTAACGCCTACAGCCTGCCCCTCGGAACTCATAATCGGAATGACTTTGAGATTAACCGGAATGCGGTAACCGCTTTTATGCTGAACATAAACTTCTGCTATTCGAGGCAGTCCATCTTTCATTGCCTGTTCGCCTAGACAATTCTCAGAACAGAGACTTTTGCCGCTGGCATCAAGGTATAAAGGAGGCTCGGATTGACAGGATTTGCCCAGGACTTCCTCCCGACTGAATCCGGTCAGCTCCTCAGCAGCTTTGTTCCAGAAAACGAGGATTTTATCTTTATTAAGCAGAGAACAACAATCAGTGGCCTGGTCCAGAATTCTATTGATAAAATTATCGTCCAATTTATCGAATATTTGCAGGCTAGGCTTTTCGGCCATTTCAAACGTCCTTTTTTAATTTAATTTCTGCCCCCACATGTCCTTCTTTTTAATCTTATACAACAGAAAAAGTCTTGATGTCAAAGTTTTTTTCTTTTGGGTTAAGACATAATGTCCAGGGTAAAAGGGGGATAAAAAGTCAGGAATAAGAAAAAATATTTACTGCTCATCATATAAGAAGGACCTAAAAATTGTCGTTAACCGACTTATTATGATAAACTTTATCCTCCAGAAAATCAGAAGAGGTAAAACAGTGGAAGAGAAAGTAAGATTAACTCAGGCTATCATCGATTCTGAAACTTTTGTCGCTGAAAAGGCCACCATCATCGGCCGGGTAATCCTCAAAAAAGGAGCCAGCATCTGGCACAATGCCGTTCTCCGGGCCGATATAGCGGACATTGTCGTCGGCCAATACTCCAACATTCAGGACAATTGCGTTGTCCACGTTGATTATGACACCCCCACCATCATCGGTGACTATGTTACGGTTGGCCATGGTGCCATCTTGCACGGCTGCAAAATCGGCAACAACAGCCTCATCGGTATGGGTGCCGTCATCCTTGACCGAGCCATTATCCCGAACAACTGCCTGGTAGCCGCCGGCGCTCTTGTTCCGCCCGGCAAGACCTTCCTCGAAGGCTCACTCATTCTGGGAAATCCGGCCAAAGTCGCTCGCCCTCTGACCTCAGAGGAAATCAAACATCTGGCAGAACACGCCCGTGGCTATTATGAGCTCTGGAAATCTAAGTACAAAAGTTAACCACAGGCAAAGGTTAAATTTAAACTTGACAACAGGTTAACAAATTGTTAATTATAGGGCAAAAGGACTCGGAGGGGAGAATCCCGATGAACGAGATTTTTGCCGCCCGTCTCAAGAAGCTAAGAGAAGAGATGGGGCTGACCCAGGAAGAGCTGGGCGAAGCTGTTGGCCTCTCTTCAGAATATATTTCTCTTCTGGAAGCCGGCAAAAGAACACCTTCGCTTATCGCCCTGAATCGAATTTCCAGATTTTTCCAGAAAAATGTAGCTTATTTCCTGGAAACCAGAGAAAATCCTTTTGCCCTTCTCCTGGCGGATGAAAAGATAGATGCCCGAACGAAAGAAGTTTTGACTGAATTTAAAAAAATCTGCGAAACTTATCTTGAGCTTGAAAGAATAACCAACCGCCATTGCCAGTTAGCTCCGCTTTATCCGGCCAGTCTCTCTCCGCAGAATATGGCTGAAGAAGAGAGAAGACGTCTGGGCCTGGGTAACGAGCCAGTTCGCGATATCCTCAGACTCGGTGAAGTCAACGGCTGTCGATTTGTCAGAATGAGTTTACCTGATGAGTCGAGAATCTCTGGTGTTTTTGTTTTCCTGGAAGAAAAAAATGCGGCTTTTGCTCTGATTAATTCTAACCTTTCACCCGGTAAACAGGTGGTAGCGGCAGCCCATCTTTACTGCCATTATTTAAAAGACCGACCTGAATCTCCGATTGTCGATAATCCTGATGTCTTTGTTGATGAATATGTAACTCTTTATTCACCCAGAGAGCAATTCGCTCAGACTTTTGCCTCGCATTTTTTAGTTCCGTCTTCTAAACTAAGGGAGCTGGTCGAAAAAGATTTGAAAGCCAAAAGGCTAACTTATGCTGATGTCGTCTTTCTGAAAAGGTATTTTGGGGTAAGCGCGGCGGCCATGCTCAGGACTTTGCGGCTGATGAATTATTTGAGTCGTTCTCAGGTCGAAACCTATTTCAAATATGACCATTTAGCTGAGGAAAAAGCCATCTTCGGTGATGTCTCAATCGAAGAAGCTGAAACCAGGCAACCCGGAGAAAAGCTCGTTCTCTCTGAAAGATTTCTTTTGCTGAAGAAAGAAGCTGAACAGGCAGAAAAGGGCCAGGAAGAAAACTTTCAGCCGGCTAAAACGGAAACTCATAGCCAGCTCGAGCCTGAAGTCCCGGGAGAGGAGCCAGAAGAAAGTTAATCGTTTCTGCTAAGGAGATACCTGAATCTTTAATGTCTGTTTTCTTATTCTCCACAGATTCAGATGGCGGAGGAAGAAATAATAATATCTGAAGAAAAAAGGATAGATAATAATCTTTAGGGGGAGATTATGGCTTATTCCCATTCCCGCCTGGGAACTTATGAAACCTGTCCCAGGCAGTACAAATTTACCTACCTTGACGGCCTGCCTCGCCAAGAGGAAGGCATTGAAGCCTTTCTGGGCAGTCGCTTCCATGAAGCCATGGAAAAGCTCTATTCTGAATTGCGCTTCAGAGTGATGAGTCTGGACGAGCTTTTGGCTTTTTATGAAGATAGCTGGAAGAAAAATTTCCACGAAAAAATCATTATCGTCGACGAGGAAAGGACGGCAGAAGATTATTTTCGTCTCGGCCTGAAGTACATCGAAGATTATTACCGTCATTATCATCCCTTCAACCAGAACCGGGTCCTAGGAATCGAGCAGAAGGTTGAAGTTGACCTGGACGGCACGGGTAAATACATCCTCTGGGGCTATGTGGACAGGATCGACCTGACGCCCGATGGCCTCTTTGAAATTCATGATTATAAGACCGGCTCAAACTTACCCAGCCAGCAGGAGGTGGATTCGGACCGGCAGCTGGCCCTCTATCAACTCGGACTCCAGCAGAAATGGCCTCAGGTCAGGAAGGTCAGACTGGTCTGGCATTTGGTAGCTTTCGATCTGGAGTTTTCTTCGACCAGGACTCCAGAGCAGCTGGAAGGATTGAAACGCAAAGTCATGTCGCTCGTCGACCAAATTGAGGCTGACCGGGAGTTTCCGCCCAGAGAAAGTGCTCTTTGCAGCTGGTGTGCCTTTCAGACGATCTGTCCCCTGAAAAAACACGAGGTTGAGCTGGCCCCGCTCCCGGCCAATGAATATCTCCAGGAAGAAGGCGTTAAACTGGTCAACCTCTATGTTGAATACACCAATAAGAAGAAAGAAATCGAGGCTGAGCTGGAAAAGTTAAAAGAAGCCATCATCAGGTATGCTCAGGACAGGGGATTGGAAAGGGTGATGGGCAGTGACTTTCATCTGACTCTTAGAAAACAGGAAAGAATTCAATTGCCAGCTTCTGGAGGCGAACAGAGAAAAAGGCTGGAAAATTTGCTCAAGCAGTCCGGCCTCTGGGAACAATATTCTGTTTTAGACCGATTTGCTCTGGAAAAAGCCATAAAAAATGGAACGTTTGATGACCGACTTATTCAGGAATTGCTGCAGCTATTGAATACTGAAACCGCCGTCGCCCTTTATCTGGCTAAAAACTCAAAGTCTGAAGACTGAGCGTCGATTGACGACGACAATGAACCTCTCACCTAGTCGGCTGATTTTTTTCAATTGGCAAGAGAAAAAAACTCTGACTGTCAAAGTTTTTGTCTGGCCTTCAAAGAGAATTATATACACAGGGAATCATCAATCCCCAGGTTAAGCCCCTAGCCTTAAATACCATGAAGAACTTTGCCTTTTAGCTTTTCTTGTCTTCATCAAGAAGCAGCGGGAGAAGGTCAGAAGGAGTTTTCAGTAAAACCTGAGCTCCACTCTCTATGAGTTCTTTAGCTTCTCTGAATCCCCAGAGAGCTCCGGCCGGGAAAATTCCGGCGGCTACAGCTGTCTCCATATCCACCGAAGTGTCGCCGACGTAGATGACTTCAAAAGGTTTTAGCTTCAATTCTTCAAGGACTAATTGAGCTGGCAGCGGGTCAGGCTTAACTGGAACTCCAGGTCTGGCCCCTCTGATGACCTCGAAGGGGAAAGGTAACAATTCCTTAGTCATCAACTCGGTGAATTCATGGGATTTATTGGAAAGAACTGCAGTTTTGCTTCCGGCCTGCCTCAGCCTGGTCAGCACTTCAGGAATTCCGGGATAAGGTCTGGAGTTCTGCCGCCATCTTCTGGCATATTCTTCTCGATATTGCTGAATCAGTTGGCTGATGGCTTCGGGCTCATTGGCAATCTCTGGCACTGCTCTTTTGATTAAAACTTCCATTCCGTCGCCGACCATCTTTTGGCACTCAGCGACCGAATACTGGCGAAAACCATTTCTCAACATCACGATGTTCAGAGCTGTGGTGATATCATTTATAGTATCAAGTAAGGTTCCGTCCAGATCAAAAATAACGCCTCGATATTTCATGAGCAATAATTTTAGATTTAAAGACGGCCTTCGTCAATGAATGGTCTATTTTTTCTTGGCGGCTTTTTCGTCCGGTTCAACCAGTTTAAGCTCCAGAATCCGGTCGAGACGGAAGCAGCGTTCTTCTTTTCTTAAAAAACAATAGGCCAGAAGACCTTCAAACTTTTTCCCGCCGTATTCCATCTGGCCTAAGGATTCAGGCCTGACCAGCCTTCGGCTTTTGGTATCATCGGGCTTGAGGTAGGTAAGTTCCAGCAGCCTTTTTTTCTGGATGGCTTCCTTGATTCTTTGGCACTTGACTTCAAGCGGAATTTTTTCCTCGGCTTTTTGGTACTGAAAATAAGTCAGAAAACGAACTACCCGATAATCCATCATTATGTGGCTTTTCTTAATCGGCTTTTTCAAAACCAGACCTTCAAAGCTGGTGCAGCGACTTAAAGCCACGTAGACCTGGCCGTGAGCAAAAGTGCCCCGGCCGATATCGACTATTAGCCGGTCAAAAGTTTTCCCCTGGCTTTTGTGAATGGTCACGGCCCAGGCCAGTCTTAATGGATACTGGGTGAAAGTGCCGACTACCCGACTGATGATTTTGTTCTTTCTGTGGTCAAACTCGAAGTGAAATATTTCCCATTGATGGGGTAAGACATCGACCAGATCCTCATTCTGCAGTCGAACCATGATGACCTCGGGGCGTTCAGGCACTTTGATGATTTCTTCCACCCGGCCAATCGTGCCATTTACCCAGCGGCCGTAAGGGTCGTTCGAAAGTAGCATGACCTGAGCTCCTTCTTTGAGCGTCAGGTTTTGAGCTGTGGGCAGACTGGCGGTATCAAATTGGCCTTCGATTATTCCTTCATAACGATGAGCTTTCGCCGGCAGCTGACTCAACCTCTGTTCATTTAGCCGGTCGGCAGCCTCGTTGGTGCTGGTCAGGGTGATGTAAAATTCGTCTTCTTCAGGAATAAAGTCGGGCAGGCAGCGGGCATTCAGCCTGGCCAGCTCTTCTTCCGTCACCGATCGATTCCTGATAGCATTGAGCAGCTCCAGAAAATCCGCATCTTTCTGCCGGAAGACTTTTTCCAGCTCGACAAATTCCAGGTCGAAATTTTCATCCTGGAAGACTCGGGCGGAGAAAAAGTAGGGCGACTGGTAATGAAGCGAAAAAACAGGACTTTCATTTTCGGTGACCACGGGTGGCAGCTGGTAGAGATCGCCAATGAGAATCATCTGCAGCCCACCGAAAGGCAGGTCGGAAAAGTCACGGTTAATTCTCAGAGCCCGGTCAACACAGTCGAGCAGGTCAGCTCTGACCATAGAAATTTCGTCGATGATTATGGCCTCCAGATTTTTTATCAATTTCTGCTTCAGAGGATGAAGTCTTTTGATCTTATCCAGAGTAACATCTGGTCTAAAAGAGAAAAAAGAATGGATGGTCTGGCCTTCAACATTCAGAGCAGCTACTCCGGTTGGGGCTAAAATCACGACATTTTTTTGCGTGTTTTTTCGGAAGTAATCAAGGAGGGTGGATTTACCGGTACCCGCCCGACCGGTAATAAAAATTGATTTATCGGTCTTTTCTAAAAGCTCCAGAGTTTTTTGAAAGTCCGGGGTGAGCTCCAGTGCCCCTTTTTGAATTCTTTTAGGGTTCGTTTTCATCGATTATATTTTTATCGTTTGCCGGGTTTTAATCAAGGAACTTTCAAAAATCGCCGCCTACTACCTAATTAGTGACTCAAGAAGCCCGGCTGAAAATCTCAGGGCCAGAAAAATAAATCTTTCTTACCTAAAATGGGTTTGTCTTTACCTTCTTTTTTAATTATACTGGAGCCAGATAAAATTCCCTGAGAGTTTCTGGAAGGAGACTTCTATGGAAATTAAATTAACTAAAGAACAGTACGAAAAACTTCTCGAACTGGTCTATCTCGGCAACTGGATGATCAATGCTTACCGCACAGACGACTATCTGGAAGAATATTTTGAGGTTGTTTCCCATATATTTTCTCATGCTCCGGAAGTCGGGCTGGAAGAAAAAGTAGTTAAGGGTGAAATCGAGAACAAGTACCTGCCGTCTTACGATTTTGAAGAAAGTATGCAGGATTTTATCAGTGAGTATGACAGTTTCTGCTTCTGGGAAGAGCTGGTTAACCGGCTGGCGGAAAGAGATGCGGTGAGAGAATTTGGCAGCACCCCCCTGGATAAAATTGACCTGGAAGAATTTCTGGAGAAAAAAGATAAATACCTGCGAAAATACGAACAGGAGGTTGAAGAAAATGGAATTAGAGATCTCGAACTGGTGAAAAATTCCTAAGAGTCTTAGCTAATTTAGGCTAATAATCAACCAATATTGAATTATTTAACCTGATTTTTTTCTTTCTGCACCACATCTTTTACCCAGCGAAAGCCTATAATCGCCCAGCGGTCAAGCCCGGGAGCTAACAACAAATCAAAAGACAATATTGACGATTCTCCAGTTGACGGCCATAATAGAAAAAATGGAGGAAGGAAATGATTAAGAATCTCCAAGCTGATGTTCTCATCATTGGAGCCGGACCGGCCGGTCTGACGGCGGCCATTTACACCGCCAGAGCCGGCA
>Ga0315280_10012686_pt1 | contig 10143 bp, 10 predicted proteins | sample YL17G06_40_MG_FD_203697 | JGI IMG/M metagenome (GOLD analysis project Ga0315280, IMG submission 203697) | Sediment microbial communities from Yellowstone Lake, YNP, Wyoming, USA - YL17G06_40 | ecosystem: Environmental > Aquatic > Freshwater > Lake > Sediment | place: USA: Wyoming | collected...
AAACATTATAAAAAAGCTTATATCACACAAAAGCGTTCTCCTCAACCATAGCTTAGTCCAACAGAACCAAGCACAAAACGGCTTTTGCCGACGAAACTTAGTTCTGGTTGATAAGCTAAGTTTCCGCGAAAAGGACGAAAGAAACACATGCCGAAAAGGCTTAAAACCAATGCATAAGAGAGGAGGAAAATTTTGAAAATAAAAGACCTACGAGACGGAATGAAACGCATAGACGTCGAAGCCAAAGTCACCGGCAAAGAAGCCACAAGAGAGGTCCTATCAAGATACAAGGACGTGGTACATCGAGTTGCCAACGCCACAGTCAGTGACGATACAGGCTCAATAAAACTAACCCTGTGGAACGACCAAATTGACCAAGTCAAAGTAGACGACAACATCAAAATTGAAAACGGCTACATAACTACCTTCAGAGGCGAAATGCAACTAAACGTCGGTAGGTATGGAAAACTCAGTATCTTATAAACAGCACAAAAATGTCCGAGTCAAAAAAATGTTTTGTAAACGTCAATGAGAGGTGAGAAAGATGGAATATGAAAGAAGAAGAGGCTCCTATGGAAGAAGAGAAGGAGGAAGAGGCTTCGGACCAAGATTTCCACCAAAACCAGTTGAAATAGGCAAAGAATACGACGTAGAGATTCAAGAAACCAGCCGCCGAGGCGAAGGCATAGCAAGAATCAAGGGACTAGTGGTCTTCGTCCCGAACACAAAACCAGGCGACAAAGTCAAAATACGCATAACAAGGATAAGCCGAAGATTCTGCGAGGCTGAAGTTGTAGGCAAGGGCGAAGCAAAGGCTGAAGCCGAAACCGAAGAAACAGCAGGAGAAGCGGAAGAAGCAAGAGAAACAGAAGAGAAAGCCGAAGAGGAAACCGAAGAAGCAGCCGAAGAAGAAACCGCAGTGGAAGAAAAGACCGAGGAGACAGTGGAAACCGAAGAGACCGAGGAGACAGAAGAGACAGAGGAAACCGAGTAACTCGCAACCGTGTAACTCTAGACAACACTTGTTGACAGAATTTCTGTTTTTCAAGTGATTTTTTTACTTTTTTTCATTTTTTCTTAGGATGCTCTCTAGTTTTCATTTATTTTTTGATATTCTTGCATGCAAACGCTGAACCTTGAAATAGCTTTCCATTTCTGCTTGAAAGCCTCTAATCCAGGATTGTTGCAAGCCCATCCAATATCAAACCATTCAAAACCTTGCCTCTTGCCGTGCAGAATCTCTTGGTATAGCAAGAAATCTGCCAACGATGGATAATCATGGTAAAAACCCAGCGGCGCTGCCATGGTATTAGCCAAAAAATCAACAACATCGAAGCCGATGAGCATGTCACTTGAAAATACATTGAAGAGTTTGGGGGAAGAAAACCTCTTGAGATATTCGCCGAGTCTCAAGTAGAGCTGGTAATCCCAAGGGGCGTAGCTCTTTTTTGTAAGGTGCAACGCTATGATGTGAGAGTGCGCAACTGTTAACTCTTTGCCCACAGCAAGCGTATAGCCCAGTTTTTCAGCGTTGTTCACACGGTATCGAAGGTGTTTGTATGAGCCTCCATTCAGTTTTTCGTCGAATTGCTGAAGATTTATCTGATAATCTTTGTCTTCATAAACGGTTTCACAGTGGAAATCGGCTAGGTTTGATGGCAAACGTGTTGGTGACGTTGTTATGACTTTGTTTGGTTGGAAGGCTTTCACTGAAGCCTCAAAACATTCAGTTGCGTCCACACTTGTGTCTTTTTCGTTGTCAAGTCCAAATAGAGTGAGCCAAACAGTTCTGCTCATTGGGTCGTGGTAAAGCAGATATTTGTTCTTGTAAATGTAGGGTTCTCCATACGCTACTGAGTATAGGGTTGCTAAGTGTTCGTCAAAGTATCCGCGTTTTTGGCAATGCACAATTTCGTTTTGGGTTAGTTGTTTCAGTTTCTGTTTCAAAAGGTTGCCTCATTTCAAAAGCGATAATCAAAACGCAATAAAATATTTGTGGTGCTTTGTTGTGTTTGTCTGCTATATTGTTTGCGTGTGGTGAAAAACAAATTTTGTTTGTGTGTGCACACAAGCCTAGACCCCCCTCTATTAGGCTCCAAATAGGCTTCAAATATGAACCTTGTTTTTTTAGCCAATTAGAAGTTGAGACGGGTTGAGGGCTGTCTATACTTGTCTATTGGGTTTGAAATAGGCTTTGAATGTGTTGTTTAGTGTAGGGAGACCCAGAAAATCAAAATCCAAAAAGGTTTTTAGCAACACCATTGGCGATCTCTCCCGCAACACCCTCTTTTTTCTTAGTCCCAGATTTACTAAAGTGCCTGTGTTGTGAATTCGGTATTAGAAAACTTTTCATTCTCAAACAGCGTTAAATTATGCTTCAAAAATTAGGAGCTAATTGAGACGAGATGAAACGGGAAGATTTTCTCGGCACACCTGTGGTACACATGGAAATTCAGCCTAAAATGACTGTGAACCAACTCATACAACAATTTGACAACTCAGGTTCCTTCGGAGCAGGCAGACTAGCATCAGCATGCGACATTTTTGAAAATATGGTTCGAGATAAAGATTGCACAGTTTTTCTTGCGCTAGCAGGTGCTTTGGTGCCTGCTGGTCTACGCACAACCATTGCTGATTTGATTAGGCAAAGATATATTGATGCACTTGTGAGCACTGGTGCAAACATGGTGCATGACCTTATTGAGGCGTTGGGAGGGCATCATTATAAGGGGCACTGGTTCGTTGACGACTACTTGCTTTATCAATATCACATATACCGCATTTACGATGTGTTTGTTCCAGAAGAAGACTTCGTGAAAGCCGACCAAACCCTCATAGAAATGTTCGACGAAATCGCTGCAAAAAAGGATGGAAGCACGCTTTCCACCAACGAACTCATGCGTGAAGTTGGAAGGCGACTCAAAGACCCAAAATCCATTGTTAGGTCAGCGTACGAATCCAACGTTCCAATATTTTTACCAGCCATGCGTGACTCTGAATTCGCATACATACACCATGTACACGCTATTCGCAACAAAAAAGGAAAAGCGCTAACAGTAAACGCTTTTCAAGAAGTGCCTGAAATGTTAAAAATGATGGAGCAGTCGGAACGACTCGGTGTAGTTATCCTCGGAGGCGGTGTGCCTCGCAATTCTGTTCAACACGCTGCTTTGATGACTGGGAAAGGCTTAGACTACGTTGTCATCATCACCACCGATAGACCTGAACCCGGCGGACTTTCAGGATCCACTATAGAAGAAACAATCAGTTGGGGAAAAACGAAGCGAAAAGCCGCCAAAACTATGGTAATCAGTGATGCGTTGATCGCTTTTCCCTTAATGGTTGCAGCGGTTATGGAACGTCTTGGAAAAGATTTTCACAGAAAAGGGAACCAGTGAGAAAAAAGGAGGATGCATAACTCTTGAAAAAAGTAGTCAACTCGAGAAAGAGATATTGCGGAAACTGCCGTTACCACAACACGTATGACTATCCAGACCAAATTTTCTGCTTTGTCAAATTTCAGAAACTGAGCAATCCAGTTGTTTCAACCCTTGACCACTGCGATCAATGGGAGTATAAAACCCAAGAATGCTTTTGTCTAGAGGACACGTTGAAAAAGAACAAGAAAAAAGCTTAGAGATGTTTGGCACCTTTACTATCTAAACGTATCAGAATTTAAGGAGAAAGTTTGTTAAGCCGTCTTCTTTCTTCTTCGTCTTCTGACAGGTTTCTCTGTTGGTTTCTCCTCTTCGACTTTCGCAGGCTCTTCCAAAGTTGGTGCTGGAGGCGGAGTAGCCGGCGCTTCTTCTGTTGGCGGAGGCGTGGGTGGTGGAATAGATGGAGCCTGCTCTTCTGTTGATGGCGGTGGTGCAACTGGAGCTTCCTCTATTTTTTCCTCAACTGGTGGAGGCGATGGAGGTGGAACAGGTTCGGCGGGTAATGGCGGAGGCGCTCTAGGTGTGGGAACGGCAACCTTTGGTCTTAAAGCGTAACCTCCTACGGCGAATAGTATACCTAAGACCAGAAAGATTGCTATAGCCGCTTTGCCCATTGTTTCTTCTAGTGTATATTCGGGAATAGCGCTTGTTAGGAATATGCCTGCGATGATAAAACATATCACGGCAACAACATACAGACCATAATCAGATCTCATTTCGTTCCGCCTCTCTACAGTCTCCTTTAGATTCATGTAAATGACTTAAATAACTTTCTAAAGAATTTATCATACTTATAATTGAGAGGCTTTGGAACACTACCTCTTCACATTTCTAGCAACTTTAAGTTTTGGTCTCGCGTAGATACTCAGGTAACTTATGTAAAGTTTCATCGGTAAAGCCTCAGACAAGTAATGGAGTACAACTGTTATATTCACGCAAGGATTTATCGCGGTTTGTGACGACCGACCAATTTAATAATCTCAAAAAGAATTTACTCAAATATGCCTCAGAAAGCGATTCTCTATGAAGATGTGGATGGAACCACGTACGAGATTGAACTACCCCTAAAGTCAAGTGTTGATCCTGAGGAGATAAGAGACGAGCTTGGTGTGCCCTCGTATGTAGACATGGACTACTTCCCAATGAAAAATGCTATGGTCACTATTTGGGCAGCTCTCAAAGCACCTGAACTCCACAAATTGTATCCAAACGCCTTTGAAAAAAAGGTTAGTGACAAACCCATTCCAGTTCTGTTGTTCGGCGGAGCAGCTGTCAAAATCCTTTGCAAACACGCTAATGGCATCAGTCCCTTGTCGAGGCAAATTAAGGATACAGATTTTATAGTTCCTAAGAAACAGGGGTCAGATTTTTATAAGCTTCTTTGGAATATTGATAGGGCGTTTGGAACACGGTATAAATCATTTAGCACCAAGAGCGATAAGCTCTTCAGCGCATTGAGGCATGGAGAAAGATACAGAGTTAGGACAATTAATGGAGTGACTGAGGAAGGTTTTCCCACCGTAACAGTGATGGATATACTCTGTGACAGCATAAGTTTGAGGCACAAGGTTGATGTCAAAGAAGCATTTGGAGAATACAGAGAAAATCTGTACACAATAGGCTTGGAATATTTGATACTTTCTAAGACTCAGTTCATCATGGATTTTCCAAAAGACAAACTTGAGGAACTTAAAAAGTTCAAGCAAGAATTCAGAATTCTGCCTTACCCAAACTATGCAGAAGACAAAGTTATCCTTGGAATGGAAGAAAAAGATGTGAGAGACATTTGTGCGATATTTTTGAATCATTCTATTGGAAATGGAAGAGGAGAAATAGACCCTGAGAAGATAAGGAGGGTTTTAGAAAAAGACCAGAAGTTTGCTTTGACAGCTACTCTTAATCTTCGAAACATTGTTGAAAAATCTGGGGTAGTTGAAAAGTGGGTGAAGAAAAATGAGGCTGCAACTATTGTGGATAGAATCCAAACTCTTTTGAAAAAATTGCCAAATGTAGATAAGAAATGGAATAAACCTTGGTGGAATACCGCCGTCGAAACCCCGATGATTGAATAAGTCATTTTGCTTTGATCAATTGTTTAATTGCGTTATAAGCGTCTTTCCTAGAGATGCCAACTCTTGAAAACGGCAGGTCCAATGTTCCTTCTTTTGAATATAGTCTTAGGTGAGGCTCACGGTTTGGGGAAACATATATTGCTACATCTGTAAAATCTGTCCACATGCCTTTAGTTGATGATTTCTTTCCTTTCGAGATTTCAAATCCTTTGTCGCTTAATTTCAAGACCATGTGATAACGTGTTTTGTAGATGGGATATCCCAGTATGGCTGAGAATGTGAGCATGAGCAAAATAGACAGGGGATTTACTGCTGGTAATAAAAAGAAAAATTGGAATGTAATCAACATAAACATGCCTAAGAAAAATACGATTGCGAGACTCTTTAGGTAGTCGGGTGTGTCGAATGCTTCAAATTTTGCTTCGGTCAATTTTATCTGCTTCTTTAGGCTTTTTCCAAGAACATTGTCTGAGTAGACTTCATCCTTTGAAGCAAGACTGGACGCAACCACGCCAAGTCTGTCGTCGGAGATATTGCTAACGGCGTCTCTCACAGTTTTCTCGATGGGTTTGCTTTGAACCAATTCAATGAAAATCAAGTCATCGGAACCGAATTTGTTTTTGCATGATAAGATAATATTTCTCAAAAACTTAACGTCGATATAATTAGACGTGTAGAGTAGGAAGTGGATTTTGTATTTTGGCGTTACTAAAAACGAGAATATTCTGGAGAGTAGGAATCCTTTTTCTTCTAGAGTTCCCAACGCGTAAACTGGGACTTTGAGAGCGCCTACCGTATAGTCTCGGTGGATTTCTTTGAAGTTGGCCAGCCATCTTAGGTTTCCCTTGGCTAGTTTTTCCTCTACAATGTCGGTGATAAAGTTTAGTTCATACATGGCTTAGAACACCGGTAGTTTTAATGTTAAAGAAAGAAAAAGAGGGGAAGTATATTTAAGGCTATTCTGGCGGGATGCTCAGATAGAGGGTTCGCATGTCGACGCCTTTGGTTGCATTTCTGTACATATGGTAGACATATAGCAGTACTCCGACCAAGATGCAGGCTAAGAAGCCACCTGCGCTCCATAGAGCATCGACTTCTGCACCACTAGTAAAGAACGACCAAATCCATGGCGATTGTTGTACGAAGATGTATAGGCAGAAGGCTGAGCCCAGTGTTGCAAAGAATCCTAACCCTACAATTGTGCCTACTGAATGCTTGACCGCGGCTCTGTCAAAGATTTCTTTTCTCTCTAGTGGAAGTAGCATACAGGATGCACAGAACAGTGTGAGGAAAACCACGTCGAATATGTCAGTTCCAATCACGCCCGCAAACTTGGTATACATCCCTAAACCGGCAACGTTTGACTCTGCTATGCATCCTACGATTCCAGCAACCGCGGTGATGATGAGCGCCCAGACCGGCGCGTGCCATCTCTCGCTGACATATGCGAATTTTTCAGGCAACATTCGGTCAAATGACATGGCGAAAAACGTTCTAGATGCAACCAAGAGGAATGGAGGTATGTCATTTGCAAGCCAGAATACACCACCTAACGCGATCAGCCATGAAAGCCATCCCAAGTCCATGCCTCTAGCAATGATGGATGCAATTCCAGTACTCCATGCATTCTGGAAATTAGGAATCACTGGCGCAACAACTGTGTCAAAAGTCTCAGAGGATATACCGTAGCTTAGCCAACCATAGGATTGGTAGAATCCCCATTGGTGTCCATCAACCGTACGCACACCCACATTAAGCACCGATAATGCTGAAAGCGACGTAGCCAACAGGTAAACCACCATTATTATCAACCCAGCCGACAGAACCACCATTGGAAGTTTTTTGTTTGCCTCTTTGACCTCGCCAGCTATGAAAGTGGTTGCGTACCATCCCATGTATGCCCAGAACGCTCCTCCGAGTGCAAAGGAAAAAGCGTCAAAGAACCCTACCATATTCTCTGCCATGCCCGTATTTAGTGCAAGAGTCACAAATGTCTCCGGTGGCGCTCCCATAACGTCTTGCACTCCTTTAGCCAAAGGCCCAGTAGCGCTTGGATCCATTGCACCTGCAATCCACATGGCGAAGAAAGCAATCGTGATTACAGCTGGAATATAGAACATTGCTTCCATGAGTCTACCGTAGAGTTTTACACCAAACAGCGCAATTATTGCAAATACCCAGACAATCACGACGCCTCCTACGAAAAGTATGGTTGCGTCATAGGCAATGACAATTGGTGCAAGAGCAATGTTATAGAATATCATTATCGCTTCAAAGACCGCGACCCCGATTAGCCCATAGGAGAAAGCCTCTGCAAGGAACATAAGCCAGCCTGCATTGTATCCCACGAAAGGATGGATTACCCTTGAAATTGTTACGTATCCACCGCCAGACCTTGGCATAGCAGCGGTTACGTATCCGACAGCGTAACCCGTAATCAACACAACGAAGCCGCCAGCTAAGAAAGCCCAGAACATCGCTGGGAGACCGAGTGGAAGCAAGTCATTTGGCATTGGTGCAGGACCAGCAAACGAAAACGCTCGTTGCTGCCAGCCTAAGCCGATGACGTGGGACAGAATGACTATTACTCCCAACATGAATCCTACTTCTCTCACTAGTCCAGTAGCTTCTCTTGCGAACAATCCCGGCTTACTTGAACCCATATGTTTTAATCACCAAACCTTCATTCTTTAACTCCAAACAAATTTAAGCCTTTCCAAGGAATTTTAAACTTAAATATTTCCGCAAGCCTTCTATTACATAGAAAAAACATAGTTAGGAACGATTTGATTGACGTTTCTATTAAAGAAGAAAAAAGAACCCCTGACAAGAATCCTCTTCGCTACAGACATGCACGGGTCAGAGGGCGCATGGAGAAAGTTCCTAAACGCTTCGGCTATGCTTAAAGTAGACGTAGCCATCTGCGGCGGAGACCTAACTGGAAAAATGATAGTTCCCATAGTTGAGAGGAAAGACGGAAAATACAGTTACTATTTAATGGGCAAAACCCATCAAATCGACTCAACTCAATTAGAAAAGGCGTTCAAAGACGTTAGAGGAATAGGCTACTACCCCCACCAAACCAGCGAAAGCGAATACGAAGAGATGAGGCAAAACCCAGCAAAAGTGGATGCGGTCTTCCACAAAGTCATGACCACAACACTGAAAAACTGGTTCGACATTGTCAGACAGAAAGTTCCCGAAGAAACTCAAGTGATTGTGTGCCCAGGAAACGACGACAGAACTCTTGTAGACGACGTAATCAAAAACCACAAAGACGTAGTCAACGCAGAAGGCAAAGTGATAAACATCGGCGACATGCACGAGATGGTAAGCACTGGTTGGGTGAACCCAAGTCCGTGGAAAACAGCCAGGGAAGAAGAAGACGATAAGCTGGAAGCCAGACTGGAAAAATACATTTCTCAAGTAAAAGATGTAAAGTCGGCGATATTCAACTTTCACGCTCCACCATTCGAATCTAAACTGGATGAAGCCCCATTGCTTGACAAAGACTTAAACCCAATAATCCGAAGCGGAAGCGTCGTCATGGTCCCAGTTGGCTCAAAAGCAGTCAGAAAAATGATTGAAAAATACCAGCCCCTTCTTGGCTTGCATGGGCACATACATGAGTCATCAGGCTCCATAAAGATTGGCAAGACCTACTGCGTCAACCCAGGAAGCGAATACGCAGAGGGAATATTGAGAGCCTTCCTAATAGAGCTTAAAGGAAACGAGATTCTTAGGCTTCAAAGAATAGAAGGATAAAGGAGAACAACCGCGCCGATGGCTTGGATGCTGGATAAAGAAATCAGAAGAGAACTGCCTGAAGAGTGGAAAGGCATAGTTCCCACAGAAGTTTTTCTCAACGAAGCGGAAACAATAGTTAAAGAAGCCGACAAAAAAGGCATGACCATGAGAATACTAGGCGGACTAGGAGTAGCAATACACTGTCAAGATTCCAGAGACTTCGCAAAGAAACTCAGCAGGGTAGGAACAGGCGCCGTGAAGGGTCAAGAATACAGTGACATCGACTTTATGTCTTATGCAAAGCAGAGGGAAAAAGTCAAAGATTTCTTCAGTGAGATAGGATACGCCAAAAGAAGAGCAACCCTCTCTTCAGCAGCATCTGAAAGACAAATATATTATCATCCAAAGGGCTGGTTCTACGTGGACGTTTTCTTCAACAAGCTATTGGTGGCAAATCACCCCATCGACTTTGCGGGAAGACTGGAACTAGATTATCCAACCATCCACGTGACTGATTTGCTGCTAGAGAAAATACAGATGTGGGAAGCGTTCAGTGTAAAAGACCTAAAAGACTCCTTGCTATTACTGAAAGCTCATAAGGTTGAGGAAAAAGAACAAAAAGAAAGCATAGACGCCTCGCACATAGCCAAACTATTATCTGCAGACTGGGGATTTTGGTACACAGCCACAGCCAATCTCAAAAAAATCAAGAGATTCATTTCTGAAATAGACAAATTAGGCGCAGAAGCTGAAATTGACCCAAAAAGCCTTGAAAAAGAGGATAAAGAAGATATAGTTCAGAAAATAGAAACTCTGCTGGAGAGAATAGATAAGGAACCCAAGTCGTTCGGTTGGAAAATGAGGTCTAAAGCAGGCACAATGAAAAA
>Ga0315280_10012688_pt1 | contig 10141 bp, 4 predicted proteins | sample YL17G06_40_MG_FD_203697 | JGI IMG/M metagenome (GOLD analysis project Ga0315280, IMG submission 203697) | Sediment microbial communities from Yellowstone Lake, YNP, Wyoming, USA - YL17G06_40 | ecosystem: Environmental > Aquatic > Freshwater > Lake > Sediment | place: USA: Wyoming | collected...
TTGGAAGGGTAGAACCGCGATTTTGACAAGAAATCCCATATTTCGGTCCGTGAACGTTTGGCTAACGCGTTATCTCCAGCCTATCCAGAACAACATGTGATCCCAAATCGTCAGAAAACAGGGTCCAGGCCACAGAAACGGCACATGCCCATGCCTACACCTCAAAAGATGTGTAGAACAATGAGGCGCTCGCGCCCATGCTACTGAGTGCCGTTGAGGGCGGCCTTCAACACGTCGTCGGTTTTCTCCACGAACACCAGCTCGAGGCCCTTGATGGTCTCGGGTCGAATATCGGCGATGTCCTTCTTGTTCCGGGCGGGCAGGATGACTCTCTTGATCCCCGCTTCCTTGGCCGCGAGCAGCTTTTCCTTCAGCCCGCCAATCGGCAGGACTAGGCCGCGCAGGGTGATCTCGCCCGTCATCGCCACATCCGGCCGCGTGGGCTTTTGCAGCAGCAGGCTGACCAGCGAGGTGAACATCGCCACGCCCGCGCTGGGGCCATCCTTCGGCACGGCGCCCGCCGGCACGTGGATGTGATAATCGAACCTGCCGAACTGCTTCTCATCGATTTCGAGCCGCTTGGCGTTGGCCTTGACGATGGAGAACGCCGCCTGGGCGCTCTCTTTCATTACGTCGCCGATCTGCCCGGTGAGCTGGAGATGTCCCTTGCCCGGCATGGCCGCCGACTCGATGAACAGCAACTCGCCGCCGACCGGGGTGTAGGCCAGTCCGGTCGCCACGCCCGGAAGCCCGGACCGCAGGGCCAGCTCCGACTCGAACTGCGTCGGCCCGAGGATGCGGGCGAGGTCTCGGCGGCGAATCATCCTCTTCTTCTTGTCCCCCCGAGCAATCTCGGTGGCGACCGCGCGGCAAATGGAGGCGATATTCCGTTCGAGATTGCGCACGCCGGCCTCCCGCGTGTAGCTGGCGACGATCGCGGCTAACGCCTCCTCCTTGATCGTCAATTGCTTCTCCTGGAGACCGTGCTCCCTCAATTGACGCGGGACCAGGTACTTTTTGGCGATGTTCAGCTTCTCCAGGGTCGTGTAGCCGGGCAGCTCGATGATCTCCATGCGATCCTGGAGCGCCGGTGGGATGGGCTCGGCGTAGTTCGCCGTACCGATGAACATCACGGTCGAGAGATCGAAGGGTTGGTCCAGATAATGGTCGGTGAACGTATTGTTCTGCTCCGGGTCCAGCACTTCCAGCAAGGCACTGGCCGGGTCGCCTCGGAAGTCGGCGCCGATCTTGTCCATTTCATCGAGCATGAACACCGGGTTGCGGCTGCCGCACTTCCGCAACTCCTGGAGGATGCGGCCGGGCAGGGCCCCGATATAGGTGCGGCGATGGCCCCGGATGTCCGCCTCGTCCCGGATGCCGCCCAAGGAGATGCGCACGAACTTGCGGCCCATCGAGCGGGCGATGGATTTGCCCAGCGAGGTCTTGCCCACGCCCGGGGGCCCGATGAAGCAGAGGATGGGGCTCTTGCCCGTGGGGTTGAGCTTCCGCACCGCGAGAAATTCGAGAATCCGCTTCTTGATCTTGGTCAGATCGTAGTGGTCGCGGTTGAGAATCCGCTCGGCGCGGGCGATATCGAGCTGGTCTTCCGTCTGCACGGACCAGGGCAGCTCACAGACCCAGTCCAGGTAGGTCCGGATCACACTGTATTCGGGCGAGGCGGCGGGGATCTTGTTCAGCCGGTCCAGCTCGCGCAGTGCCTCCTCCTCGACCGATTTGGGCATCTTTGCCTTGGCGATATTCTCGTGCAACTCTCTCAACTCCTCCGTGCGCGCGTCTTGCTGGCCCAGCTCCGTCTGAATCGCCTTGAGCTGCTCCTGCAGGAAGTACTCGCGCTGCGTCTTGTCGATGGACTCCCGGACGCGGCCCTGGATCTTGTGGCTCAGTTCCAGGACTTCGAGCTGGTGCGCCAGGACGACGGAGATGATCTCCAGCCGCTTGCCCGGATCGAGCTCCTCCAGCAGGGCCTGCTTTTGCCCGAGATCCATACTGAGATTGGCCGCCAGAAAATCGGCGAGAGAGGATGGGTCCTCGATGTTTTCGAGGAGCACGGAGGCTTCTTCCGGGATGTTCGGACTCAGCGCGATCATGCGGTTGGCGCTGTGCCGGACACTGACCGCCAGCGCCTGAAGCTGCTTGGTCATCTTCGTGCGGACGTTGAGCACCCTGATTCGCGCCTTGAGGTACGGCCGCGTCGCAACCCGCTGCACGATCCGGAACCGGGCGATCCCGTGGACGACGATGTTGATCGAGCCTTGCGGCATCTTGATGGTTTTGAGGACGGAGGCCGTCGTGCCCACGGAGTACAGGTCGCCGAACTCCGGCCGGTCGATATCCGCATGGCGCTGGGTGAGCAGTCCGATCACCGTCTCGTTCGGCTCGGTATTCTTCAGCAGGGCCTTGCTGCGCTCCCGTCCCACGGCCAAATGGGTCACCGTGCCCGGGTAGACCACCGTATTGCGGATCGGGAGGATGCCCATGACGTCCGGCACCTTCAGATCGAGGTCGTCATCGTGAAAGGCCTCATCATCGTCATCGACGTAGGTTTCCACGTCCTCGGTTTCGTCGGGCCGCGTTTCGTCCATCCACTCCTCGTTACTGGATAATCGTAAGTTGTCAAAGTAGTTGGCCATGTATCCGCGCGAGCGAACCTCCTATTCTGTCTCTATCATACCTGATGTGGGCCATTCCTCAAAAGACGAAAACGGACAAATTCCTATCCGGCCTGGCGGGCTGGCCGCCCCATACTGTCCGGCTGATCCCGCCAAGGGAATATACGTAGCACGAGGCAATTGGGTCGAAATGCTAAGAGCGTATCCCAATAGACTGTGTTGCGCTGGGTGGCACGGACAGACTCGTTTGTCCGTGCCACCCGGAGACTTAGATCCATGACCGAAGCTGGGCAGAGATGTACTCTTCCCTATTTGATCCCGGCGTGATAGTTCTGGAGCGACCGGACCGGAGCCGTGCCGTTACGGGCCTCGGCGATCCCTTTGACCGCGGCGGCCGCGGCGGCCGTGGTGGTGATGTAGGGAATCTTGTACTTGATCGCGGCCTTGCGAATATACGAGTCGTCGTGGGTGCTCATCCGGCCCACCGGCGTGTTGATTACGAGCTGGATCTCACCGTTCTTGATCGCATCCACGATGTTGGGCCGGCCCTGGTGCATCTTGAGGATCTGCTCGGCCTTGACGCCGTCCTGGGACAGGTACTTGAATGTGCCCTCCGTCGCCTTGATCCGGAATCCGAGCCGCTGAAACTCCCGGGCCACTTTCAGGGCGTTCTTCTTATCCTCATCCGTCACGGTAATCAGGACTGTGCCCTGGAGAGGCAACTCCTGCTTGGCCGCCTGCTGCGACTTGTAGAAGGCCAGGCCGAAGGAGGGGGCCATGCCCAGCACTTCGCCGGTCGAGCGCATCTCAGGCCCGAGGACGGGGTCCACCTCGGGGAACATGTTGAACGGGAAGACTGCTTCTTTGACGCCGAAGTGGGGGATCTTCCGTTGCTTGATGTTCAGTTGCGACAGCTTCTTGCCGAGCATGCACTGCACCGCCAGCCGGGCCATCTGGATATTGCAGACTTTCGACACCAGCGGCACGGTCCGTGACGCCCGCGGGTTCGCTTCGAGAATGTAGACGACGTCGTTGCAGATGGCGTATTGAATGTTCATCAGGCCGACGACGTTCAGCGCCACCGCGATCCTGCGGGTGTAGTCGCTGATCGTGTCGATGTGCTTCTTCGGCAGGGTCACCGGCGGGATGACGCAGGCCGAGTCACCGGAGTGGATGCCGGCCAGCTCGATATGCTCCATGATCGCGGGAATGAACACATCGGTGCCGTCGGAGATGGCATCCGCCTCGGTCTCGATCGCGTTTTCGAGGAACTTGTCGATCAGGATGGGCCGCTCCGGCGTGACCTCCACCGCCCGCGCGACGTAGTGACGGAGCATCTCTTCATCGTGGACGACTTCCATCGCCCGGCCGCCCAGGACATAGGAGGGCCGGACCATCAGTGGATACCCAATCCGCTTGGCGATCTCATGCGCCTCTTCCGGACTGCTGGCCATGCCCGACTCCGGCTGCGGAATCCCCAGCTTACGGGCCTCCACGCGGAAGCGGTCGCGATCCTCGGCCAAGTCGATGGCCTCGCACGAGGTCCCCATGATCTTGACGCCGGCGCGGGCCAACTCGCTGGCGAGATTCAGCGGTGTCTGGCCGCCAAACTGGACGATGACGCCCTCCGGCTTCTCCTTGTCATAGATGCTCAGAACATCCTCGACCGTCAGCGGCTCGAAGTACAGCTTGTCCGAGGTGTCGTAGTCCGTGGAGACGGTCTCCGGGTTGCAGTTAATCATGATCGACTCGTAGCCCTCATCGCGGAGCGTGAAGGCCGCGTGCACGCAGCAGTAGTCGAACTCGATGCCTTGACCGATGCGGTTGGGGCCGCCGCCGAGGACGAGGATCTTGCGTCGCTTGCTGACGCCGACTTTGTCCGGGGCGTTATAGGTGGAGTAGTAGTAGGCCGCGTTCTCCACGCCGCTGACCGGTACCGCGTCCCACGCTTCGACCAGGCCCAGGCCGATACGTCGCTGGCGAATCTCCTCTTCGGGCACGCCGAGCAACTTGGCGAGATACTTGTCCGCGAATCCGTCTTTCTTGGCCTGGATCAGCAGCTTGTCGGGCAGCTTCTTGCCCTTGTACTTGAGGATCTGCTCTTCGAAGGCGACCAGCTCCGCCATTTGCTGGATGAAATACCGCTTGATGCGGGTCTTCTCGTAGAGAGTGTCAATGCTGGCGCCCTTGCGCAGGGCCTCATACATGATGAACTGCCGCTCGCTGGTGGGATAGGTCAGCAGGCCCAGGAGTTGCTCCAGCGGGAGCTTGTTGAAGTTCTTCGCGAAGCCCAAGCCGTGCCGGCCGATTTCGAGCGAGCGAATCGACTTTTGGAACGCTTCCTTGTAGTTCTTGCCGATGCTCATGACCTCGCCGACGGCCCGCATCTGGGTGCCCAGTTTGTCCTCGACGCCCTTGAACTTCTCGAAGGCCCAGCGGGAAAACTTGACCACGACGTAGTCCCCCGAGGGCGTGTACTTTTCGAGGGTCCCGCTGCGCCAGTAGGGGATCTCGTCCAGGGTCAGGCCGGCGGCCAGCAGCGAGGAGACGAACGCAATGGGAAAGCCCGTCGCCTTGGAGGCCAGGGCCGAGGAACGCGAGGTGCGCGGGTTGATCTCGATGACCACGACCCGCCCCGTGTCGGGGTCGTGGGCGAATTGGATATTTGTGCCGCCGATGACCTCGATGGCATCGACGATGTCATAGGAGTACTTCTGCAGTTGCTCCTGCAGCTTCGGGTCGATCGTCAGCATGGGGGCCGTGCAGTAGGAATCGCCCGTGTGGACGCCCATCGGATCGACGTTCTCGATGAAGCAAACCGTGATCTTCTGGCCTTTGGCGTCGCGAACGACCTCCAATTCCAGTTCCTCCCACCCGAGCACCGATTCCTCGACCAGGATCTGTCCCACGAGGCTCGCGGACAGTCCCCGGCTGGCAATCGTGCGCAGCTCCTCGATGTTGAAGACGGCGCCGCCGCCGGTGCCGCCCAGGGTATAGGCGGGACGAATAATGGCCGGATAGCCGATCCGCTCGGCAACCTTCTCCGCCTCCTCCACGCTGTAGGCGATCTCGCTGCGGGGCATGTCGATGCCCAGCTTCAGCATGGTATTCTTGAATTCCTGCCGGTCCTCGCCCCGTTTGATCGCATCGACGTTGACGCCGATGACCTTGACGTTGTACTTGTCCAACACGCCCGCGGCGGCGAGCTCCGACGACAGGTTCAGGCCGGTCTGGCCGCCGAGGTTGGGCAGCAGGGCGTCGGGACGCTCGACCTTGATGATCTCCGTCATGGCGGCCAGGGTCAGCGGCTCGATGTACGTGACATCGGCCATGCCCGGGTCGGTCATGATGGTGGCGGGATTGGAGTTGACCAGCACGATCGTGTAGCCGAGCTTGCGCAGCGCCTTGCAGGCCTGGGTGCCGGAATAGTCGAATTCGCAGGCTTGGCCGATGATGATCGGGCCGGAACCGATGATCATAATCTTCTTGATGTCCGCACGTTTTGGCATTGGGTTTTCTCCTGTATAGGGTAACCTCCCCTGTCCCGCTAGCGGCGTGGCGGGCATGGAGGTTGCTGGGCATCCAACAAGTTCGCGGGATTAGACCACATCCCGCCGCTCTTGTCAAACACCGGTGTTCGACCGGCAAAACTGAGGTGCCGTTGGCTCTCCGGCACAGCAGTCGACAGCTTCGCACGCCCCTGGCTCCGGGCAATTGGCTTTGTTTTCGCCCAGCCCGTCGCGAACGGAATCGGCCCTAACCTCTGTGCCATAAGGAACTTGGCCTGCATGGGAGGCGGGCGAAATTGGGTTTGTTTCGCACGCTGGGCCCTGGGCCGGGTTCGTAGTGACGCCGTCAGGCGTTTCCGTAGCATGGGCGTCCCGCCCATGATCCACATTCACGGGCAAGATGCGCATGCTGCGTGGCGAGCCAGCGTCCGGTGTCGGTTTCGCCACCGCCCCGGTGGCAATTGGCTTTGTTTCGCACGCCGGCCCCTCTCCCGTCGGCTTGTCTGGAGTGACGCCTTCAGGCGTTCCCGTGGCATGGGCATCTTGCCCATGATTCTGGACCACGGGCAGGATGCCCGTGCCACGATATGCCCTTACGGGCACACCACCAACCGGCTCCGCCGCCGCTTCGGCCGTCGGAGGCTCGGCAATTGGCTTTGTTTCGCACGCTGGGCCCTCGGCCGCCGGCGTGTTCGTGGTGACGCCGGGAGGTGTTTCCGTGGCATGGGCATCTTGCCCATGATTCTGGACCACGGGCAGCGCCTGCCCTGAGAGCAAGGCCGAAAGGATGCTCGTGCCACGACATGCCCGTGCAGGCCCATTACCAGCCGGTTCTCGGCGCCAGGTAGGGTGCGTATCACGCACCGATTCTTCTGCGAATCGGCGGCGTACTTCTCGTAGAGCGCCTCGAAGGCCGCATTCTGGCTTCGTGCGGCTCGTTGCAGCCGCCCGGAGAGACTGACGACCCGCTCGGCGAGCGCCGTCGCCAGCATGCCGTCCGGGTACAACTCCTCGAGCATTTGCTCGCGGTACCCGGCGAATTCCTGCGGATCTTCCCCTTGGAGAACCGCCGCCCGCGCCAGCAGGCCATGCTTGACCGCATTCTGGGCGACTTTAGCCCTGCCTTCCGGCGTACGCGGCCCGGTGGACTTCTGAGCATTCGCACGATTGGCAATGGTCTGCGCGGCACTGGCCATGATGATCCCTCCGAATCTACGATTGACCATTGGCTGCCCCACAGCGAGCAGCCTTGTCTAAATGGTACAATGACCATAGCCCGCCGTCAACAAAAAAGCTCAACAACATGCCGATGTTTCCTGTTTCCTAAACCCTTGTCCCACAAGGGCTAACAACACCCCTGCAAAGAAAGCGGAATTCCCGCCGTTGAACGGTGGGTTATGGTGAAGCGTCCCGGTGGGACGGAAGAACATAGCCCAGCGATTTATCGCTGGATACCGTTGCGAAGCGAGAATCGAATTCTATCTGGCCGCGTGAAGGAATCGGCCTGATTCCTTTCCCCACAGAGACCCCAAGGGCACGGAGATAACAAAGGAAGGCCTTGGAGAGACGAAACCACGAGCGCGGCGAAAGCCGGTAGGGTGCGCTCCGCACACCGTCCTTTTCAGGCGCAGCGCGATTGTGAACTGTGTAGGTCTGACACTCCGACTCCCTGAAACCACGGGCGAAGACGTGCCCAAACGCTGGTATGATCCGCTGGGCAAGAATCCCTGATCCGCACGGTCCGATTCCGTCGCCGCGCCTCTCCGCGCTCCCACCGGGACCAGTTCTCATGTTGCCTTTGGGTTGCGAAAGTCCTCCGGGAAGTTGAGGTACGCGTAGGGGCCCTGGAGCTCGTAGGCCTTGCGGTCGCGAGCCTTGGCCGCCGCGACCGGATCGTCGTACAGTCCGAGGTAGTAGAACTCGCCGCGGTAGGTGATCGAGGCCCGCCATTGGTGGCCCTTGGGATACACGCCCACGAAGCCGGAGACCCCGCCGCACGGCCGGGTGTTGGCCCGATTCTGCGCCACCGTGCACACCCGCAGATTGGAGCGCCGGTTGTTCAGGCCGTTGCCGTCGATATGGTCCACGACATAGCCCTGGCGGGGCCGCAGGACCATGCGGTGCATGTACACGGTCTTTCGCCCCACCTTGCAGGTCGCATAGATCCGCCGGCCCTGGCGATGCGCATACCATCTATGCTTGCGCAGCCGCGGGTAGTCCGCCGCATCGACGGTCGCGAACAGCCCCTGTCCCACCTCGATCTTTCGGACCGTGGGGTCGGACGCGTCGAACGCCGGGCTCCCGTGGCAGGGTGCCGGTTTCGCCTTGGCCCGCTTCCAGATTTTCGCCCGGAAGTTCCGGCACGTGTCCATCGGCATGACCTCCCGCAGCGCGCCGGGCTCGTCCGGGTGGTTGACGCACAGCAGCATGGGGACCAGGCCGACCATCTTGTCTTTCTGCCAGCGTGACGCCGGCGGCGGGAAACTGTGGGCGCACAACTGGCAGCGCCCCACATAGAACCGGGCGCTCGACCAGGTCCAGTTCTTTCCCCGGCAGTACTCCGGCCACAGGTCACTCTCCGGCGGCGGCAGGTACCGCGGCCGCCGGCACGCCACACAACCCTGGCTCTCGGCCCCTGGTAGCCTCGTGGCTCTCTTCGCCTTTCTCATGCTTCTCCCTTTCCCTCGTGCGGACAAGAAGTGACAGGTGACCAGCGCCAAGTGACAAGCAAGACCGTCTTGTAGGGTGGGTTCTTAACCCACGCGTGAGGTCCCGTTTATCACCGGCTTGGGTCACGTCCCCTTGGCAGCCGCTTGCGCAATCCTGGATACATGGTACATAGACCATTAACATACGTCAACAAGAATATCCAAAATCGGTCAGTATTTTGTTGTGTGCTAAACCCTTATCCTGTCAAGGCTAAGGAAACCCTGAGAAAAGATCTTCACCACGGAGGACCTGCCCTCGCGGCGGCGGGGGGCACCGAGGACACGGAGAAGGGGGAAGGGGAGGGCAGCGGGCCGGAGGCGGTAGGGTGTAGGATGGGCTTCCGCCCGAGCCCGGCGGGCGAGAGACCGTAGCCCAACGATTCATCGCTGGGTGACAAAGCCAGAGATAAAAGGAGTCCCGGGAGGGACGAAAGAACACCTGCGGCACGCCTGCCCTCTTTCGTCCCGGAGGGGCTTGGGGACCTACGGGTCCCGGTACCCGCCGTTGCCGCGCCTCGCTCGCAATGACATGTTGAAACGGTGGGCTATTGTCGGTTGTCCCGACGGGACTCTTCTGAGGTTCCAAGGGTCCCTGACCCCTCCCCTACAGCCTACTGCCTCCAGCCTCCTGCCTGGTTTCCCAGATTCGTCTTTCCATCCGTCGTGCCGGGGTGCGACAATGAGTCCGTGAATCCGGACCGCCCTGGGAGACGCAAAAGAAGGCTCGGTCCGCCGGGATCGGAAACGCCATTGGCTATCGAGGAGACCCATGAAAGCACCTCATACTCCGACCTGCTTGCGGGTACTCGTGGTGGCAAGTACCCCGAGGCCACCATGTTCGGTGTCCTACCCTCCTATGGATTGTACTGCCGCCTCGTGGAGGGACTGCGACTGCGGAGCATTCGCCCTGGGTCTCCAAGCCCCCGATGACGCCCGCAGAACCGATGGTCGGCGAGAGCCGGTAGGGTGGGCTCCGCCCACCGCTCTGTCTGCGGTTCCGAGGAAAGTGAAATGTGTAGCTGTGACACCAATTTCGCCTTAAGATGGAGCAGGAGAAGTCTTTGAAAGCAATAGTTAATATTTGATTCCGCTGAAAAACCCCCGAAAACGGTCGAGACACCCGCGTTTTCGGGGCCAAGAACGAGGGTAAAAAAGTAAAAATGGGACTTTTTCAGCGGAATCAATATTTGATTCCGCTGAAAAACCCTCCTCTTTTTCCAGATTTTCCTTGTCTTCTATAGCGAGCCCAGGTAGACTGCGGGGTCAGACAAGGGATTGTCCTGGAGGACCGCAT
>Ga0315280_10012689_pt1 | contig 10140 bp, 7 predicted proteins | sample YL17G06_40_MG_FD_203697 | JGI IMG/M metagenome (GOLD analysis project Ga0315280, IMG submission 203697) | Sediment microbial communities from Yellowstone Lake, YNP, Wyoming, USA - YL17G06_40 | ecosystem: Environmental > Aquatic > Freshwater > Lake > Sediment | place: USA: Wyoming | collected...
CCGGGTTGTCGTAATTCTGGCAGAGTTGCTGGAAAAAGCACGAGCCGTCCGGCCGCCGCCGGGTCATCCACAACAGCGCCTTTCTCACCCTTCTGTCGGAGAGGATATCTTCCAGGATATGGTGCGACCGAGGCAGAGAGGCCGTCACCTTAGCGGCCTTCGGCCGCGCGTGCGTAGGTGCCCTGCGGTTGGATTTGGCCACGAACATCAATCGCTCCGGGTCATGACGGAACAGCCCGCACCGACTCGCCGTTTTTCTCGATACTACAGATTTTAAACCATAGTGGACGGTTTGTTGAATCCAAAAGCAGCATGTGGCAGCAGCGGGCAGTTGAAGCGCGCTGTTGCCGGGCTGAGCGGAATTCCGATTCCACGGGCCGCATGGCGAGTACCTCAGGTTCCGCCGGGAGGCGGCCCCTCGCTGCTTTGCGCGCTTTGTTTTCAATGAGCTCCGGCCCGCGCCAGGAGGCGTTGATGGCCCGTGGCTTGCAAGCAGATCCTTCCGACTACGGATTCACTTATGGGCCTGCCTCTACAGCACGGCGTCCCCGCACCCGATCCGAGACCCATTGTGGTCCCAGAGCCGACGACCGCGCGGAAGGGCGCGCTTCGGTATATCAGCCAGAAGCCAGAGGATAAGCTGTTCACCGCCCTGCTGGATCGGCGGGAGATCAACACCAGGTCGATGGTGGCGAGCTTGGGCGTCCACGTGGCGGCGGTAACCCTCGTGGTTCTGGCGCCCTTGCTGCTGACCGAGCAACTGGGCAACTTCAAGCGCCGGGCATTTGTGGAATTGGTGGCGCCGCCTGCAATGATCAGCCCGGCCCCGCCACCGATCAAGGTGAAGCTGCCCCCGCCGCCGCCGCCCTCGCCGAAGCTGGTGGAGCCCGCCAAACCGAAGATCGAATTGCCGCCACCGCCGCCGGAGCGGATACAGGAAGCGAAGAAGATCCCGGTGATGCCGCCGGAGCCTAAATTTGAAGACGCGGTCCGTCCCGGCCCCGTATCGCCGGCCAAGCCCGCGGTGACGGTGAATGTCTTTTCCGAAGGCAGCTCGGCCAAGCCCACGCTGAACCTGCCGGCCAAACAGGTCCAGACAGGCGGGTTTGGCGATCCCAACGGCGCCGCCGGGCAGCCGATTCCTGCCAAGGCGAGCAACATCGCCCAACTTGGTTCCTTTGACCTGCCTGGCGGGCCGGGCTACGGCAACGGCTCCGGCGGCGCGCGCGGCGCGCGCGGGACGGTGGCCAGCGTCGGCTTTGGCAACGGCGTTGCCAGCGCGGCCGGCGACGGCGGCAGGCACAGCGCGGTCCGCCAGGGCAGCTTCGGCGATTCGCAACCGGCCGAGGCGCCTCGCGCCGCTCCCCGCCCCAAGCCGGCGGAGTCCCCGACCGCCCCCATCGAGATCATCTCCAAACCGCGCCCGGTTTACACGGAGGAGGCGCGCCGCTTGAAACTGGAAGGCGAAGTCTTGCTGGATGTACTTTTCGGCGCTTCCGGCCAGCCGCGGGTGATGAACATAACGCGGGGACTAGGACATGGGTTGGACGAAGCAGCCGTCCGCGCCGCCGAGCAGATCCAGTACCGGCCGGCCAGGCGTGACGGCCAGCCCGTCGATTACAGGGCCACAGTTCACATCGTGTTCCAACTAGCCTATTGAATTGAGCGAGTGACAAGAATGAAAACCGCAGCCAAGTATTTCCTTTTGATTTGTGCCGTCGCCGCGTCCGGCGCCGCCCAGTCTCCGCAAGCCCCTCCACCAGCCGCCTCGTCCGCGCTGGCCCAGGTGATCGATCGGATCATCACCCAGGAGAACCAGCTCTCCAAGAGCGTCGCCCGGTACCACCCCCTGGTCGAGACTTACATTCAACACGTGAAACCGGACCAGGAATTGGGCGCGGTCCCTGAAAAGGACGAGTACTTCCTCGGTAAGCTGAATCTTGCCGGCGGGATCGACGACCACTCCCTGCTGTCGGGGCCCAATCTGCCGGTCAAGAGCCTGAAGTTCTTCAACCGCTTCTTCTCGATCCGGTTCCTGCCCAGCGGTTTCGCGCAAATGGCGCTGGTCGATGAAGCTGGCTTTGACCGGCAGCACTATGATTTCGAGTACGTGCGGCGCGAGTTCCTGGGCGAAGTGCGCGCCGTGGTGTTCGACGTGAAACCCAAGAAGGGCAGCGGCGCCGGCCGCTTCCTGGGACGCATCTGGGCCGAGGACCAGGACTATCACATCGTCCGCTTCAACGGCACGTACGGTCCGACAACCTCCTACCGCCACTATTTCCACTTCGATAGCTGGCGCGTCAACATGGGCCCGAACCTGTGGCTCCCGGCCTATATCTACACCGAGGAGTCCGACTTCCGCTACGTGAAGGTCCGGTCGCTGCGCTTCAAGGGCCAGACGCGAATCTGGGGCTACGACCTGAAGCAGGGCGGCCGCGAGGACGAATTCACGAAGATCGTGGTGGACGCCCAGAACCCGGTGCGCGACCAGAGCGACACGCCCGCGGACCTGGCGCCCGTCGGCAGCCTCCGCGCCTGGGAGCGGCTGGCCGAGGAAAACGTGCTGCAGCGGCTGGAGAAGGCCGGCCTGCTGGCGCCGGAGGGCGAAGTGGACAAGATCCTCACCACGGTGGTGAACAACATCCAGGTGACCAACAACATCGACATCCAGCCGGAAGTGCGGGCCCGCGTGCTGCTGACCACCCCGCTGGAGAGTTTCACCGTCGGCCATACCATCGTCATCAGCCGCGGCCTGCTGGACGTGCTCCCCGATGAAGCCAGCCTGGCCATGGTTCTGAGCCATGAACTGGCGCATATTCTGCTCGGCCATCGCCTGGACACCAAGTTCGCCTTCGACGACCGCATGTTGTTCGCCGACGAACAGACCTTCAAGCGCCTCGGCTTCCGGCATGACGCGAAGGACGAAACCGCTGCCGACCAGAAAGCCCTGGCCTTGCTGGAGAATTCGCCGTACAAGGACAAGGCTGCGGCGGCCGGCTTGTTCCTGAAGGCCTTGAGCGCGCGCGCCGGCGAGTTGCCGGCCCTGATCCGCCCCCACATGGGCAACCGGATGGCGGACGGCAAAACCGTGTCGCGGATGGCGCAACTGATGAATTCCGCTCCTCAACTGGAAACCGCCAGGAAAGAACAGATCGCGGCGCTGCCGTTGGGCGGCCGCGTCAAGGTGGATCCCTGGAGCTGCCGCATCATGATGCTGCACAACAAGCCGGTGGCCCTGTTGTCGGCCCGGGAGAAGCTGCCCTTCGAGATCACTCCCTTCCTTCCCTACCTGACGCGGCAGAGCGCCACCGAGCAGGTGGCGGCAGCCGGGGCGGTTGGAGCGGGAGCGAACACCGGCGATGCGACCGGCAACGGCGGTGGCGCCGCGCACCAGCCGAAAACTCCCGGCGTGGACGACGACTCCCAGGGAAGTACCGAGACCACGACGGCGGCCACCGAGGTCAGGCCGGCAACGCCAGCAGCGCCGCCCAAGCAGTAGGCGAGCCAACCTGGAGACGAACATGAAATCCAAGAACGATTCTGTGCCCGCCGGCAGATTCCACACCGGCGATTATCTAAGGAAAATTGGGACTGCCGAAATCCGTCCCGCGACCAGCCCCTTTGATCCCGGCTACGACCCGGTCACGGTGGAGGGCCATCTGGAACAGAGTTCGCACCTGATGTCAATTCTGAAGATCTCGATGGCCTGCTGGATGATCGCCAACGAAAACAGCACGCGCCGGAAGGTGGCGGCGGCGCGGAAATACAAGGTGCCTACGGTCACGGGCGGCGGACCCTTTGAAGTGGCGGTGGCGCAGGGGCAGTTGCCCGCCTACCTGGACTTGGTGGCCGACATCGGCGTCACCCGGATCGAGTGCGGTGAGGGCTTCACCGACCTGAAGGCCGCGCCCGCGACAATCGTCAGACAGGCCCGCCGGCGCGGCCTGGAAGTCCAGTTCGAGCTGGGCAAGAAGCACACCGGCGCTTTCACCAGCGATGGCATCCGCTTGCTGATCGAGCAGGGGAAGCGATGGCTGGATGCCGGAGCCCTGCAGTTGGTGGTCGAAGCCCGGGAAAGCGCGTGCGGCGTGGGGCTGTTCGACCAGGACAGCAACTTCAATGGCGCCTTCGCCGACCGCTTCGCCAAGGCCTTCGGCCTGCAGACGGTGATGTTCGAGGCCCCCAACAAACCCAGCCAGTTCGCCCTTTTGGATCACTTTGGGCGGGAGGTCCACCTCTGCAACGTTCGCCTGGAAGAGCTGCTGCGCGTGGAGATCTACCGCCGGGGGCTGCATTCCGACGCCTTCGCCAAGGCGCACCTGCGGCCGGCCCCGGCCGTCGCCGCCTAGGAGCCCGGGAGCCGTTGCGCGTGCGCTGCAGCGCCGCCTCCGCGGCAGGAAAGGATCCGAGAGTGAACAAAAGCGTGGTAATCGATTGGTTCCCGGAATGCGCGGCCCGCGAGCTGGAAGCATACGACACGGTGGTGGCGATTGACGTGATCCGGGCCACCACCACGGCCATTACCGCGGTGGCCGCCGGGCGCCGCTGTTTCCCGGTCCCCTCGGTCGACGCCGCCATACGGCTTGCCGCGCAACTGAAGGAGCCGCTGCTGGTTGGAGAACTGGGCGGCAACATGCCGTTCGGGTTTGACCTGACCAACAGCCCGGCGCAGATCGCCGAGCGCAAGGACGTTTGGCGTCCCATGGTTCTCCTCTCGTCGTCGGGAACCCAGCTCCTGGAGCGGTTGCGACGGCACCCCGGCGCCTACGCGGCGTGTTTCCGCAACTACCGGGCCACGGCGGAGCACCTGGCGCGTGCCGGCCGGCGCGTCGCGGTGCTGGGCGCCGGCACACGCGGACAATTCCGCGAGGAGGACCAGATGTGTTGCGCCTGGATTGCCGAACGGCTCCTCCGCTGCGGCTTTCAGCCGGAAGACGAGAATACCCGCCGGTTGGCGGCGCGATGGTCGGGCAGGCCTTCGACCGCCTTTTTCAAGAGCAAGAGCGTCGAGTACCTGCGGTCCAGCGGCCAGCTTCAAGACCTCAGGTTCATCCTGGCTCACTTCAACGACCTGGACGCGGTTTGCCGGCTGACCAGCGAGGGCATGGTCATGTCGGAGGCGGCCGACGAAAAAGCGGCCGCATAGGGACATCGCAATGATCACGCTTCGCGATTCTTCGCTTCCGGTTGTCGTCCTCAGACTGGACAATCACGGCGCGCTGGGCGCGGTGCGCAGCCTCGGCCGGCTGGGCGTCGCCGTCTACGGCGTCCACTCCCACGCTCACGCGCCGGCGCTGCGCTCTCGCTATTGCCGCGGCGGCTTCACCTGGGACCTGGACCAGGCTCCGGCGGCCGAGTCAGTCCAATTCCTCCTGAAAACCGCCCGCAGCATCGGCGGCCGCGCCATCCTCCTTCCCACCAACGACGAAAGCGCATTGTTTGAAGCGGAAAACGCCGACCGGCTGCGGCAGTCCTTCATTTTCCCCGCGCGGCCGCTGGAGTTGGTGCGCACGCTGTACTCCAAGAAGGGCATGCACTCCCTGGCCCGGCAAATGGATGTCCCCACTGCGGAGACGGTCTTCCCCGCCTGTCGCGCCGACGTCGAATCGTTCGCCCGCCAAGCCAGGTTCCCCGTCGTGTTGAAAGCCAGCGACGGCATCGCCATTGCCCACCGCAGCGGCCGGAAAATGGTGATCTGCCGCGGAAAACAGGAGCTGCTCGAAAACTACGCCCAGATGGAGGATCCGGCGCGGCCTGCGCTCATGCTACAGGAGTACATCCCCGGCGGCGAAGACTCGGTCTGGATGTTCAACGGTTACTTCGATGAAAACTCCGAGTGCCTCGCCGCATTCACCGGGAAAAAACTGCGCCAGACCCCGGTTTACACCGGCATGACTAGCCTGGGCATCTGCCTGCCCAACCCCCAGGTCGAGCAGATGACGAAAGCGTTCATGAAGAGGATCGGCTACCGGGGCATCCTGGACATCGGCTACCGCTACGACGCGCGCGACGGGCTCTACAAAGTGCTGGATATCAACCCGCGGATGGGCGCCACGTTCCGGCTGTTTGTGGGAGACAACGGGATGGACGTGGCTCGCGCCATGTATCTGCACCTGACCGGCCAGGCCGTTCCCCCCTCCCGGCTCCGCGCAGGCCGCAAATGGTTCGTGGAAGACCTCGACCTGGTTTCCTCGATCAAATATTACCGGGACGGCGTGCTGGGCGTCTCCCAGTGGCTTCGTTCGTTCCGGGGCGTGCAGGAGGGCGCCTGGTACGCCGCTGACGACACCGCGCCGTTCTGGCAGGTTGCCGGCGAGTTCATACGGAAGCCCTTCCGCAAGGTGGCCAGGCAATTTCGGGCCGGTTCCAAAGCGCAGGCCGCCTGAAGCCGCCATGCCCACCCACATGATCCATTCCGGACGGCCCTCCGCGGAAGCGGAGGGGCTAAAGCGGGAAGAGGTGGACCGATATTTTCGTGCCACCGCTTCGTACTGGCGCGACATCTACCATACGCAGAGCCTATTGCCGGTGATCTATCGCGATCGCCAGCGGGCGGCTCTGGACTGGGTGGAGGCCCTGAAGCTGCCGGCCGGCGCCCAGGTGCTGGAGGTTGGATGCGGGGCGGGGTTGATGACCACCGCGCTGGCGCAACGCGGTTACCTGGTGGATGCCATCGACCGCACGCCGGAAATGTTGGAAATGACGCGGCGCGCAACGGAAGCGGCCGGAGCGGGCGCGCGTGTGGCTGTCAGCCTGGGCGATGCTCATGGCCTGCGGCTCCCCTCGGGCCGGTTCGCCCTGGTGGTAGCCCTGGGCGTGATTCCGTGGCTGCATTCGCCCCCCGTGGCGCTGGCCGAGATGGCGCGGGTGCTCGAACCGGGCGGCTACTTGATCGCCACGGCCGACAATCGGGCGCGGCTCAACCGCCTGCTGGATCCGCTCTCCACTCCGCTGCTTGCCCCCCTTCGAGGGGCGGCGAAGCACCTGTTGCGCGTGGCGGGCTGGCGAAAGCGCCGGGCCGGGGAACTGGATCCAAAGATGCACTACCCGCACCAGTTGGACCGCATGGCGGCGGCGGTCGGGTTGCGAAAGATGGCCGGTCGGGCGGTGGGGTTCGGCCCCTTCACCCTGGTGGGCCACCCGGTATTGCCGGCGGCAGCCGGCCTCACCCTGCACCGCCGGCTGCAGGCGCTGGCGGACCGCGGCGTGCCTTTCCTTCGCTCCACCGGCTGCCACTACCTGCTGTTGGCGCAAAAACCCGCTTTGTAAACTTTGTGTTCTTTGTGACTTTGTGGCGAACGAACGAATCAGGGGAATCAAGACATGTGTGGAATTGCGGGAATCATGAACCGGACCGGCAAGCCGGTCAGCCTCGATGAACTGCAGCGGATGTGCGACGCCATGACTCATCGCGGCCCGGATGACAACGGCTACTACCTGGGCGAGACGGTCGGGATGGGGATGCGGCGGCTGAGCATCATCGACCTGGACAGCGGCCGCCAGCCTATCCACAACGAAGACCTGTCGGTCTGGGTGGTGTTCAACGGCGAGATCTACAATTTCAAGACGCTGCGGGCCGAACTGGAAGCCGCCGGCCACGCCTTCTACACGGAAACCGACACGGAGGTCATCGTCCACCTCTACGAACAATATGGGGAATCCTGCGTGGAGCGGCTGCGCGGCATGTTCGCCTTCGCCCTGTGGGACGAGCGGCGCCGCACGCTGCTGGTGGCCCGCGACCGCCTGGGCATCAAGCCGCTGTATTGGACGGAGGCCGGGGGCCGTCTGGCGTTCGGTTCCGAGCTCAAGGTGCTGCTGCAGTTGCCGGAGATCGAACGGCGCCTGAACTGCAACTCGGTCAGCCACCTGTTCAGCTCGCTCTCCACGCCGCTGGATGAAAGCATCATCGAAGGGGTGCACAAGCTTCCGCCCGGCCACCTGCTGACCGCTTCCCCGCAGGGCCCGGCGCGGGTCCGGCAGTACTGGGATGTCCGATTCGCTCCCGAGCAGGGCCGCGACGAAGGCTATTTCGCCGAGCGCCTGCGCGGTCTGCTGGAAGAGTCGGTGGCGCTCCACATGGTGAGCGACGTCCCCCTGGGAGCCTTCCTCAGCGGGGGAATCGACTCCAGTTCGGTGGTGGCCACCATGGCCCGGCTGAGTCCCCGGCCGGTCAAAACTTTCTCCATCGGCTTCGGCGAGCCGGAGTACAACGAACTCGAGTATGCGCGTGTCGTAGCCAAGCGGTTCGGCACCGACCACCATGAACTGGTGCTTGAGCCGGACGTGATGGGGGTGCTCGACGACCTGCCCTGGTACCTGGACGAGCCATTCGGCGACTCCTCGGCCATCCCCACCTACATGGTGTCGAAACTGGCGGCCCGGGATGTCACCGTGGTTCTTTCCGGCGACGGAGGCGACGAACTGTTCGCCGGCTACGACCGCTACCTGGTGGAGCAGAAAGAGCGCACCCGCGATGCCATCCCCGCGCCCTTGCGCATGCCGGCCGGCCTGGCCGCGCGCCTGATGCCCGAGGGAATGAAAGGCAGAAATTTCCTCCGGCACCTGGCGTTGACCGGGCCCTGGCGCTACCTGGATTCCGGCGACCTGTTCGGATCCCGCGGGAAGAGGAAACTGTTCCAGCACGATGTCTATCGGCTGCTGGCCGGCTATGACGCCCGCGCCATGAGCGCCGGCTTGCTGGAGAAGGCCGGCGGGCACTGGCTGTCGGCGCTTCAGTATCTGGATCTGAAGACCTACCTGCCAAACGATATCCTGACCAAGGTCGACCGCATGAGCATGGCGCACTCCATCGAGGCGCGCGTGCCGCTGCTGGACCATCCGCTGGTGGAGTTCGCCGCCACCATTCCTCCGGAGATGCACCTGCGCGGAACCCAGACCAAGCGCATCTTCAAGAAGGCGATGGAGGGCATCCTCCCCTCCCAGATCCTGCACCGCCCCAAGAAGGGTTTCGCCATTCCGCTGGACCGCTGGTTTCGGGGGAAACTGGGCGGCTTCGTGCGCGACCTGCTTCTGGCGCCCGCCTGCAGGCAGCGCGGCCTCTTCGATGCGCGCTACATCGAACGCCTGGTGGAACTGAACGATCGCGGCCGGAACATGGACCTGCAGTTGTGGACGCTGATCTCGTTCGAGCTGTGGTGCAAGAGGTTCCTGGATCGCGCCGTGGTGCTGCCCGACAGGCTGCCGGAGGTCCGGCGCGCGCCCGCCGCCGCCTAAATCAAAAGTCCAGAGTGCAGGGCTCCCCCAGGAGAGGGCGACTTTGGACCTTGGACTTTGGACCTTGGACCTTGGACTCCCTACGGGCGGACGAAGGTGGGCGGCGCGAGCTGCGGCTTCTTGATCAGGTCCTGGATGGGGCGGATGCGCAGTTCGCCGCCGCGCCGCTCCACCTGCATGCCGGTGAACTCGCCGCGAAACCCGGGCGCCTGCACCACCAGCGCCGCGCCGGCCGGCGCCTTGGTGTACGCTTCCAGCGCCTGGGTGACGGCTTCGGCCGGCAGCAGGCACCAGAAAGCGTTCTGCAGCCGGTCGTAAAGCGCCGGCACGCCGCGAAATTCCAGGCGGAAGCGTTGGGCGGGGTCCGAGCCCAGGTCCAGCAGCAGGAAATCGTGCAGCACCTGGCCGGGCGTCAGCAGGACGGAGCCGTTGGGGTTGAAACCGCGCAGCGCCGGCCGGTTCTTCAGCTCGCCGATTTCCACCACCAGCCGCCGGCCCGGGCTTGAAACCAGCGCCGCCAAACGCGCTTGGCCCTGCTCCTGCCGTTCCGTGAGCGCTTTTTCCTGCTCCCCCAGCAGCCGGTCGAATGACAGCTTCTCCATGGCGCGCGTGACTTCCTCGGCGGAAGCGGCGGGCGCGGCCCCCGCCAACAACTCATCCAGCAGGGCCGGCGTGGCGGCAAACTCCTTCTTCCACTGCGGGCGCAGGCGGTCCAGGGCGATGGCCTGGGCCATGCCCAGCGCGTAGAACCGCTCGCGGTCGCGTTCCAGCTTGTTGATGTTCTTGAGCGGTTCCAGCCGCGCGGCGCCCCCGACCGCCGCCTCTTTGAATTCCGGACCGAGGCCCGGCAGCAGTCCCAGAGCCCGCCACTCGATGTAGCGGGCCAGGCCTTCGCTGGATTCCTCG
>Ga0315280_10012690_pt1 | contig 10139 bp, 6 predicted proteins | sample YL17G06_40_MG_FD_203697 | JGI IMG/M metagenome (GOLD analysis project Ga0315280, IMG submission 203697) | Sediment microbial communities from Yellowstone Lake, YNP, Wyoming, USA - YL17G06_40 | ecosystem: Environmental > Aquatic > Freshwater > Lake > Sediment | place: USA: Wyoming | collected...
GCTGAAAACCTCCCAGATCGGCCCCAACGAGATCCGCCTCCCGGTCAGCAATCCGCGCCGCAAAGAGGACGCGTCGAAGTACTACATCCCCGATCACGTGCGGAACTTCCTCGACTGCGTGAGATCCCGCCGGGACCCGGTGGAGCCAGTCGAAGCCGGCCACCGCACGGCGAGCATCTGCCACCTGGGCAACATCGCCATGCTGCTGAAGCGGAAGGTCCAATGGGACCCGGTCAAGGAGCAATTCGTCGGCGACGACGAGGCGGAGCGGATGCTCGACCGGCCGATGCGCATGCCGTGGCGCCCGGGATGAGCGCTTGCCGCGCGGGGCAATTGCCGCGCGGGGCAAGCCCCGCCGCTACCCCGGACCCCGATTCCTGAACCCCTGAACCCTGAATCCCGAATCCCGAATCCCGAATCGTGAACCCCGAGTTCTGAACCCTGAACCCTGAACCCTGAACCCTCCCTTTACGCAATCCGCAGCCCCTTCGGCAGCGCCTCGCCGAAGACCATCCCTTGCTCTTCGGCGTCCAGCGTGCCGGCGCGGCGGACGAGCTGGACGAAGTGCTCCGGGGCGGCCCGCCGCGTGAGCCAGTCGAGCACCTTGCCGCGGAGCTTCTCGGAAACGTCGCGGTAGCGGTCGTCGGTCCGCCGGGCCAACTGCATCACGGCCAGAAGCGTCATCGGGTCGTCCTCCTCCAGTTCCATCAGCTTGCGGAGCCACGCCGCGGCGGTGTCGGCCGGGACGACCGAGTTCAGCGGCCCGTACAGCGGCTGGCGGGCCCCGATCCGGCCCAGCGTCCAGGCCATCGCCGGCCGGACCGGCTCCATCTTCCGCCGCGGCAGCAAGTCCAAAAGCAACCCCCCCAGCTCGATCTTCGCGGCGGCCGGCAACAGCTCCAGTGCGCCGAGCAGCCGCCAGACCTCGGCCGCCTCGTGCGAGCCGGCAGTGAATTCGCCGCCGCGGCCCCGGCCGGTCGTGACCTGGTGGTGCATGGCGCGGATCGGGCCCAGCACCGGATCGGCCAAGGCCTGTTGCTGCCCGGCCGACAGTCCGCCCGCGATCCGCCGCCACAAGACCCACCATTCGCTGCGGCACATCGCCGCGGGATGGATCAGGTTCCCCTGGAGAAGCCGCCAGGTCTGGGCCACCCGCCAGTCGTCCACCGCCAGCCCGTACCCCGGCCGCAGAGCGAAACCCAGCAGGTTCAGCCACCGCGCCTCGTGCACCGGGCTCGTTCTGCGGCCCGACTCGACTTCCATCAGGACCTGCCAGATCCGCCGCAACAGCGACGGCGGCCACTCGTTGCGGCTCATTCCCGAGGCCCGGGCGAGCCGCTTGACCAGCCCTTCGGGTTTTTCCTGGGCCCCGGGCCCGAAGGTCTCGTCGATCCGCCGCCGGCACTCCTCCCAGATCGCCTCGTCGAGAAAGCCGGCCCGCTCGGCCGCGGCCTCGTGGGCCGCCACGTCGGTCTGCGTGGCCGAGCGCACGTCGAACTCCAACCGCCAACTCCGCTTCCGCTCGACCTCGCTGCACCACAGCTCCAGGGTGCCGATCTCGGTCAGCCGGGCGTGGAGGTGGACCGACACCCGGCCCGACTCCCCTTTCTTGCCCGTCCGCAGCACGGTGCGGATCGGCGGCAGCGGCGTCATCTGCTCGCGATCGACCGGCACGAGCTCGCCGGGCCGGTCCGTCAGCCGCGTGCTGGAGACGAACAGTGGGAACTCGACCGGCTCGAACACCACCAGGTCGAACCGCCGGCTGGGCAGCCCGACGTCGTGGCCCGGCTCGACCCCCGCCGGGACCAGGCACACGGCCGCCGGCGGCTCGCTTTCGACGCCGATGTAATAGGTCCGCGCCAACCCGGCGGCGATCCGCACCCCTTCCCCCCGCCGGACCATGCCGTAATAGGCCGCCCCCCGGGCCACGGCCAGGTCGAGCCGGTCGTTGTCCAGGACGATAGGCTCCCACTTGGGGTCTTCGGCGCGGAACCAGCTCGCCAGCACGTCCAGGAGCCGCTGCTGGAGGACGCGAGACTCGAACAGCCCGCCGTTGAACAGGACCACGTCGGGCCGGGCGGGGTCGTGGTCCGGTTGGGCGTCGCCGTCCTCCATCGCCACGTGGCGGTGCGCGGAGAGGAAGGCCGCCAGGTAGCGGGTCACGGCCGGATCGGGGGCATACGGCAGCCCGAACTCCTGGAAGCCCGATCGCCGGCTGGCCGGCCGCTCGTCCAGCTTGACGTAGGGGAAAAACCCGTCCACAAGCAGGGTCCGGACCTCGTCGCGGGTGACTTCCGCCCGCCGCCCGCCGCCGATCAGCCGCGATCCCGCCCCGGCGACGCTGACCGTCCACCGCTCGGGCGCGTCGTTGCCCAGGAGGATCTCCTTGACGCTCTGGCAGCTCCGCACGAGCATCGCCCAGCCGCGCGGCTCGAGCTTCCCCCCGCCGGCCAGGCGTTCTTCGAGGTGGTGGGCCAGGGCCAGATCGAGGTTGTCGCCGCCGAGAATCAGGTGCTCGCCGACGGCCACGCGATGGAACCGCACCTTCCCGCCCGGCTCGCCGCGGACGCGGATGAGCGTGAAGTCCGAAGTCCCCCCGCCGATGTCGCAGATGAGGATCTTCTGGCCCGGCGAGACCCGGCGCTCCCACTGGTTGGCGTGGGCGTAGATCCACGCGTAGAACGCCGCCTGGGGCTCCTCGATCAACACCACCCGGGGCAGCCCCGCCTTGGCCGCGGCCCGGACGGTAAGCTCGCGGGCCACCTCGTCGAACGAGGCCGGCAGGGTGAGCACGACGTCCTGGCGGGCCAGGGGCTCGGCCGCAAACGCCGCGTCCCAGGCCTCGCGGACGTGCTCCAGCACCCGGGCACTGACCTCCACCGGCGAGAGCCGCTCGACGTCCGGGGCCCCGTGCCAGGGGAGCACGGGGGCCGTCCGGTCCACGCCGCCATGCGAGAGCCACGACTTGGCCGAGACGATCAGCCGGCCCGGCACCACCGCCCCATGGTCCCGGGCGAAGACCCCGACCGCATGCCCCTTTTCCTCCCGGGCCCAGGGCAGCCGCATCGCCCCGCCGGGCAGCTCGCCGGGGGCCGGCTGATAATGGCAGCTCGGCAGCGTTTCGCGGGCCTCGACCACCCCCGCCGCCACCAACTGCGGCACGGCAAAGGTCCGGATCCGCCAAGGCCCCTCGGCCGTGTCCACGTAACAGACCGCCGAGTTGGTCGTTCCCAGATCGATCCCTACGACGTAGCGGGAAGGGGGAGCGGGTTCGGCGCTGCGCTGGTTCATATCACGTACTCTCGCACCGACTGGACGGTGGTGCTGGCGGAAGAGGAATGACGGACCAAGGATGGCGCCATCGAACTCCAGGCCGCTTCAGCGATCGAGCAGTAGGCCGCTTCAGCGGCCTTTCCACCGCAGGCGGTATTCGGCCCGGCATTCATGCCGGGTCCGCGCGAGGGAAACGAATCACTCACCCAAACTCTTTTTCTGCCCAACCCCCACGCCCGTTCACGGGCGTTCTCGATGGTTGGCTTGAGCCCTCGCACCAGCTCATCAGCAGGGGAGGCGCGGCCTGAAGGCCCTGGAGGCCAAAGGCCCGTGAACGGGCCTGGAACTGAGCTGGTGGATTGGATGGGACAGGGTGCCGCCTCCTTCGACCCGGCATGAATGCCGGGCCGATTACCGGCTGCGCCGGAAAGGGGCCTGAAAGCCCCTCGACTGCCGAAGCCCCTTGGACTGCCGAAGCCCCCTGGACTGTCGAAGGCCCCTGGACCGCCCAACGCCAAGCCCATCTCGCTACACATCATCGCGCCCTTCGGGCTCTACCTCCCGGATCCGTTCCAGGCGGTCAAACGTCGTTCCCTGCGCGTGGTGCTGGCGCTGGTCGCGGACGTATCCCTTCACCCAATCCAAGTCGCGGGTCCCGAAACTGACCACCCCGTACCCCGCCTGCCACTGGAGCAGCTTGCCGCCACGCCCCACCTGCTGGTTGACTTCGTGGGAGGAAGCCCCTTTGACCTGACCGACCAGATCGCTGATGAGTACCGTCGGCGGGATCGTTACGACCACGTGGATGTGCGTTTCGGTTCCACCGATCTCGTGGACAAAAAACTCCTTCAGTGCTGACCAACTTGTGCCGCACGTAGCGATGCGCCAGCGGCTCGACAGTCGCGGTCAGCAAAGGGAGGCTATCTTTCGTATGCCACGTTACGTGCAAGTTGATCTCGCTGTAGTAGTTACGGCTCAAGATCGCGACTCCTACGCTCAGAGCGTGTGTGCGACGGCCGATCGCGCGTTGTACAACTCCAGGCCGCTTCATCGGCCTTTCCGCCGCAGGCGGTATTCGGCCCGGCATTCATGCCGGGTCCGCCGCCTCCGGCCGCACGCTGAACTCCAGTTTCCACCGCCCCGGCGAGCGCGTGCCGACGCACCACAACTCGAGCATCCCCAACTCGGTCACCTTGGAGTGGAAGCGGACCGGCACGTACTCTTCCTCGATCGCCTCGTCGGCCGGCAGGGTGGTTTCCATCGAGTCGGTCTCGGCCAGCTCGTCTTCGCTCCAGCGGTCCACGAGGTCGCCGGGGCGATCCTGCTTGCGGACCGGGGAGCTATAGAAGCGGAACTGGGCCGGCTGGCCCACGACCAGCCCGATCTCGTCGGAGGGGACGTCCGTTTCGGTCCCTTCCTCCATGCCAATCGGCGCCACGCAGAGTGCCCGCAAAGGCCGCGGGGCCCCGGGGACGGCCAGCCCGGCGGTCTCGATCCCCACGTAGTACGCCCGGGCGGTGCCGCCGCGGATCCGCACCCCGCCCCGCCGCTTCGACCAGCCGTAGTAGGCCGCCCCGCGGGCGACGGCGTGATCCAGGTCCGGGGCGGCCGTGAGCGGACGCGGCGGCGCGGTGGCCGGGAACCAACTGCCCAGCACCTCCAGGAGCCGCTCCCGCAGCAGCTGGGCCTTGAAGACCCCGCCGTTAAAGAGCACGTGCGTGGGCCGCACCGGGCCGCCCTCCTCGCCGTGGGAGCCGAGGAAGGCCGCCAGGTGCCGGGTGATCGCCGTGTCGCTCTCGAACGGCAGCCCGATCTCGCGAAAGCCCGACACCCCGCGCCGCCCCGGCCGGTCCTCGACCGAAGACCGCGGGAAGAACCCGTCGACCAGCAGTTCCGCCACCCCCTGCCGGTCGACCTCGATCGAGACCGTCTTGCCGATCAGCCGGCTGCCGCGGCCGAGGACCGCGACCGGGTGTTTCTTCGGCCCGCCCGGCGTCAAGAGCGTCTCCTTGGCCGCCCGGCACGAGTGCCACAAGGCCACCGACTGCCAGGGATCGAGGTTCACACCTTTCTGCTCGAACATTCCGGCGACGTGATGGGCCAGGGCCAGGTCCATGTTGTCGCCGCCGATCAAGAGATGATTCCCCACGGCGATCCGCTCCAGCACGAGATCGCCTTTTTCCTGGGCCACGCCCACCAGCGTGAGGTCGGTCGTCCCTCCGCCGACGTCGCAGACCAGGAGCTTGTCGCCCAGCGTCAATTGCCGCCGCCAGCGGTCCCCCATCTCGGCCAGCCACGAATAGACGGCCGCCTGCGGCTCTTCGAGCAGGACCAGGTCGTCCGGCAGGCCCGCGGCCAGGGCCGCCTCCCGCGTGAGCTCCCGGGCACTGGCGTCGAACGAGGCCGGCACGGTGAGCACGACCATCTGCTCCCAGGCCGGGTGGTCGGGAAAGGCCGCGTCCCACGCCGCGACCAGATGCTCCAAGTACCGCTGCGACGCGGTGACCGGCGACACCTTGGGCACCTCCGCCGGCGCGTTCCACGGCAGGATCGGCTGGTGGCGATCCACCCGGCTGTGGGCCAGCCACGACTTGGCTGCCCCCACGGTCCGATCGGGCACCTCGGCCCCCTGGCGGCGGGCGAACTCCCCGACCGCGAAATCCCGCTGCGAAGCCCAGGGCAGGTCCATGGCCCCGCCGCCGGTCTCGTGCGGACTGGCCAGGTAGAGAAACGACGGCAACATGGAGCGGGGCTCGACCGTGCCGCCACCAACTGCGGCACCCCCACCACGCGAACCGCCGGCCTCTCGTCCTCCAAGGCCAGGCAGGCCAGCACGCTGTTGGTCGTCCCAAGGTCGATTCCGATGGCGAATTTGGCGGACATGGTCTTCCGTGGATGGCTTGCTTGCCGGTACTTGTCCCGGGAGCGGCGTCGGCCCTCCTGCATACTCTCATTGTGCCGGACGATCGCCGTTTGGTGAAGCCGGGCCGGGTGCCATGGCGACGCTTGCGTCGCCATGCTGCCCCACAAGCATGCCCACGGCAAGCGTGGGCGCGGCACCCAACCACGGCCAGCGTGGGCATGGCACCCAACCACCGCCCGCTACGACCCGACGCTGCGGACCGCCGCGATCATCGCCCGCACGTTCTCCACGGGGCAGTCGCGGGGATTCATCTCGCCGGTGTTGAACAGGTATCCACCGCGGGCGGAGCCGAGCCGGGCGATCCGTTCGGCTTCGCGGGCGACCTCGTCCGGCGAGCCTCGCAGCAGGACCTCGATCGGGTCGAGGTTGCCGCTGATCGAGCAGCGGCCTCCCAGGGCGGCGGCCACCTCGGCGATATCGACCGCCGGGCCGAAGTTGACGATGTCCGCCCCCAGTTCGGCCTCCGCCAGCAGGTGCGGGATGGAGATCTCGCTGTTGTGCAAGTGGACGATCGCCCCGGCCGCATGGGCCCGCTCGATCAGCCGCTTGCACGAACGGAAGGCGAATTGGCAGTACTGTTCCAGCGAGAGCATCCCGGAAAAGGCGTTGCAGTCGCCGAGCCAGATGGCGTGGGCCCCGGCCCGGAGCTGGGCCTCGATCCAGCGGGCCTGGAGCTCGACGAAAAACTCGCACGCCCGCTGGAGGAGGTCCGGATCAGTCAGGGCCAGCACCATCGCCTCGTCCAGTCCGAACAACAGCCCCACCGAGCTATACGGCGCCGCGCAGCTCCCTTCCACGAGCACCCGATCGCCGAAATGCTCGCGCAGGAGCCGCAGGGCCTTGAGCTTCTCGGGCATGCGGCCGTCGCGGGCGGGGTCGGGGACGCGGAGCTGGTCGAGCGCGGCTTGGGTGGCGGGGAGGTAATCGCGGGTCGCCCGGAGGATGTTTCCCTCCCCGTGCGTCCCCACCCCCAAGGGCTCGAACTCGAAACAGTCGTCCACCTGGAGCCACGCCCAGTCGTAGTCGAACTCCTCGATGGCCGCGATCCACACCTCGGCCATCTTCGCGCCGTCCTGGCAGACCGTCTCGTAGTCGTATTTGCCGTGCCACTTGACGTCGAACTCTTCGCTGTGGGCGAAGACCGGCAGCCGCCGAGGTTTCTCCCGCGCGATCGCGCGGCGGACGTCGTCGAGCACTCCTTCGTAGGCCATGGCGGGCCCCCTGCGTCGGGTAAAGGTACTTCAGGGAATTGCGCGTGAATGTATCGCGCGCCGAGCGAGGGATCAAGTTGCCGAGGAACCTTTCGCCGCGCGATCGAGTGGGCTATGCTCAAGGTTTTGGCAAAGCGACCGTCCAACGGTAAGTTCGCGTCTTGATTGCCGCGTGCCCTCACCCCCTGCCCCTCTCCCGGAAACGGGAGAGGGGAGTTATTGTTGGACGCCCGCAAAGGACATTCGGTCGGGAGCAACACGTTTGCCATGGTCGAGCAGCTCAACCGCTACAGCAGCCGCATCACCCAGAATCCCACCCACGGCGGCGCCCAGGCCATGCTCTACGCCAGCGGGCTGTCGGAAGAGGACATGGGCCGGGCCCAGGTAGGGATTGCCAGCGTCTGGTGGGAGGGAAATCCCTGCAACATGCACCTCGGCGACCTGGCGGCGAAGGTCAAGGAGGGGGTCGTGGCCGCGGGCCTGGTGGGCATGCGCTTCAACACGATCGGCGTCAGCGACGGCATCTCCCAGGGGACCGAGGGGATGAGCTACTCGCTCCAGTCCCGCGAGCTGATCGCCGACTCGATCGAGACCGTGATGGCCGCCCAGCACTACGACGCCCTGGTAGCCATCCCGGGGTGCGACAAGAACATGCCCGGCTGCGTGATGGCGCTGGGCCGGCTGAATCGCCCCGGCCTGGTGATCTACGGCGGCACGATCCGCCCCGGCTCGCACCAGGGCCGCCCGATCGACATCGTCTCCGTGCTGGAGTGCGACGGCGAGTACATGGCCGGGCGGATCGACGCCGCCATGCGGAGGGAGATCATCCGCCGGGCCTGTCCCGGGCCGGGGGCCTGCGGCGGGATGTACACCGCCAACACCATGTCAAGCGCGATCGAGGCCCTCGGCCTCTCGCTCCCCGGCAGCGCTTCCACCCCCGCCGAAGAACCGGCCAAGCTCGACGAATGCCGCCGCGCCGGCCGGGCGATCCGGCTGCTCATGGAAAAGGACATCAAGCCCCGCGACATCCTCACCCGGGCGGCCTTCGAGAACGCCATCGTCGTGGTTATCGCCCTGGGCGGATCGACCAACTCGGTGCTGCACCTGATCGCCATCGCACGGTCGGTCGGCGTGCCGCTGGCCATCGACGACTTCCAAGCGGCCAGCGACCGGGTCCCGTACCTGGCCGATCTGCGGCCCAGCGGGCGGTACGTGATGGAGGACCTTCACGGCGTGGGCGGGCTGCCCGCGGTGATGAAGTACCTCTGGCAAAAGGGCTTCCTTAACGGCGACTGCCTGACGGTGACCGGCAAGACGCTGGCCGAGAACCTGGGGGCCGCGGCGGACCTGGCCCCAGGCCAGGACGTGATCCGGCCAATCGACAGGCCGATCAAGCCCAGCGGGCATCTCCAGATTCTCCGCGGCAATCTCGCTCCCGGCGGGGCCGTGGCCAAGATCACCGGCAAGGAAGGGACCCGCTTTGCCGGCCCGGCCCGGGTGTTCGACTCCGAAGAGGCGATGCTCGCCGCGTTGGAGCGAGGCGAGATCCAGAAGGGGGAGATCGTGATCATCCGCTACGAAGGGCCCAAGGGAGGGCCGGGTATGCCCGAGATGCTCACCCCCACCGCGGCGATCATGGGCGCCGGCCTGGGGGCCGACGTGGCGCTTTTGACCGACGGCCGCTTCTCCGGCGGCTCGCACGGATTCATCGTCGGCCACGTCACGCCCGAGGCCCAGGACGGGGGCCCGATCGCCCTGGTCGAGACGGGCGACCGGGTCTCGATCGACGCCCGCACGCGGCGGATCGACGTCGAGCTGAGCGACGAGGAGCTCGCCCACCGCCGTGCCCGTTGGACCCCTCCACCGCTCAAGGCCACCCGGGGCACGCTGGCCAAGTACGTCCGCCTGGTCAAGCCGGCCTCGGAAGGCTGTGTGACGGACGACTGAACTGGGCCTGAGGGTGCTGCCAATGACAGCACCACGGCCAGAGGGCAGGTCCGGCTCAGCGTGGTTTACTTATCCGCTTCGCCCGGCAGCGCCGCGCGGCGGAAGATGCGTTTTCGCCGCCTCCTCCACCAGTCCTCAGCCCTACGATCCGATCCTATCCCTGGGATTGGCTAGCCCTGGCAGCTTGGGGAGATTCTGCGATGGCGCGACGGATCGACGACCTGCCGGCCGTCCAGTTAAGGGCCCTGTTGGAAGCGGACCTGGACGAACTCCCGGAATCTGTCAACGGAGCGATTCGAGACTTTGTGCAGCGGATTGGCGGGATCGAGAATGCTCATTTGGCGGTCGCGATGCTTGAGGAGTTGGAGGGGTCCGGCGAGTGGCCCCGTGGCGGGCCCGGGAGGCCGCCTCCGACGTGAGTGAGGCCCTCCGGAAATCAGTAGGACCGGCGTCTCGCCGGTCCGGCGGGAATCTCCGCAGGCCGCGGGGACGGGCGACACGCGCCTGTCCTACTCGCGGTCGGTTCGGGCGGCACTGCGGCAAACGAATTCTCGGACGGCTTCACCCAAATGAGATGGCATGATTCCAGGACCGCGGAATCTCATTCAGGTCAGCCGGACCGCTTGCCAGGGCGCGCGAGCGGCGGATTGCGGGGGGGCGGGGGTCACGAAGAGCACGACGCGGCCCTCCCGCCAGCTCGGCCGCAGGTGCTTGCCCACGTCCACCCGGCCCGAGACGATTCGCTCTCCCGACGCCGCATCGCGGATCTCCGCCACTCCGCGGGC